>Ga0206106_100030_pt1 | contig 380545 bp, 370 predicted proteins | sample 1B1ome_FD_148677 | JGI IMG/M metagenome (GOLD analysis project Ga0206106, IMG submission 148677) | Enriched microbial communities from leaf-cutter ant dump, University of Wisconsin, Madison, United States - 1B110A | ecosystem: Environmental > Terrestrial > Nest > Insects nest > Nest dump... | reverse complement strand
TGCTCTCAATTGCGGATTTTGCAAAAGAAACGATAACAGAGCTTCGCGATACTATCTGGGCGATGAACCATTCGGAAATCGATTTTGAAGAAATACACGGGCGTATTTTTAATTTTGTTGAAAAGGCAAGAAAATCCAGCGAGCAGATTACGTTTAGCTTTGAAGTGGATGAACAGCTGAAAACTATTATCTTTTCTTCTGTGGAAGGAATGAATATTTACCGGATCATTCAGGAGGCGGTGAATAATTCACTGAAGTATGCGGAAGCCACCAAGATTGATATACGTGCTAAAATGGTGGAAAATGAGATTCAGATCTTTATTTGTGATAACGGAACCGGCTTTGATCTTTTGACAGCTGATCCGGGCAATGGCTTACAGAATATGAAAAAGCGAGCCACGGAAATAATGGCAATATGCGAAATTAATTCTAAAGCAGGAGTGGGAACGGAAGTGGTTTTAAAGATGAAAAAATAACTGATGATGTTATTTTTTTAATTGGATAATATAAAATGTTCTTTCAACAGGAGTTCCCATTTTACTGATGGCGTTTTCCTTTTTTTCTATAATCTTTTCGGTAGTGAAACCGGAATGCGCAGCCAGACGCTCTATATCTGAAAGTGTATAAAGATTGAAACCAAATTTAGAGAAAGCCAGTTTTTCTAATGTTTCCTTTGAAGTAAAAGTTAATAATAATATACCATCCGGTTTTAAAACCCTGTGAATCTCTGTCAGTAATTCTTCCGGTTTTTCCCAAAAATAAATCGTATTGATAGAAAACACACAGTCGAATTGGTTGTTATTGAAGGGAATATTTGTTCCGTTGTAAAGATCGAAAAATATATTTCCGGTTTCGCTCAGTGATTTGTTCAAAGAAAGCGCTGTTGACTGCATGGCTTCGGAAATTTCCAGGCCATAATATGAAATCCCTGTCTTTTTGGATAAAAGAGCAGTTAAATGCGAGCAATTACCGTGACCAAGTTCAAGTATAGAGCTGACTTTTGAAAACGGTATGGATTCAATGGTTTCACTGATCATTGAAGCATTGCTGCTATTCATATTTTCAGCAACAAGAATTCCTTGTTCTCCATTAGGGCAACGAAGCTGATCCGCAAGTTCTTTTAGCTCTTCTTCAGATAGTTCCGGCATAGACTAAAATTTGTAAGCAAGCAAAAGTGCAGTTAATGCAAGTATAGCAGGTGTCGCCTGCGTGAAAAAGATCTTTTTGTCAGCGGTTATAGCTCCGTATATTCCGGCAATAATTACACACCCGAGAAAGAACGCAGCGACGTTGAATGACCAGCTTGCATCAGAAATAAAAAAAGACCAAACCAATCCTGCAACTAAAAATCCGTTGTAAAGCCCCTGATTAGCGGCAAGTGCCTTTGTTGGCCTGAATAAATCTCCGGGAATGGATTTGAATGTTTTTTTTCCGATAGTTTCCCAGGCGAACATTTCAAAATAAGCAATATAAAGATGCTCTAACGCCACAAATGCGATAAGTATTTTAGCAATTATTTCCATGAAATTCAATTTACAGATTCGATTACAAGGATAAGCTAAAAAAAGGGATTCAACAATTTTTCAATTGCTGTTTTTTCAAGATCGTAAAAAATACGTCAGTGTAACTTATGCTACAAAAAAAGTATTTTTCTTCCTTTATTTTTGCTTCATGAAATTAAAACAACAGTTTTATAAGTTAAATGATTAATTAAATGAGAAGATCATGGAAAACCGGAATTTTATAGTAGTGGATGTCCGCACAAAAGAAGAATATATGGGCGGCCACGTTGCAGGCTCTGTTAATATTCCGTTGCAGGAAATAGTGGACAGGGCATCTGAATTGGAAGAAATGAAGAAACCGATTATTTTTTGTTGCGCAAGCGGAGGAAGAAGCGGTCAGGCAGCAGCTTATTTCAGGCAACAGGGATTGGAGTGTGAAAATGGTGGTTCCTGGCTGGATGTGAATTATAAACTGAATCAATAATGGGGTTTTTATCAAAATTATTCGGAAGCGCTCCAAAGGCAGACTTTAAAGAGCTGATCAAACGAGGAGCAGTAATTGTTGATGTACGTACACCTGGAGAATTCGCAGGAGGACATATCAGGAATTCGGTTAATATTCCGCTGCAATTGCTACAAAATAGTTTGTCGAAACTCAAGAAAGATAAGCCGGTAATTACCTGCTGTGCGTCCGGAATGCGAAGCGCTTCTGCAAAAAGCATTCTGAAGGCGAAAGGTTATGATGCTCATAATGGAGGTGGCTGGATATCTTTACAATCGAGGATACGTTAAGGTAGGATTTGTTTGATGGTGAATGTTTTTACAAAGCCGTTTCTCAGGAGGCGGCTTTTGATTTCAGTAAGTTATCAAAAGCAGCTGAGAGATTACTATATTTAAAAATGAAACCTTCTTGTTGTATTTTATCTGCGCTGATTTTTCTTCCTTCCAGCATAATACAGGCTGCTTCTCCTAACAGCAGACGAATCAGAAAAGCCGGAACTTTTGGAAAGAAGAATGGTTTTCGGAGTGTTTTGGCAAGTGTATGCATGAATTGTTTATTGGTGCAGAATTCGGGTGCTACCGCATTATATGTTCCTTTTATTGCCGGGTTAGTTATAGCCTTTGTATAGATTGCACAGAGATCATCTATATGGATCCAGGGAATAAATTGTTTTCCTGTCCCTAAAGCGCTTCCTATTCCCAGCTTTACAGGAAATTGCATTTTCTTCAGGGCGCCGCCTTCGGGACCTAATACAACACCACTTCTTAATTTTATTACCCGTTCTGCGACTCCTTCCATGAGAAAGAGATCCGCTTCGCTTTCCCATTGAAAAACAACATCGCTTAAAAAATCAGTTCCTTTTGCATCTGTTTCTATTGCTGCCGAAGTTAAATGCTGATCATAAAAACCGACAGCAGAAGCGGAAATAAAACTTTTAATCTTATGATTCTTTCTTCTTAATGTTTCCAGAATCAGCCTGGCGGAATTGGTCCGGCTAAGGATGATTTCCTGTTTTCGTTGTTCTGTCCATTTCCTTTCAGAAATATTTGCTCCTGCAAGGTGAATAATGTGCGTCACGTCAGAAAGTGCGTTTTCATCTATCGTCCCGGCAGCGATATCCCATTGAAATTCATTATTCCGGGCAGGTTTGCGTGTTAAGAAACGAATATCATATTTTGGCTGGAGCAGCAGAGATAATTTTTGAGCGATCATTCCGCCGGCTCCTGTTATGAGTATGATTTCCTTCATAAGTGCTCAGGTTAAGATCTCAGTTCCTGTAGTTGGATTAATTTCTGGTAGATACCGTTTTCTATGCTCATTAAATCCTCATGCGTCCCTTGCTCTTTGATTTCTCCTTTGTCCAAAACGATGATCTGATCGGCGTTTTTAACGGTGCTTAAACGATGGGCAATAACAATAGATGTACGTCCTTCCATTAAATTGTTCAGTGCATTTTGAACCAGCTTTTCGGATTCCGAATCCAGTGCAGAAGTAGCTTCGTCAAGAATTAAAATCGCCGGGTTTTTCAAAATTGCTCTTGCAATTGCAATGCGCTGTTTTTGACCACCGGACAACTGTATTCCTCTGTCACCAACTGTCGTGTTTAAGCCTTCAGGAAAAGAATTGATGAAATCCCAGGCATTTGCTTTTTTTGCTGCTTCAATCAATTCAGCTTCAGAAGCGTCTGTTTTTCCGAATCGTATATTTTCAGCAATTGTTCCGGCAAAAAGTAGAACTTCCTGAGGAACATAGGCTATGTGCTGGCGTAAATAGTTGACATCTATGTCATTAATATTGTTCTCTCCAAACACAATGCTTCCCTTATTGACGGAATAGAAATGTTGAATCAGTGCGGCAATAGTGGATTTTCCCGCGCCTGACGAGCCTACTAGGGCGAAGGTCTGATTTTGTCTGACTTCAAAAGAAATATCATTCAGCACTGTGACCTCCGGCCTGTTTTCGTAATGAAACTGAACATTTCTAAATTGAATAGCTCCGTTAATTACCGGTTGCAGCTTTCCGTGATAAATTTCTTTTTCAACAGGTTCATCAATAATTTCCATCAGGTGAGCCGTTGATCCGATAGATTTCTGGATATTGGAGTACATTTCCGGTAGTGATCCGATGGAACCTGCAATCATTATGGTGAGCAGGATAAAGGAATAAAAATCTCCGGAAGAAATTTCTGGCTGCGCTCCTTGTGTCATAAGTAATCCCTGCCATATTACAAAGACGATCGAGCCAAATATAGAAAGTACGATAAAGGACACGAATAATCCTCTCCAGCGCCCGCTTTTCAGATTCAGCAACCGGATATTTTCAATAAGCACCCGGTATTTTTCGGATAGGAACTGCTCGTTTGTAAATGCTTTCACGTTGGTAATTCCCATAAGTGCTTCTTCAACAACAGAATTGGATTTTGCGGTTTCTGTTTGTGCATCTTTTGCCAGCTTTTTAATGTATTTTCCGAAAACAACGGCTGCGATCGCCATAATCGGAACGGTGGAAAGCATGATCAGCGATAATTTCCAGGAAATGACAGCAAGAAAACAGACACCGCCAATCACTATTACTGTTGAGCGAAAAAATTCTCCAAGTGTAAAACGAAGTGTTTCATTAAGCTGACTGATATCGGATGTCATTCTGGATGTCAATTCCCCGGTAGTATGGTTGTGGAAGAAAGAAAAAGGCTTATTGATCAGACGGTTGAAGGAATCTTGCCTGACATCCCGCATAACCCGTTCAGTAAAATCATTGAAAACAATTATTTTCAAAAACGAAAATACTGCCTGAATCCCGAAAAGAATAAACAGCGCGACTGTGGCAGTTGAAATATTATCAGTATTAATCAGGTGGATGGCATCCTGCATATTTGATGCCTGCGCGTTTCCGCTTCCGAGCAGCTGTCCCAGTATTAAAGGAAAAATTAATCCGATGGAAGTTGTGATAAGTAGCAAGAACCATCCGAAAGCAAACTCAAGTGTGTACGGTTTGATATAAGAAAGTAATTTCTTTGATTTATTTACCTGATCTTTTGAAAGTTTTATTTTTTCGCGTGTACCTTTTTCCGGAGCTAACATTGAAGTTGTTTTTTGTGCGAAGTTACACTCTGAGTATGAAAAATCGTCTTAATTTTGTCATAATCTGAATTCTTTTGCAAAATTCTTTTCGAATACTTGTAATTGTAGAAATATTCGCTATCTTTGCAAACCGATTTTAGAAGAAAACAAGCTATTAAATAAATATTAGTCATGAGTAAAAGAACGTTTCAGCCGTCAGTTAGAAAAAGAAGAAATAAGCACGGTTTCCGTAGCCGAATGGCAACTAAAAATGGACGTAAAGTTTTAGCTGCTCGTCGCGCTAAAGGAAGAAAGAAATTAACAGTATCCAGCGAGCCATTCCACAAACGTTAATTCATTAATGTTTGAATACATATTTTAAGCCGATTCTTATAAGAGTCGGCTTTTTTAGCTTTCAGAAAAATTTGCAGGAAGAAAGGTAATCAGAATGCCTTTGAAGAAATAAAGCCAATATTTCGATTATTGGTGTAATTTTCATTCTGATCAATAATTAGAGCTGTACTTCGCTCATGGTAAGTTTACAGGTAAAAACCAGGCACTATGCGACGATTTCTCCTCCGTTGGGATGTAAGACCTGTCCGGTCATATAGCTGTTTTCCTCTAAAACCAGGAATAAATAAGAAGGAGCGACCTCGTAAGGCTGTCCTTCCCGTCCAAGCAAGGTGTCTTCTCCGAATTCTTCAACTTTATCCTCACTGAAGGAAGCTGGAATTAACGGTGTCCAGATAGGACCCGGAGCGACGGCATTCACCCGGATTTCTTTTTTGGATAATTGAAGTGCTAAAGATCGTGTAAAACCTATTATTGCTGCTTTGGTAGCCGCATAATCCAGTAAATGCTCACTGCCCCGGAATGCGGTAATAGAAGATGTGTTTATAATGCAGCTGCCTTTTTTCATGTGTCTTAAAGCGGCTTGTGTAAGATAAAACATGCCGAAAACATTAACTGAGAATGTCTGCATCAACTGCTCTTCAGAAATCCCCTGTATATCCTCTTGCGGATATTGGACGCTTGCATTATTAATGAGAATATCAATTCTCCCGAATCTGTTCATTGTATGTTCCACTATGGATGTACAAAAGAATTTGTCCCGGATATCGCCTTTTAGAGCTTCTGCTTCTGCACCGAAAGCATGAATTTGATTAACGGTATGCCGGGCATCCTCATCTTCATTATAATAAACAATTACCGAATTGATCCCATGTTGTGCATAAAGAAAAGCCACCGATTGTCCTATTCCGCTATCACCTCCGGTAATAATGGCAACTTTGCCTTTTAAGCTGGATCCCAAGAGGCCGCTTTTCTGTTCATAAGCCACAGGTTCTTCATCCATTTTACTGGTTTCTGCAGGCTGCTTTTTTATCTGGCTGTTTTGTGAATAATTTTTCATCGGACGATAGTTTTAAGATTATACCTGAAAATAGTGTATGAGTGGTCCAGCGTATTGAAGTGGTGAATGTTAGGTTTGCTTTAGGTAAATTGATAGGAAGGATTCCTTAGACTCTGTTTAGAAATTCTGTTCTGGATCAGATATTCCTCAATTGTTGAAGCCAACAAATTTTTGAGCCTTGGAATATGATGTTAAAAATAATACTCCCTTGAAAAATAAGAAGATAGATGTCTCAATACTGAAGATGACCGGTATAACCTCTTTCTGCTATAGAAAGTGTTAATTTTTTAGCTGACAATAAAATTCAGCTTTCTTACGGGATCTCCAATACGTTCTTCCGGTCTTTTTCAAGGAAGTATTAATAATGGATACTTACATGGACTTTCTGTTTTTGTCGTTGTCAGCCTGAGGCGTTTTTATCTCTTTTCTTCGAGTAGTGTCATTTTCCTCTCCAGGCGTGGTAAAAGTATCCTGGTCCATTTCGTCCATTTCTTCTGTCCCTTTTCCCTTTCTAGAAGTATCATCTTTAGGGGTAGGCGTAGTGGGATTGTTTCTGTCTGCATTTTTTTGATTCTTTTCCATACTATTCTTTTTAGGTTTAACATACTTGAATTACTTATAATAAGTCAAGTTTTAAGCCAAATCGTATAAATATTTGTTTATCATGTTCTTATATTTAATTCTATCCGGAAATAGCCTTGCAGAGTGTAGAATAAATTTAGTGGTATGGGTAAAAAACACCTCAATAATTATTTAAGAATATTAGTCGTTCACGACTTCAATCCAGAATATATTTGATTTCTGTACTTCAGGAATAAAATATCATCTGCAGGATAATTTTGTGAGCATTCTTTTCTTAGCTCTTGTAACAAACATCATGGATTAAAACAGAAAAACACCCTAAAAAAGGATGCTTTTCTGCTCAGATGAAAAAAATAGGCTGACAGTTTATTTTATTGGTACTTTATTGTTCGCATTGATTTTTAATTTAAGTCTGTTAAGTTCATCTATCAGCGCAATTTCTTTTTTCGGTCTTTACCGGATTCTTATCTGATAATTTCAGGTTACAGGAAATAAAAAAGACTGCCCGAAACAAATTATTTTATCTACTTTAATTATCCTAACAAAAATAGATTTAATAAATGCTAAGGGCAGTCAAAGATTTGAGTCCATTTAGTGAAGTTAAACTTACTTACTCTCTGATTCAGCCTGAAAATCTTTTTACTGATATTTCGGCATAAGCAGAAGAGTTCGGCCTTGAAAGATTAAATTCAAAAAATGTTTATATATAGATTCCTCGCGGGAAGATACAAGTTGTTTAATCGTTAAAATTACTATTTTGCAGTTTCACTTTTTTTCGTATCGCCTGATGATGAGGTTGTTTTCTTGTGGTCTCCTTTTGAATCCTTGTTGTCGTTTTTGTCATTATCCTCATCGTTGTCTTCGTCGTCATCTTCCTCAGCTGCTTCCAGATTGATATATGATTCTGCAATATCAGACAATAGCAGATCTGTCTCTTCTTCTTCCAGCAATGTCTTTTCCAGCAGATCCGCAACTGACCCCATATTAAAGGTAAGCGCTATTTGCAAGAGACCTCCGTAGCTGGCTATTTCGTAATGTTCTACTTTCTGAGCGCAAATGATAATTACAGCGTCTCTGGTCATTGAATTCTCCGGAGTTGCAGAGACTGTTTCTTCAGCTTCCTTTATGATACCTGCCATAGCTTCACATTTTTTAGCTTCCGGTTTCATATTTAACGCATAGAATATTTTTTCCAGTCGAAGCACATGTTTATGCGTTTGCTGTTCATGATCTTCAATGGCATCCGAAAGCTCTTCTGTATAAGCCAGTGATTTATTTTTCTTTAAAAGAGTCTCAATAGCTTTTTCTGCCCAATACAAATCTTTTAGTCCGTCAATAAAAAACTGAAAAAGAGGTTTGTATTTGTTTTTTAATACCTTTTGTGATAAACTGGATGTTGAGTTCATAATGTTATAAATTTAGTATTTAACAATAAAGCTGCCCGCACTGTCCTGGCTTATAAAGCCAGAATCATATTAAGGGAATAATAAGTGCAGGCAGCTTCTTTTTAATTTTAACGATTATTGCTTCCAAAACCTTTTCGGGCTCTTCCGGATGCTTTTCCACCCATACGGGCTATTCTTGTTCGTTGAGCTTTAGACATTGCAGCGAATCCCCGTTTAGAAGAATTAGAGCTGCCGGAATTCCGGCCTCTTCCTCCTGATGAAGAACTCTGACTTCCACGTGAACCAGATGAGCTGCTTCCGCCTCTTCCTGAAGATGAACCTCCTCCGGAATTACTGCTTCTTCGTGAGCTTGAAGAAGAACTACTGCTTCTTCCGGAAGAAGAGCTTCCACCTCTCCCTGAAGATGAACTTCGTCCTCTGGAGCTCCCGCCACCTCTTCGTGAACCTGACGAGCTTCCGCCTGATGACCCCTGAGAACGGCCTCCGCCACGGTTACTGCTTCCGGATCTGCCGGAACTGGAGCTTCTTCCTCTTCCTTGATTACTATCATCGTCATCATCGTCGTCGTCGTAGTCATCATAGTCGTCATCATCATAGTCTTCGTCGTCATCGTCGTCATCGTCATCGTAGTCATCGTCATAAAAATCTTCGTCGTCGTCATCGTCATGGGCATTTAAGGCATCTTCATACCCATGTTCATACCCTTCTTCATACGCAGATGTATAATCATCATCATCATCGTACTGATCTTCGTCATGACTGTAGTGATGACTTCCTCCCCGGTTACTTCTACCTGATTGGGAACTTCTGCTTCCCGAATTTCTGTTGCTGTTGAAGCTTGATGTTTTGTGTCTCATAATATAAAGTTTAATTGTTTTAATGGATTAAAAAGAAGAATTGTACCAATAAAATAATAAATTGATTTACAGTATTTTAAGTTATTTTTTGAATAGTTAAACGGGAAGTTTAATTCTCACTTTGAGGTAAAAAAATCCCATATATCAGGCGGGGTCAACCGGAGTCGAAACTATAACATGGCACCTCCCCGTTTTACTTTTTCAATTCCTTGTTATTAGTCCTTTTATTTTGAAGATTGTACAGTGAAAAGATGCCGGCGTTGGGTTGAACTCTGACCAGAACCGATATATTCGATGGTATGATCTTTTGTCCGGAAGAAGTATATTTTTTCACTTCTGGAAAATTGTATCTTATTATTTCAGATGATACAAGAATAAAAACAAAAAAGCCGTTTCTTAAAAAGAAACGGCTTTTTGATCAACAGGAAATAATCTAATCTTTTAACTGATCTCTCAGAGCTTTGATCTTGTCGTGGGCTTGTAATTGCTTTTGTTGCTGATTTACCACAACTGAATAAGCCTGAGGATCCAGATGGTTAGATTCCAGAGCGCCTTTGTAAGCATTTTTGGCAGCATCTTCTCCGCCTTCACAGCTTTTAAGAATTCCTTCAGCGTCGTTTCCTCCAAATGTTGCTTTGACATCCATCCACGCGCGATAAATTTTACCGCTTATTGTGGTTCCGTCCTCGGAAGTTCCTCCTAATCTTCTGATCTCCTCAATAAGCTCTTCTTTGTTATTCTGGCTATCCATCGCAAATCCGTTAAAAACAGATAACAGCTCTGTATTTGTATCTTTAAAATTCTCAGACGCTTTATGATAACCTTCAATTCTGTCATTGTTTATCTTTATCAGATCATTAAGTACTGTTACTTGATTTTCATTTTCTTCCATAATTAAATTTTTTGGGTTAATACTATTTTACATCTACTTCTTAAAAAAGAACTCATATAGTTACAAACAAAATACCTTTAAATTAACTTGTTGATTATTAGTGATTTTTTGTAGGTGTATCCATTTTGGATGGGAAAGTTTATATCCAATGTGAGAAATAAAAAGGACAAAAAGCAGAAAGTTTTGTATAATTAAGCATAGTTTATCAGTCCTGCCCGGCTTCCCCATCATGAGCCGAGACTTCCTTAAAATGGGTGGTACAAGTTTTGGGTTGGAATGATTATTGGAGTTATTTTACTTTGACAAAATGAAATAAATCATGGGTTTTCAAAAAATATTACTGCAAGGGGCTGAGTATGAATTTGCGATTGAAATCATCGGCCGGACTATCTTTATGTTTTTACTGATACTGATTGTTCTGAGATTGTCAGGGCGCAGAGGAGTCAGGCAATTGACATTGTTTGAAGTTGCTATTATCCTGGGGCTTGGGTCTGCAGCGGGAGACCCTATGTTTCAGGAAGATATTCCGATTATTTACTCGATAATAGTACTGTTATCAGTTGTTGTCCTGTATAAAATTATCACATTTGCGGCCTCTCATTCGAAGCTGGTTACCCGGCTGATGGAAGGTAAAGAAATGATTATCGTGAAAGATGGAGCGTTTAATATTGAAGGAAGTAAAGAATCCAGTTTTTCACAACAGGAATTTTTCTCCGAATTGCGGAATCATTCTATAGAACATTTAGGGCAGGTGAGGCTGGCGTTATTAGAGGTCGATGGAACAATAAGCATCTTACGTTATGATAAAGAACATATCAAATACGGTTTGCCGTTGTTTCCCACTCATTATAAAAAAATTAATCCTTTAGAAAGAGAAGGGCCTTATGCCTGTATGTTTTGTGGCAATGTAAAGCAGCATATTTCTGCGGAAGAGCTGCCGTGCCCGCGATGTGAAAAGCAGGACTGGACAATTGCGCTTAATACGGTGTATCATTGATTTTTAACTTTTTTCCATCAGCTCCAGCGCTTTCATCATATTAATACCTTTTTGGAGGACGGGTAAAAATATATCGCCTTGGGCTTGTATCCGCCCGAGAGCATTGTAAATAGTAAAATCGGTTGGACGCAGCCCTTTTTTGAGTTCGCTCCATTCCAGTGGCATAGATACGGGAGCTCCCGGGCGGGGTCTTAAGCTGTAAACACTGGCTAGAGTTTGCCCCTGCCTGTTTTGCAGATAATCCAGGTAAATTTTAGTGGATTCCCTTTTTTTCAGGCTCCTTTCAAGTGTAGTAAGCTGAGGAAGCCTCTCCTGTGTGCTTTTCATTAAAATATGAGCGAAATCCTTCACCTTTTCAAAGTCATATTTTCTTCCCATCGGGATATAGATGTGGATACCGGTACTGCCTGAAGTCTTACAGTAGGCATCTATTTTAATTTCATCTGTTATTTCTTTTATCTGTAAAGCTACTTCTATTACATCCTCGAAAGTATTCTTCTCGGAAGGATCCAGGTCCAGCACTAAATAATCCGGAAAATCCAGTTTTGAAATTCTGCTGTTCCAGGGGTTGATATCTATACATCCCAGGTTGTTCAGATAAGCAAGAGTTGCCTTATTATTACAGACGATATAATCTATATACTTATCAGGAGATTCCGAATATATTTCTGTTGTTTTGATCCATTCCGGTGTATTTTCACCGGCGTCTTTATGGTAAAAATTATCTTCTTCGATTCCATTAGGGAAACGATTCAGTGACAAGGGACGATTTTTCAGATGAGGTAATATATAATCAGAAATAGACTGATAATAATCAATTATGTCGGCTTTAGTAAGCTGCTCTTTGGGGAAATAAATTTTATCCTGATGGGTCAGCTTTACTTTGTTTTTTCCGATGAGAACTTCTTTGTCGCCGGATCTTGATATGGATTTTCTTGTTTTCATATTGTCATTATTTTCATTGATTGCACTTGCTTCTTTATCTTCCCGCAGCGTTACGAATACAGGATGGCGAAAAATGCCATCTTTGGTAATTTCGGAATATTTTATTTCACAAACTACTTCCGGTCTTATCCAGGTAACAGGAGCATTTGTTAAAGGTATAACAGCAAAAGGAGAATTACTGATGATCTTTGGTTTCAATAAATTATATATCTCTTCGAGCCTTTTAGTATTAAATCCTGTGCCGCTATGTCCACAATAAATGAGCTGGCCATCCTTGTACTTGCCTAAGATCAATGCTCCAAAATAATTACGGGAACCTTGTGGTTCAGTAAAACCGCAGATAATCACATCTTCCGTATCAGTGATTTTTATCTTAAGCCAATCGGTACTCCGGTGATTTTCGATGTACGGGCTGTCTGCTTTTTTAGCGATCATTCCTTCGAGCTTTCTTTTTTTCATCTGCTCAAATAACCCGGTTCCGTCTTCGCTGATGTGATCACAAAACTTTATCCTGTCAGTTTCGATAAGAGCTTCTTTCAACAGTTCTTTACGCTCCAATAAAGCCAGCCCTTCAGTGGAATAGCCATTCAGCCACAGCAGATCAAACACCTGATAAACTATTTCTGAACCGGGGTGGTCACCTATCTGTTGCAGCAATTGAAAATCGGGTTTTCCGTCAGAGTTATAAGTTACGATTTCTCCATCAAGTATCATGGGATATTTTTGCAGTGAGAAGTCCCTGGCAACCGCGCTGAATTTCTGCAGAAAAGAAATTCCGTTCCGTGAATAAAAAAGTGCTTTTTTCTCTCTCAGATCCGCAATAGCCCTGTAACCATCCCACTTTATTTCAAATACCCATTCCGGGTCGCTGAATGGTTCTTTTTCCGTCTTTGCCAACATAGGCCGGATGAAGCTTCCGAGCTTTTTTTCCTCTGTCAAACCTGAGTGAAACTTCTGTGGAGATGAGTGGTAAAGCTCTATCTTTCTTTGGTTTTTTGGCTTTTTTTTTCCTTCAGATACCGGGTAACCAAGGAGTCAGGATCGGTGTGTTTTTCAGCATCATAAGGACTTTGAGAAGAATCATCTTTATGCTTGATGAGCAGCCATGCGTTATTTTCTGCATTTTTCATCTTCACCAAAGCAAATTCTCCTTTTAATTTCTTCCCTTTCAAAATGAACTTTAAGGAGCCTTCCCGGAGCTGCTGAAGCATTTCCTTTTCAGCAGACAGCTTATTATGCTCGCTCAGAGGTTCATAAGTCCCGCTGTCCCATATTTCTACCTGTCCCGCACCATAATTCCCCTTAGCAATGGTTCCTTCGAAATCCTTATAATCATAAGGATGATCTTCGACCATCATTGCGAGCCTTTTGTCCTGAGGATCAAGGGAAGGTCCTTTTGGAATCGCCCAACTTTTGAGCACACCATCCATTTCTAACCTGAAATCATAATGCAGGCTGCTTGCAGCATGGCGTTGAATAACAAAAATGAGCTTGTTTTTACTGTTCTTTTTTGCTTTTCCTTCCGGCTCCGTAGTTTGGTGAAACTTTCGTTTCGCATTGTAATCTTTTAGTGCCATGCCGCTGCTTTTTTAGATGTTGTTCCCTGAAGGCTTGCCCGGAGCTGTGTCATAAGATCAATTACTTCCCCTTTTTTTTCAGTAACGGATTTCTTAGCTCTTGTATTTTTTCCTCTGACTTTTTTATCGATGATTTTCATCAGGGCGGAAGAGTAAGTGTCTTTGTAAACAGTAGGGTCAAACTCTTGTGATAACTGATTGATGAGTGACTTTGCCATTTTCAGCTCGGCTGGTTTGGGAGCTTTTTGAGAAGGTAATTTTAAATCCCTGTAATCCCGGATCTCCTGATGAAACCGCAACCGGTTAAAAACCAGTATTTCATTATTAAACGGCCGGATAACCCCTAATACTTCCTGATCCCGCAGAACAAAAGTACCTATCCCTGCCATTTGAGTATCTTCCAGGGCGCTTAATAGTAATCTATAGGCGTTCTCGCCATTTTTTTGAGGTTCTATATAATAAGGAACTTCAAAATAGATACTGTCAATCTCTATTTCATTTACAAACTGATCAATGGATAAAATCTTGTTCTTTTCGGGCATTGCTGCTTCAAAGTCCTCTTCTTCCAATACAATATATTGGTCTTCTTTCAGAAAGCCCCTGACAATATTTTCCCATTTGACTTCTTTACCTGTTTTCTCATTCACTCTTTTCAGCCGGATATTTGATAAATCTGCTTTGTCCAGCATATCCAAATCAAGCTTGCTTGTTTCGACTGCCGAATAAATTTTAATGGGAATATTAACCAACCCGAATCCGATTGCTCCGTTCCAAATAGCTCTCATTTTGTAAAATTTTGAATTATAAAACGCAATTTCTATACCACATAAAGAAACAGATACCCGAATGGAGAAAGTTGTTCGGTATGTTTTTTGGAAGTTTTTCGGATGATTGTAGCTATTGTACAATCGATAAAATGAAACAATTATAAATCTTTAAAAATTATTTTTATGAAACATTTATTTCTCGCTGTATTGGTGTGTATTGCATCAACCGGCACATTATCGGCTCAGAACAATAACCGCAATTCGATGGATTCATCTATGAAAGCTTCGGATAAAAAATTTGCTACAGAAGCTGCAGAGGCAGGACTCGCAGAAGTGGAAATGGGCAAGCTTGGACAGAATCAGGGCTCTTCTGCTAAGGTCAAAGAATATGGCAGAATGATGGAAAAAGATCATAGAAAAGCAAATGATGAACTTCAGGAATTGGCAGGAAAAAACAATATAACTTTGCCGTCAACGCTTCCGTCAGCTATGCAAAATAAGCATGATGCTTTAATGAAAAAGTCAGGTCAGGATTTTGACCGGGCTTTTATGAAGCAGATGATTGAGGACCATAAAAAGGTGATTACTCTTTTTGAAAATGAGGAAAAAAACGGACAAAATGAGCAACTTCGTACATGGGCAAGAAAAACATTGCCTACTTTAAGACAGCATTTGGAACATGCTCAGAAAATTTATGACGATCTGGATAAATAGATAGATGTTCTGATAAAAGTTCACATAATAAAAAACCGTTTCGGATATCCGAAACGGTTTTTTATTACCGGAAATTTATAGTTAATATTATTCTTACAAACAGAAAAACAAATGATCCGTTTTAAATATTATCAAGTTACCCTGTTATTTTCTTTGTTTCCGCGATAATATCGTTTTTCAGCTGCTCTGAAACTGGAACTAACGGTAATCGAAGGATATTTTTTAAAATCTTGCGTGCTTCCAGTGCGACTTTTACACCGCCGGGATTTCCTTCTGCAAAAAACATCTTTGTAACAGGAAGCAGCTCATAATGGAATTTCCGTGCAGTTTCATAGTCGTTTCTCAATGCAGCATTTACCATTGCAGTGAATTTTTCAGGATATGCCTGCCCGACAACAGAGATCACACCTGCTGCGCCTGCTGCGATAAGAGGTAAGGTCAGCGCGTCATCACCGGAAAGCACATCAAAATTTTCCGGCTTGGAACGGATAATCTCCATGATCTGCTCCATATTTCCGGAAGCTTCTTTCATCGCAACGATATTTTTTATTTCTGATAATCTCAATGTCGTCTCTGCAAGTACGTTAGACCCCGTTCTTCCCGGAACATTGTAAAGAATGATCGGAAGATCCGTATTCCCGGCAACTGCCTTATAGTGCCGGAAGATTCCTTCCTGCGTCGGTTTATTATAATAAGGGGAAACAGACAAAATTCCGTCAATACCCTGAGGAATCTGCTTAACAGCTTCAATGACTTTCATAGTATCATTCCCTCCTGCTCCGTAAACTACAGGAAGCTTTCCGTTATTTGCTTCCAGAACTGTTTCCAGTACCTTTCGCTTTTCATCCGCGCTCAATACCGGAGATTCACCTGTTGTTCCCTGAACTACCAAAAAGTCAATTCCTCCGTCGATCTGAAGCTGAACCAGCTTTTTCAATCCGTCAAAGTCAATGGTAAAATCCGGATTAAACGGCGTTACCAATGCCACTCCTGTTCCTCTGAAATTTTTCATTTAGTGTTGAATTAATGTCTTTTAAAAGTCATGCAAATTTAATTGAAATTCTGACCCGCCCCTGACTTTTTATGTAATAAACCGAACACTTCATTTAATTCTGTAAATTTGCCTCTTTCAAGAATCTGTTTTTATGAAGAATTTTCTGTCAGGGCTTTTTTTATTACTGATATTTCCGACTGCTTTTTTTGCGCAAAAGACACTGTTGGTGGCTGAGTTTCCGGAAGTGGAGGGAATCCCGTTTGTTCAATATACGGATAACGGAGTTAAAAAAGTAGGAGATATCAACGGATACATCAGTATCAGCACAGAAAGCCGTTTTGTGACACTAAAATCATTTGGTTATTATGATACAACCGTTAATGTTTTATCATTAAAAGATAGTGCAGTAGTTTTCATGAAAGCGGAAAATGCTCTTTTGGATGAGATAAAAATTAAGCCGGGAGTGAATCCGGCACTTAGAATCATAGATAATGTGATCGCAAACAGAAAGAAAAATCACCCGAAGTCGGATATGGCATACAAAGCGGACACTTACAGTAAGTTTTTGTTTTCCATGGATTCGCTGTTTGATAATTCCTTTGCAACAAATCCGTTTCAGGATTCTTTGCTGCGCCGCTGGTACAATATTGATACGACTGCAATGAATACGGCAAAAGCAGCAGATACTCTTCAGAAGCCGGAGGTGGATTCTCTGGATAAGCAGCAGGCGGAGCTGATTGATCAGTTTTTCAGTAAGTCCCACCTGATGATCATGGAAAATGCCTCTATTAAAGAGTTTATGCCTCCGTACAGGGAAAAAGAAACGATTACGGCATATAAGATTTCAGGGTTAAACTCACCGTATCTTGCAAATTTTGCCAATGAGATCCAGGCGTTTTCATTCTATGATAATACGTTTGAGCTGCTGGGCTCTTCTTATATCAACCCGATTGCCTTCGGCGCGCCAAAAAAGTATGCTTATATCCTGGAAGATACGATCTTAACAGAAAGGGGAGATACTACCTTTGTAATACGGTTCTTACCAAAGGTAAATAAGAATTTTGACGCATTGTACGGTCAGCTGTACATCAATACTTCTACCTGGGCGATTGAAAAAGTAATCGCTGAACCGGCGCTCAAAGGAGATAAGATATTCTACATCCGTATTATCCAGAATTATGAATTCATTGAAAATAAAAAATGGTTTCCTACCAGCCTGATCACAGAGTTTTCTGCTCCGGACCTGAAGATCAATAATAAGGTACTTAACGGAAAAGGCTTTACGCAGGTAAAATCAATTGTGCTGAATCCTCAGCTGAAGAAAAGAGATTTTAATAACATCATCATTGAAACAGAGGAAGATGCCGGAACTGTAAAAGAAGATAAATGGAAAGAGGAACGGACAGTAGCTTTAACGGAAAAGGAGAAAAATACCTATCAGACAATCGATTCGGTTGCTAAAGCGACTAATCTGAATGAGCGTATTCAGGCATTGGAATATCTCTTGAAAGGGAAAGTTCCGATCGGCTACATTAACCTTGATCTTACAAAGATCATTGACTATAACATGTACGAAGGATACCGCCTGGGAGCAGGAATTGAAACTTCAAGGAAATTTTCAAAGATTGTGACAATCGGAGGATATTTTGCTTACGGAACGTCCGATAAAGGCTGGAAATACGGAGGCTTCACGGATTTTTTACTGAATAAAAAGAACAATGTCCACCTGAAAGTAGCTTATCATGATGATGTGCTGGACAGGGGAATGGTCGATTTTGAGACAAAACCAAGAGAGCTGAGTCTTCGATCCTATTACAATAATTTCTACATCCGGAATAAAGAAAAACAGCGTTCAGCAAAACTGAGCATTTACGGAAAGCTGTGGTCCAATTTCCAGATGGGAGCGATTGCTGACTACCAGCGGATCTGGTTCACGGAATCTTATCAGTACATTACAGATGACAATAAGCTGCTTCAAAAGACAGGTTTGTTGGAGGTGGGAACGGAAATGATCTGGACTCCCGGCGCTAAATGGTCACTGATTGAAGGGCAGTATTTTAAGATTAAAGAGGTTTTTCCGACCGTTAAATTCAAATTGGTCAAAAATATCCCATCTGTTTCTGATGCGTTTGATTACTGGAGAATGCGCCTGGATATTTCCCAGGTACATAAAATTTACCGTTTCGGAAGAATAGAATGGTTGCTGACCGGAAGCAAAACGATTGGTAATGCTCCGCTGTTCATTCAAAATACACCACTGGCAACAGGAGGACGCTTTCACCTGACCATTCCAAATTCATTTGAGACAATGCTGCCAAATACTTTTTATGCAACGGAATACGCCGCATTGTTCTTTCGCTGGACGACCGAAAGCTGGGCTACAAAACTGAAATTTTTCCAGCCTTCACTGAGTGTTCATCATGCAATGGGAATCGGAAGAATGTCAGATAAAGGAAGGCATGCGAATGCGCTGACCTTTCACACAATGGAAAAAGGATATTATGAAAGCGGCTTGGTTGTGAATAAGATTTTATGTGCTTCAACAATAGGATTAGGAGTGGGTGTCTTTTATCATTACGGTCCTTATTCCCAGCCAAAAGCAGCAGATAATTTTACTTATAAGCTAAGTCTGGTGATCAGTCTGAAATAACCTTTGAAAATAAAAAAGGTAAAAAGCTGTTAGTCAGTATATTAATTTCTATGTGTAAGCCCGGTTACCTGTTGGAATTCAGGTAAATGATGCTTTTCACAAATCAGATTTTTTGTAAACTGGGAAAAAAATCCCTACTTTTGGCGGATAATACTGATATTGAAATTTGTAACTATTATTTTATGAAACAGCTAACCCTGATATTATTTACTTTTTTACTGAATTTTCACTTACTGATTGCCCAAAACCAGGCGAATAACTGGTATTTCGGTGTGAACGCGGGACTGACATTTAATACAACTCCGCCGTCAGCATTAACAGATGGAGTCGTAAATACCGCAGAAGGAAGCGCAACCATGTCGGATGCGTCAGGTAATCTGTTATTTTATACTGATGGGATTACAGTATGGAACCGTAATCACCAGATCATGCCTAACGGAACGGGGTTACTGGGTGATCCTTCCGCTGCACAATCGGCAATCATTGTACCTAAGCCCGGCAGCCAGACGAATTATTATGTTATAACAGTTCCTGTAACAGGAAGTAACGGTATGCGTTACTCAGAAGTGGATATGTCTTTGAATGGCGGTTTGGGAGGTGTTTTGACTACAAATAAAAACACACTGATGTTTGCTCCCTCTTCTGAAAAAGTAACCGCAGTCAGACATGCGAACGGGCTTTATTACTGGGTGATAGGCCGGAAAAACGGAGCGACGGACTCAAAAGTTTATATAGCATTTCTTATTGATTGTAATGGAGTAAATACCAGCTCTCCCGTAGAATCCAATGTCGGAATTACGAATGCGGAAAACTGGGGATACCTGGTTGCATCACCGGACGGAACGAAGCTGGCCTCGGCCTCAAGTGGCAGCGGAATAGAATTAACCAGCTTTGATAATCAGACCGGTGTGGTTTCAAATACGATTGATCTCGGTTCCTTGAGCTATTCAGGAACAACCGGAGGAAATTATGGAGTTTCTTTTTCTCCTAACAGTAATGTTTTATACGCAGCAAGTATTACTAACTGGGCGCTGGTTCAATGGGATCTTACAGCAGCAAATATTCCTGCCTCCAAAATTTATATCGGAGATTTACAAGGAAATGGAGCGAGCCGTCCAAGCTATCGCGGCGGCGCCTTGCAATTAGGCCCGGACGGTAAATTATACACCACTCAAACAGGAACAACTTATCTGGGAGTCGTGAACAATCCGAATATAGTAGGGACAGGATGTGATTTACAGATCAACGCAGTCAGTCTTAATGGCAGAACCTGCCGTTTAGGATTGCCCCCTTTTATACAGTCTTATTTCAGTACGCATTCAATTGATTATACAAATCATTGTCAGGGAGAACAAACTCAATTTACGCTTTTAGGGGCGACTTATCTGGATTCCGTGCGATGGAATTTCAATGATCCGTCAAGCGGGAGCAATACCAGTAATTTGTTAAATCCCGCGCATACTTTTTCATCTTCAGGCACTTATAATGTTCAGCTGATTCGTTACCTGGACTGTATTTCAGATACGATATACCGGACGGTAATAATTCATGCTCCGGCCACTACCCAGCAAACGATTACATTGTGCGCAAATGGTACTTTTGAATTGCCTGACGGACAGGTGGTATCAGATCCGGGAACATATCAGAGCACTATCACCAGCTTATTGACCGGGTGTGACAGTATTGTTACGACCGTGCTGGTTGCCCCGCAGACAAGTTTTACAGCAGGAAATGATCAGTTTATCTGTAAGGGAAATACGGCACAATTACAGGCAGGACAGGCCTTGAATTATTCATGGCAGCCTGCCGCTTCCTTGAACAATCCGTCAATTGCGAACCCGGTCGCGACGCCGGATACCACTACTACTTATATAGTAAGTTCCCAGGTCCAATTGTCGAATAATCTAATTGTGAACGGTGGTTTTGAGTCTGGTAATACTTTGTTTTCATCAGGATACAATTATAGCCAGCCAAATCCTCTGAACGGTCCGGGACACTACACAGTCAGCACATCAGTAACCAACGGATGGTGGCCAAATTGCGGTGATCATACAACCGGAACCGGAAGAATGCTGATTGCCGACGGAGCGAATAATTCAAACGGAGTTAGCCAGGGTGCATCGATCTGGTGCCAGACAATACAGGTGATGCCCAATACGGATTATGCTTTCTCTACCTGGCTGACAAATGTAAATGCTTCCGGATCTACCTCTCAGCTGGGATTTTTCATTAATGGAGCTCAGATCGGGCAGACACAGAATACGCCGATCGGGGCTTGTACCTGGAATCAGTTTTACGTGATATGGAATTCGGGAAACCAAACCAGCGCGAATGTGTGTATTTCCGAGATGAGTGGCGCGCAGCCGGGAAATGATTTTGCCCTGGATGATATCAGCTTTTATCAGATCTGTACAATTACAGATACAGTAACCGTTCACGTCAGTGATATTGAACTGGAAATAGCCCAGCAGCAAAACGTGGATTGCTTCGGGAATTCGACAGGAGCTGTAACGATAGCAGCAACCGGCGGAATTGGGTCTTATTCTTATTCATGGAATTCCGGGCAGGCAACCGCATCTTTAAGTCAGCTGCCTCAGGGAACTTATGTGCTGACTGTTACAGACGATGCTAATTGTGTGAAAGATATATCCGTAACTGTTTCAGAGCCGGCTCCGCTGACAGTTTCTGCTGTTGCCAATAATATTATTGAGTGCCAGGTAACAAATACGGGAAATGCCACCGTCAATATCTCAGGTGGAACCCCCGCTTATACTGTTTTGTGGGATAATCAGGAAAGTACAATAACGGCAACCCAGCTTTCGCCGGGAAATCATCAGGTGGTTGTAACAGACGCGAATAACTGTACCAATACGGCTAATGTTGTAATCCAATACAAAGAACCGCCATCATTGAGCATTTCCACGCAGGATGAATGCCAGGGACAAACGTCTTCTTTTTCCAGCCAGGCAACAATAAGTGCTCCGGAAGTTATCAGCTCTTATCAATGGACAATTACTCATCAGGGAACTCAAGCGGTTGTGAATAGTACAGATGCCAACACTTCATTAATATTAGACAAGACAGGTGCTTATACGGCTTCTTTAACTGTAACGAGCTCTAACGGCTGTACAGTGAATAAGGTAATTCCGTTTACTATTTTCCCGAACCCTGCTGTACAGATGGAATATGCGACAGAATGTTTTCAGGTGGTAGAATTTAACGCTGTCGCAACTCACGCAGATAATCTGCAGATGCAGTACGAATGGGATATTTATAACGATCAGATCATAGATTATAATGTTCCTTCTTTCTCTCAGTATTTTGAATCGGCGCAACCGTTCGTTCTCCGGCTGAAAGTGACGGATACAAGAGGATGTTTCACTGAATTAACAGAAACAATCTCTATTCTGGAAGGAAAAGCCGATATCGAATTCCCGAATGTCATAAGTATGAAGAGCTTAGTTGGGAACAATCAGTTTGATCTGGAAAAAGTGATGCCTAATTTCAATACGTGTATAAATTATACACTGAGAATTTTAAACCGTTGGGGGAACGTAGTATTTGAAGTGAAAAACGATACCAGCGATCCTGATCTGAACTGTTCCCGTTGCTTTAAAGGAAAGACGAATAAAGGAGAAGAATTAACACCTGGTGTATATTTCTTTGAGCTTACAGGAGATTATGATATTAAAAAGCAAGGCTTTATCACTATTGTGAATGAGCAATAAAAAGTATTCTTCCTGATAAATTAATAGAAAAGGGGGATTCATTTTAATGAATCCCCCTTTTCTATATTCGGAAGTTTCCTATTATTTTTCTATCACCAATCGCTTGGTAAATATTCTTCCGCCGGTTGATAATTTAATTAAGAAGAAACCATTATTCAGCTTGTCTGTACTGATGAGAAATTGATGTGTATTTTCCAGCTGATGTGCATCTACTAATTTTCCGGTAATATCGAAGATCTCAAGAGTAGAGGAGGTCATTTCGGGTAGCTCGACAGTAAATGAGCTTTGCGCGGGATTCGGATGGACAGCAAAAAAAGTATAGTCCGGATCAATGGTATTTAAGGAACTTTTATCTGAAATATTGATGTTGTCAATGTACAAATTGTTGTACCCTTTTCCCTGATATAAAAAACGAATCATTGTGTGCGCTTTTTTGTAAGCTGCCGGGATTGCAAAAGGGCTGGTTACCGCCCAATCTTCGTTTACAGGAATATACGGGCCGTTTTGTATGACAGGAGATACCGTTTTTAAGCTGCTGGAAGAATAAAAAGAACGGAAGCCGGTCCATGTTGCTCCGCAGGTATTGGATACCTGAATTTCCAGAACTTCCATTTCAGAATTATCCAGTCGTGCAAAGGCACGGTCAAACGTAATTGCGGGATTTGGAACATTCGTCAGATTTAACGGTCGCAGCACCAGATCATAAATATTACCTTCATTGTCATAATTATCTGTCCAGTAACCGTGCGATCCGCTGGCAGCATAATCCGAGAATTTCCAGAGATTTTTATTGTTCAGGAGAACAGGCCGGTAGGAAGCGGACAAATCCTCAAAATCTTCAATGATGTAATTATTGCTTACAGTTGAAGGAAGAATTTCGATACTATTTTCTTTTAGTACGTTTAAAGTATTTGCCCCGTCGGAAACCGTCAGCGCTATATTCTGTTTTCCCTCCTGGTTGAAAACTACTTTTACAACAGAATCCTGCTGGCTGATAATGGTTGCATTGGTGATATTCCATGTTCTGCTTTGTACATGGTGATAAGAACGGTCAAAAATCTCCACAGTATCACCGAGACACGCGTAAGGTCGTTTCAGCTCAAAATCAGCAAAGCACAATGTCCCTTCGTCTGCTACTCCGGTAGCAATAAGATTGGCTGTCTGCCACAAATTATTTCGTTGAGCGACAGGAGAGTTGAGCGCCGCATGAATTCGTAGTTTCTGACCTTCCGTAAACATATTGGAACAATAGGAATAGTCCATGAAATTCTGCACATTGTTTAATCCGCCGCAAGAGCTTCCGTTGATATTGCAGGTTTGCCATCCGATAGTATTAGGCGTATCAGCCACTTCATCATCGTATGCGCAGTTTCCTGACTGAGCAACAGGCAGGTAATAAAAGTCAGGAACATTGTTCCCACCCCAGATATGGTAAAGATTCAGATAATGACCGACTTCGTGCGTTAATACGGTTCGATGAAGCCATTGTGACGTTCCGATTGCTCCGACATAATCGTGCATCATTACAATTCCGTCCCATTCAGGAATCGTATCCGCAACCGGTGGCATTAATGCATGGCCGGCCAGTCCGGCAGCACCCTTACAAACATAAATGTTTAAATATTTTTCACGGGGCCAGTGAATTACACTTTTCACGGAATGATCTCCCGCAGCGGATGTTTCAGAATAAACACGGGTAATACCATTCGTGCAGTTTCCGTCCGGATCCAGCTTTGCTAACCGGAATTCCACCTGAACATCTGCAGCAATTCCTTTAAAAGCCGGTATAATATCCGTCGTATCCGCATTTCTTTTATTGAATTGCTCGTTAAGATGCATCAGGGCGTTGCGGATCTGCTCTTCCGAAATATTTTCTTCCCCGTTCATGTGGATAACATGAAATACGACAGGAATAATGTAAGGGCCCGCTTTGGGCTGAACAAGTGAAAATTGTTCTGTAAACAGATTTAATTCCTTGCGTTTTTGCTCAAAAATAGATAGTAAATGAGATTTTTCCTGTGTCAGCTGAAAATGCATTTCATCAGAATGACAAGGAATCCCTTTTTGTCCGAACAAGCCCGTTGTTATAAAAAGCAACGTGAAAAATAAGTTAATCTTCTTCATTTCGTAATAGTTTAACGTAATAACTATTCGTTATTAATTGTATTTTTAAAGTGTAAAAATAAAAAAAGACCGTTGAATTTCAACAGTCTTTTATAAATGCTATATAAATGAATTATTTACCTTCAGCGCTCGGATCTTCAAAAACTCTTTTAGGTTTGATTTTTTCAAAAATTCCCAATGTAATCCAGAAAGGTAAAATGAATCCTAATAAGAATAATAATACCCAAAAAGCTAATCCTCCGAAAACAAAAAATAGTAATATACCAAAACCACTCATAATACAAATGTTGAACTGTAAAACGCTGTAAAGTTAAAAAAGTAATTTAAAAAAACAATAAAAAATGGAGTATAGAATTGAAAAAGATACAATGGGAGATGTAAAAGTTCCTGCTGATAAATTCTGGGGAGCGCAAACGGAACGTTCCCGTAATAATTTCAGAATCGGACCGGAAGCTTCTATGCCGCAGGAAATCATCCACGCATTTGCTTATCTGAAAAAAGCGGCAGCCCAAACTAATCATGAATTAGGCGTTTTGGAAAAAGAAAAAATGGAATTGATCTCATTGGTTTGTGATGAAATTCTTCAGCATAAGCTGGACGATCAGTTTCCGCTGGTGATCTGGCAGACCGGCTCCGGGACACAATCCAACATGAATGTTAACGAGGTGATCGCTAACAGAGCGCATGTGCTGAAGGGCGGAAAGCTGACAGATGAAAATAAAATACTGAATCCGAACGATGATGTAAATAAATCGCAATCTTCCAATGACACTTTTCCGACAGCGATGCACATTGCGGCTTATACTTCTGTCAGAACGATCACACTTCAGGGCTTACAGGCACTTCGTACGGCACTAAATAAAAAAGCTGTTGACTTTAAAGATATTATAAAAACGGGAAGAACCCATTTTATGGATGCTACTCCGCTGAGTCTGGGGCAGGAATTTAGTGGTTATGTCGCACAGGTGGACAATAGTATCCGTGCGATTGAAAACGCGCTGGTGGCGGTAAGTGAGCTGGCATTGGGAGGTACAGCAGTGGGAACGGGGCTGAATACTCCAAAAGGATATGCAGAGCTGGTAGCAGAGAAAATTGCAGAGCTGACGGGATTTCCGTTTGTCACTGCAAAGAATAAATTTGAAGCGCTTGCTGCTCATGATGCAATGGTGGAATTGTCCGGAGCGTTAAAAAGAGCAGCAGTAGCACTTATGAAAATAGGGAACGATATCCGCATGCTTTCGTCAGGACCGAGAAGTGGAATCGGTGAAATTATTATTCCTGACAATGAGCCGGGCTCTTCCATTATGCCCGGAAAGGTGAATCCTACGCAGCCGGAAGCGATTACGATGGTTGTGGCGCAGGTAATCGGTAATGACGTGGCTGTCAGTGTAGGAGGTGCAACAGGTCATTTTGAGTTGAATGTGTTTAAACCGCTGATTGCTGCAAATGTGCTTCAGTCTGCAAGACTGCTCGGAGATGCCTGCCAGTCATTTACGGAGCACTGTGTGGAAGGAATACAGCCGAATCTGGAAGTGATTAAAAAGCATCTGGATAATTCTTTGATGCTGGTAACTGCGCTTAATACACATATCGGTTATTATAAGTCGGCAGAAATAGCAAAATATGCCCATAAAAATAATACAACACTGAAAGAAGCGGCGATTCACTTAGGTTATGTTACAGAAGCACAGTATGATGAATGGGTGGATCCGGCTAAAATGATCTGATGGGATGGATGCTGAATTGTGGGGATGTAAGTCGAACATTCCCGCAATCGTATCATGCAGTTTATAAGGGTTATATCTCAAAGACGTATCGGATCTTCTCTAAAAAATGTTCCTTAATATGCAATTTGAACGGAAATTGACAGGCAATTGTTTATTGCTGCTTAAACCGAACTCACGTTATATTATTTAAGGCGTCGCAGGTTTGGCAGGAACAGGTTTTTGTGATGGAGATGAAGGAGGCTTGGCAGGCGTTGTTGTTTTGGTTGGTGCAATATTAGTTTTTGTCGCTGCAGAGGAAGTTGATTTTATCGTTGTTGCTGATGTTTTACGGATAGAAGTTGCTCCCTGATTAAACGTTATATTTTGCCCGAAAACCCATACATAATCTTTGTCGTCGGGAAGAGCTTCTTCAAGTTCAACTAAATACCAATAATCTTCCCATGACCCTACCTTTGATTTTTCGGGTGTTCTTCCTATAATTGTTATTTTTTCACCTGAGGGAATTTTAGATGATGGTTCTCCCGATGAAGTTTCCCAGTTATAGCGTTCAACAAGTTTCCCGTTTGCAGAAGGTGTTTGTCGCATATTTGTATTACTTGTTGTTGTAGCTTCCAGTTCTCCTAAAACATAAACCTTCTCATTGTTCAGTATTCGGATTTGGTTCACAGGTATTGTTCCGGGAACTCCATACAATGTCGCGATTGGAGTGTCAGCGAAAGTAAAATGCAATTTAAGGTATTCTGAATAGAAAGGAGACTCATTATCCTGTATAATTTCTCCGAAAAATGTACTTCCGCTAAGCTCCGAGCAATGAACAGATTTATTTGTACCATATCCCTCATAATCCATATAACAACGGTGTGCCTTAAAAACAATTCCTCCTTTATCAAATGAGTATTTACCTTCTATGCTTGGAAAGGGCGTATCCTGGCCATGAAGTGTTAGTTTAAATGTATAATCGGGGTTCAATTTTACCTGGCAAAAATCTGCTGAATATTCTTTTTGGTATTTTGAAAAGTTGGTTGTGTTCAAAGAAATAACAGTTTTGGTATTGTTTGAAACAGTATGATTTTCTGTTGTTGCTCTCTTCTGTACTTTTATCTCATAACCCTGTTTGGTAATCACATCATCATAAGTAGTATTCGCCTCAATGACAGCAGGTTTTCCTTTGGGCTTTTTTCCGTTAACAGAAAACCCGATATCTCCTAAAATATTGGATTTACCTTGTACTTCATATCCTCCGGAAAGGTATATCCATTTCCCGTCAACCGCTTGCGTATAATCAAAAGTTATAACGAGCCTTCCTCCATCACCGCTATTGTACCATCCCGAATGTGTTTTACTGCAGGCAACTCTTACAAACGAGCCTGCTGAGATTAATACATTTCCTTCAAAATCAAGAATATCAGTTGTAACAACAACTTGTGGGTCTATCTTGTCATCACTAGTTACACGGGTAGAAAATTTTACAGGAATTCTTGTTCCGTTGGGCAATATGCTTGTTTGTTTCTGTGCGCTTATTTGTTGCGTGAAGAACAACAGAACGTATAAAATCAATCGTTTTAATAATACTTGTTTCATTAGTTTAATTTATTCGTTACCAACCAATCCATTTGATAACCTCTTTTGTTGCATCATCAAAATTGTACGGTTTCTTTCCTATTTTCCATTCGCCGTCTTTTTTGTAAAAAAGCTCGGCATAAGTTCCAATCCATTCTTCCTTTTCCCGTTTAATATTTCCCGGTTCGCCTGTAAGATCCATAGCATCAAACAACGGATTTTCAATAATTTTTAATGTATAAGTTGCTTTTGCCGATTCCCCGTCCTCACTTTCTTCAATGTTTGTTACCTCACCAAAAGCATACTCGGCTACAAGCATAGAATAATACGTTACGTTGTAATTTTCGTTTTTTGTATTAGACAAATATTTTCTACCTTCTTTGGTAATATCGACTGAATAAACATAGTCAGAATCGTAACCCTCTTGCTTTTCACATGTAAAAAAACCTTTTTCAGCTAATCGCTGGACTCTTTCCAATGCTTCTGTATTCCAAGCGAAATCAATCAATCCATACTGAATATCCCGAATAATAGAGCGAGGTAAATATTGAGCCGTGATTAATTCTTCCACTTTTCCTTTTCGCAAATGAGATGCCCAAGAGAAATAAGCATATATACCGACTCCCAATGCAAGTAATATTAAAAAGATTTTAGAGCCTTTGCTCTTGAATAAACCTTTTGTAGGCGTTTCTGATTTTTTTTGCACTTTTTTTCGCGGTTGTTTTTCTAACGAAACACCGCACGAAATACAAATAACTTGTTTCTCATTTGTCTGGCTTCCACATTCGTAGCAAAAATTTTTCTCCGTCTTTGGGTCAAATCCGCATTTTAGGCAACCAATGGCTTTTTCATTGACCTCATTTCCACAGTTTCGGCAAAATGACATATTTTTTGTTTATCAATTAAACATATTCCCAAACCAGTTTTCAAATAAATTTCCTACAATCGGTAGCGGTTTTTCCTGATTGCTGTTGGCATTAATTAATCCAATGATAAATAATACTAAAATACCAAAGATCAACAGAGGAAATATCCATGCGAACCGCATCACGGTGAATGGATTAGTGAAAATGAGGTTAAAAACTATAACATATATCAGAAAATAGGTGGCAAAGAACAAGACGTTCAGCCCCAAGGATTGGCGTAAATGGTATGCGCCAAACCGTGATTTATTATTGTTATGCATAATTAATGCAATCACAAATCCGATAAGAATAAGAGGAATATAAGCTACAATAGCCACTGTCTTGTCACTTGCTCCTGTATTTTCAGAAGCATTCGTTGACTTGTTAGGAGCAACAGCCAAAGAAATCCCACAAGATGTGCAGATAATCTGCTTTTCATTTGTCCCTATCCCACAATTCGGACAAAAATTCTTTTCTGTTCTCGGATCAAGTCCACATTTCGGACAGCCGACAGCTTTTTCGCTTACTTCATTTCCGCAATTTCTACAATACATAATTTAAAAGTTTTTTTAATTGTTATTCAATTACATAGATCGAGCAAGTTGTTTCACATTATTTAATAATTATTTTTTCTTGTATTACTCTTTCATTTGTTTCAAGATGTAGTATATAAATTCCCGCAGCTTGTCCTGTAAGGTCAATAGATGTTTTTTCTGAATGAATTTGCGAAGCATATACTGTTTGACCGGCCGTATTCAGCACTTTCAGATTGGCTGGTGTGTCCAAGCCCGGAACTTCTATATGGAAAACGCCGTTATTAGGGTTGGGATAAACAGACAAATGTTGGTTATTCTCATGAGATATTACACCAACATTAAATGACTTGTTAAGCTCTATCCCTTTTATTCCTAATGGAATAGCAACGGTGTCAAGGATTGTTCCCGTCTGGGCATTGATTACGGCAACACCTAAGTTGGTTATATTAAAATATCTGTTGTTGGCTGCATCGAAGGCACTTCCTGGTGATAAATATTCAACTCCATGCAGGGTATCTAAATCAGTAAAGGTTTTGGTAGAGAGGTCTAAAGAAGTAAACAATTCTACACTTCCTGTCCAATATGAGCCTAATAGTTTATCGGTGTTGGGGTCGTATTCTATCCCTTTCATTCCGAATAGCAATGGAATAGCAACGGTGTCAATGATTGTTCCCGTCTGGGCATTGATTACGGTAACACCTAAGTTGGTTATATTAAAATATCTGTTGTTGGCTGCATCGAAGGTACTACTTCCTAGTGATAAATATTCAACTCCATGCAGGGTATCTAAATCAGTAAAGGTTTTGGTAGAGAGGTCTAAAGAAGTAAACATTTCTACACTTCCTGTCCAATATGAACCAACAATAATATTTGTTGATTGGGCATTTATTTTACAGATACCTACTATCGCAGCGACTGTCAAAAATATATTCTTTGTTTTCATAGTTTACCGTATAATCATTTTTTTCTGTACTGTTCCTTTGTCCGAACCGAGAAGCAGGATGTATGTTCCGCCGGAAAGGGCGGAAAGGTCAACGGCGGTGTTTTCCGAATGAATTTGTGTGGCATGCACCGTTTGCCCAGTCATGTTCAGTACTCTCAACTGAACTGGCTTACTGAAATCAGGAATTTCTATGTTGAAAGTACCGTTGTTCGGATTGGGGTAAACCTTGTAGTTCAAACTGTCTGAAATATGCTTTACCGCTATAGTATTGTTAGTACTGAGGTAATGATAAGTGGAATCTACATTTGTCCAATCGGGAAGACCGTATCCGTTTTGCCGTACCCAGCTGACGATGGTTTTGTCTCCACTTGGATGCCATTCATGAAACTGTCGTTGATAATTTACCCACTGGCTTCCGTTCCACGATTCTACAACTACGCTTGTTCTCCGGTGATACTGGTCAAAAACGGAAAGTAATCTTGTATTATTGTTCCAGCCGGAACCGTACCATGCTTGTCTCAATTCTGTGATGGGATTGTCATTCACATCATAGGTAAACTGGCTTCGGAAAGAAGCATTCCATGTACTTCCGTTCCAGGTTTCCATCAGCCATTCTGCCTGGCGGCCGTTACCATCGTAAGTGTATATATATCGGCTGGAATTTGTCCATCCGCTTCCGTTCCGGACTTCTATAAAATCCTCCGTTAGTTTATTATTTACATTGTATGTATATGTATTTTTTGATTGATACTCCCAGGTATTTCCATTCCAAATTTCATGTAACCGCAAAGTACAGTTTCCTGAAGGGGCATACGTGTAACTCCATTTCCAGTCATTTTGCCAGCCTGTTGCGTTTCCTGATTGCCTCAGCCATTCGGTACGCTTGTCATTAACATCATAAGTGAACACATCCTTACGGCCGTTTACCCAGTCGCCGTTCCCGTTCAATATCAGATATTCTTGTATTGTGATACTGTCATTGCTTCCGGTTTCAAAAAATCCTCTTTCCGACAATTTATACATCGTGCTGGTGGTATCCCATAAAAAATAATGAGTACTGTCCAGGATGAGGTTACTTTGTGCATTTATCCACAGTGGAAGCAGCAAAAATAAAGGAGTGAATAGTTTTATTCTCATATTTCAGATATTTTATGGTAGTATAAATTATTTTCAGTTGGTTGTGATGTGTGTTGATAAGGTCGTATTTCTGGATTTCAAAAACATAATTAGCAGTTATTTATTTACCGGTGTCGATAATTTTTCCTACATCCGATTTGTGTTTTTTATTATTATTTAGTGATGCTGCTGACCATATTATTTAGTTTTTGATACATCTGATAGAGTATCCGTTTTTCATGCTTGATGGCGAAGCATATGAGAGTCCCTTATTGTTATAAAAAAGTTCGCGGTAAGAGGCACTTGAAGTTGATACCATTGTAGAAGTCCACCACCTTCCCGTTTTACCAAGATCATAAAATCCCTGACCACTACCACCACGCATTCCTCCAGGTAAGGCTGTAAAATGAGTTTCATTGGTTGCTCCATCATTGGGAGCCTGCCAATGTGTGGTTCCTACTTCTTTCAATTTTATACCAACACCATCACCTCCCAGAAAAGTTCTTAGTTCATCCCAGTCTTCTTTTGTTGCTACGCGCCAGCCTTCAGGTGCGATATTACGACTGTCGTTTACGGCGTACCAATTATACAGATACCCGTAGGTATCGACGAGAGAGGGTGTGTTTTCATAGCTGCAATACGCACCGGATGTAAGGTTGAACCATGTTGTCTTGTCGGCAACGTATGTAATTGAGTCGCCGTTGCGATAACGAGTGGTTTTAAGATTCTCCGCCATCCAGATTTGATTACCAATCTTGACTGTCTGATATACTTTTCCGTCAATGTCGGTAACAGTTGTCCCTGTTTGGGAATCATCAGTTTTTTTCTCTTTCTTGCAAGATGGAAAAAAGGAAGAAATAAGAAACAAGCTGAATACCAGAATTAGATATTTTTTCATGGAACTTTAGATTGTGAAAATTTTAACACAAATAAAGAGCTTGTTTCCTGTTTCTTTCCAATTTAAAAGCTATAATTTATTCCAATACGGAATAATTTATTCATTACCTTTGCCGGTAATATTAAAAGGAAATATTTATGCATGTAGGTCAGAAGATAAGAAAGTTACGCGAGCTTAAAAATCTTACGCAGGAATATATGGCTGATCAGCTGGAAATGGCTCAATCGACCTACAGCAAAATAGAAACGGGTGAGACGGATATTTCCTACGGAAAGCTGGAAAATATTGCCAAGGTGTTGGAAATGCGCCCGGAAGATATCGTAACCTTTAATGAGCATATGGTCTTTAATGTCATGCATAATCAGACAGGAAATGGTCTTGTCATTAATCAAATGACAGAAGAACTTAAAGGATTGTATGAAGATCAGATCCAGACGTTGAAAGAGGAAATTTCTCATTTAAAAAAGATTGTAGAAAAATTGCTGAGTAAGTAGTTCTTTTTTAAATACTTTTTCTTCTATTACAGAAAAAGAAATGTATTCTGTTTTTTATAATAAATATCAGGATATCCAATTCTGCTTTTCTAATAAGATTCGATAAATATTCTCAGAGATATAAAGAAAATTTTAAAGATTATTATCTTCTGTTTCTCACTTTAAATCGTAATTTTACGGGCAATCGAGCAGGACAAATGAAAAATAGTGCTTTTCTGTTTTTTTTCTTTCTATCCCAACTGTCTTTTGCACAGGATTCGATCGTATTTTCAGGAAAGGTTTTTGAGCATCATTCACAGCAACCGCTTGACTTTGCAACGGTTTCTATTAAAGAGCTCAATCAATTGGTTTATACGGATGAAAACGGTGCGTTCTCTATGGTTATCCCCTCCGGAAAATATCATGTTACAATTCAGTTGATTGATTATGAAGATTATTCGGTAACAATTCACCTGAAAACAGCTGAGACACAACTTTTTTATCTCAAAAAAGTGATCAATGAAGAATCGCAGCAGTTAGACGAAGTTAAAATAAGTGCGAAGCGCGGTCAGAATATAGAATCCTCAAAGATTGGTGTTATTGAGCTGGAGGTGAAAGACATTAAAACACTTCCGTCGTTTATGGGCGAAGTGGATATTATCAAAACAGTTCAGTCACTTCCCGGAGTTTCGTCTGTCAGTGAGGGAAGCCAGGGATTTTATGTACGTGGCGGCGGGCCTGACCAAAATCTTGTTTTGCTGGACGGGGCGCAGATTTACAATGCATCCCATTTGTTCGGCTTCTTTTCCGTGTTCAATGTGGACGCGATTTCTTCCATGAGCTTATCGAAAGGAGGAATGACAGCTGATTACGGAGGGCGGATTTCTTCGTTAATGGAAATTAAAATGCGCGAAGGTGATATGAAAAGATATCATGTCAACGGAGGAATAGGACTGATTTCTTCCCGCCTGGAAGTGGACGGACCGATCCAGAAAGATAAGAGTTCTTTTATGGTAGCTGCCAGAAGAACTTATATTGACGTTCTGATGAAGCCGTTTTTATCCAAAAATCCGGCTCTTTCCGGCCTTGGATACTATTTCTATGATCTGAATTTCAAATTCAACTTTCGCCTTTCCGATAAAGATCGCCTGTTTATCAGCTCTTATCTTGGAAAAGACAATTTTAAATATTCCAGCGCAGATGACGGCATGTCTGTTTCAATGCCCTGGGGAAATCAGATGGCTTCTATCCGCTGGAATCACCTGTTCAGCCAGAAGCATTTCATGAATGTTACCGGATTTTATACAGGATATGATATTAACTTTTCCTCCAAAGTAGATAATTACGATATTACTATGGGAACAGGAATCCGTGATGCCGGAGGAAGAATAGACTTTACATGGCTGCCTAATGTCCGCCACCGGATCCGGTACGGAGTAGATTATGTATTTCACCGGTTTACACCCGCAAGCGTGGAAGCATACCAGGAAGATGTGAGCTTCGATACGGGAAAGCAACAACGGCTCAACGCACATGAATCAGCAGTTTTTATTGCAGATGACTGGGATATCACTGAAAAATGGCGTTTGAATGTAGGTTTGCGTTACAGTATGTACCAGTTTGTCGGGCCGTTTGACCGTTATGAGAAAGGTCCGGTAAATTCAGACAGCGTCACACATTATTCAAAAGGAGATCTGGTTGCTTTTCATAATGGATGGGAACCGCGTATTTCCACAAGGATTCTTTTAGGAAAAAGTAGCTCAATAAAAGCGGGCTTTTCAGTGAATTATCAATACGTTCACCTGGCATCGCTGACATCGGTAGCATTTCCTTCTGATTTATGGGTTCCGTCAACGGAAAAAATCAAGCCGCAATCCGGATGGCAGGCGACGGCTGGTTACTTCAAAGATTTTTTCGGAGGAAAATATGAAACCTCCGTAGAGATTTACTACAAGCACATGTACAATCTGGTGGAATTTGCCAACGGTTCCATGCCGACGGACAATGTAAACGATAACGTGGATAATCAGCTGGTGAACGGAAAAGGATGGAGCTACGGCGCAGAATTCTTCATCAAGAAAGTAACAGGTAAGCTTACCGGGTGGATCGGTTATACATGGGCAAAATCGGAACGGATGTTCCCCGAAATACAGGCAACGCCTTTTCCTTCCAAATACGACAGGAGGCACGATCTGAATCTGGTGCTGAATTATAAAATTTCAGATCGCTGGACTGTTTCCGCTAACTTTGTTTATGCAACAGGAAATACATTAACAATGCCTTCCAGCTGGTACATCTATAACCAGGAGGTAGTTATGGAATACGGAGGACGGAATTCAACGAGAATGCCGGATTATCACCGCTTGGATCTTTCCGCAACCTGGTTTGACAAGCCTTACAGGAAGAAAACAAAAATAGTGGACGGTGAAGAAGTGAAAGTTCTGAAGAAAATCCGCCATAATGTAAATTTCTCTGTTTATAATGTTTATAACCGGGCGAACCCTTATTTTTTGTACCTTTCGGTTAAAGGAGATTTGACAAGCGATAAATTTGCTATGTCCGTAAAGCAGGTTTCATTATTTCCAATTTTACCAAGTGTGACATGGAATTTCGAGTTTTAAGCAAAATAAATATGCTGGCAATATTACTGCTGATTGCAGTTTCGTGTTCGAAACCTGTAAAGGTGAATATTCCCGGTTATGAAGAAAAAGTAGTTATTGAAGGCATGATAGAAACGGACGGATTTCCGTTTGTGCTGATCTCCAAAAATAAAAATGTGTACGCTCCCGTTTCTCAGGCTGAAATACTGGGGAGTTATCTTTCTGGTGCAACTGTCTGGGTTTCGGACGGGACAACGACGATTCAGCTGACAGAGATTTGTACAGACAATCTTCCTGCGGGAATGGATACTACCGTTGCTGATTATTTAGGAATCCCGGTAGAAGTGCTGAACCAAACGACTATTTGCGCGTATGTCGGATTAGATCCGAACTTTAAAGGAGAAGTAGGAAAAACCTACACGCTAAAGGTAGATTTTGAAGGGACAACCTATCAGGCTGCTTCTAAAATACTGGACCCGATTCCATTGCTGAGCTCTTACTGGAAAGAAGAAACGGATTTGCCGGACTATGGTTTCAGCCATCATTTTTTACAGGATCCTCCGCAGAAAAACAATGCCTATTTATTTGAGGTGAAGCGCCTGAATGTTGATTCAACGGGACAACCGAAAGACAAGCGCTATTACAAAACATTTACACCGTATATTGACGATGAGTTTTTTAACGGAAAGACATTTGAGTTTTTCTATGAAAATCCGATGTCTTACGATGAAGATATTCCGGATGACTACAAAGGGTATTACAAGCGCGGAGATACGCTGGAAATTAAATTTTCCAATTACGAATACAACGTTTTCCGTTTTTTATATGCTATTTCATTACAGAAAATGTCCGGTGGAAGCCCTTTCACTTTACCGACGAATGCAGTAGGAAATATTCCGGGTGCGCTGGGCGCCTGGATCGCTTTTTCTCCCACTTACAGCACACTTGTCTGTGAATAAGCCGGATATGCAAATTCTCTTATCGACCTTAAATTCGAAATATATACATCTGAATCTGGCGATCCGGATTTTATATGATTTGAACAGTGCAACCGGAAAGCTCGACTGGAAGGAATTTACCATCAAAAATGATTTTGACGAAGTTGCGGAAAAATGCGCGGCTTATGAGGTAGTGTGCTTCAGCGTTTATATCTGGAACATCACACAGACACTGAAAGTAGCTGAGAAAATCAAGCAGCGGAATCCGGAAACGAAAATTTTACTGGGCGGCCCGGAAGTGAGCTATGAATATGATAATGTCATTGCCTTACCATACGTGGATTTTATTGTCGTCGGAGAAGGAGAAATTCCGTTTGAGGCATTTGTCCGGAGCTATCCGGATGTGGAAAATGTTCCCAACTTATTGTATAAAAAGGACGGTAAAATTATCTTCAACGAACAGAATATTACATTTGATATCCGGCAATTAGCAGGAAGAAATCCGTATCAGTACGACAAGCCGGAAGAGCTGGCGCAAAAAGTGGCATATATTGAAACTTCCCGCGGATGCCCTTACAAATGCGAATTCTGCCTGGCGAGCCTTGACAATAAAATGCGTTACCTGCCAATGGATATTATTAAGCAGAACCTGCTGTATCTGATGAAGCACGGGAAAGTCATCAAGTTTCTGGACAGGACGTTTAACGTAAAGAAAGATTTTACGCTGGAGCTGTTTCAGTTTATTCTGGAGAATCACCGCCCGGAAAATGTATTTCAGTTCGAAATAACCGCAGACATTGTTCATCCGGACATTATCCGGTTTATCCGTGAACACGTGCCGAAAAATCTGTTTCGTTTTGAAATCGGTATTCAGACCGTCAATCAGGAAAGTAACAGGGAAGTCAGCAGGAAGCAGAACTTTGAGAAGACCAGCAATGTGATAAAGCAGCTGGATGATATTGTCGAAATGCATTTGGACTTAATTGTCGGATTACCTTTGGAATATATGAACGACCTTAAATTCAGCTTTGAATCAACGTTCAGATTATTTCCGCCCGAATTGCAGTTAGGCTTTCTGAAATTCCTGAAGGGAACTCCCGTGCGAATGAAATATGAAAATTACGGTTATGTTTTCGACCCGGAACCGCCGTATCAGATCATCAGAAGTAATTTTCTTTCAGAAGAAGAGCTGGCAAAAATCATTCAGCTGGAGAATGCGCTGGAAATTTACTGGAATAAGAAACGCGCTGTCGAAACATTGAAATATGTGGCTCTTACATATAGTGTTTTTGATTTCCTGATGGAGCTGGGAGTCTTCTTTGAAGATCGTTATCTTTTTCATAAACATACGCTGAATCAGGTTTATGAGGTCTTGTATGAATATGCCCGAAAATACAAAGATGTTGTTTTATTCGAGCTGATCGCCGCTGATTATTTTGAATTCTACAAGATCAAACCAAAGGATTTATTCAATTCTGAATTAGAGCTGACTTTGAAAATTCAGACGATCAACGAGCTGCAGCTGGATTACCGTAAATTCCGGTTTTCTATGCTTCCTGTCTCATTTGACTGGGAAAAATGGAAGCAAAAGCAAACAATTGAACCTGCTGAGGATCTTTTGATTGTGCAGTACGACGGAACAACGAAGCCACTTTTGTTTTCAGAGAAAAGCTCGCTGTCAGCAGGATTATAAAGTCCTGATTCTGATTGTGAAAAATATACTGTTCCAGCTATATTATTTTCTGAAAATATTTATTTCCTCTCTCCAATAAAATCAGGATTTTATTGGAGAGAGGAAATAAATAGCTTATTTTTGTTTAAAAGGTGTGGTTATGGTAACAGTATTAAAACAAGGCGCAACAGAGGAATATATCCGTAAAATGCTTAAAAAGCTATCTAAAGAAGTTCGTTCTAAAGGCGTGGATACACTGAAATATTGTGGAAAAATCAAATTAAAGGAGGATGCCCTGAATATTCAGAAAAGACTTAGAGATGAATGGTAACAGATTATTTTTGGATACAAATATCATTCTTTACCTTCTGGACGGAGATGAAACCTTAGCAACATTTCTTAATGAAAAGCAACTTTATATTTCTGTTATTACCGAGTTAGAACTGTTAGGATATAGTGGTATAACAAAAAAGGATGAAGTGATTATAAGAGAATTTCTGAGTCATTGCAGGATTTTACAAATAAACAACTCAATTAAAGAAGAAACGATTAATATCAGAAAGAAGTACCGCACGAAATTACCTGATAGTATTATAGCTGCGACTTGCCTTTACTTGGATTTACCGATAGTTACTTCAGATATAGAATTTAAGAAGATAGAAGAGCTGATGTTAATTCATTACGAAAAATAATTTTCGAATCTTCCCGATCTTCTAATTTTTCATCCTTTATTTCCTGTAAACACCTAACTTTGTTAGGAACAAGAAAACACTATGCGCATACTTCATACCGCCGACTGGCATCTTGGAAAACGTCTGGATAATTTTAGCCGCCTGGAAGAGCAGCAGGCTGTTTTGGCCGAGATCTGCCGGATTTCGGAGGAAAAAAAAGTGGACATGGTGATTGTTGCAGGCGATTTGTTCGATACTTTCAATCCTCCGGTTGAAGCAACTGAATTGCTATATAAAACATTGAAAAAGCTGTCCCGAAACGGAAAAGTTCCGGTGATTGCCATTGCAGGAAATCATGATTCGCCGGATCGTGTCAATGTAGCGGATGTGCTGGCAAGAGAAAACGGGATCATTTTTATCGGCCATCCGACGGATAAAGTAGCGGAATTTGAGCTCGAAGAAGGATTTAAAATAGCGCGTTCCGAGATCGGATTTGTGGAATTTAAGCTTCCGGAAGTTGAATTCCCCGTTCGGTTAATACATACTGCTTTTGCGAATGAAATCCGCCTTAAAGAATATTTTGGAGAGAACAAGCAGCTGTCATTGCAGGAAAGCCTCGCGAGAAAGTGGCAGCAATCCGCCGGTGAATTTTGCGATGAAAAAGGTATAAATATTCTGACTACCCATTTATACATGCTGAAACGGGGTGGAGAAATTCTTGAAGAACCTGAAGGTGAAAAGTCGCTTAATATAGGAAATGCGGATGTAGTATATTCCGATGCTGTCCCGGCTTCGGTTCAATATGCGGCTTTGGGGCATTTGCACCGTTATCAGGATGTTGGCAGTAATCAGCCGGTAATTTACAGCAGCTCACCTCTGTCATATTCTTTTTCAGAGGCAGGACAGCAGAAATATGTGGCAATTGTTGATTTGGAGCCCGGAGCCACCGCCCGGATAGAGAGAATCCCTTTGCAAAGCGGACGGAGATTGGAACGGAAAGCCTTTGATGAGGTAGAAAAGGCTGTTAGCTGGCTGCTGGAAAATCCGGATACTTTGGTAGAATTAACGATTGAATCAGGCACATTTTTAACGGCAGAGGAGCGCAAAACATTATTTCAGGCACATGACGGAATTATCTTTTTAATTCCGAAAGTCAGATCAGCAACAATCAGCGACCGGCAGTCCAATGTGGAGATCAACCTGAATCAGGATATGGAAACTTTGTTTAAAGAATATTTTCAATCCAGGAACAAAGGGCAGGTTCCCAATGAAGAATTGATGAGTTTGTTTAACGAAATACGTAACGCCTGAAATGATTCCGGTAACATTGACAATAGAAGGTCTGTATTCTTATCAGGAGCGCCAGACAATTGATTTTTCGGAGCTGACAAATGCCGGGCTTTTTGGGATTTTCGGAGCAGTAGGTTCCGGAAAATCTACAATTCTGGAAGCAATTTCCTTTGCGCTGTACGGTGATACCGAACGCCTGAATTCAAGAGAAAAACGCAGCTATAATATGATGAACCTGAAATCAAACCGGATGTATATCGCGTTTGATTTTTACAATCATGAGAACGAACTTTTTAGAGTGACACGTGAATTCAGCCGGAATTCAAAACGTTTTGAAGACGTTAAAGCAGGTAATGTTGTTTTTTATGAGTGGAAAAATAACGAATGGTTTCCGCTGGAACATACCGATGCAGAGCAAATTATCGGTTTGAGCTATTCGAATTTTAAACGTACCATTATCATTCCGCAGGGGCAATTCAAGGAATTTCTGGAGTTAGGGCCGTCCGAACGGACAGCGATGATGAAAGAAATTTTTCAGCTGGAACGTTTTGATCTGTTTGAGAAAGCTTCCCGTTTAAATGCACAGAATAATCAGGAGAAAGCCCTTCTGGAAGGACAGCTGAAGGGATATGAAGCCGTTTCCCGGGAAGATATTGATGCCAAAAAGGAAGCATCGATAAACCTGAAGCAACAATATGCGGAGCAGCAAAAACACTTTGATAAAATTAATGAAGAATTTCAGCGGCTGAAAGCGCTGAAACAGGATTTTGATACGCTTTCGGAGAAAAAAACAGCATTTTCCCGGTTGGAGCAGCAAGAACCTGTAATTGCAAAGCAGGAAGAAAATCTGCAGCTTTTTGAACGGGTTTCAAAGGTATTCGGACAATTACTGAAAGATATTGCAACTGCGACAAGCGTTCTGAATACAAAACAGGAAGAGCTGAATAAAATCCGGCAGGAAAAACTGCGAAAAGAAGAGGATTTAAAATCAGTTGAGCAGCAGTTTCAGGAAATAACATCCTTGTTTGAACAGCTTTCCAAACGGAAAACAGAAGAGAACGACTGGGAGCAGGCGATCAGGATTTTGCATCTGACCGGTGAAACGGAACAGCTGAGTGAGCGCTTGCAAAAAGGAAAAGCTGCTGTTGAAAAGGCGGAAAATGAGGAAAAAGTGCTGCAGCAACAACTGCAGGGAATGGAACGGGAAATTGCCTTACTGAAATCAAAAAAAATTGATTCACAAGTTCTGATTGCGGCCGGAAACTGGTTTAGTAAAATCCAGCAGCTGAATGAAAACTGTGAAAATCAAAAGCTTAAAATAAAACAGAAAGAAAAAGAGATTCAGGATATAGAAGCTGAATTTAAAACAAATGAAATTGTCCCGGAAACATTTGAAAGTACTTTTCAGGCGCAGCAGGAAACATTAAAGACAAAGCAAAGGGAGCTGGAAGCTCAAAAATCGGCTTTGGAAGTGCAACAAAAGCTGGCGCATTATTCGAATACGTTACAGAATGGTGTTCCCTGCCCGTTGTGTGGCGCACTGGAACATCCGGATATAGCGAAAGCAGATGACGTTTCGGCAGAATTAAAATCAGTATTACAACGACTGGAAGAACTGAAGCAGACAGAAATATCCTGGAATGATCGCGGAAAGCTCTTTGAACGTTTGGCTGACAGAAAATCACAATTGCAACATGATTTAAAGCAGTTGGAAAGCCACTTGAAAGAAATAGAAGAAAGTATCCATGCACATCATCAGCTTTTTGAATGGAAAGAATTTGATGCACAAAAACCAGAGCTGTTCTCAGAAAAGCAACAGGAATCTTTGCTTATTGAACGGCAGACAGAAGAAAAGAACAGGCAGCTTGAAGCTATACGGGCAGCAGTGGAAAATCAGCGGATGAGTATTGAAAAATACAAAAAGGCATTAGAGGGATTTACGTTGGAGCTGACCGCTAAAAAATCTGAGATTGAAACAAATGAGAAAAATTTAAAAATTTTAGACAGAACGGCTTTTGTATCTGTGACAAAAGAAGAATCAGAGAAAATTTTAAATGATTTAAAAATTGAAAATCAAAGGATTGAAGAACAGCATAAATTAATTTCTGAGAGAAGAAACGAATTACAGAAAGAATCAGCAGTGCTTGATTCTCAGGTTGAAGTTTTCTCACAACAGCTGAAATCGGAAAAAGATAAAAATGCGGAGCTGAATAATGAGCTTCAGGCTAAATTGCAACAACAGGGATTTACATCGCAAAACGAAGTGGAAGTGATTCTAAATCGTCAGCTGGATGCTGAGGCCGAGCGAAAAGAAATTCAGGATTTCAGGATTCAGTTGGAAACACTAAGAAATGCAATTGCTGATTTAGAAAAGAAATTTGAAACTGTTGTTTACAGCGAAGAGCGCTTTGGGGAAGAAACCGAAAAATGGCAGTCCGAACGGGAAAAGCTTATGGAAAGCAATGACAGGGTTGTTAAAGCGGAAATGGAAGTGAACCGTCTGGAAAGAGCATTTGAGGAAAAACGGGAATTACTGGAAAAATTCGACGGATTCAGAAAAAGGGAAGAGCAGCTGAATGTGATGTGTAATTTGTTCAAAGGCGCGGGGTTTGTGCAGTACGTTTCATCCGTTTATCTGAAACAGCTGTGCGATATGGCGAATGTCCGTTTTCACCGTATGACACGTAACCAGCTGAGCTTACATCTGAATTCCGACCATAATTTTGAAATTATTGATTATCTGAATGAAGGGAAAAGCAGGAGCGTCAAAACGCTTTCCGGCGGACAGTCTTTTCAGGTATCGTTGTCATTAGCGCTGGCGCTGGCAGAAAGCGTGCAGGCAAATGCAAAAGCGGACAGAAACTTTTTCTTTATTGATGAAGGTTTCGGAACGCAGGATCCTGAATCGGTCAATATTATTTTTGAAACGCTTCTGAACCTGAATAAAGAAAATAAAATTGTAGGGATCATCTCGCATGTGGAAGAGCTGAAAGAACGAATGCCAAAATCGCTCCGTGTGGAAAATGATCCGGAAACGGGAAGCAAAGTGAGCAGCGAAAGATGAGGAATAATAGAAGAATTTCTTTGAATTAAACAGGATTTCCTGAATTGTCTTTGCTCAGGTGTAATTTCATCATAATGTCTGTTTGCTCATCATCACCGAGCCTGAAAATATGCTTGTCAAATTCCGTAAAGCCATTTTTTTTGTAAAAACGGATTGCCCGTTTGTTCTCTTCCCAAACGCCCAGCCATACATAATCCACTTTTATTTGCCATGCAATTTCCATCGCTTTTTCAAAGAGTATTTGCCCAACGGCCTTTCCGTGAAATTCTTTCAGAACGTAAATACGTTCGATCTCAAGCGCTTTTTTGTCTTGCAGTTCCGTCTGAGATTGCCCGGAATTAAGCTTTAGATAACCGATGATACGTTGATCAAGAGTGGCGAAGTAGAACTCAGATCCTTCCTGGTTAAGCTCACTGGTCAGCTTTTCCGGGGAAAAGCTTTCCTCCAGGTACTTTGTCATATTCTCTTCTGAATTTTCTGCAGCAAACGTTTCATAGAATGTTTGGCTCCCGATCTTTTGCAGCAGACGCAGGTCGTTCAGCGTAACTTTTTTTATCCGGACAGTATTCATTTCGCTTTTCCTGTTCTTTGTAAATAGAAATCGTAAGTATATACATTATACGGTAGAATTATCTGCGCGAAATATCTTGCGGAAACACTTCCGATTAATAAAGGAAAAAACAGCTGATAACCGTTCGGGACTAAATTACAGGTCAGAATTAAGGCCGTAAGAGGTGCATAAATAGATGCGGACAACATGGAAGCAGCTCCTACCAGTGCAAAATTCAGTGGAATCAAGTCCATGTCAAATTGCCCGTTGCAGAAGTTAGCAAAGAACAACCCCAGAAGCGCACCGGCGACAATGCTTGGCGCGAAAACACCGCCGTCACCACCTGCACCCAATGTCAAAGCTGCTGTCAGTGGCTTCAGAAACAATAATAAAGCTAAAGTCAATGAAGAAACAACCGGAGAGCTGATCGCTTCTTTTAGCCCGTGATAACTGTCGCCATATAAAGCCGGAAACAGAAAAATAAACAGCCCGACTGAAATTGCACAGAGATTAACTCTCGCAAAATCATTGGTTATATTTCCGGATATCTTTTTTATACGGGTAACCAGCAATGTAAAATATACAGATAATAAGCTGCCCAGTAAACTCAAAATAATAAAAGACGGTAGGGCATGCCAGTTCCATTTTTGAACAGGAAAGGGAAGCAGTGTTGCATTTTCGAATAAGGAAATAAAAATCCAGGCAACAATCGCAGAAGTAGCACAGCTGATGATAATGGTTTTTCGCACTTTTCTTGAAATAACTTCAATGGCAAACAGAAATCCCGCCAGCGGGCTGACAAACAGAATTGCAACTGCAGCAGTGACACCGGCGCAAATCAGCTCTCTCTTGTAAGCGTATGCCGAAAAATGCTGTTTATGTGCCAGATTTCCCGCTGTTGCCGTCGCTACTACGGAAGAAACCTCTATACCTGTGGAACCTCCGGAAATTACGGTCAGAAAACCATTTATAAGGTGCGAAGGTATTTTAAAGGCAGGGAGATGCTCTTTTCTCTGATCAAGCGTTTTATAAATCTCGGTGATACCTTTATTCTTTCGGCCTTTGAAGAAATATTTCCTGAGAAAATAGATAGAGGTGATGCCGATAGTAGGGAAAATAATAAATAACAAATTGTTTTTTGAGCCTATAAACTGAAACAGTAAATGCTCCGTGTGTTCTGTCAGATGTTTTGTCGCATAAATAAGTGTCAGGCAGCATAAGCTGATAACAACCGAAACTAAGACCAGCTTGAAATAATTCTGATAAGTTACCTTTTTTCTTTCCATTTTTCAAAAGTAAAAAAAGTTCTGTTTTTACTGTTGGCTTTCGGGCTAATTCTCCCGGAGTAAAAGCAAAAACAAATCCCGTGAACTTTAATAATTCACGGGATGATAAAAGTATTTGAAATGAATTTTATGCTGATTCCAGAGCCTGGCGAATGTCAGCAATGATGTCTTCGTAAAATTCCACTCCTATAGAAAGACGCACCATATTCTCTGTAATAAACATGCTGTTTTTTATATCAAGAGGAACATCCGCATGCGTCATGGTGTATGGATGCTCTGCAAGCGATTCTGTTCCGCCTAAGCTGACTGCCAGCTTTATAAGCTGCAGACTGTCCAGGAACTTAAATGCTGCTGCTTCTCCTCCTTTAATATCGAATGAAATCATTGCTCCGGGTGAAGTATATTGCTTTTTGTAAATCTCTTTTTGCCACTCACTTCCTTCTTCTTCGATGAATCCCAGATAATAAACTTTGTCCACTTTCGGGTGATTTCTGAGGAAACGGGCTACTTCAGCTGCATTTCTGGCCTGCTGTTCCATCCTTACTTTCAGTGTTTCGAGGCTTCTCATCAGCATCCAGCCGGTAAACGGAGCAGTCATATTTCCGAGGAACGTACGAAGTCCTTTTACGCGGGCCATCAGGGATTTTGAGCCTAGCACAGCCCCGGCGATAACATCCGAGTGCCCGCCGATGTATTTTGTTGCGGAATAAAGAACAAGATCGGCTCCGTGCTTCAGCGGATGCTGCCAGACAGGTCCCATGTAGGTATTGTCCACAGAAAAAATCACTTCCTTTTCTCCGGTAGAGAAAAGTCTTTTTATTTCTGCGCACATTTCAATATCAATCAGCGCGTTGGTTGGATTTGCAGGTGTTTCGATATGAATAAGCGATAATTTATCCGCCCGGCCGGATTGTTTTATTTTTTCAATGATTTCCTCTTTCGGGCAATCAGGAGTAAATCCGATAGATTCAATATTCAGCTTTTTCAGGAAGTGGTTGATAAAGTGATCTGTTCCTCCATATACGGGACGTGAATAAAGCAGTAGATCACCGGGGCTTAAAAATTCAAGCATTACTGTTGAAATAGCAGACATCCCGCTTTCAAAAACTGCGCAATCTTCCGCTTTGTCCCACAGGCACAGACGATTTTCCAGGATTTCCAGATCAGGATTGTTCAGCCTGCTGTAAATCAATCCCATTTCTTCTCCTTCCGAAGCTTCGCTTAATCCGTAAGCAACTTCAAAAAAACGCTTTCCTTCCGAAGCGGAATTGAAAACGAAAGTAGAAGTTTGAAAAATAGGGCATTTTAAGGAACCCTCGGATAATTTCGGTTTATATCCGTAGGTCATCATTAAGCTTTCGGGGCGCATTTTTTTGTAATCCATTTGACTGTAATTTTCAATGAATTTAGATTAATTTTCTGTTTATTCAAAAAGAAAAGAAAAATAATCTTTATTTTTGTTTTATACAGAATTAGAATCTGTGTGATGGATGTAAGGAATGCTTTTTCAGAATAAATTTCTGGAAGTAATCAACAGGTAAATATATGAAAAAAGAAAAGAAAGAGCTTGCCGCCCAGTTGGACGAGATTGATTTTTTAATCGTAGCGCTGCTGGAAGACAATGCAAAGCTGAACACAAAAGAGATCGCGGAGAAAGTGGGACTGAGCAATACGCCCACTTACGAGCGTATTAAACGTTTGGAAAAGCTGGGGATAATAAGAAATTACAGGGCAATTATTGATAAGAAAAAGCTGGGGTATTCACTGACGGTCCTATGTAATGTCCAGCTAAAATCTCATGCTTCTGAATACCTGGAAGAATTTGAGCAGGAAATCATTAAGCTGAAAGAAGTCGTTACCTGTTATCATATTGCCGGGCATTTTGATTATCTGCTGAAAGTGGAAATTACCGATATGGAAGAGTATGCTGTTTTTATAAAGGATAAGCTGGCTAAAATTCCTCATATAGCAACTGTTCAGAGCTCGTTTGTAATGCGTACACTGAAAGAAAATTAAAGGAAAATGCTGTGCAGTGTTTAATTAAATCCGTTCTTATGGCATTTTACAATCATATTGTTATATTTGCCCTTGTATATTTATAATTCATTTATATGTCAGCGAAGTCGCCAGCCCTGAAGGCACAAACGAAAAAATCGAATTCAAAAACGACGAAGTTTCCGAAAGAAACCTATGTTAAATGGTATAAAGATATGCTGTTGATGCGCCGTTTTGAAGAAAAAGCGGGGCAGTTATACATACAACAAAAATTTGGCGGTTTCTGCCACTTATATATCGGTCAGGAAGCTATTGTTGCCGGTACTGTAAGTGCCTGCCGCCCGGATGATAAGCACATGACGGCTTACCGTGATCACGCGCATCCGCTGGGGCTGGGAACAGATCCACGGGTTTTAATGGCTGAATTGTACGGTAAGAAGACAGGTTGCTCCAAAGGTAAAGGAGGATCGATGCACTTTTTCGATAAAGAAAAAAACTTTATGGGAGGACACGGAATTGTCGGTGCTCAGATTGCAATGGGAGCAGGAGTGGCTTTTGCAGAGAAATATAAAGGTACGGACAACGTGGCATTTGTTTCCATGGGAGACGGAGCAGTACGCCAGGGAGCGCTTCATGAAACGTTTAACATGGCCATGATCTGGAAGCTTCCGGTAATTTTTATTATCGAAAATAATAATTATGCCATGGGTACATCTGTACAGCGAACAACAAATGTTGAAGACCTGTCTAAGATAGGTTTATCGTATGATATGCCGTCCAAATCGGTAAACGGGATGAAGCCGGAAACTGTTCACGAAGCGATTGAGGAAGCTACTGAACGCGCAAGAAGAGGCGACGGACCGACCTTACTGGATATCAGAACGTACCGTTTTAAAGGACATTCAATGTCTGATCCTCAGAAGTACAGAACGAAGGAAGAGGTAAATGAATGGATGGGAAAAGATCCGATTGAGCATGTTCTGGATGTGATCAAACAAAACAACTGGCTGACAGATAAAGAAATTGATGAGATTGGCCAATGGGTGAAGAATGAAGTGGAAGAATCCGTGAAATTTGCTGAAGAATCACCGCTTCCGGAACCACACGAATTGTATGAAGATGTTTATATGCAGGAAGATTATCCTTATATCAAAGAATATTAATTGAACGCATTTTAATAGAGAAAGAACTAAATATGGCTGAAATAGTATATATGCCGAAGCTAAGCGACACCATGACAGAAGGTGTTGTTGCCGAGTGGCACAAAAAAGTAGGAGATAAGGTGGCGTCAGGAGAGTTGATTGCTGAAATTGAAACAGATAAGGCAACAATGGAGTTTGAATCGTTCTACGATGGCGTGTTGTTGTATATCGGTGTTGAAAAAGGAAAAGGAGCACCTGTTAATTCCATACTTGCTATTATCGGACAGGAAGGAGAAGATATTTCCGCTCTGATTGCCGGAGGAGCAGCTCCGAAAGCAGAAGAGAAGAAGGAAGAGCCTGCAAAAGAGGGACCGAAAAAAGAAGAAACACCGAAAGAAGAAGCACCAAAACAAGATGTAAAGGAAGTCTCGAAGCCTGCTGCTTCTGCGGTGACAGCAGCTCCTTCAGCCGTTACAGGTGACAGAGTATTTGCTTCGCCGTTAGCGAAAAAATTAGCAGACGAAAAAGGAATAGATATTTCCAGTGTCAGAGGAACCGGAGATCAGGGACGTATCGTTAAACGGGACGTAGAACATTATGTGCCTTATGTTCCGGCTTCTAGTGCAGTACCGCAACAAGTGGCTGCAGGAACGGAAAGCTACGAAGATGTACCTGTTTCTCAAATGAGAAAGACAATCGCTAGAAGGCTGGCAGAAAGTAAATTTACAGCGCCACATTTCTACCTGACGCTTAATGTGGACATGGACAATGCGATTGCTGCAAGAAAGGCAATGAATGAAACCGGAGAAGTGAAAATCTCTTTTAACGATATGGTTATCAAAGCATCTGCTTTAGCTTTGACAAAGCATCCTGCCGTAAATTCTTCCTGGTTAGGAGATGTGATCCGGAAAAATTACCACGTGAATATCGGCGTTGCAGTAGCGGTTGATGAAGGTCTGCTTGTTCCCGTAGTTCGTTTCGCGAATACAAAAGGAATGGCTCAGATTGGCGAAGAAGTAAGAGCTTACGCAAAACGTGCAAAAGAAAAGAAGCTTCAGCCTGCGGACTGGGAAGGTTCCACATTCACAATTTCTAACCTGGGAATGTTCGGAATTGATAATTTCACTGCAATTATTAACCCGCCGGACAGCTGTATTTTAGCAGTGGGCGGAATTCAGCAGATTCCGGTAGTAAAAAACAACCAGGTTGTTCCCGGAAATGTAATGACATTGACGTTGTCCTGTGATCACAGAGTGGTGGACGGAGCGACAGGAGCAGCATTCCTGCAGACATTGAAAGGATACCTTGAAAATCCGGTAACCATGCTGGTTTAATCGAGGTTCATATATAGATTTGAAAAACAGCCCCGTCAAATTTTGACGGGGCTGTTTTTCTTTTTTTTACGGAAAAAATGTACTAAAAAGCATGCTGGGCAATGAAATAAAATCGATGAAAGCCCAATTTGTATTTGCTTTCGGTATAATTTAGATTTTATCTAAATAATTATTCGCAAAAATCAGATAGTTCACTAACTTTGTGGTCTCAAAACATAACATTTATTGCAAATGATTGAAACAGATATCATCATCATTGGAGCAGGGCCTGTTGGTCTTTTCACTGTTTTTGAAGCAGGGTTGTTAAAATTAAGATGCCATTTGATTGATTCACTGCCACAGCCGGGTGGCCAGTGTTCAGAAATATATCCTAAGAAGCCGATTTACGATATCCCGGGATTTCCTTCCGTACTGGCAGGTGATCTGATTGACGGATTAATGGAGCAGGCAGCACCATTCAAGCCTGGATTTACGCTTGGAGAAGCTGCGGTAACTATTGACAGGCAGGAAGACGGTTCTTTCATTGTAGCTACGGATAAAGGAACGAAGCATCATGCACCTATTGTAATGATCGCAGGAGGATTGGGAGTGTTTGAGCCGAGAAAGCCACCTATAGATAATATTGTGGATTTTGAAGATAAAGGAGTGAATTACATTATCAAAGATCCTGAATTCTATAGAGGGAAACGCTGTGTGCTCGCCGGAGGAGGAGATTCTGCTCTTGACTGGGCGATTTTCTTGGCAGACAAAGGAATTGCTTCCGAAGTGTCGCTGGTTCACAGAAGCGCTTCTTTCCGCGGCCATCTGGATTCTGTTCAGAAAGTAATCGATCTTGCGGAAGCAGGAAAAATCAAGCTGATTACAGAAGCGGAAGTTGTCGGGCTGGAAGGAAACGGAACGTTGGAAAGAGTGGTAATTAACCACCAGAAAGAAGGGAACTTTGTGAAGGAAGCAGATCATTTCATTCCGCTGTTTGGTCTGAAGCCTTCTTTAGGGCCGATTGCTGATTGGGGACTGGAGATTGAAAAAGGAGCAATTAAAGTAGATACGCGTGATTATTCCACCAATATCAAAGGAATTTACGCGATTGGGGATGTGAATACGTATGAAGGCAAGCTCAAATTGATCCTGTGCGGATTCCACGAAGGGACGCTGGCGGTTCAGTCCGCTTTTGCGATCATCCATCCGGAAAAGAAAAACGTATTGAAATATACTACCGTGAACGGAGTTCAAGGATTTTAAAATAAAATTTTAAGCTATAAAAAAAGATGCCCGAAATAATTCAGGCATCTTTTTTTATGGGAAATATCTTCAGGAATTATTCCCTGATAAATTTGAACAGACGATCAGAACCTTCAACCTTCACTAAATAAATTCCCGATCTCAGATGCTGAACATTCACTGCACTTTCTGTTGTTTGCATCAGCTTTTGTCCTGCCAGATTGTAAATTTCCTTCTTTACATTATCGCCGTTTACAGAAACATTTAAAATATCAGCCGTTGGATTCGGGTAAATATTCACAACAACACCTGCTGTTATTTCTTTTGTTGAAACCGGATCTTCTACACGGAAGGAAATATCATCAAGGAACAGCTTATGGCCATTGTCAGAGCTCAGGACAAATGCGACGTGGATCGTTTGATTATTATAGCCCAAAGTGTCGAAATTTAAGCTGTGTGTGCTCCAGTGAGGTGCTTCGGCAAGATAAGTCACCAGTGTTGTGAAGCCATCCGGATTGTTAACATCTGTTCCTATCTTGATTATGTAGTTGTCCGGGAAAGAAGGATCGAAAGACGCAGCTTTGAATTCCAGTATGTTCCCAAATCCCGCTAATGTAATGGCAGGTGTGATCAGCCAGCGGTTCGCATTTCCTGTTGTTGTGAAAAAAGAAGTTGCGCTTGCGCAGTGATTTGGAGTGCTGCTCGTATCGAAAGGATCTGCTGTACCGATCCATGCTTCTGTATATTCTGAAACGGAAGCATCCGGTGTCAGCTCGTCTTTGTTGATAACGGTCCACGAGGAAGGAATTCCGCTTTCAAAATCTTCGTTCATTATAATGGTTTGCCCGAATGCGTTAGCTGACAAAACTGCTGTTAATAACAAGATGAAATGTTTCATTTGTATAAAATTTACTTTGCTAATAAAATTAATATCTCACTGAAGTTGCTGTAAAAATCGTCAAAACCGAGTAATTTATTTTTGAAAAAAGAAAATATTTTTTCTTTATCCTCCGGATTGAAATAATTAACATCTTCCAGCTTCCACTGAATTCTGGAAAAATACCCGGTAGAGGACTGGTATTCGTCTTTGAGCCATTCTCCGTCCTCATCGTTCATGGAAGCCGTCAAAACAGCTTTTAACTCTTCCATCTGTTCCCAGATGATAGCGCGTATTCCGTCATCTTTTGGCTGAATATCGAAGTTGAATGCGGCAAATTTATTGTTGGCATCCAGCCGGACGTAAATGTATCGGATATTGGTCGGATAATTTAACCAGTTGACTCTTTTTCCGCTTTCGGAAGTATAAGGCCGCATGAATTTCCTGAAATCTTCCCAGAATTCCGTATTATACGCTTTTCGCTCTTCCTTAGTCAACATGCTGGAACTCGTAATAGGCATTGAACTCTTTTTTGTTCATCCGGATAAAATTCGGAAGATCGAGCTCATTGTATTCAATAGCCATGTCTTTGATCATAGAACCATGCAGATATTCAACATATTTTACAGGCAGCCATTTTTGATTGTAGTTCCATGCGCGGATCTTAAAGCTGGATTCCAGGTTGGAGCTCAGTTCATACGTTTCGATCGGCAGCCCGTTGTCTGTATAAGTGAGAAGAATGTTCGTGAATTCATCTACCTGAAGACGATCTTTATAAGTGTTAATTTCAGCTTTTATCTCTTCTTTTGTTGCCCCGATCGGGAGGAAGATACGGATCTCAATTGTTTTGTTGTTGGAACGCAGATAAACTAATTCCGGCTGCTCAAAAGAAGGAAAGAAATAGATCGAATCCAGATGAATTTCATCTTTCGGAATGATAATGGTGGAGTAGAGTGAATCAATATTATAGTAAAATGGAGGCTGATTGAGAATGGACATGTATTTAATAATATCCATTTTCTCAATATTCTTTTCCTCGTTGTAATTAAAAATGAAATCGGAATAGGGCTGACTATAAGTCGTTTGAGAAAAGTGAGAAAGCTTTTCCAGCTGATTTTCGGTATTGAACAGATAAGTGAATTTCTCGGAAATATTGTTCGGAAGCCGTCCGTTCTTTACATAAAAATTAGCCTTATAGAGACCGGTATTGAGCTTTCTGTTGAATAGCAACGGGTAATACTCAATTCCGATATTTTCAATGAAATAAGGAAGATAGAACGGATTAATAAAACTTTCTTTTTTAGGATAGCTGTGCTTTTTCTGCTTATGACTGCTCTTCTTCACTACTGAAGGGTCAGAAGAATTACAGGCTGCAAATCCTGCAGCTAAAAACAAACCAATGATCATTAATTGTCTCATGTCTGTAAAAATAGCAAAAAAGAAAAAGGAGGCTTGTATTTCAAACCTCCTTTTCGTTGTATTTTAAAATTTATTTCTTGTTTTTACCTTTTTGCTGTTCCAGCTGCATTTTCTGCATTGCTTCCAGGCGCTCCTGGAATTTTGATTTCTTAGCGCCCCCGGTTGCTGCCGATTCTGCTTTTTTCTGTGCCATTTTAGCTTTCAGCTTTTCTTCATCTACAAAGAAATGTTTGATAGCCATCATCATTAAAATCGAAATCAGCGTGGAAACGAAATAATAATAAGACAGACCAGCTGAATAGTTATTGAAGAAGAAGATCATCATGAACGGGAAAATATACATGATTACTTTCATGTTCGGCATTCCCGGCTGTTGTGGCTGCTGCATATTGCTGCTGTTATACCACGTGAAAACCAAAGTGGTTACAGACATCAGAAGCGTAAACAAAGAGATGTGGTCCCCGTACATTGGGATATAGGTTCCAAAGTCATACACGGAATCGTAAGAAGATAAGTCTTCCGCCCACAGGAACGGCTTCTGACGCAGGTCAAATGAAGCAGGGAAGTAACGGAAAACGGCGAATAGTATGGGCATTTGAATCAGCATAGGAACGCATCCGGAGAATGGAGAAGCTCCGCTTTCACGGTACAAGGCCATCGTTTCCATTTGCTTTTTCATTGCGTCTTCCTGTTTCGGATATTTCGTGTTCAACTCATCAATCTCCGGTTTCAGAATACGCATTTTTGCGGAAGATACATACATCTTCCATTGAATAGGCATCAAAACAAACTTGATAATCAGTGTCATCAGCAGGATTACAAGACCGTAATTCACACCTGTGGAAGCAAGAATCTTAAATAAAGGATGGAAAAGATAAACATTGATCCATCTGAAAACTCCCCAACCCAGATTCAGGATATCGTCGTAGTCATTATTGTACGATTTCAGCAAATCATATTGATTCGGACCGAAAAACCAGTTGATGTGAACATTTGCATCTGCCGTGTTGGTGATTCCCAGGTTCATTTCAGATGTGTAATGCTTTATATGCGACATTTCCTTCTTGTGTCCCTTCGAATAATTTTTAATCTCGAACTTCGTACCTTCTTTTGTAAATACGGAAGACGGTTTCATGATAGAGCTGAAATAGCTTTGTTTGTAAGCTACCCAGTTGATGTTTTGATCAAGGTTTTTCTCGGCATCATCGCTGGCTTCTGCCAGCCAGTCGTGTTTCTTTTCCGCGTTCTGGAAACAAACGGTTGATACCATTCGCTGGTTTCTCAAAAGACGTTCTGTCTTATACATGTCTGTTTTCCATGCCAGCATTACGCTGTTAGGAGCGACATTACCGCCGAAGCCTTTGAAACGGATGTCAAAATCCATGTCATACGCATCTTTTTTGGTAGTATAGATGAACTGGATGAACTGATTGGCGGAAACGTTGTGCTGCAGCACAAGGCGGTTATCACTTTTTTCAACGACTACAAACGGTTGGTTTCCTGTCTGGTATTCTTTTCCGTTTAAGTTGAAAACCAGCTCGTTTTTGTTGTCTCCTTCTCCGAATAATTTAAGCGGGTGGAATTCTTTTTTACGGAAGTTTCTGTACGATTCAAATTCTTTCAGGTAAACGGCACTCAGAATACCACCTTTTGTGGAAAATTCGTAGATAGTCTTATCTGTTTCCAGCTTAATAACTTCATCCTTGAAAGATTCAGTAGCTTTATTTTCTGCAGAGGAAGAAGCAGCTGATGTTTGTGCTTCTGTATTTTTTTGCGCAGTGACTTCCGTTTTTTTCGACTTGGAAGCTTCTGCTGTAGTTTCTTTTGCGTCCTGCCTGTTAAGTATTCCTAGTGCAACCAGCAAAAATCCGATTAAACCTAATCCGATAAGTTTATTTTTATCCATGTTTACTTTTTATTTTCTAATGATGCTTTTACAAATGAAACGAACAGCGGGTGAGGATTCGCGACGGTGCTTTTATATTCCGGGTGAAACTGAGCACCTACAAACCATGGGTGAGAAGGTATTTCCACAATTTCCACAAGCCCTGTATCCGGATTTTTCCCGGTAGCGATCATTCCGTTTTGTTCGAATTGTTCTAAGTAGTCGTTATTAAATTCAAAGCGGTGGCGGTGTCTTTCAGAAATAACATCTGAATTGTAAGCCATCGAAGCTTTTGATTTTGGTTTCAGCTCACATTTATAAGCTCCTAAACGCATTGTCCCTCCGAGATTCGCGATGTGTTTCTGCTCTGCCATCATGCTGATAACCGGATATTTGCAGTCCTCAGCAATTTCTGTTGTGTGAGCATCTTCAAATCCTAAGACATTTCGTGCGAATTCAATGACCGCACATTGCATTCCGAGGCAAATTCCGAAGAACGGAATATTGTTTTCTCTTGCATAACGTACAGCGTCGATTTTCCCGTTAATTCCACGTGAACCGAATCCCGGTGCAACCAGAATTCCGTCTAAGCCACTCAGTTCGTCATTGACATTTTCAGGAGTCAGCTTTTCTGAATGGATCCATTTCAGGTTGACTTTGCATTCATTCTGAGCTCCCGCATGTATAAATGCTTCTGAAATCGATTTATAAGAATCTTTTAATTCAACATATTTTCCGATAAGTCCGATGTTCACTTCTGATTTCGGGTGCTTATGTCTGTCCAGAAAGGCTTTCCATGAATCCAGATCAGGTGTTGTTTTAGCGGTCAGCCCTAATTTCTCCAGAACCACTTTGTCCAGCTCTTCCGCGAGCATTAGCATCGGAACATCATAAATGGTTTCAGCGTCTCTTGATTCAATTACCGCATTTACGGCAACATTACAGAATTTCGCTATTTTTTTACGTAAGTTCAGATCCAGCTCATGCTCTGTTCTGCAAACCAGCACATCCGGCTGAATTCCCAGCTCCAGCAGCTGCTTTACCGAGTGCTGAGTCGGCTTTGTTTTCAATTCACCGGCAGCAGCAAGATAGGGTACAAGTGTCAGGTGAATGACACAACAATCGTTTTCAAACTCCCACATCATCTGGCGAACAGCTTCAACGTAAGGAAGAGATTCGATATCACCGACTGTTCCGCCGATTTCCGTAATTACAATGTCAAATTTTTTCTCTTTTCCCAATAGCTGAATACGCTCTTTGATTTCATCCGTAATGTGCGGAATGATCTGTACGGTTTTTCCAAGAAAATCACCTCTGCGCTCTTTTTCAATAACGGATTGATAAATTCTTCCGGTTGTGACGTTATTTGCCTGAGAAGTAGGTACGTTCAGAAAACGCTCATAATGTCCCAGATCCAAATCGGTTTCTGCTCCGTCATCTGTGACGAAACATTCTCCGTGCTCATAAGGATTTAAAGTTCCCGGATCAATGTTGATATAAGGATCCAGTTTCTGAATCGTTGCGGAATAACCTCTGGCCTGAAGCAATTTTGCCAGAGAAGCTGAAATAATCCCTTTTCCCAAAGAAGATGCGACTCCCCCGGTTACAAATACATATTTAGTAGAATTTGACATATTAAATTTTGTAACTACGGGACGCAAAGATACAATAATTAACACAAGGATTAACAATGATTCAGAATTAAATTCTTCTTAAAATGCAGCCGGTAAAACAATATGTTTCTTTTAAATTGATTATGGAAGAGATACTTATTAATTTATTGATTATGAAATTGATGCGATTTGATGGTGTTCATGATTGTTAATAAAGTGTTGAAAACTTTACTGATTTTGTAACCTAAAGAAATTCAGTGCCGTAAAAGCAGTCATATCAACTGGAAAAATAAATTGAAGATGATAAAGAATAAATTGAACGCCGCAAAAAGTAAATTAAAAATGCACAAGGAAAGTGGAGCAAGCAGCTCATTGTCTGTGTTTGAAGTCGCTCAGCTGATGGATTTTATTCGTACTTACGAAAATTGTGCTGAAAATAATAAACATACCATTTTCTTTTCTTTCTCAGATAATTGAGCGAAAAAGCATTCAGGCGATTGCCCCTGAACCGATTAGCTCTTCATTTTTATACCATGCAGCAAATTGTCCCGGAGTGATTCCGCGCTGAAGTTGCCTGAACAGTATATAAATCCCGTCTTCTTTACGAATGACAGTAGCTTTCTGAAGCGGCTGCCTGTAACGAATCCGGACATTCATTTCATAAGATTCCCCGACTGCCAGCTCATAATCAGGATTCACATAGTGAATTTCATCTGCGTTTATTTTCAGAGCATGGCGGTTTAACCCCGGATGATCTTCTGACTGGCCGGAAAAAACAAGATTGTTGTCAATGTCTATCTGTAAAACAAATGAAGGCAGAGGACGGCCTCCGATATGCAATCCTTTTCGTTGTCCGACAGTATAATAATGCGCTCCCTGATGTTCTCCGACCTTGAAGCCTTCTTCTTTTCTGAAAGAGAACGGTGTCGCTAGAAGCTCAATATTTTCTTCATTTACAGGGATTTCATGATATGCTTTTAGCTTGTTCAGATCGGGATTGATTTCAATAATATCTCCCGGTATCGGTTCTAATTTCTGCTGCAAAAATGTTGGCAGGCTAATTTTTCCAACGAAGCACAAACCCTGAGAATCTTTTTTTTCTGCGGTGATAAGCCCGGCTTTTTTAGCGATTTCCCTTACTTCGGATTTTAAATAATCTCCGATAGGAAACAATGCCTTTTCCAGCTGATCCTGGCGCAGCTGGCACAGAAAATAAGACTGGTCTTTTGACGGATCTTTTCCTGCTAATAAGTGCTGACGCCCGTTGTCATCAGATGTTTTCCGGCAATAGTGTCCTGTTGCCACAAAATCTGCTCCGAGATTCATTGCCGCATCTAAAAAGACATCAAATTTGATTTCCCGGTTGCACAATACATCCGGATTGGGTGTTCTTCCTTTTTCATATTCGGAGAACATGTAATCCACAATACGTTCCTTGTATTCTTTGCTGAGATCAATTACCTGAAAAGGAATCCCCAGCTGGTTGGCGATCAGCAAAGCATCGTTGGAGTCGTCTATCCACGGGCAGTCGTTTGATAAAGTAACGGATTCGTCATGCCAGTTCCGCATGAACATTCCGATCACCTCATAACCTTGTTCTTTAAGCAAATAGGCAGTGACACTTGAATCAACACCTCCGGAAAGACCGACAACAACTCTTTTCATACTGCAAAATTACTTATTAAATATAATAAGCAGGCTAAAAAATGGTTTATAAAAAGGTGAATTTTATGGTAAAAAGTTTTATTTTCGTCATATATGATGCGTTATCTTTTTCTGATTATTAGTTGCTTTGGATTTTTACATGTGGTACAAAGTCAGTCCTGTGAGCAGGTTTACATTCACGGGCAGGTTGCGGATACAAGCATTTCCAACGCTTTCTATAATATGATGATTGTCAATTCAACAACCGGAAGAGGTGTATTTGGCTCGCCGGATGGACGTTTTTCCACTTACTGCCGCGCGAATGATTCGATCACTATTTCCGTGAAAGGATATTATACACTGGGCTTCAGGGTAAAGCCGGATGAAAACTGTCAGATGACTTTCAGAGGGATTATCGAACCTAAATATGAATCCATACAGACGGTGATCATCCGACCATTGAAAACGCTGAATGAAATCAAGGAAGAACGTGAAGCGCTTGCAAAAAGGGAAACCAAAACAGTAACAGGCGTCAATGTGCTTGAAAGCCCTATCACAGCCCTATATCAGGCTTTTTCCAAGAAAGAAAAAGCGAAGCAGTGGCTTGCGGAAATGAAATACAAGGATAGCCAGCGCGCTGTGCTGAAAGAGCTGATCCGGCTTTATACGTCGTATGATATTGTTAACCTTCCCGAAGATGAATTCGATCAGTTTATTGATTTCCTGAATATTGATGTTGATTTCCTTAAAACAGCAAGCGAAATGGAGCTGGTGACCTTTATCAAGGATAAATACGAACACTACCAGCGTTTAAAAACTGAAGGCCCGCATTTCAGAGGGAAATAGGAAGAAAGATGTTCAAAAGAGAATCAGCTAAAACTAACCGCTTCTGAACATCTTTAATTTTTATCTGTTATTTTTTCTTGAGATTGTTCCCTAGTGCCAGCTGTAATACGAATTTCGCATACAGGTTATTCTGTTTTATAAAACCGGGTTGATAACCTATTTCCGCATTGAATGTGATAATACCTTTCAGAGGAACAGAGCGATAGTAAACTCTTCCTCCGACCATCGTCTTCTTATTGTAATCATTGATATTATATTCTTTTAAAAAGTGGATGTCATTACTCGACTCACTTATATAGTCGTAAGATCCATAGACGTTTTCATAGTTATTCTGAACAGCGATTAACAGGTCAAAATTGAAGATTCCCATTCCTGCGCTTCTCCTTTTACCGTAATTTTCAAACTGAACAGTTACGTTTTCCGTATTGGCAATTGAAAAACCTAAGCTTAAAAAAGAATAACGTGTCATGGCTGACTGATAATTATAGCCAAATGACTTCAGAGGCTCATTCGGATTGTCAACAGCCTGACCATATATTTCTCTCTGGTTGAGTCCGTAAAAAGCGACACCGTGCTCGAACCCTAAATTGACTCCATAACGTATATTTCTGTATGCAGGGACATTTGTTACATAACTGACTCTTCCCTCTGTTTTTAAACCTACGGTTGTTTCCTTTAGCTTTTCTTTATTCATAAAATAGTAAGTACCGTAAATTCTTCCATAATTAGTAGAATTAGGTTTTGTCATCGGCATAACAATATCATTGCGGTTGTATTCTTCAATGCCGTAATCTACTAAAAAGCGATCTCCGAACATATAGTTGTACTCAACTTCAAGGCTGAATTTATCGAAATTTACCAGGCCACCGGTTGATAAATTGTACAATGAGCTATTGAATTTGGAAATCATACCACTCCAGAGAGGAATGTAAATCTGGTATAGTTTTAATCCGGTCACAGTATTGTCTATAATTTCACCTTTCACAGTTCCGTTAGGATTGATCGGCTCAGAGGGTGTTGTCGTTTTTTCTTCTTCTTTTGTTTTGTTATTGGCGTAAGTCTTTATCTGGGCAAAAATCGGCTGAAAGCTGCCAATGATAATTATTAACAGAAGTAATGATTTTTTCATGTCTTAGTATTTTAGCGTTAGATTTCCTGATAAAGTATAGTAATATGAATTAAATCCAGATGAATTCTTTAACTGTGCTGAACAAAAATCAATTTTCATTTCGTTGCTTAACTGATTGAAGTAGCCTTCTCCTCCGGAACCTCCGGAGTAAGTGTTTGAAGTATATGGGCCGTCAATATATTCAACAAAAAATTTTTTTTGATCAGAGCTTGGCACATTATAGTAAGTGTTTTCAGGCATAGCGGTAGATCCGGGTTTCTGATCGTTTATCAGATTTTTACTGTAAACAATTGTAAGTCTTGCATTGTTTCCTAATATTATGACATATTGTGGATTACCTTGTGACGTAGTTGATTTCGTAATATCTGCTTCAGTAATCGTATAAGTTTTTGTACCTAAAGTTGTACTGGAAAGTGTAATTTTATTTTTTGTGTTACTGCAAGGTGGGGTTACAAACTCGCAAGGTTTACAGCTTCCTCCACAGTCTGTAAACTCTTCATCAGAATCTAAAGTTCCGTTATAGCATGAAGCGTTTTCAAATGACATGTATTCGAACGCGTCATGAGGCTCATTTTTTCTACAGCTGAACAGCAGCAAACAAAGCGCCAGAAAAGGTAATATTTTTTTCATAGAGATGAATTTTTAAGAAAATTTCGTTAAAAATATGAAAAATATTTCAAATAAAACCTGCTGTGGCTAGAAAAAAAGGGAAATAAGAGGACTCTCAGGAACAGAGTAAAGATGTCTTATAAAAAAGAATCAGTTCATACTGAATTACTTCTTGAAATTGTCGATTACACTTCTCACGCTTCCGTACTTCAGGAGTAATTCCCTGGCTTCTCCATACGAAATCTGAAGCTGGCTGACAATCATTTTTGTTCCACGATCCACTAATTTGTTGTTACTTAACTGCATATCCACCATCTTATTTCCTTTGATTCTTCCCAGACGGATCATCAAAGTAGTGGAAATCATATTCAGGATCATTTTCTGTGCAGTTCCTGCTTTCATTCGTGAGCTTCCTGTTACAAATTCCGGTCCTACGACCGGTGTGATGGCATGATTTGCCGCCTGGCTTAACGGGCTTCCGGGATTACAGGAAATACCGGCGGTTAAAATGCCGTTTTCAATGGCTTTTTGTATTCCGCCCAAAACATAAGGTGTTGTTCCGGATGCAGCGATGCCGACCAAACAATCTCCGCATTCAATTCCGTTGTCCAGTAGATCTTTCCAGGCTTGTTCCGTGTCGTCTTCCGCATTTTCAACCGCTTTCCGGATGGCTTTGTCTCCGCCTGCGATAATTCCCGTAACTAATTCCGCGGGAACGCCGAAAGTAGGAGGGCATTCGCTGGCATCCAGAATTCCCAGCCGTCCGCTTGTTCCTGCTCCGATGTAAAACAGCCGGCCTCCTTTTTCCAGCCGTCCGGCAGCTGTTTCGATGAATGCAATGATGCTCGGAAGCTCTTTCTCAACTGCCAGCGCCACTTTCTGGTCTTCCCGGTTAATGGCGGTTACAATTTCAGATACAGACCAGTTTTCCAGGTGGTCGTAATGGCTGTCCGATTCGGTGATTTTTTCCATTATACGAGGATGGCCTGATAATTATCAGTATTAAAATCAATTTCCACACGGTCTTTCAAAGTCGTGGAAAGCAGAATTCCTGTATAATCGGATTTTACCGGAAACTGGTGATGCAGGCGATCTACCAACGCTAATGTTTTTATTGCTTTAACAGGATGCTTTAGCAAGGTTGTCAACGCATACTGCATTGTTTTCCCGGAATTCAGGACATCGTCGATCAGCACAATGTACTGATGGTCAATTTCAGTAAGGTCAATTGTAGTGGTGATTGGATGATTTAACGGGTTATTTTTGTCAAGTGTAATTTCAAAAACAATAATTTCGGCAGCTGATAGTGGAGCAAGAATTTTTTGTATTTCCTGGGCGATCCGAATACCGCTTCCGCATATTCCTGCAAGGTAAATTCGTTTTTCATTTGTGGCATTTTCCAGAATTTCGTAAGCTAAACGAATGATTTTCTGGTCAATTTGTTTCTTGTTTAAAACTACTTGCATAATTCATTGTTTATTAAGAGCGTTCTCGTCATTGGGCCCAGGTTGAACAGTGCATCGAGAATGCTCAAATTTCCTTCAAAAATACGATTTTTATCAAATACCTGCTGGTATTGGTAATTTACTTCTGTCGATGGTAATTCTTCAATTGACCGGAAGTCCGTTTCTCCTTCGGTTAAGTCATATCGTTCACTGTAAAAGGACGGACGTTCAATGTCGAGCCATCCGGTAACCAGCTGATGAAAACGCCGGTTGAGCTCTGTCAGAGATTCGATTTTTTCCTCGTAAACAGGTTGAATGTCAAAAATGTAATGATCGTAAAACGGACTGCTTGAATAGGCAGTTTCCAGCGTTTTTAAATGCAGCTTCACCCAGTCTTCGCGATAAGAAATGAGTATGTCTTTTACGGCTGTTTTGGAACCGTTTATTTTTTTTACGGGAACAGACAACTGCTGAATTCCGTTCGGTCCGAGAATATACATTCTGTTGCGGAGTGTCTGCTTTGTGTAATGTTCATTTACTTCAAAGCAGACACGGTCTGCGCAAACATATTTTTGATAATATCCGATAGCACCGAAATAAGCAATCGGCAGCCTGATGTGCATTACTTGATGAATTTAAAAATCCGTTCCCAGCGGATCCCAATTTCCGGTATTCCACTGTTGGAGAACCATACCAGCGATGCTTTTCCGATAATGTGATCTTCCGGTACGAATCCCCAGACACGTGAGTCGGCAGAATTGTAGCGGTTATCTCCCATCATCCAGTAATAGTTCATTTTGAAGGTGTAGCTGTCTGTTTTCTTTCCGTCAATATAAAATCCGTCTGCTTTCTCAACCAGCTTGTGGCCTTCATAAGCGGTGATAATTCTGCGGTACAGAGGAATATTCTGAGCAGTCAGCTTTACAGTTGTGCCTTTCGCCGGAACTTTTATTTTTTCAAAATTGGTCATGGTATTCCCGTGATTGATGTCTTTCGGGAAGTTCTCCAGATTTTTGATTTGAACAGTCGCAGGATAACCCGTTTTTGCCAAAGAATCTTTTCCGACTTTCATTTCATAAGTAGAATCAATTTCCAATTCGAATTTTACCTTAGGATAAACCGTCTGAAGGCGTTTTAATTCTTCCTGTGTCAGGTTCATTTTCATCAGTCCGTCCGGTGTATTGAAATAATCTCTTCCTTGTTCCAAACCGTAAGATTCATACATCTGATTGGTGAATTTTTCAGATGAAATTCCCAGTGTCAGATCATCCGGATTGAGAATGGTGTATCTTAAATTCTGGAACGGAGCGACCTGAGCCGGTTTTCCGTTGACATACAGAACGGAATTAATGATTTCCAGCTCATCTCCCGGAATTCCGACACAGCGCTTGATATAATTTTCTCGCTTGTCCACCGGACGGCGGATCAATCCCATGTGCTGGATTATATTATTGCCTTCATGAGCCATTTTATCTTCTCCGAGGAATTCTCTCGCTTTCCTTTTCCAGTCAGACAGATTCTGGATAAAATTCGGCGCTTCTTCTTCATAAACAATTTCCCAGGCATTATTTGTATTACCTGTTTCAGCGGCTTTTGCCTGGATTTTTCCGTTTAAAGATTGCATCCATAAAATAAGCGCTTCGTTATTGACGATCCCATGATAATCATGTCCCATCAATCCGAAAGGAACTCTCGGATCGTAAACAGCTGTATCACCGGAAGGGTAGTTAAAAACAACTACATCATAACGCTGTACTTTTCCAAACCCCGGCAGTCGCGTATATTCCAGTGTTTCCGCTTCTGAATACGATTTGGTATTCAGGTACGGAATGAAATTATGGAATAAGGGAAAAGAAAGAGGAGTTACCGGGACTTTCGGTCCGTAGGCCAGCTTGTTTACAAAAAGAAAATCACCGACAAGCAAGGTTTTTTCCATCGAACCCGTAGGAATTTTAAACGGCTCAAATACATACGTTCGGATGACTCCCGCTGCTATTAAGGCAAACAGAATTGTTTCCGTCCATTCGCGTGTTTTAGATTTCTTTCCAAAATTATTTTTTTTCGAGCTTAATGCTTCTGAAATGAAAGCCAGAATGTGCCCTGCAACCGGTAGCGCGAAGAACAGAGCGACGTGATCGCCGGCTTTTCTTTCTTCTACTTCTTTCGGGCTTGCCCAGTTGGTAGGCTCACGGAAAGTTTTGTCTTTCGCTTTGAAAAATAACGGATAAGGAAATATTATTGCCAGTAATGTATCGATAGCGGAGAAAAATCCGAAACGTCTGAGGTATCCGACATTACAAACTGCCCACATGTATATATGTACTCCGGGAATAAGCATCAGGAATGCCCACCAACCTTTACTTTGGCCTACTTTGAATGCGACATAGTAATTGTATAGCGGAACCAACGCTTCCCATGATTTTCTTCCTGCTTTCGGAAAACTGGTCCACCACATAGCGATGTACGGGTGAGCAAGAAAGAATAAGTAAAAATACAGTGCGCTCATAATTTTGATTTTAAAATATCTCTAAATGTATAAATTCCTTTTTTATCTGCAATCCATTCGGCAGCAATTACCGCCCCTAGTGCGAAACCTGTGCGGTTTTTGGCTATGTGCTCAATTCTGATGCTGTCAATTTCATTGGAATATGTGATGCTGTGTGTGCCCGGAACATGTTCTTCGCGTACAGCTTTCACAGGAATGGAATGATCCTGTTTTTCAGGTTCTTCATTCAATGCAGTATTCCATTTGGTATATTCCGGATGATGGGCAATAATGCCTTCTGTCAGGGTAATGGCTGTGCCGCTTGGATAATCTAATTTCTGCGTATGGTGAATTTCTTCTACTTCTGCATGGTAATCACTGTAAGGAGCCATCAGGGAAGATAAATATTCGTTCAGCTGAAAGAATAAATTTACCCCGATGCTGAAATTACTTGCGTGAATCAGGCTTCCGTCTGTTTTTTGAACCCGGTTTTTTACTTCATCCAGGTGCTCATTCCAGCCTGTTGTTCCGATGACGGCGGGAATCTTATGATCAATTAATGCGTTGATATGACCGAGCGCAAGCTTCGGCTGGGTAAATTCTATGCAGACGTCTGCATCGGAAATCCGAACCTGATCGATCGGACAGGCGGAATTCACTCTGAAAGCAATTTCATGGCCTCTTTCCAAAGCAATTTTTTCAATTGCTTTCCCCATTTTTCCGTATCCGATTAGTCCTATTTTCATTACTTGAATTTTAACGCAACATTTATCCCTAAATTGCCTGACATGACGTAAGGGTTTTGTATGATCGCAGGGCGGAGCTGAAGTGTAAGATTTTCAGAAATATCAAAACGTACAAAATGCGCTTCAATTGCAGCATCTGCGACCTGTAATAAATACACGACTCCGAATCCCAGAATAAATAAATCCCTTTGATTTAAATGCTTCTGATAAAGCTGCAGGATCGCATTTGCGTCATATTCCAGCCATCTTTCGTCATTTTTAAGAGTGAAATCACTCGCCTCACGGAAACGATATTCTGCTTTTAAATCCCTTTGAGTCAGGTGGTTTTTATAGATAAAATATCCGGTTACTCCGAGTCCTGCATAAATCAGAGGTACTTTCCAGTAAGCCTTTTTCTGGCCTTTAGGCATTGCGATATGATTGTAAACCTGGCCTGCTCCTGGCAGCACAACAGAAAAAAGAGCTGCTTTCAGAACAGAGTGTTTTTTTACCGAGTCTTTCTCTTTTATTTTTTCTTTACTGAAATCTAACGAATCAACTACGATTTCTTTTTGGGAAAAAGCAGCTACGGAACAAAAGAAAACTACCAGGAATGCTCCTAACTTCATTCGTTTATTTATTCAACAGTTCGATGATTCTGCTCAAATCGCTCTCCGAGCTAAAATTAATGACGATTTTCCCTGAACCGTTGGAAGCTTTTTTTATATCTACCTTTGAAGAAAGCTTGTCTGCAAAATGATTTTTAAAAGAGAATTCATGTGTGGACAATGCACCTTTCTTCTCAGGTGCGGATTTTATTTCAATTTCCTTTCCTGTTTCCGGTTTATCATTTACGAGCCGTTCCACATCACGTACAGAAAGCTTGTCCTCTACGATCTGGTTGTAAATCCTGATCTGCTCTTCTTCTGTTCCGGCAGAAACCAACGCTCTGGCGTGTCCCATTGAAATCTTATTTTCAATAACGCCCAGCTGGATCTCGACAGGTAATTTTAACAGGCGCAGATGATTGGTAATGCTTGCGCGGCTTTTCGCTACTTTCTGTGAAAGCTGCTCCTGAGTTAAATCACATTCCTCGATCAGTCGCTGATAAGAAAGTGCAACTTCAATGGCATTCAGGTCTTCGCGTTGAATATTTTCCACTAATGCCATTTCCAGCATTGTCTGGTCGTTGGCGATACGGATATATGCAGGAACTTCTGTCAGGCCTGCAAGTTGTGATGCTCTGAAACGGCGTTCTCCGGAAATCAGCTGATATTTTCCCCGTCCCATCTTGCGAACGGTAAGCGGTTGTATGATCCCGTGCTGCTGGATAGAGTTTTTCAGCTCTTCCAATGCTTCCTCGTCAAATTTATTTCTTGGGTTGAAAGGATTGGCTTCGATATCCGCTACCGGAATCAGCGCAATAGAATTGACAACATCTGTTCCCTCGTTATTTTTAGAGGTGATGTCAGTAGAGGCGTTGGATAATAATGCTCCCAGACCTTTTCCAAGAGCCGGTTTTTTTTGTGCGTTATTAGAACTCATTGTCAATATCTATCGTTTTATCTCGATTTGTAATTTTAGTCATGTTATTTCTTTGCAGGATCTCTCTTGTAAAGTTTAAGTAATTGATCGCGCCTTTGCTTGCTGCATCGTGCATTACGATCGTCTCCCCGAAGCTTGGCGCTTCTCCCAGCTTGGTGTTACGGTGAATGACCGTATCAAAAACTAATTCCTGAAAATGCGTCTTTACTTCTTCTACTACCTGATTCGCAAGGCGTAACCGCGTGTCATACATGGTCAGCGCAATGCCTTCAATTTCCAGGTTGGAATTCAGGCGCCCCTGAACGATTTTAATCGTATTTAATAATTTGCCCAAACCTTCCAGCGCAAAATATTCGCATTGTACCGGAATTAAAACGGAATCTGCTGCTGTCAGCGCATTCACTGTGATTAATCCCAGAGAAGGGGAGCAGTCAATAATGATAAAATCGTATTTATCTCTGATTTTGTCTAAAGCGGTTTTAAGGCGGTATTCTCTGTCTTCGATTTCAATCATTTCCAGTTCTGCTCCTACTAAGTCGATGTGAGCCGGAAGCAGATCCAGGTTCGGGTTTGAAGTCGGGATAATTATTTCCTCCGGATGAACATTATTGATAAGACAATCGTAAATGTTTTTGATATTTTTAGGTTCAATTCCTACTCCGGAAGTTGCATTTGCCTGAGGATCTGCGTCCACAATCAGGGTTTTGTATTCCAAAACACCAAGACAACCTCCCAGGTTAATGGATGTTGTTGTCTTTCCCACACCTCCTTTCTGATTTGCAATTGCAATTATTTTTCCCATTCTAACACTATTTTGCATAAAGATAATTCATAGAATTCGTAACTGATACGATTCTACAAAGAATATTTCTCAACAACAGCTTGAAAAATCAGAAGTTGTTTTTTAATTCGTTGATTTTTAATATTGTTTCCTGAAGGGCTTCTTCGAATTTCTCAAAATCCTCTTTATAAAGGAAAATTTTATGCTTTTCGAATTTTTCGTATCCGTCATCCGAGATTTTTTTGCTTTCAGTAATGGTCAGATACAAATCGTTTCCGCGGGTACTTTTGATGTCGAAAAAGTAAGTTCTTTTACCCGCTTTGATTACCTTAGAGTAAATTTCTTCCTTTTCACTGTAGTTGTTGTCGTTTAGCATGCTATTTTTTTTAACAAATATGGTGATTTATTTTTTCTTTTTCTTGTTTTTGTTCTTCAAAATCACTTCATAAGAAGACTGAACGTTCTTTTTCTTCGAAGTTTTCGGGAACTGATATTGCTCTATGGTTACCGGTTGATTTTTCTTTTGCTTTTTGGTTTTTTCAACCGCATCCGGAAGAGCAGGAGTATGTATGTTGGAGCCTGCCGGTGCATTTTTATCCGTAGGATCGATCCACACATTTTTTTGCGTAGAACTTACCATTTCTCCTTTTTTGTTCATGTCATACACTTTCAGAGCAGGCTGCTTTTCTCCCTTTTCGGTATTGGTAGCAACAATGTCTTCGTGTAATTCCCAGCGGCCGTTTTCAAAATTGTAGGAATCATAAGACATGTCCGGAACATAGAATTCACGGAATTCTGCCATGATCGGGTTTTCCGGTGAAAGATGGTCGAATACGATCTTTCCTCTTCCTTCATCGTATTTCAGCGACATGACGCTTTTTTTAGAGTGTTCCATGATCACTCTTTTCTGTACTTTCTTTTTATTGTAAAAAATAGGGCTTCCCAGTTTTACCTTATTCCCCGAAAATGTAATGGCATCAATCAGCTTTATATGGCTGGTTTTGTTTTTTGCATCATAGCCGAGTACCGTATAGATCGTTTTATTATTTTTCTCTATGGGAATGATTTTGTAGTATAACGCTCCGTACCATTGGCTTCCGTCTACATAATCCTCAGGAATCACAGCGTAAGGATCACCGTCATCGTTCAGCTCATAGCTGATGTATTCTTTTTTGCGGTCATCGTAACGAAAGATCAGGCAGAAATACTGGTTCGAAAAATCTTCTTTTTCAATGTTCCAGTTGACAATCCGTATTCTTTTGTCGGGACTTGTGATAAAACCGATGGTCTTTACTTTTGAAAACGGATAATCAAAAGCCTCTTTACTGTTTAAAGAAGTTTTCAGCTTCCCGATAATTTTCTTGCTGATCTCAACTTTTTGAACATCTTCCTGTGTCTGGCGCAGCTGCACAGCTAATTGAGAAAGCTCATTTTCGATGGTCATTAAATCACTGTGACCCTGACTAAAGCTCAGACCACTGAATATAAAAATCATCAAAAAAAATACTATTCTCATGCTTGTTTTAACGTGGAAACAATCTTTTTGTTACAAAGACAACAAAAGCAAAGTTACTAAAAATAGAAATCGGTTTCTAAAAAAGATGATTTGAAAGCCGGATAATTTATATTTTAGGGAGTTAAAAAGTATTCTTATGGAAATGAAAATGGTCAGGAACTTTCTGTTGATGGGAAGTTTGGTATATATGAATGTGGTGCTGTTTTCAAATTTTGTTTCAAAGCTGTTGCTCGGAATAATGCTGCTTCTTAAAGAAGATGTCTTCTTTGCCTTCGAATTCCTTTATATTACGGTGAATATTATTTTGTCAGCGATATTGGTGAATTTATACGCTTTTAATATTTCCAAAACGACAATGTCCGGTATTTACCCGACATATAAAAAGATCCTGAGAAAACTGGTAATTCAGACATTGGTGCTGCTATTGCTTTATTATGCTTTTCCGTTATTGATTTCCGGTGAATGGGGATTGATGCTGACAATTTCAGATGCTCTTCTGAATGAATATTATCATGAAAATCTGTTTTGGATTGAATTTTTAAGATTATTGGTTTTTAGCGCTGCCCTGTACCGGAAGGCTTAAAAATGAAGTTTGCTTTATCGTGTGTGTTTTCAATTTATCTTCGTTACTTTTGCATAAAGTATGATCTTTAAATGGAAGAAGAAATCTTAAGAAGAATAGAGCAGGCATCTGACATCACTATTACAGCACACCGTTCACCTGACGGTGACTCAGTTGGGAGTAGCCTGGCATTATATCATATCTGTAAAAAGCTAGGGAAGAATGTAACGGTATGTTTTCCGGATGAAATCCCTTATTTTTTAATGTGGGTAAAAGGGGCAAAAGACATCCTGATTTTTGATAATGAGCCGGAAAAAGTCCGGGAAAAGTTGCTTTCATGTGATTTGCTTTTTGCGCTGGATTATAATGGCAGCGCACGTATGGGCACTGAAATGGGCGCTATTTTCGATGCTTCCTCTGCTTTTAAAATCATGATAGATCACCATACTCACCCTGAACAATTTGTTGATATTTCTTACAGCTTTCCGGAAGTAGGCTCTACCAGTCAGTTGCTGTTCCAGGTTCTGAAAAATGCTGATCGTCTGGATTTGCTGACAGTTGAAACCGGTACACCGATTTATCTGGGAATTATGACAGATACGGGATCGTTCCGCTTTCCTTCCGTTACTGCGGAAACGCACCGCATTCTGGCAACGCTTCTTGAGATCGGAGTCAAGCACTATGAGATTCACGATAATGTCTATGATACAAATACGGTTGACCGCCTGAAATTAAGAGGTTTTGCGTTAAGTGAAAAGCTGGAAGTCATAAATAATGAAGTGGCAATTATTTCATTGACTAAAGACGAATTAAATGATTTTCATTATAAGAAAGGAGATACGGAAGGGCTGGTGAATGTGGCATTGTCTGTGGAAGGGATGAAAGTGGCGGCTTTTTTTAATGAAGCGGATAATTATATAAAAATTTCTTTTCGCTCTAAAGGAACAAGAAATAAAGTTAATCTTCTTTCACAGAACTATTTTAACGGAGGAGGACATATCAATGCTGCCGGTGGCAGGTATGAAGGAACTATGGAATCAGCCATTACCTTATTTAAAGAGAAAGTGTATGAATTTTTGGATAAAGAATAGTTTGTATCTGCTGCTTCTGCTGGTGGCAGGATGCCGGGAACAGGAAAAAGAAACAATTCAGTGGGATAAGGATAAATCGACTGAATTAGGGAAAGGGATTGCTGAAAATGAAGATATTGATATTGAATTGTTTATTGATCAGCATGAAAAGCTGGATTTCCAGGCGACAGGATCCGGTCTTAGAATTGCTTTTCTGAAGCACGGAGACGGACAGAAAGCAGAGCGTGGAATGACTGCTGAAGTGCGGCATAAGATCAGCCTGCTGGATGGGACAGTCTGTTATCAGTCAGAGCTGGACAGAAATGATTTTTTTAAGATCGATCGCGAAGATATTGAATCAGGTGTGCAGGAAGCAATAAAATTAATGAGAGTAGGAGATAAGTGTAAGTTGATAATACCAAGTCATTTAGCGCACGGACTAGTTGGAGATCTGGATAAAATACCGCCTCTTTCTGTGTTGGTAGTGGACATGGAGTTAATCGCATTAAAATAATGAAAATGAATAAACTGTTTTTGTTTTCCGGTCTGGTGTTGCTCTTACTTTCCTGTAAAGTGAAAGGGGTAGAGAATGAAGAGGAAGAGAAGTTAAAGGATCAGCCGGAACGAATTGAAGCATTAATTGGTGTAAAAGATTCTGCTTACAGAAATGAGAAATTACTGACAAATTCTAAAGAGCTGGATAAGCAAGTGTTTGATAACGGTATTGAAATCAAATGGTTTGAAAGAGGGAAAGGTGATTTATTGAAAGATCAGCACGTTTATAAAATTGATTATGAAGTGCTTTTGGAAGATGGTTCTGTTGTTGACGGAAGCAAGCTGATCAACCGGCAATGGGTACATTTCTTATTGGGATTTCAAATTCAGACAAAAGGCTGGGATTTTGCGTTGAGAAAATTGAGAATAGGGGATTTTACTGAAATTCTTATTCCATCTGAGCTGGCGAGAGGAAAATTAGGTATCGAAGGCCTGATTCCGCCGGACGCGAAGAACATTCTGAAAATAAGAGTGCTGGGAGAATTGGAGCCGGACAGGGAAACAGACGGAACCAAAGTCTGGGTGCTGGCGGAGTCTAAAAAGTACGAAGAGGAGAAAGCAACTGAAAACAGTGAGATCGTATATGATTATGTAGTCAGTACACCTTCTAACCCGAGATATGTGGACAGCCGTTTCAAAGGCGCACCGTATGTGTTTAAGTTTAGCGATTTCGGAATTGTTAAAGGACTGAAAAAAGCATTGATGGGAGTGAAAAAAGCGGACAAGTTGTGGGTAGTGGTTCCTGCTTCGGAAGCTTACGGTTCCAAGGGATTGTTGGATGTTGTAAAGCCGGATGAACCTGTCTTTTATGATCTGTTTATCCGGGATGTTTACCCGGCAACCAACAAAAAATAATTTTAAAGAAGCGTTATTTTTGCCGCAGTTTGCTCATTATTTGTATAAAAATGTTTAAATTGCGTCCATCAAAAAAATTATGGCATGAAGTTTCCCGTTCTGTTTTCAGTTTTTCTATTGGCAATTTTTAATATTAACGCACAAACACCTATTGATACAATAGTCGCTGAAAACGGAGAAAGGATGGTTATCTACAGTGATAGATCCTGGGCTTATCTGAAAGATGTCGGTTTTGACGGAGTAATGAACCCGGCGCTTCAGAAATACCTTGCTTCCAAAAATTTTGACAAAGTACAAACATGGTGTAATGACAGATGCTTTACATCCAGTGACCATTACGGGCTGGGAAGCATTACAGATACTTTAGCACTTGATCTTGGGGAATCGGAAGCTTTTACGATGCCGGTTCCGGGAGTGGTTACTTCACGGTACGGGTACAGAAAATACCGTTATCATCAGGGAATAGACCTGAATCTGAACACAGGTGATTCTGTGGTTGCAGCCTGGTCGGGCAAAGTGAGATACGCACAGTACAATTCCGGAGGTTATGGGAATCTGGTGATTATCCGCCATAAAAACGGTCTGGAAACATTTTACGCGCATCTTTCCAAGATAATAGTTTCTCCGAATGATGAAGTAAAGGCAGGCGACTTTATTGGTTTGGGAGGAAATACAGGACGTTCTTTCGGAGCACATCTGCATTTTGAAGTACGTTTTTTCGATGCACCGATCAACCCTGAAGAAATCATAGATTTTGAAGCAAAAAAATTAAAGAAGTGTGATTTGCTGGTTCACAGAGGTATTTTACGCCCGGGAGCAAAACCTTCAGACATCATGGATGAGCATGATCACGACCACGGGCAATCAGTGGCTTCTGTTGCCAAAACACCAACAAAAACGGCGGCAAGCTATTATAAAATCAGACCAGGCGACACGTTGTCCAAAATAGCAGCCAGAAACAATACGACCATTTCCAGATTATGTCAGCTTAACGGCATCCGGCAGACAACAGTTCTTCAGGTTGGAAGAACCTTGAGAGTGAGATAATAGTTTAATACAATATTTATTCTAAATTTGCGTTCTCATTCAGCATTTTTAAGCGTATGAAATTCATCAGGCAGTTTAACTTTTTCTTTCTGTTTATCGCAGGTTTGACTATTCTAATGTCCTGCGATTCCTATAACGAAGTCCTTCGGTCTGATGACCATGAAGAGAAAAAGAGATACGCCGCAACGTATTTTGAGAAAGAGGATTATGAAAAAGCCGTTTCTCTTTATGAGCAGATTTATCAGCGTTCTCCTAAAAATGAGGATGGAGAAATTTCGTACTTCCGTATCGGAAAATGTTATTATTTTCTTGAAGATTACTCGATGGGAAATTATTTCCTGTCCAATTTTGTAGTACGTTTTCCTTACTCTGAGTTAGCGGAAGAAGCGATGTATTATTCCGTAGTCTGCGCTTCAAAGCTTTCTCCGAATTTCTCGCTAGACCAGACAGAAACAGAAACAGCAATCGGTGAAGTACAGCGTTTCGTGGATACGTATCCTGATTCAAAATATGTGGAAGAGTGTAATAAGCTGTTAAACAGGTTATACGGGAAGCTGGAAACAAAAGCATTTGAGTCTGTCAGGCTCTATTCGAAAATGGAACGTTACAAGGCGGCTTGCGCGAGTTCTGAGAACTTTTTGCTGAAATACCCTGTTTCCCTGAACAGAGAAGAAGCATATTATATTCTGGTAAAAAATTCCTATCAGCTGGCTATTAACAGCGTTGAAGAGAAAAAAAAGGAACGTGTTGATAAAGCTATCGAAAGATATCTTAACTTTGTAGCCGAGTTCCCCAATACCACTTATCTGAAAGAGGTAAAAGGATATTACTCGAAACTGACTAAAATTGTAGAATCGATATAATAAAAGTTATGAACTTTAAAAATAATACATCTGAGCGCTCGACAATAACAAGAGACACGATTAAGTTTGAAAATGAAACAGGTAACATTTACGAATCTATCGTGATAATAGCAAAGAGAGCGAATCAAATTTCTTCAGAAATGAAAGAAGAATTGACTTCTAAGCTACAAGAGTTTGCTTCTTCCGTAGATAATCTGGAAGAAGTTTTTGAAAATCGCGAGCAGATTGAAATTTCCAAGTTTTATGAAAAACTTCCGAAGCCGGTTGCAATTGCGATGAACGAGATGCTGGAAGATAAAATTTATGTTAGAAAACCGGAAGAAAAAAAGTAATCTGATGGGAAAGCATATTCTGGTAGGTGTTACTGCCGGTATTGCTGCTTACAAGATTGCGGAACTGGTTCGGTATTTTAAAAAATTAGAGGCAGAGGTCAAAGTAGTGATGACCCCTGCCTCTTGTGATTTTATTACTCCGCTGACTTTGTCCACGCTGTCGCAGAATCCGGTAGCTGTTGATCTATATGACAGTAAGACGGGAGAATGGACGAATCATGTAGAGCTGGCACTTTGGGCGGATGTAATGGTAATAGCTCCGCTGACAGCAAATACGCTGGCAAAAATGGTTTCGGGGCAATCCGATAACTTACTGCTGACGACTTTTCTGTCCGCAAAATGCCCTGTAATTGTTGCACCTGCAATGGATCTGGACATGTACCAGCATCCTTCTACAAAACGAAACCTGGAACAGCTGGAAAAAGACGGCGTTACAGTGATGCCTGCTGACTATGGATTTTTAGCCAGTGGCCTTGTCGGGCAGGGAAGAATGCAGGAGCCGGAGCAGATCGGCGCATTTGTCTGTGATCTCTTAGCGTCTTCAGATGAATTTCAGGGAGTAAAAGTACTGATAACTGCAGGTCCGACTTATGAAAGGATCGATCCGGTTCGTTTTATCGGAAATCACTCCTCCGGGAAAATGGGATTTGAAATAGCGAAAGCTTTTTTAAATAAAGGAGCCGAAGTAATTTTAGTAACAGGTCCGACAAAAATGGTGCTTCACCATCCGAACCTTCAACGTGTGGATGTGATGACAGCAGAAGAAATGCTGGCAGAAGTTCAGGAAGCCTGGCAACAATGCCGTATCGGTGTTTTTTCTGCAGCTGTCGCAGATTACAGACCCCGGAATGCAGCAGAACAGAAAATCAAAAAGAATGCGGAGGAAATGCAGCTGGAGCTTGTGAAAAATCCGGATATCCTCAAATGGGCCGGAAGTGTAAAAAAACAGCAGTATCTGGTTGGCTTTGCGCTTGAAACCTCAGATGCGGAAGCTTACGGAAAATCAAAAATCGAATCAAAGAATTTAGATGCGATCATTGTAAATTCCCTTGAAGATGCGGGAGCAGGTTTCGGACACGATACCAACAAAATAAAAATCATTGATAAAAGCAATAAAATTTATAGTTTTGAGTTAAAAACCAAGCAACAAGTGGCATTGGACATTGTTGATTTTATCAGGGGAAATTATGAAATATAAGATTCTTATTCTAAGCATACTGACTTCGTTCGGGAGTCTTTTTTCACAGGAGCTGAACTGTGAAGTTTCCATTGTTACCAATTCGAAGCTGGAAGTAACCACGGTGGATAAAGAAGTTCTGGATCAGCTGAAGCAGGTGATGCAGGACTTTATGAATAATACGAAATGGACGAAAGATAATTTCAAAATGGAAGAACGCCTGAACTGTAATTTACAGTTCCAGGTCTCCAAGATTCCTTCACAGGGAGTTTATGAGGGAACCATGCAGGTCCAGTTGACACGCCCGGTTTTTAATACTTCTTATAACACTGTTTTATTCAAACACATTGATGAAAATGTGACGATAGAATATTCGAGAAATTCGGTAGTTTCTTACGCCCCGAGTGAATTCAGGGATAATCTGACTTCTATTTTGGCTTTTTATGCATATTATATGCTGGGACTGGATTATGATTCTTTCAGTCCGAAAGGAGGAACTCCTTATTTTAACGAAGCATTTAGCATTGTCAATTTGGCGCAGTCAGGAGGATCGGGATGGACCAATAATGATCCTAAAAAGAAAAGCCGTTATAATCTGATTGATAATACGATGAACCAGTTGTTTGAGCCTTTGAGAGATTGCTACTACGAGTACCACCGCAAAGGAATGGACATTATGTACGAAAAATATAATGAAGGCCTGAAAGCTATTTATGACGCATTGAATAAGCTGGCTCCGATCGCCCAATCAAGACCGGGATCCGTAAATATCATGGTATTCGTCCAGGGAAAGAAAAATGAGCTGAAAGCTTTGTACAGCGATGCTACACAACAGGAAAAAACAGATATTGTCAACCTGCTTAAAAAATTAGATCCGGTCAATTCCTCTCAGTATATGGAAATATTGAACTGATGTTATCCAGATTACATATTCGGAATTTTGCTTTAATTGAATCAATTGACTTGAATTTTTCCAATGGCTTTACTGTTTTTACAGGTGAGACAGGTTCGGGAAAATCAATCATTTTAGGAGCATTAAACCTGATTCTGGGAGAACGCGCTGATTATAGCGTCATCCGTGATCCGCAGAAAAAAACAGTTGCGGAAGCAGTTTTTGAAATTAAAGAACTGGATCTTCAACTATTTTTTGAAGAAAATGACCTTGATTACTCTGACGAGGTAGTTGTCAGAAGAGAGATTGCTGCCGGCGGAAAATCAAGATCTTTTATAAATGATACACCTGTACAGCTGAGTATTCTGAGCCAGCTGGTTTCGCAATTAATCAAAATCCATTCTCAGTATCATACGTATGCGCTGAAATCCAGGAAATTTCAGATAGAGCTGGTCGATGGCTTAATAGGACTGAACCTGAAGTCTTATCAGGAAAAATTTAAAAGCTGGAAACAACTGAAAGTAAAAATTAAGGAATTAGAAGATCAGCTGAATCAATCTGCGAAGGAGGCGGATTATATCCAGTTTCAGCTTGAAGAATTACATTCTTTGAAATTGGAGGAAAATAATTTTGAAGCTCTGGAAAAGCAACTGGAGCAGCTGGAAAATGCAACGGAAATTATTCAGCAATTTGCCTTGGTCAATTCTGCTGTTGAGGGAGAATATGGCGTACTTTCACCTTTAAGCACGCTGAAAAGCCAGTTGGCAAAGGTTACAGGACTTCATCCTAAATTTGAAGAATTTGAATCAAGAATCCAATCGCTTATAATTGAATTAAAAGATATTAACGACGAAGCAACCGATGTTGCCGCTTCCGTATCTGTTGACGAAGAACGGCAGGCAGTTATTTCTTCTCAGCTGGATTTTTATAATCGCCAACTTAGAAAACATCAGGTAAATTCTCAGGCTGAGCTGAAAAAGATACTGGAGCAGTTCCTTTCCGAAAGCTCTTCATCAGAACGTTTGGAAAAAGAGCTGAATTCGTTTAAAGCAGAGTATGAAAGGCTAACCTCAGAGCTGAATCAGCTTGCAGAAAATATTCATCGGGATCGTTTAAGCGGAAAGCCGGTGATAGAGCGTCAGGCAGAAGAATTACTAGAGCAGCTGAAGCTCCCCGGTGCGAGAATGGTTATCCGTATTGATAAATCAGAAGAACTGAGCGAAAATGGTTGTTCTGAAATCGAATTGTTATTTACTTCGAACAAAGGAAGTGAGCCGAAACCGATTGAAAAAGCAGCGAGTGGAGGAGAGCTTTCACGCTTAATGCTAAGCTTGGAACGCCTGCTTTCGGCAAAGAAAAAGCTGCCTACTCTTATTTTAGATGAGATCGATACGGGAGTTTCTGGTGAAGTTGCTTTAAAAATGGGGCAGATGCTGGGAGAAATGGGAAAAAACATGCAGCTGTTTTCAATCACACATTTGCCACAGGTAGCCGCGCGAGGCCAACATCAGTTTAAGGTATATAAAACAGAGGAAGACGGAATTACAAAAACATTTGTCAAAGAATTAACTAAGGAAGAACGGTTAAATGAAATTGCCGGGCTGATGAGTGGAGATAAGATCAGCGATGCTGCAATTGAAAACGCGAAAATTTTAATGCAATAAAATATGAAAACAGATACAATTACCAGGAGAACAATTATTTCAGGAGTATTTTTAATCTTTTTGGGTATTATTTTAGGGTCGATTGCTGCCCACGGATTAAAAAAGGCGGGTTTAGATGCTGAAAAAATTGCTTCCTTTGAAGTAGGAGTGAGGTTGCAAATGTACACGGGAATGGGGCTTTTACTGTTGGTAGGAATTCAGCAATATTTGAAATTCTCATTAAAATTGCCGGTAAACCTTATGCTGATCGGTGTAACTTTCTTTTCGGGATCGATCTATTTTCTGGCAACCAAGCAAATACACGGAATAGAAGCAGGAAAAATCTTCCCGTTGATCACTCCGGTAGGAGGAATGCTGCTGATTATTTCCTGGGCAATCATTTTAATTCGCTATATAGCACAAAAAGATTAAAATGTCTTTGAATTCATTCAAGGTAACGCTTTTAGGGACAGGAACCTCTCAGGGAATTCCCATGATCGCCTGTGAGTGCGAGGTGTGCTCTTCACCTGATAAACGGGATAACCGTTTACGTTGCTCTGTTTTGCTTGAACTGAATGGAAAGAATTATGTGATAGATGCCGGCCCGGATTTTCGCTATCAGATGCTCCGTGAAAAGGTAAAGGAGCTGGAGGGAGTTATTTTTACACATGAGCACAAAGATCATATAGCAGGTCTGGATGATGTCCGGCCCTTTAATTACCTGAACAATAAAGACATTGATATTTACTGCAGTTCATTAGTGGAAATTGCTTTAAGGCGGGAATATCATTATGCTTTCTCCGGAGATGATTATCCCGGAACCCCAAAGCTGAATCTGATACCCATTGATAAGGATCACTTCTTTACACTTAAAGAAGGTGTAACGGTTTTACCTGTGGAATTAATGCACTACAAGTTGCCCGTTCTGGGATTCCGGATTGAAAATTTCACCTATATCACTGACTGTAAAACTATTTCTGAAACAGAGTTTGAGAAATTAAAGGGAACAGAAGTGCTGATCATTAATGCTTTAAGAGAAAAAGAGCATATTTCTCATTTGAATTTGGAAGAGGCGCTGGAATTGATTGGAAAACTCCAGCCGAAAATTGCCTATCTGACGCATATTTCACATCTTTTCGGAACACATGAAGAGATAGAGAAAAAATTGCCGGAGAATGTCTTTGTAGCCTATGACGGCTTAAAAATCACGCTGAAGTAGCTGTTTATAAATGACATTTCATTTCCTGGCTAATCTTGTTATGACAGGAAATGGAACCGCATATTGAAAACATAGTCTTATATCTGCATAATATTTATATTTTTGTCTCAAATACGTAACTTATGTCAAACGGATTATTAAAAGGAAAGAGAGGTATTATTACCGGAGCATTGGATGAAAATTCAATTGCTTGGAAAGTAGCTGAAAAAGCTTTTGAACATGGAGCGACATTTGTTCTGACAAATGCTCCTGTAGCAATGAGAATGGGAAAAATTAATGAGCTGGCGGCAAAGACCAATTCAGTGGTTATTCCAGCGGATGCCACAAGCGCGGAAGATCTTGAAAAATTATATACACAGGCACAGGAAGTTCTGGGAGGAAAAATTGACTTTATTTTGCATTCAATCGGAATGAGCGTGAATATCCGTAAAAACATTCCTTATGATGAATTAAATTACGATTACTTCCAGAAAGGGATAGACGTCTCGGCCCTGTCATTGCATAAAATGCTGGCAGTAGCTAAAAAGATGGATGCGATCAATGAATGGGGAAGTGTTGTTGCCCTGACGTATATGGCAGCACAAAGGACTTATCCGTTCTATACGGATATGGCAGATATTAAAGCAATGCTTGAGTCCATTGCCCGCAGCTTTGGATATCATTACGGAGTAGAGAAAAAAGTACGTATCAATACGGTTTCTCAGTCTCCGACAAAAACTACAGCAGGGACAGGAATTAAAGGTTTTGGGGATTTCTTTGATTATGCGGATGCAATCGCTCCGTTAGGAAATGCTTCAGCTGAAGATTGTGCGAACTACTGTATTACCTTATTCTCCGATTTAACGAAGATGGTAACAATGCAAAACCTTTTCCATGACGGCGGTTACTCTTCAACAGGTGTAAGCCAGGCGGTTCTGGATAAGATGGGAATTGAATGATAATAGCAATTATAATCTGAAAGTCTGCTTTTAAAAGAGCAGACTTTTTTATTTCTCAAAATAAACTTCTTCAAACGGAACACGAAAGCGTTCTCCCCAGATTCCATCATTTCCTTTACGGATTCCACAAGCGACAATCATGTTGATTTCTGCAGTGCAGGGAAGACGGAGTATTTTTTTGACGCGTCGGCTGTCAAATCCTTCTAATGGGCAGGTATCGTATCCTTCATTCGCCATTGCAATCATAAATGTTTGGGCAGCAAGCGCACATGTTTTATGCTGTACAGTACGAACATCACGCTCAGAAACTTCTCTGACGATAGGTGTGAACAGTCCTGCAAGAGTGACTGCTGTTTTTCTGAATAATCCCAGTATTCCGAAAAAGCGGGCATATAAGAACGGCATCAGCTTTCCATAGTACAATTTCCGGTCTTTGATACGGCGTTCCTGTTTTTCGACAGGACTATTGCGCCGGATATTTCCTTTTTCAAACTCGATAATGGTTTTGCTTCTTTTTCTATACAAATCTTTTCTTGTAACAAATACAACCAGCTGGCTGGCAGTAGATACAGCTGTCTGGTTTAAGCATGCAGGTGTGAGTTCTTTGATTTTCTCCGGCGAGGTGACATGGTAAAACTCCCATAATTGCATATTAGAGCTGTTTGGAGCCAGTGTCGAAAGTTCTATACATTTCTTAACTTTTTCTGTATCCAAGTGCTGTTCACTGTCAAATATGCGTACGGAACGCCTGTATTGTAAAACTTCTTCTAAATTCATCTGGATTAAAATTTCACTGAAAATAGATGATTTCAGTGAAAAGCAATTTTAAATATCAATTAAATAACACTGAAAACCTTTATTTTTGCCGAAAAGGAAAAAATCGTGAACAGAGAAGAAATTATTGATGGGTTGGTACAATTGGGTGAAATAATGCGTTCAGCTGCAAAAGAGGAAGGCTTACAAAATCATTGGAAAATTGATCTGCTACAATATGAACGTTTGCAATCCGTCATTGACCGTCAGTTTCATCTGAACGGCTGGTTCACGAAAGAGTCAGTGCAGCAAAGCTTGGAATCTCATGGGAACATGCTGGAAGGTTATGTTCTTGAACAATTTGTCGCTGATTATGAGTTTGCCTCAGAGCCTAAGAATGTAGCAGTCATCATGGCCGGAAATCTTCCGTTGGTCGGCTTTCACGATTTTATTTGTGTACTGCTTTCAGGTCACAGATTAATGGTAAAATTATCCTCCGATGACCAGACGCTTCTTCCGGAGCTGAAAGCAATTTTAGAAAGTATTGATGCACGTTTTTCAGAACGTATTACAATTTCAAAAGATATTTTGAAAGGAATGGACGCCGTTATTGCTACGGGAAGCGATAATACGTTGAAGTATTTTGAAGAATATTTTGGAAAATACCCGCATATTTTCAGAAGAAACAGGACTTCAGTCGCTGTTTTGGATGGAACGGAAACTAAAGAAGACATTCACGAGCTGGGGAAAGATATTTTTCAGTATTTCGGTTTAGGGTGCAGAAATGTATCCCATATTTTACTTCCGGAAGGTTTTGATTTAGCCCGCTTTTTCGAAGGTATTTTTGCTTATGGAGAGATCATCCATCATCATAAATATGCAAATAATTATGATTATAACAGGGCAGTACATTTGCTGAACCAGATTCCTGTCCTGGAAAATGGATTTTTGCTGTTGAAGGAATCAAAAGAGCTGCATTCTGCGTTGGCAATGCTGCATTATCATTTATATACTTCTCCTTTAGAAGTTGAGCAATACCTTATAGAGCACAGGGAAAATATCCAGGTAATTATCGGAAAAGATTTTGTTCCGTTTGGAAAAGCGCAAACTCCTGAAATAACCGATTTCGCCGACAATGTAGATACAATGTTGTTTTTGAATGAAATTTAAGTGTGATTCCAAAAGGCTAAGTCTTCGTCTTAAAGTCATAGTATCCTGAAATCCTAAAGTCTTCTAAATTATTGACTCATTTATTCCTTTTCTCACGTTCTTTTATCATCTCATCCATTTTGCGGATGTCATAAAAGATTTTATCTATAGTCATAAGCTCACCGTTTGGTTTGGGGCCTAATGCAGGTGCGCTGACTACTGTTCCTGTTCTGTCAATCAGGATGTAATAAGGGAAATTATTGACTTTGTAAGTCTTAAAAAAATTATCTTCTTCATCCAGCTCAATAATATCCCACGGAATGGACTGGATTATTTGTGCATTCTTTTTATTCGCTTTTATATTCTTCGGATAGACGGAAACAAAACGGACGATGTCCGAGTAGCGCTGGTAAATCTGCTTCAGCAACTCGATATCCTGCGAGCTGGTTGCGTAATCCGGGCGGAAAATGTGAAAATACAGATAGGAGTTTTCAAATGATTTCAGCGACAGCAAATCACCTTTTTTTGTCGTCAGCGCAAAATTCGGGGCTGGATTTCCGGGAGTAATCTCAGTTAATCTCAAAATGATATTTGAGGCAATAACACGGTTTTCCTGATACTTTCCGAATTTGCTGACACTGTCCAGGATTTCGATCACGTTGGTTCTTGGATATTCTGAATTATGATAAACTTCCGAGAGCCCTTTGATCATGATCAGCTCTCTCAGGCGTTCGTTGGAATGGGTAAGAACCATTTTCCCGTCTTTGGAAGCGAAAACAGGGCGTAATGTGTATTCCGATTCCAGCGCTTTCATAATCAGGGTAGGATTTTTTTTCAAAATAGCCATATAGACACGGTTATTCACTTCCATGTCTAATTGCGAAAAGATTTTTGAATAGAGTTTTTTTATCGAAGTAAAATAAAAATCATTATCGTATAATACGGGATACTTGCTGATGTAAGTGTCGAAGATATATTGTCTGGCTTTTTCGTTGGTATATAGGCTCATGTCCATATCAACAAAAGAATAATGAACAAAAGCACCGTAATAGCTGCTGTCGTTTTTGATAGAAGCATAAACGGAATCTTTATAGGTTTTCAGCAAGTCCAGAAATTTCTGCTTGTTTTTCACATAATAAACAAGGTTTCTTGCGTAAAATTTATCAATAGAATTATCAAAATCGATGATTTTCTGGTTGATATCATTCGAATCCAGGTTCAGAAAAACAGAAGTGACGTAATTACCCAGCGGACGGTAAGGCTTGTCTTTATCATGAAGTGGTAAAAGAAGTTCGTAAGTCTTGCCCGGTTCCAGATATAAATAAGAATAATTATTGTTAGAACGGATAATCACTTTTTGCACTTTCTGATTGATGAAGCTCATCGAAAATGTACTGTCCTCTTTCACGGTAGAAACAGCAAGCAAAGATTCTTTCATCGAAAGCAAATCCATAAACTCGTATACTTCAATAGATTTGCCGATATAATCCGGAGCGTATCCTTTTATGGTGGTAATTTTCTGAGCCTGAGTAAATAAAAAGCTCAAAATTAAACCTGCAGTAAAAATAATTTTCTGTGCCATGCTGTATTAAACGAGATCTGAAAAATTAGTTACAAAAGAGGAGATATCCCCTCCTGATTTATGAATTTCGCGAATGATAGTAGAGCTGATCGCTGCAACTTCCGGATCAGTATAAAAAAGAACTGTTTCTATTCCTGCCATTTTTTCATTCATCAGTGCAATTGCTTTTTCATACTCGAAATCTTTGGTATCTCTCAAGCCGCGAAGAATGTATTTTGATTGAACGGATTTACAGAAATCAACTGTAAGGCCGGAATATTGAACCACGCTGATCTTTGGAACGGAAGCGTAAATATTTTTAACATGTTGTATGCGTTTTTCCGTTTCGAAAGCATATTGTTTGGACGTGTTTACTCCGAAAGCAATGACAATTTCATCGAATAGACCCAGCGCTTTTTCAATAACACTTTCATGTCCTTTGGTGAAGGGATCGAATGATCCGGGAAATACGGCAATACGTTTCATTTTTTTAAATTAAAGAAAGAAAAATAAACATTTCCATAACGTTTCTGATCCACGTAATTAGGATGTTCAGTTAAATTCGTATCTCTTCCGTGCTCAATGATCAGCCATCCGAAGTCACTCAGCAGGTTGCGTTCAAAAATCACATCGGCTAATTCCCTGTGAAATTTTTCAGCATAAGGTGGATCCGCGAAAATTAGATCAAAAGTTAAGCTGGTCTGTTTCACAAACTGGACCACATCCGATTTTATTACGTCAATGTCATCTGATACATCCAGTTCTTTGGATAAGGACGAAATGAATTTCACGCAATTGTAGTTTTGGTCAACAGCTATGATTTTTCCGGCTTCTCTCGAAGCAAATTCAAATGAAATATTTCCTGTACCTGCACACAAATCCAATATGCGCAAATCATGCAATGAAATTCTGTTTTCAAGTACGTTGAAAAGCCCTTCTTTAGCAAAATCGGTCGTCGGTCTCGAAGGAAACGATTTCGGAACACTGAAACGCCTTGATTTTAATTTTCCTCTGTTTATACGCAAGCTGCCAGATAGTTTAATGTTTGTACTTTTTGAGTTTCCGCTTTGAAATTCTGTCCGTCAATTAATTTCGCCCAGTTCTGAGTAAAATCTTCTGTAACGGCTGAATCGCCTGCAAGCGGATGCAGAATGATCGCTCCGCTGTCATTCAGAGCATCAGCTTGTGTAAGTGCATTTAAAGTATAATATATCAGGTCGTTTTCATTGGAATATTCAAAGCTGTTACAGAGCTTCAGCTCATTGTGCTTTACAAACAACATCAGTGCGTATTGTTTTGTCAGAAATAAATGGACAGTCGGTTTAAAAGAGCCTGTATTAAAAATTCCACGTATCAATCCTGTTCCCAGATGCTGTATGACAATTTTGGGAAACCGCATAACAAAGAACGATTTTACCCAAAGCGGAATTTCGTAAATATTGATAATTGACAGTTCCGGGATCCGGTTGTAGTCCGCGTCGTATTGCAATTTTTGATCTGAAAAGCTGTATTCCAGCAATGCTTTCGGATTGGAATTCTCCAGTAAATTCATCGGAATCAGCGTACTTACAGGTGAATACCACATAAGTATATGTTCCTCATATTCAGAACTGTGAAAGTTGTACTTATCAATGAGCTGCTGCAGCTGTTCCTTGTAATAAAAATCAGTCTTATTTGCAAACGGGAATTTTTCTATCCATTGAAAATGATCATTTTCTGAATAGCCCAGATGAATTTCGTCTTCTGATAGTATGAAATACGCAATTTTTCCAGCCATTGATGTGTTTTTATACAAAGTTATCAAAAATAACCACTTTCAGTAAATAACGTGTGTTTAGCTGTCATCGGATTTTCCGGACAGCATTAAAAAGTAATAGCACGGCACTTGTAATTGATTTTTATCAAAAACCTCCGGCTAAAAATAAAACCGTTAATTTTGAAAGAAAATCCTCTTGCACGAAGCGTTAAGAAATAGTATTCATAATCATCTGGGGTTTGTTCCGACGAAGGAGCAGGAGCAGGTGGTCGGCTTATTGGCAGATTTTACTTTTTCTTTTCTTCAGGAACGTTCCTGCCTGATCCTGAAAGGTTACGCAGGAACAGGGAAGACTTCTGTCAGCGGAGCTTACGTGAAAGCATTAAGAGAGAACAATAAAACATTTGTCCTGCTTGCTCCAACCGGAAGAGCAGCAAAAGTTTTTTCACAGAATGCGGATTTTCCGGCATTCACGATTCATAAGTTTATTTACCGGAAGAAGACCGAAAAAGGAGGAGTTTCCCTTGCTTTAGCACCTAACCTTCGTAAAAATTGCATTTTCCTGGTCGATGAAGCATCCATGATCGGGGATTTTTCCCTGCTGAATGATGGTACTGTATCCAGCCGGAATCTGCTGGATGATTTAATGGAGTTTGTTTTTCAGCATTCCTCCAATAAGCTGATTTTTATAGGAGATGAAGGACAGCTGCCACCGGTAGGGAGTGATTTTTCTCCTGCTCTGAATCCGGAATATATGCAGCAGCATTTTTTCGGGGCTTCCTTTCAGGAAGTCAAATTGACGAAAGTGTTACGCCAGGCGGAAAATTCACTGATTCTGAAAAACGCGACAAAATTCAGAAAACGATTTGATGAGGATCATTTTCCGAAATTATTCACAGACCGGCAAAAAGATGTGATCCGGATAGATGGAATGGCCTTACAAGAAGAGCTGGAAAATGCTTATAACCGGTATGGTATAGATGAAACGATTTTTATCACCAAGTCCAATAAAAAAGCGAGCTATTACAATTTGCAGATTCGCAACCGTATTTTATGGTTTGAAGAAGATTTGTGCAAGAACGACTGGCTGATGGTTGTGAAAAATAATTATTTCTGGCTGGAAGAGCAGTCGCCTATGGGATTTATTGCCAACGGGGAAATTTTCAGGATTATCAGAACGGGAAAAAGAGAAGAACGATACGGCCATAAATTTGTCTGGGCAACGATTTTGTTTGTTGATTACGAGGAAGCAGGAGAGCTGGAAGTGCTGTTATTACTGGATATTCTGCACAACGAACAGCCGGGAATGACACGGGAACAACAGAAACAATTGTTCTTTGCTGTTGAAGAAGAATACGCAGATGAGCATAACAAGCAGAAACGTTATGAAAAAGTCATGAAGAACCCTTATTTCAACGCATTGCAGGTGAAATTTTCCTATGCGGTTACGTGCCATAAATCACAGGGCGGGCAATGGGAAGCCGTGTTTGTTGATCATGGTTACATTATGGACGAATACAGTGATCCAAGCTTCAATCGCTGGTTATATACGGCCTTTACACGTGCAAAGACCCGGCTGTATTTGGTTGGCTTTGATGAACGTTTTTATGAATAGTCCATCCAGATTTTTTATAAACAGAAGGATTTTTGAACAATAAAAAAGCCGGTGAATTTCACCGGCTTTTCAGTATTTTATTGGAACTGATTACTTAACGATTGCAGTGAAAGCTGCATTTTCAGCGTATTTGTAGAATTCCATATCTTTAAGAGCTTTAGCTTTTAAGCTTGCATCTTTAGCGAATGCATTTTTCAGGTTATCAACGATATCGCCTAATTTATCCTGACGTGCAGCAATGATCGCTTTCAAATAATAACCTTCAGCTGTTTCTTTATCAGGAGAGTTGTTTACTGTTGATAAAGCAGCGCTGTTATCTCCGTTTAATAATTGAGCCAATGCTTTGTTATAGTTGTCTTTTCCTAAGTTGGAAACCGCAGAACCGTAGTTACCATCCAAGATGTCTAAAATACCTTTGTTGTATTTTGCTTCATCAGATGAACCTGCTTTAGCCAATAAAGCTTTAGCTCCGTTTCTGTCACCTTTAACACCAGCGATAGCCGCTAAGTTATTAGTAGATGTTTCGTTTTGTTTCATTGAGTTAGCTTTCTCGAATTTAGCTTTAGCCTCATCGATTTTTCCTAATTCATATAAAGCAACACCTACATTGTTTACAGTTCTGTAATCATTAGGGAACAATCTTTCTGATTCTTTATACAATCTCAGTTTCTCGTTAACATCAGTTGTTAAAGTAGCTGTGAATAAGATCTCTTCTACAGTTAACGTGTCAATTTTAGATTTTGACAATGCTACCAATTCTTCATCAGAATAACCTGTTTTGTCATATACTACGCTGATCTCAGCACGACGCAACTGTGGTAGAACATTTTTCTCTAAATAAGTGAATGTTTTAGACATGTTACGGATTTCAGTTTCTCTCTGAACCGGATCTTTGTACATTTCCAATACACGTAAAACCAATTGTTTGTCATCCTCGTTCATGGTAGACTTGTTCAATTCAGTTTTGAAACCTTCCCAGTCTTCACCTTTTCCTGCCAGGTTAAAAGCAACTGTTTCAGATGCTTTGTTTTTTGCATCTTTACCTATTTTCTGAGTTGCTGTTTTACCTGTTTCAGAACGCTCGGAAGATAACGATTCGTTTCTTCCCTGCTCACCTTCAGGAGAAGCATAACCGGTAATGTTTACATTTTTGATCGCGATTTTCGCATTTGTTTCAGCAGCAGCTAACCACGCCTGTAAATCTTTGATATCTTTATCTTTCAATTCACCGTTACGTAAATTAGATTTTGCTTTGTCAAAGTTGATTTGCGCTGTCTGATTGTATTCTAACACACGTTTGAACTCATCTTTGATGATAGCAACTTTGTAATCTTTCTTAGCTAAAAGAGGAGTAATGATTGTTCCTTTTGCTACCGTGAACGGTTCGATAGTTTGTTTTTCTTTCGCTCCTTTATATACCTTTCCTGTTATTTGTAAATCTGTGTTTTCAAAAGAAGGCTGGTAAGCAATAACGTCTGTATAAGTTACTTTCCCGCCTGGTTTATATTGGATAGTCGTACCATTTCCTGTTGCTTTTTCACCCAATACAGTGAACGTTTTTAACGGAACACCGCCTAAAGTTGGAGTAATTTCAGCAGAAGCTTTCTTCTTAATACCTTTTTCAGGGAATGTTACATCAGCCTTGATACGAATGGAATCTCCGTGCATTTCTAATGGATTCGGAGTGATTTTATAATCAACATCTTTCATTAGATCACAGCTCGCTGCCAATGAACCGGCAATAGCAGCTAACGTTAAACCTTTGATACTTGAATTTTTCATATTTACTCTATTAGTTTTCCTATTTGATAAATCTGTGACAATATTAGTCATTTTTTTTCTTAGGATGAAAAATTGTTAACATTTAAAAGGAAAAAGCTTATCAAAATTTAAAATTCATAAACAGAGGCCTGTAATTCCGCTTTGAATTTGCCAATTTCCGATATGGGAACTTCATCGTGTATTTGCTCGTTTAACAACCTGTCAGCGACCTCCAGAAGAGGGATTAAGGCGAAATTTCGCTGCAGGAATCGCGGGTGCGGGAGTGTCAGAAGCGGAGTGGAGTACCGGAACGTTAAATTTTCATAAACCAGAAAATCCAGATCTATTGGCCGGTCGCTGTAACCGGCTTTCAGGCGCTTTCTTCCCAGTTGTGATTCAATTCCGGATAACAGCTGCATGACTTCTTCCGGGCTCTTTTCCGATTCACAGCAGATCACCGTATTCAGGAAATCATTTTCGGAAACATATCCCTGTGCTTTTGATTCATAGAGAGCAGCTTTTCTGATTACTTTTCCAATTTCCTGTTCGATGAGCACTACCGCATCTTTAAAATGCTGTAAACGATTTCCCAGATTGCTTCCCAATGCGATATACACATTTTTTTTTGAGTTATTAAAAGCCATTTTTAGTTCCGTTCAAAAAAAAGTATCATTCCATTATTTTAAACCAATTCTTCTGTCTAAATTTGTGTCTATGGATAATCAGACAGAAAAAAGGCCTGCGAAAAGAATCAAAAATACTACTATTCCTCTGATTAGCGAAATCGGAAGAGTAGTGCCTCAGGCACTGGAACTGGAAGAAGCTGTTCTGGGAGCAATGCTTTTAGACAAAAATGCGGTTACGGATACAATTGATATTTTAACTGTGAACAGCTTTTATGAACCGAGACACCAATATATATATGGGGCGGTAAGAGAATTGTTTGCAAACTCGGAACCTATTGACTTGCTGACGGTCACAAATAAATTAAAACAACAGGGGGAATTAGAGCTTGCGGGAGGAATTTTATACGTATCCTCACTGACAAAGCGTATTGCTTCTGCCGCCCATGCGGAATACCATTCCCGTATTATCGCTCAGAAATTTATCCAGCGGGAGATTATCCGGATGTGTAACGAGGTGCTGAAAGATGCTTTTGACGAAACAATAGATGTATTTGAGCTTTTAGGAAAGGCGGAAAAGGAATTGTTTGCCATTGCTGAAAATAACATGAAAAAGAATGTTGACCTCATGCAGAATGTAGTACGTGAGGCAATTTTAGAGATCGAAGCTGCGGCAAAAAATGCGGATGGTATTTCAGGAATTCCTACTGGTTTGAGAGAGCTGGACAAAATGACTTCCGGCTGGCAACGTTCGGATATGATCGTTATTGCCGCACGTCCTGCGATGGGGAAAACAGCTTTCGTGCTTTCCATGGCCCGAAATACTGCGGTAGATTATAACATGGGAGTGGCACTTTTCTCACTGGAGATGTCTTCCGTCCAGCTGGTGAAACGTCTGATTTCTTCTGAAACCAGGATTCCGGCTGAAAAGCTTAGAAAAGGGAATCTTCGTCCGGATGAGATGATGCAGCTTCACGCAAGAATTACAAAACTCGCAAAAGCGCCGATTTATATCGACGATACACCAGGACTGAGCATTTTCGATTTAAGAGCGAAATGCCGCCGTCTGAAAATGCAATATAATATTGAAATAGTAGTTATTGACTACCTTCAGCTGATGACAGCAGGAGGTGGAAAAAATTCGGGGAATCGTGAACAGGAAATTTCTTCAATTTCACGATCAATCAAAGAGATCGCCAAGGAGCTGAATGTGCCTGTCATTGCTTTGTCCCAGCTAAGCCGTTCAGTAGAGCAGCGTGGTGGTGATAAACGTCCGGTATTATCCGACCTTCGTGAATCAGGAGCGATTGAGCAGGACGCGGATATCGTTTCTTTTATTTACCGTCCCGAATATTACGGCTTTGACCAGGATGAGAACGGAGAATCCAATAAAGGAGTGGGAGAGATCATTATAGCCAAGCACCGTAATGGTGCAACAGGCCCGGTTCGTCTTCGTTTCATAGGAGAATACGCACGTTTTGAGAACCTGGACAATTTTGGCAATGATTTTGAGCCACTGAATCCGGCGGGAAGCGCACTGACTGCAAATCAGAATTTTGAATCCTCTTCACCTTTGGGTACTTATACTGTCCAGAGTAAGATGAATGATGATATTGATTTCGGAGAAGTGGACGACACACCATTTTAAATTCAGATCAATGAAGCAGCTGTTTGTTATTATAATTCTTTTTATCAGCTTTTTGGGCAGATCCACCCAAATTCTGATCCCGATGGATGTTACTCAGACCAATCACCTGAAAGCTTATGGAATTGCTTACTGGGCACTGGAACGGGAAGTGGTCATAGAATGGCTGTTGAATTATCGCGGAGGCTCCTTTATGATGCCTCACGCCAAATCAATTGAAGAAGAGCTGCTGATCCGTGGTGTCCGGTATGAGCTGGTTACAGACGGCCAGGCGTCTAATATCCGGAACCAGATCGCAAATCCGGAAGTGAACCAGGAAATTGTTCAGCTGGAAAAAGCGCCGAAAATAGCGGTTTATACGCCGAAAACATCACTGCCATGGGACGATGCTGTTACAATGGCTCTGGAATATGCGGAAATACCTTATGATAAAATTTACGATTCAGCGATTGTTATGGGTGTTTTGCCTCAATACGACTGGCTGCATCTGCATCACGAAGATTTTACAGGGCAATACGGTAAATTTTATGCACGTTATAGTTCATATAAATGGTATCAGGACCAGGTGAAGGATGCTGAAAATGATGCCCGTAAATTAGGATTCAGCAAAGTATCCAAGCTTAAGCTGGCAGTAGCAACGAATATCAGGAATTTTGTTCTGGGTGGAGGCTTTTTATTTACAATGTGCAGTGGAACAGACAGCTTTGATATTGCGCTGGCCGCACATAGTACGGATATCTGTGAATCAATATATGACGGAGATCCGAGCGAGCCGGGCTATCAGCAAAAGCTGGATTACGGAAATACGCTGGCATTCAGAGATTTTACAATTGTCAGAGATCCTATGATCTATGAATATTCCAATATAGACGGAACGGAATTGCACCGTATTCCTGAAAACCAGGATAAATTTACGCTGTTTGAATTTTCTGCAAAATGGGATGTTGTTCCGACCATGCTGACGCAGTGCCATACTGATATCATTGACGGGTTTATGGGACAAACAACAGATTTCCGGAAAGAGCTGATAAAGCCGAATGTGCTGGTGCTGGCTGAAAATCAGTCCCTGAATACGGTAAAATATATCCACGGAACTTTGGGAGACGGAACATGGACGTTTTACGGAGGGCATGATCCGGAGGATTATCAGCATCTGGTAGGAGATCCTCCGACAGATCTGAATCTCCATCCGAATTCTCCGGGATACAGGCTGATACTGAATAATATTTTGTTTCCGGCGGCGAAAAAGCAAAAGAGAAAAACATAGTAGTGTTAACCCGAACGGTTTCTGTTCACTTTAACTTAATGTTTCCGTCACTTCACCATAACATTGTTCTGTTGATTAATGCGGAATTTTGCGGTAAAAAACAATGGAATTATTTATCAGTGTATTTGCCGCAGTATTTTCAGTTATTAATCCGTTGGGAACCGTACCTGTTTTTGTCGGACTGACTTCCAATGATTCGGCTATCAATCAAAAGAAAACCTGTTTCTGGACAGCTTTTAATGTTCTCTGTATTCTTTTGATTTCCTTTTTTATCGGATCATATATCCTTAATTTCTTTAACATTTCCCTTGATTCTCTCCGGATCGCAGGTGGACTGATCATCGTCTCTTCCGGTTTCGCTTTGCTTACAGGTAATTTTACAAAGCACAAAGGGATGAAACGAAGCAGTGTACAGGCGGATCTGGAAAAGAGAACGGAAATTTCACTTACACCTCTTGCCATTCCGATGCTGGCCGGCCCGGGTACTATCTCCTTATTAATTACTTACCGTCAGATCCACACGGAATGGACAGAAATCGTGATCATTTTACTGGCTGTAGTGTCGATCACTATCACTGTTTATTTCATTCTAAAATCCGCACCTTATATTGTCAGGGCTCTTGGAGCTTCAGGCATTAATGCGGTTTCCAGGATTATCGGTTTCGTAGTGATTGCGATTGGTATCGAGTATATTTCAAACGGTGTTGAAAACTGGGTGACAAGAATTTTTAATCTGGGCTGATAGCACCGTATAGTTCATTTTTTGAGAAGAAATAATTCCTTGGAGGCGATTAGATTTTCATTCCGTTACAGATTAACTTTTATTATGGATTTACTATTTCACGGAAATAGTATTTTTAATCTTGTGAAAATAAATTTCGGATATGGATTGGAGAGGAAGAAGGCAAAGTTCTAATGTAGAAGACAGGAGAGGTATTTCCGGCGGCGGGCTGCTTACCGGAGGTGGAATTGCAGGGGTAATTATTTATCTGATTGTTCAGTTTATGGGCGGCAGTTCTGAAACAGCCAATCAGGTTGTTGAACAGGTGAACAATAGAATCGGGCAATCTGGTGAAACAAGAGAGCTGACACCGGAAGAGAAAGAGCTTGGCGATTTCGTGGCAACTGTTTTTGCAGATACGGAAGATATCTGGTCGGAATTATTGAAAAACAGTACTACACCTTACCGTTATCCTAAAATGGTATTATTCACAGGAAATGTGAGCACAGGTTGTGGAAGTGCGACTTCAGCCGTTGGACCGTTTTATTGTCCCGCAGATGAAAAAGTGTATATGGATCTGGACTTTTTCAATGAATTAAAGACGCGATTTGGAGCTAAAGGCGGTGATTTTGCCATTGCGTACGTAATAGCGCATGAAGTGGGGCATCATGTGCAGCATATCCTTGGAACCAATGAAAAGGTGAGGAAGGCTCAGCGCGGATTATCGGAGAAAGAGCAAAATAAGCTTTCTGTCGCTCAGGAATTACAAGCGGATTTTTATGCCGGAATTTTTGCTCACTATATCCGGAAATACCTGGATGCAGATGATATTGATGAAGCGTTAAGCGCTGCTCAGGCAGTGGGAGATGATGCTATCCAGCGGAAAGTGCAGGGGCATGTAAATCCTGATTCATTTACACATGGAACTTCTGCCCAGCGAAAATCATGGTTTCTAAAAGGTTATGAAACAGGTGATATTTCACAGGGTAATACTTTCAATTGAAAAACTTTCGTATTTGCTGTAAATGTCCTATATTGATGTTGCATTCCCGGGAAAATGTTGTTTTTACTGATCTATATAATTCTTTGTTTCCTCCTTTATCTTTTTCAGGAACGGATTATTTTTTATCCGGAAAGGCTTTCAAAAACATATCAGTTTCAGTTTGAAAATCCCTATACGGAACATTTTGTAGAAATAGCAGAAGGAACAGCGTTAAATCTTTTGCAGTTTAAAACACCACTTCCGAAAAAAGGAGTGATACTTTATTTGCACGGCAATTCCAAGTCGTTGAAGTATTGGGGAATGTTCTCTTCCTTCTTTTCAGATTCCGGTTATGATTTCATTACATTTGACTATCGTGGGTTCGGGAAATCCGACGGGAAAATTTTTTCACAACAGCAGATGTATGATGATGCAGAAGTGATATACGAGTGGGTGAAACAGCATTATCCGGATTCCGGGATTATTCTTATAGGATATTCTATCGGTTCCGGAATCGCGGCTTACCTGGCTCAAAAGTTTCAGCCTGAAATATTGATACTGGAAGCGCCTTATTTTAATCTCTCTCATATTATGAGAAAAAATTATCCGGTTTTTCCGTTATTTATTCTGAAGTATAAATTTCCAACATCTGATTTTCTGGCAAAATGCAAAATGCCGGTATATATTTTTCATGGAGATAAGGATGAGCAGATCAGCATTAAAAATTCATTTCGTTTGAGCCGGCTGCTAAAAAATAAAGACCGGCTGATCGTGCTTGAAAATCAGTTTCATAATAACCTGATGCTTCATCCCGAATATCAGAAAAATATGAAGGAAATTCTGGAAACGGTTTGAATTTAATTCACCTTATCGGATAGAGCGTTCGTTAAACAGGATATAACCGAAGCTGAACTGAAAGATAAGAGGCTGTGCAGACCGGTGAAAATAGTTTAAAGTCAGGCGGGCCGGACCTACCGGGCTGTGATAGATAATTGATCCCGAGAGAAGATAACGCTCTCCTTTAAATAATTTCGAATAATTGAATGTTCCGTCTTCATTTTGGATAATTGTTTTGAAGGGCTGGAAATAATAAGCATCAAACCGCATATCCACATTTTTTAAAGGAGTAATGATCATATTGAGCCCGGCACCGACATATTGCGGAGACCGGTACTCCGGTAAGAAGAATGTTTCCATATCCGGAATAGGAGAAAATGCGGTCATTGCCAGAATAGAAGCTTTGTAGTTGCTGAACAGCGATTGGCTGTTCAATACTCCGAGCGCATCCACTCCTAAATGAAAATGCTTTTTGCTCACAAAGAAAGTAGAATATCTCGCCCTGATATTGATCCAGTGATGCCCTTTTTCAATTTGCTGATAATTACTGGAGGAAGTAGATCCCGGGCGGGTCAGTTCCCAACCTGTTATATAACGGGCGGAAAGCCGGATCAGACTTCCTTCTGTGGCAAATTGTTTTCTGTTCAGGGTATTTTTTTCAATCAGGAAATGTGTTGAAATGCCCGTGAATTTTGTATAATCAGCAGTATCATTTTTAGTAAAAACTCCATTCAGATAATAGGAATCTTTGTTTTCCAGGCCGCGGACATCCAGCTCCATGATAGCTTTATTTCCGATCGGACTTTTGATTTTTAGTCCTCCGAAAATTTCATTCTGAATCAGAAAGGAAGGTTGGATATTTTCAAAAAAAGTAGTGGAGCTACGGTAGTAATCCCAGCGATTCATAATAAAATATGGTGTGAAAATAATCGGGTATTTCATCGGAGGCTGGAAGTCTAAAGCTACGCGAACAGAAGTGTAGAACTTTCCGAAATAAGATTCTGCTTTAACATGCCATGCGTTGCGGTTAATATGATAATAGTTAAGTGCGATGTAGCCGACATTGACCGGGCGTGAAGAGAAATGGCCGCCAACCTCGAATTTAAACTTTTTCGCTTCTTTAATTTTCACATCCAGCAAGTAAGTAGAATCTCCTTTCAGGGAAACTGTTGGGTATAAATAAGCCAGATGCTCCATTTCCGTAAGGCGGAAAAAACGTTTTTCCAGCTTTTTCATCGGAACAGGCTCTTTTTCTCTCGGACTTAATAAAGACTTGGTGATAAAGCTGTAACGTTTAGGATTGACCGATGAAACTTCCGAAATTTTTACAGGAATGATCTTTTGCTTAAACGCTCCACGTCTTTTAGACAGCTCATCCGAGCTTACCCGCCGCTGGATAGCTTCCCTGATTTTGTCCATATTTTTCAACGTTTCTTCATATCCGGCAAGTATTGCCAGCTGTACCTGTTCAAAGTTGAACGTGTTGATACCTGTCTGCGGCTTTAAGATGATGCTGCTTTCACATGGGATTGAAAAATCACTGTGATTCATAAGCATATTGGTAATCTGGCTGATCAGGTTGTCTTCAGTAGGAGGCGGTGCATTATCCGTTACAGTACTTCCAATAATGAAATCCGGATGGAATTCGTAATACATCACGTTCGAAGGGAAGTTATTGTAGAGGCCTCCGTCAAATAATAGTTTCCCGTCCACACGGATAGGATTTATATAGAACGGATAGGTGATCGATGCACGTACTGCTTCGTTTAAGTTTCCTTTTGAAAACACGACTGATTTTTTTGCTGCAATATCAGAAGCGACGCATCTGAAAGGAACAAAAAGCCGGTCAAAATCTTTGTCATAATTTGCGCCCGTAACACCTAAGTTTTTGAACATTTCAAAATCCAGGGAATACGGCCGGATTAAATTGGTAGGAAGTGACTTGGAAAGAATACTATCCAGAGAAAACGGGATTTCAATCATGGAAGCGTCATCTGTCTGGCGTTGCAGAAGGAATTTTTTGTCCGTTACCAGCTGGCCGGCGGACATTTTGATAAACTCTTCCGACTGAATGTAAGCGATCATTTCGTCCGGCGTCATTCCGCTTGCGTACATCGCGCCTACTAAAGAACCGGCTGAAGTTCCTGAAATATAATCTATTGGTATTCCGTTTTCTTCAAGGGCTTTAATGACACCGATATGAGCGAAGCCTGCAGCACCTCCTCCGGAAAGAACCAATCCCACTTTTTGTGCAGTGAGGTTAGTTGAAAAGAACAGCAAGCAAATGAAATATGTGATCTTTTGTGTCAATTATCGGCAATACTTTGGTTACATTTGTACAAAAATAACGTAAAAAATATCATTTTCTGATGTTGCTGAGCATTTTAGAGATTATTGGAGTTATATCATTTGGCATCAGTGGTGTTTTAACAGCAGCAAACAGGAAATTAGATTACTTTGGAGCGACGGTAGTTGCTTTTTTTACGGCTCTCGGTGGCGGGACGATTCGGGATCTTTTGCTGAATACGGAAATCGTCTGGATGCAGAATATCAACCTGATATCTTCAGCATTTGGCGGCGCTGCCCTGGGAATTGTGTTCAGAAAGCACCTTTATAAATGGAGAAGCACGCTTTTTATATTTGATACGATCGGGTTGGGATTGTTTTCCGTTTTGGGAATGCAGAAAGGGCTGGATTTTGGTTGTGCTCCCATTGTCGCATTGATGTTGGGTGTTATTTCCGCTTCTTTTGGCGGTGTGATCCGTGATATTCTATGCAACAGGATCCCTTTGATTTTCCGGGAAGAAATATATGCTACGGCAGCATTAGGCGGAGGAATTTTATTTTTAATCCTGCACCATTTTAACTGGCTGCCGCAACTGGACATGCTGATATCTGTGCTGGTTATTATCGGGATCCGCTTATTGAGCGTAAAATTCGGATGGAAAATGCCGAACTTAAAAAATGATGAAGAACTTGAAAATGATGGAAAATAAATATACGATAACAGTTAAGACTTTTTACGGTGCGGAGGAAGTGTTACAGGAAGAGCTGAATGAATTGGGTTATACGGACACCAAAATACTGAATCGCGCGGTACAGCTGGAAGGAACGATGAAAGATGTCTATTTCCTGAATCTGCACCTGAGATGTGCGCTGCACGTGCTTATCCAGATCGCTGATTTCAGAATCCGGGAAGAAAAAGATATTTATAAGGAAGCGCTTAAAATCGACTGGACTTCTTTTTTTGATGTAAATAAAACAATTGCTGTAAGAGGAGCTGTGCAGTCTTCCATTTTTAAGCATTCGAAATTTCCGATGCTGCTGATCAAGGACGCAATTGCAGATACATTCAGAAATAAAACAGGTGAACGGCCGAATGTGGAAACAAAAGTTCCTCAGATTGTTATTGATGTGTATATCCGGAACAATGATGTTGTATTGTCGCTGAATACAAGTGGTGCACCTTTGTTCCAGCGGGGATACCGTACAGAAACAGGTTTAGCGCCGTTGAATGAGGTAACAGCAGCGATTTTGCTGAGAATGTCGGGATGGGACAGAAAATCAGATTTTATGGATCCGTTCTGCGGTTCAGGAACGCTGCTGATTGAAGCTGCATTACTTGCACACGGCATTCCTTCTAATGCGGAACGAACGCATTATGCTTTTAAAAATTTAAAAAGCTACGATGCAGCAGTCTGGAACGAATTGTTCGAAGCAATAGACCGTCGTCCTAAAAAGTTACCGTTTACAATTTCAGGCTCGGATATCAATTCGGATATGGTCTTGAAAACAAGAAGAAATCTGCGTATTTTTCCTTTTGGGAGATTTATTGAAGTAAAAACAGCAGGCTTTCATGAAGTAAAAAAAACAGCTCCGAAAGGTGTGCTGATCAGTAATCCACCGTATGGAGAACGGATAGGAGAGAATGTCGAAGAATTGTATAAAGAGCTTGGTGACTGGTTTAAGAGTGAAATGCAGGGCTGGGATTGCTGGATCATTTCTTCCAATGAGGATGCGCTTAAAAGTATAGGATTGAAACCCGATAAAAAAATAAAGCTTTTCAATGGTGACCTGGAATGCAGTTACCGGAAGTATAAAATTTTTGATGGTTCCCGCAAAGATTTCGTAACCGGAGGAGATAAAGAAATTGAAAAGTAATCAGATTATAGCACATCGTGGTGCGTGGAAAGATTTCGGGCTTCCGCAGAATTCTCTTGCAGCTTTCCTGAAAGCTCAGGAATTGCCGGTTGCGGGAATTGAGCTGGATTTGCAGCTGACCGCAGACAGACAGGTTATTGTCTTTCATGATGACCATATCAATGAGCTTGCAGTAAACAGGATCAACTATTCTGAATTAGGTGAATATCTGTTATCTAACGGAGAAAAAATTCCTGTTTTGCCGGAGGTCTTAAAATGTTGGAACCGGAAACATACACTTTGGCTGGAATTGAAGCCATCCGATCTGACTTTACAGCAGAAGAAAATTTTTGTGGATGAGGTTTTAAAGCTGCTCGGAGATGAAACGGAAAACGTATTTTTTATCAGCTTTGATCTTGTGTTGCTGAAAATGATAAAATTGCAATCGCCGGTTCCTTGCCTGTATCTTGGAGATGAATTTTCCGTTGAATTTTTGAAATCAGAAGGTATTGACGGACTGGATTTTCAGTGTGATACATATAGTGATGATCTGATAGGAAAGCTAAAGAGAAACAATATGCTGTCAAACACCTGGACTGTGAATAGTAAGGAACTTGGAAAGGTACTTATTGAGGCGGGAATCGATTTTATAACTACTGATGAAGTGTTACTCTTTGTTTAAATTCTTTTTTCGGGAACGGCAGGAATATTTTACTGTGTATCTTCGCCCAAATTTTCCCGGTTGAACAAACTTTTTAGAATTTATATTTCTGCCTTTGAGGGGCTGTCCAAAGAATCCTGGATGTTATCGCTGATCATGCTGCTGAACAGAACTGGTGGCATGGTTATTCCGTTTATGACCGTTTATCTGACAACTGTTCTGGGGTTTGAAACGGACGAGGCAGGGCTGGTGATGAGCTGCTTTGGAGTAGGAGCATTGCTCGGTTCTGTGATTGGTGGGTGGCTGACTGATAAAATCGGTGCGTTCCATGTGCAGTTTTTCACTTTGTTGTTTACTGCTCCTGTCTTTATAATTCTTTCCTTTCTACATACTGTTCAGGAAGTTTGTCTTGCCATTTTTGTATTGAGTCTTGTAAATGAATGCTTTCGACCTGCTAATTCAGCGGCAATCGCTTCGTATGCAAAAAAAGGAAACCTGACCCGCGCTTTTTCACTGAACAGAATGTCCATCAACCTGGGATTTTCGTTTGGCCCGGCATTAGGCGGATTCCTGGCTTCAATTTCCTATTCCTGGTTGTTTTACGGAAATTCAATTACCACATTTTTGACCGCAGTCGTATTTTTTCTTTATTTCTTCCGTAGAAAAGAACGAAACGAGGCAGTGGAAGAAGCGGATACGGATACTTCTTTTACAGAAGAACATGAAGGTTCTCCCTATCTGGACAAATGGTTTCTGGTATTCAGCTTTTTTTGCTTTTTATATGCCTGTGCCTTTTTTCAGCTGCTGAGCATTTTACCGATGTATTATAAAGAAGATCTCAGTTTCGGACAACAGCAGATCGGCTTCATCTTGGGCTTCAACGGGCTGTTTGTCGTCATAATGGAAATGATAGTGGTACAATACGCGGAGTCAAAATTCAATATTTATATCAGTATTATTTTGGGGTGTTTGTCTTTACTGATCGCGTATGCCTGGCTTTTAGCAGACCATTCGATGATGTCTTGCTATATTTCTATGATGTTTCTGAGCCTGTCGGAAATTTTAGTACTTCCTTTTATTTCAACTGTCGCGGCAAAACGTTCTTCTGAAAAGAAACGGGGAGCATACATGGGCGTGAATGGATTAAGCATTTCTATGGCATTTATCATCATGCCTTATCTGGCAACCAAGCTGATTAAAAATTATTCGTACGATCATTTGTGGATTATAAATGTAATTGTGCTTGCAATTGCCGTTTCAGGGTTTTTATTTACAAAAAAGAAGATGCCTTTACACGAAAATTGACGAAAGTCAGTTTTTCTTTTCAAGAATAAATTTAATTTTGAGGAGTAAACTTCTTTGATGAGAAAAGCAATTTCAACTTATGAGGATGTCGTTTTTTTAGTAGATACTTTTTATGGAAAGGTCGCTTTGGATGATCTGATTGGCCCCATTTTTACAGAGCGCCTTCACGATAAATGGGAAGCACACCTGCATACGATGTATACTTTCTGGCAAACCGTCCTGTTAGGAGAGCGAACTTATGAAGGACGGCCGTTTCCCCCTCATTCGGATTTACCGGTTTACGAGATGCATTTTCTGCGCTGGCTGGCGTTATTTGAAGAAACACTTTCGGAATATTTCCAGGGAGAGAATGCGGAATATGCTTTAGTGCATGCACAACGAATGGCAAAGCAGTTTCAGTTAAAATTAAAAATGGCCAGACTGGCAAAATCATCCGATCATATATCTTAAAAAATACTTCGAAACTTATGGAAAATCCAGACTTAATTAACGACATCCGTGACAAGTATAAAAATCTTGGAGAAAATCCGGATACTTACCTGAACGGTTTGTTATATGCAAAGCCGCTGAACTATTGGGATTATATCCAGAGAGATGCGCTCCTGAATTTACAGCATCCAAGAACTGATTTTGAGGACGAGGAAATATTTATCATTTACCATCAGATTACGGAGCTGATTCTGAAGCTGATCATGAATGAGGTAAAACAAATTCACAAAAAGGAAGCACTTACCGAAGAATTTTTGCTGGTAAAGATCAAGCGCATTAACCGCTATACTGCGATGTTGGTTAATTCATTCGATATCATGGGGAAAGGAATGGATTATGATGATTATAATAAATTCCGCCTGACGCTTGCACCGGCAAGTGGCTTTCAGGCAGTCTCTTTCCGTTACCTGGAGTTTTACATTACTGGTATAGAAAATCTGGTAAATGAAAGAGGAAAAGGCCGTTTACCTGAAAATCCGGCATTGGAAGATTATTTTAAAAACCTTTACTGGAAAGATGCGGGCTATGATCATAAAACAGGTAATAAGACACTTACATTACGACAATTTGAAGAGAAGTATGGTGAAGAGCTAATGGCTTTAGCTAAGAAAATGCAGGGGCAAACACTGGATTTAAAAATTGCCGAACTGGGCGAATTATCTCCGGAGCTGAAACGAGAGCTTCGTTTGTTTGATCAGCTCTATAATATTCACTGGCCTTTGGTCCATATCAATACCGCACGAACTTACCTGGATGCAAAAGGGGAGAATAAAGCGGCAACAGGAGGCTCTGAATGGAAAAAATACTTACATCCGGCATTCCAGCGCAGAAAATTCTTTCCGCAGCTATGGTCTGCTGAAGAACTGGAAAATTGGGCAAAGGAATTTTTGGATTATTGATTTTTAGGGATTAAAGATTTTTTATTTTTACGGTTGAGGTATAACATTGAGAACGTATTATGAAAATATCAGTAATCTACTGTTTAATCTATTTATCTATCGGCATAGTACCGTTCACTTCTTTCTGTCAGGATTTCCAGACAGATACTATTCGCTTTAACAGGTACGATGTAAATGTCTTTCATCAGATGATTGGGCAGGACTTGTTCCTGCCTTTCTACAGTACCAAAGACCTTCTTGTCCGTTTTCCGGAAGAAGTAAATTACAAAAGCTACGACAGTTGTTATACGTCCATCATTGATGCCACTTTTGAAGGATTAGGAGGTTTAAACGATACTCTTTTCCTGTATCAATGTTTTAAGCGTGAACAGCGGGATTTTTATTATTCTTTTCACCACACGGTAAAAAAGATCGAACCCGAGCAATTGAGTGCTGGCTTTACGATCAACTTAACTACTGGAGAAACAAACAAAAATCTGAAAATCACGCTTTCAAAAATATTTGAAGACAAGATCTATTCCCAGGTATCAAGCAATAGCGATCTTGCATTTTTGGAGCCGGTAAGACGGGATTTTTTCCTTGGAGTTAAATTGTACAACTATTGGGTCGGAGATTTCGTTGCAGGGAAAGATTCTGCTTCCATGATTTTATTCGATGCGAACGGTAATGGATCCTACTCAGATCCTCAAGATCTTCTTTCAATCGATAATTATGGTGTTTCGGGATTTACACTCATGACTAGTTACATCAACACTGGCTTTGTAACGAAAACCCGCTATTTCGGTATCAAAGAACACCGTTATGAAATTCTCGAAATAAACGAAGAGCAAGGTTATCTGGTTTTTCAGAAAACAGATGCACCACCGGATATTCGGGTTAAACCGAATGTTTTCGATCTGCTGATCCGTAATGGGGACAATGAGCTGATCACCATCCGCGAACTGGCTGATGGCAAATACCTGTGTTTGGATTTTTGGATGAGGTATTGTGCTCCGTGTATCAGGAAATTCCCGTTTATCAACGAATTTACAGCCAAGAATACCTCGAACATTAAAGTGGTTGGAGTACTCGAAAATAGTACTATTCAGGAGTTAACCGAACTCAGAGAATACTTTAAATTACAATTTGATCAGGCACTTTCTTCGGAAACACTCAAAAATACTTTCCAAGTGGCAGGATTTCCCCATGTAGTTCTGATTGATCCAGAAGGTTATATCGTAACAACGCGATTCAACCTTGATTCATTATATAACAGAATAGAATGAATAAATTTATTGGGATGTAACTATCAAACATCTCTGAATAGCAGTTCTATTTCAGAGGAAATACATCTGGTCATTGATTCTATCGAAATACTCGTTGATCTAACTAATTAAAAAGTGAGAACGTAAGATCTTATTTTATAGTGTTTTATTTTTACGGTTGAGTTACAATTTGATTTTTATTTTAGTATTAAGTGTTCATTGTGAAAACATTCAAGGAGGTGAAGGTAGACTTGCTTTTTACTCCTGATTTTTTCTTTAGAGCTTTTTAACTTCCCTAAAGCTATACTTTCCCTCTTTTCAAAATTATTTCCGTAACTTTGAGGAAAATAGAATATATGCAGATTAACACACACAAAGTAGTGACACTGAGCTACAAATTATCTAACCACACAACCGGAGAAAAAATCGAGGAAACATCACCGGAGCAGCCAATGGTTTTTCTTTTCGGAGCAGGGCAGCTGATTCCTGAATTTGAACAAAATATCGAAGGCCTGAAAGCGGGAGATCCTTTTGAATTCTCTATTGCAGCAGAAAATGCTTACGGAACAGCCTCTGAAGATAATATTGTAAATATCCCTTTAGATGTTTTTAAAAACGAAGAAGGTGTGATTGATACTAATGAAATTAAGGTAGGCGCGGTTTTACCGATGTCTGACAATGAAGGAAATATGCTGAGAGGAACCATTCTGGATATCAGCGATGCGGATGTACGTATGGACTTCAATCACCCGTTGGCAGGAACAAATCTTCATTTCTCAGGAAATATTGAAGATATCCGTGAAGCGACGGAGGATGAAATCGCTCATGGCCATGTTCACGGTCCGGGTGGTCATCATCACTAAGATTTCTTTAGAAGGAAAATATTTGGAAACCGATTTTAAAATCGGTTTTTTTGTGCTTTAAAATGAAGTAGCTTATGATTCAATATACATTCGGTTGCAAAAATCCGCAGCAGCAATACATAGATATAGAGGTACGGTTTAAGGCGGTTGCGGAACACCACGAAATTCAGCTTCCGGCATGGCGTCCGGGACGTTATGAGCTGGGAAACTTTGCGAAGAATGTCCGCTGTTTTAAAGTTTTTTCCGAAGGAAAAGCGGTAGAGGTTTCAAAGATTACAAAAGACCGTTGGGAGATTACTGCGGAGATAGGGAAGGAGTATGTGGTAAATTACCAATATTATGCAACTGACCTGAATGCAGGATCTACTTATCTTACAATGGATCAGCTGTATGTCAATCCGGTGAACTGCTGTGTTTATGTAGAGGGAATGCAAGATTTACCTTGCAGCGTGAAATTGAATATTCCTGAGAATTATCAGATTGCCAGTGGCCTGAAACAGATGGAAAAGCATACGCTTTATGCGGAGAATTTTGATGAGCTGGCAGATGCTCCCTGGATTGCTTCTGCAACCCTGAAGCATGATTTTTATGAAGTCGGAGATGTGTGTTTTAATTTGTGGTTTCAGGGTGAATGCCAACCGGATTTTGAGCTGCTGAAATCGGATTTTTCAAAATTCACCCAAAAACAGCTGGAAAAGTTCGGAGAATTTCCCTTTGAAGAATACCATTTCTTTTTCCAGATAGTACCTTTCAAAGCATATCACGGAGTAGAGCATCTGAATTCTACCGTTATTTTACTCGGCCCCGGTTATGACTTGTTTCGCTCTTTCTATTCAGAGCTGCTGGGAGTAAGCTCTCATGAACTATATCATGCGTGGAATGTGAAATCCATTCGCCCCGCTGAAATGTTCCCATATGATTACACGAAGGAAAATTATTCAAAGCTCGGCTACCTGTGTGAAGGTGTTACGACGTATATGGGAGATCTGATGTTATACAGAAGCGGAGTATTTAGCTTAGGAGATTATCTGAAAGAATTTGATAATCAGCTGCAAAAGCACTTTGATAATTTCGCGCGTTTTACGATGTCCGTAACAGACGCTTCGTTTGATACCTGGCTGGACGGATATGTGCCGGGAGCACCGAACAGAAAAGTATCTATTTATACAGAAGGTTGCTTACTGGCTTTTGTAACGGATGTGCTGATGTTGAAGCATACAAACGGAAAACACCGCCTTGATGATGTAATGAAGCGGCTGTATTATGATTTTTATTTGCAGGGAAAAGGTGTCAGAGAAGAAGATTTCTGGTCGCTTATCAGGAATTTTGCGGGAAATCATCTGGATTTCCTGTATGATGATTTTTATCACGGAACAAAAAATTTCGAATCGATTATCGTTGATGCCCTGGAGGAAATCGGATTAGAGCTGGAGCACGTTCCCTCAGGAAGCTACAGTGCATCCAGATTAGGATTTAAGAGTGTGGCAGGACAGGTAGGAGTGGTGGTTAAATCCATTTATCCGGGATCTCCGGCGGATTTAGGACAATTAATGCCGGAAGATGAAATTATCGGAGTGAACGGAATATTTTCACAGCAGCAGGTAGATGAATGGCTTCAGTATTTTGATAATGACAGCAAACGCCTGACAGTGATCCGGAGAAAAGAGCTGATAGAGCTGACGCTTCCGGAAGTTAACCGTTTTTTCTGTCTGAATTACCGCGTGAAGGAACTTACTGATAAAAATCACCAGCAGCAGAAGCTGTTTAAGATCTGGTCGGTGTAATATAATACTGAAAAAGCCACTCAGACCGAGTGGCTTTTATGATATTGCTAAGTATTATTATGCTTTATAAAAAGGTAATTTGACCACCTTTGCTTTAACTCCTTTATCACGGATGGAAATGAAAATTTCACTGTCAGGTGTTGCTTTGTCGGTAGAAACGTAACCTAAGCCGATTCCTTTTTTCAGGCTCGGAGACATGGTTCCGGAAGTTACTTTACCGATTACATTGCCGTTCTCATTCACGATTTCATAGTCGTGGCGAGGAATACCTCTGTCGATCAGCTCGAAAGCTACTAATTTTTTAGAAACGCCATCTTCTTTTTGTTTTTTCAGCAGGTCTGCATCTACAAAGTCCTTTGTGAATTTTGTTACCCATCCCAAACCTGCTTCGATTGGAGAAGTCGTATCGTCGATATCATTACCATACAGGCAGAATCCCATTTCCAGACGTAATGTATCACGGGCAGCTAAACCTATAGGCTGAATATTCTGTGCTTTTCCGGCTTCAAAAAGCGCGTCCCAGATTTTCTTTACGGATTCATTTTTGCAGTAAAGCTCAAAACCTCCGCTTCCGGTATATCCTGTTGCGGAAATAATGACATTTTCACACCCTGCAAATGTTCCCTCAACAAAGCTGAACGGTTTGATAACTGATAAATCGATATCTGTCAGTGACTGAATTGCTTCAACTGTTTTCGGGCCCTGAACAGCCAGAAGGGAATATTCATCGGAAGCGTTTGTCATTTCAACACCAAAAACATTGTGCTCCTTGATCCAGTTCCAGTCTTTTTCAATGTTGGAAGCATTTACCACCAGGAAATACTCCTGCTCTGCTAAACGATATACAATAAGATCGTCCACAATTCCGCCTTTACCATTTGGCATGCACGTGTATTGCGCTTTTCCGATCTCAATCTTGCTGGCATCATTCGTTGTCACTTTCTGGATCAGGTCCAGTGCTTTTTCTCCTCTCAGGAAAAATTCTCCCATGTGAGAAACATCAAAAACACCAACACTTTGTCTTACCGCTTCGTGCTCAGCATTCACACCTTCATATTGAACCGGCATCTCAAATCCTGCAAAAGGAACCATTTTTGCTCCCAAAGCAACGTGAGTGTCGAATAATGCAGTTTTTTTCATCGTTTTTTAGCTTTTAATTTTGATTTTTTAAGTAGAGCAAAACTACATATTTTTTCCTGAAAAGAAGGTAATTAAGCCCTGTAATTGAAAAACTATTTGTAAAATCGTTTTCGGGTAAACAGATTTCTATTAAATTTATGATTATTAATTAATTTTAGTGGTATGTCAGATTTTTGGGAACGTAAATCTCCGATGCAGAAAACCAAGTTTATTTTAGGGATCTGCCTGCTGGTTTTAATCGTGGTTTTTGCCATTGCAAATTGGGTAACGATACCATTCAGCCTGATCTTTATTACCATTAATATCCCGCTGACGGTTCTGATCCTTGGAGCCATGCTGTTTGGTTACCTTGTGGCTTCTTTTACCGAAGGTGCTTATAAGCGGAAAAGGGATAAGGAAAATGGTGTGTGATCAGGAGGATTCTTCTTCAGGCAGCTTTTACTTCCATTCCGTTACATACTCCAGCGGTTTTCGGTGAGCTTTCGGCCATTCAATGTCCGGGTACCCCATATAGAAAAGTCCTAAGCATTTATCTTTTTCACCGATTTTAAGAAAATCTTTAAACTCTGCGAAATCAATCATCTTTGGAGTTGCCCAGAAGCCACCGATTCCGTAGGCTGTGCATGTCAGGTGCATATTCTGCACAGCGCAGGCAACAGCTTCAATTTCTTCGATCTCAGCAATTTTTTCCGTTTCGTCCCGTTTCATGATAATTGCAACTACCACAGACGATTTTAACGGCCGGCTGATGATTTTCGCCAGCTTCATGCTGTTCTGCTTGTCTGCCGGAATTTTTTCCACATATAATGTTCCTAACAGCTTGCTCAGCTCTTCACGGCTTTCTTCACTCATGAATACCTGAAACCTCCATGGTTGCGTATTTCCGTGAGTAGGAGCCCAGATTGCATTGTTCAGTATTTTTTCAACTTGTTCTTTTTGTACCTGACGTGATGTATATTGCTCCGGATAGATGGTTCTTCTGTCCTTGATTAAATCGGTGATTTCTGATAAGTTATATTTCATCGTTCTGAATGATTTTGTGATCAAAAGGAATGATTTGCTGTTCCTTCCATTGTACCAGCTGAAATCCGTTTTCATCGAGAATTCCAAAGGTATTATAATACAGCCATTCTCCCAGATTAAAGTAAGTGGAAGTATTTCCGATAGCTAACTTTAATGGTAAATGACGGTGTCCGAAAATATAGTAATCGTGGTGTTTCTGATTCTCTTTTCGCAGGCAGTACTGATATAGCCATTCATCTTCCTTCCCAAGGAAAACGCGGTCGGAAGTTCCGGTGGATTTACGGCTCTTGTAAGAAGACCAGTTAGCCAGCCCGATACCGAAGTTGGGATGTAAACGGGCAAACAGCCATTGACAGATCTTCGATGCGAATATTTTTTTCAGTAATTTATATTTGATATCTCCGGGGCCGAGCCCGTCGCCATGGCCAATCAGTAAGGTGTACCCGAAATATTCCGCTTCTACCGGTTTCCGGTACAATTGTACACTTAATTCTTCCGGGAGATAGTCAAAAATCCACATATCGTGATTCCCGGTAAACCATTTTACAGGAATGCCACTGTCCGTAAATTCAGCGATTTTGGCTAAGAAACGGACATAACCGCGCGGAACAGCTGTTTTGTACTCAAACCAGAAATCAAAAACATCTCCAACCAGATAAAGTTCCTGGCATGATTCTTTTATGTGATCCAGTAAAGAGCATACCTGTAATTCCCGTTCCCGGCTTATTTCCTTAGTCGGTGCGCCAAAGTGAAAATCAGAGAGAAAGTATATTTTCTTTTGTCCGCTGCTCACTTTCAGAATCCGAAAATCCGTTGTAAATACATCTCCAGATCGCCGCCCCGAACGTTGGTAGCAATGACTTTTCCTTCCTGATCAAGAAGAACTGTAAAAGGAATTCCACTGACATTGTATTGTTTTGCAACTTCGTTCGACCATTGTTTCAAATCACTGACATGATTCGGCCAGATCAGCCCATCTTTTTCGATAGCAGCCAGCCACGAAGTTTTATCACGATCTAATGATACGCTCATAACGGTAAATCCTTTGTCCTTATACTTGTTGTAGTTCGCTACTACATTCGGATTTTCTTTACGGCAAGGGCCGCACCAGGATGCCCAGAAGTCCAGCAGAACAACTTTTCCTCTTAAATCGGAAAGCTTCATTGGCGTTCCGTCCGGTTTTTGTTGTGTAAAATCAGGAGCTATATTCCCCGGAGCAAGCATTTCTCTTTTCTGATTGGCAATTTTCTGTATTTCGTATTCTTTTTTTACGGCTGCAACAGTCGGTGACTTAGGGAATACACGTTCGAGGTTCAGAACAATGTTTTCATATTGGGCAAATTCACGCTCTACATCTGTGACCTGAATGGCTGCGATCTGGCTGGCATTATTGGCATTTTCCCGGATGAAATTTGATTTATATCCCTGAAAGTTATTGTAAACAGGATTGAAAGACTGGTTAATACTTTGTGCCAGCTGGGGGTTTTGCTGTAAATAAGCAGTTGCGGAATCACGTTTTGCAAGATATATGTTCATTTCTCTTAAAAACTGGTTCAGCTCATTGCTCTCGTCAGAATTGACGATGTTCACGTGCTGGTCCAGCTGTTTTCCGTCACCGTAAATCTGGATGGAGCTGTTTTCGCGGATCACCAGGCTGATCGGTTTTTCGCCTACCAGCAATACATAATAGTCTTCATTCGGCAGTTCCAGCTGCATTTTGAAGTCTCCGTTTTTTTGAATCTTGGCAGCACCGAAAGTGGTAAAGCCAATATTGTTTTGATGAACCAGCTTAACGGAATCTACAGTATTCAGATTAAAGATATTTCCCGAAATTGTCGCTTTTACTTTGTTCTGAGCCCATGCTGAAACAGCTAAAAAGGACAACCCGATGATTATTAAATGTCTCATATTTTTCTATTATTTAAAAATTTCACTCAATTTCTGTTCCAATTGTGCGCCGCGGAGATTTACAGCAAGAATTTCCCCTTTCGGATTCAGTAAAATCGTGAAAGGTATGCTTTCTATTCCGTACAGCGGAATTACAGAAGAATCCCATTGTTTTAAATCACTGACGTGATATTGCCATTTCAGGTTGTCTGAGGCGATGGCTCTTTTCCATGACTCCGGATCCTTATCCAGAGAAACACTGAAGATCTCAAAGCCTTTTGCGTGGTATTTGTCATACATTTTTACGACATTCGGATTTTCCTTACGACAAGGACCGCACCAGGATGCCCAGAAATCAACCAGCACGTATTTTCCTCTCAGTTCGGACAGTCTCATGATTTTTCCGCCTGGATTGGGTAGCGCAATTTCCGGCGCTTTTTCTCCTGAAGTTTTAGCTCCACCTCCGTTTTTTGCAAATTCTTTGTATTCTTCGAATCCTTTTGCGATTTGCGTATATTGTCTTGCAGCAGACGCTCCGAAGGGTGAATCAGCGTATGTTTTCTGGTAAGCTTCTGCCATCAGGCGAAGCGGGGCCAGATTCGTTGAATCCCAGTATTGATAACCCATAGCAGGTGTCAATGTGGTTGAAAATAAAATGTTTGCTTCACTGGAAGGATTTTTCGTGATCGCTTTTCTTGCGAACTCATCCAGCGGTTTTCTGAGCTGGAATAATTTTTCCATTTTTTGTTCATTGGTCAGGCTGTTATCCGCCACAACAGGTTCCTGTATCTTCGCAAAATCATTGAAATGAACGAAGAATTCCGTTACCGTAGCTGCCCAGTCTGTCCCGGAAAGCTCCGGAAGGCGTTCGATGGTTGCGTATTCACCCGATATATTCAGCTTATCATTGATATTTAGCGGAAGCGGAAGGACTTTGCTCTGTGAATTGTCAAACTGAAGCTGGTAGATCCCGAAACCGTTGATAGCTCCCTCTAGTTTGAAATTTCCTTTTTCATCCGTGGTGGTTTCCCCCAAAGTGACAATTCCCTGCTGTAAGGAAGCGATAAGCCTGATATTTACAGAATGTGCATTTCTGATGGTTCCGTTAACCCAGACATTCGCTTTTTGATTTTTTAAGGTATTGTTTGTTTCCGCTGACCCCTGTTCTTTGTCAGAGGAGCAGGACAAAAGAAATCCCGTTAAAAGTATTACGAGGAAGTATTTCATTATAAATTGTCTAATGTTGTTCTTAAAAGTTGATTTGCCAGCTTCGGATCGGCTTTTCCCCCGGAAACTTTCATCAGCTTGCCCATGAAAAGCCCTAACAGTTGCTTCTCGCCATTTTTGTAACGCTCTGTTTCTACCGGATTTTCATCAATTACCTGCTGAATGTAACTGATCAGGCTGCCTTCATCAGATTCCTGGATTAAGTTGTTTTGCTCTGCCAGCGTTAATGGTTCAACATTTGGGTGTTCTACCATCAGCGGGAACAACTTTTGTGAAGCTGCAGAGGTAGAAACTTTTCCTTCATCAATGATATTGACTAACAGTCCGATATGTTTTGCAGGAACAGGGAAATCCTCGATTTCGATGCTGCGGTTGTTCAGAAATGACTTCACATCTCCCATAACGAAATTGGCAGCGCCCTTGTAATTTTTTGCTGTCCGAATGACTTCTTCGAAATACAAGGCGATGGATTTTGTATCAGTCAGAACCTGTGCGTCATATGCGGACAGGCCCAGTTCATTGGTATACTTGAAGAATAAATCCCGTGGTAATGCAGGCATTGTTTCACGAACAGTTTCAATTTGTTCTTTGGAAACAGTAATTGGCTGCAAATCCGGTTCAGGGAAGTAACGGTAGTCATTCGCCGCTTCTTTTGTGCGCTGTGAAATTGTAATTCCTTTTAAGGCATCAAAACCTCTTGTTTCCTGAGCAATTGATGCTCCTTTTTCGATCTGTTCAATCTGACGGCTGATCTCAAATTCAATGGCGCGTTGAACATTCCGGATGGAGTTCATATTTTTTACCTCCACTTTTGTTCCGAATACTTTTGAACCTTTCAGCATCACGGAAACGTTCGCGTCACATCGCATAGAACCTTCTTCCATATTTCCGTCGCAAATGTCCAGATAGCGGAGTAATTTCCGTACTTCTGTCAGGTAGTTGTACGCTTCCTGAGAAGTTTTGAGATCTGGCTCGGAAACGATTTCCAGAAGCGGTGTTCCGGCACGGTTTAAATCCACAAGCGTATCATAGACATCCACATCGTGAATGCTTTTTCCCGCATCTTCCTCCATGTGAATACGGGTGATACCGATCTCTTTCTCATTTCCGTCATCTGTTTTGATGAAAATACGTCCGCCTGTACAGATCGGCGTTTTATCCTGAGTTATCTGGTAACCTTTCGGAAGATCGGGATAGAAATAATTTTTACGTGCGAAATACTGATAAGGAGCGATATTGCTTTCACATGCCAGCCCCAGGCGAATGGCGTATTCGATCGTTTTTTTATTCATCACCGGAAGTGTACCGGGATGACCGAGTGAAATTACGCTGACGTTTGTATTCGGATTCGCTCCGTATTCATTGATATCGTTTGAATAAGCTTTGGTTTTGGTGAGCATTTGCGCATGCACTTCCAAACCGATTACTGCTTCATATTTGTTATTTACAGACATTTCATCTGACATTATAATTTTTTTAATTCTCTGTTTTTCTATTGTCTAACCTCTATGATTCTAGCGTCTATTCTCTAGCTTCTTGTAATCAGCTCCCGCATAATCAGTGTCATTTTCGGCTCTTGTCTGCTGGCAACATTGATAACATCCTGTAAGCTTACTTTCTTGATTTTTCCTTTAACTCCCAGATCGGTAATAATGGAAATTGCGAAAACGGGGATTTCCATGTGGCGTGCAACAATGATCTCCGGAACGGTTGACATGCCTACCGCATCGCCGCCGATCGCACGGACATAATAATATTCTGCCGGCGTTTCCAGCGTCGGGCCTGTTAATCCGACATAAGTTCCTACAGAAACTTTAATGTCATTTTCTTTAGCGATTGACAGCGCCGTGTCAATCATTTTAGGGCAATAAGGTTCTGACATATCCGGAAAACGAGGACCTAATTCATCTATGTTCTTACCAATTAACGGATGTGCAGGAAATAAGTTGATATGATCATTCAGGATCATGATTTCACCAACTTCGAAATCAGGGTTAACGCCTCCGGAGGCATTGGAAACGAACAATTTTTCAATTCCGAGCAATTTCATCACACGCACCGGGTATGTTACCTGTTGCATATTGTAACCTTCGTAATAGTGGAAACGGCCCTGCATCGCTACAACGTCTTTTCCGCCTAATTTCCCGAAAATCAGCTTTCCTTTGTGGCTTTCCACTGTCGAAACCGGAAAATGCGGAATGTCTCCGTAGGAGATTTCATCAATGATTTCGATTTCTTTTACCAGTCCGCCCAAACCTGTACCAAGGATGATACCCACCGTTGGCTTTACGTTTGTTTTGGACTGGATAAATGCTACAGATTCTTTAAATTGTTCTAACATAGTTTAATATTTTTGTTTTAAATAGTTCTTCTTCGTCTATTATGACGTCAATCGGCTGATAATACCACGGATAATCCTGAAGCTGCTCTTTGAATTCCGGTTGAGAGAGGCGAACAAAATCCTTTTCGGTAGTTACAATAATGCCGTTTCCGTCCAGTACAAAAGTATCAAATTTTTTATGAATCTCCTCAAGGTCTTTCTGCTCAAAATTATGATGATCTGCAAATCGAATGGAGAGTACCTGTCCGGAATGTGTCAGATGCTTTTCTAAAGGTACCGGATCAGCGATTCCTGTAACCAGTAAAATTTTGTCAAATGTAGTTTCACTGGCGGAATTAAAAGGAACTAAAGGTCCGTAAGCAATTCTTGAAAAGAAGATATTCTTATTTTTGATATTCAGTTTTTTGCGGAATTCTTTTTTATCTTCTTCCGGTAAGTTTTCAGGGCACTTTGTGACGATGACAAGATCTGCTCTTTTTTTTCCGCAGGAGAATTCTCTCAGATTACCGGCAGGCAACACCAGATTCTTAAAGAACGGTGCACTGAAAGTGGTGAGCAGAATGTTTATTTCCGCTTTGATTTTCAGGTGCTGAAAGGCATCGTCAAACAGAAAAACCTGCGGATTATTTTTTGAAAGTGTCTGTTCAATTCCAAGGATTCTGCTTTCGCTCACTGCTACATTAGCGGACGGGAACCGTTTTTTGAGCAGAAGTGGTTCATCACCGACAACTACTGTTTCGGATGTTTTCATCACTTCTAAAAATCCCCTGGTTTTTCTGCCGTATCCGCGGCTGATTACCTGTACAGTAAGCTTTTCTGCCAATAATAAGTTCAGGAGATAGGCGACGTGAGGAGTTTTCCCTGTTCCGCCAACTGATAAATTACCTACAACAATGCTTTTCTTCGGAATAGCGAATCTTTTTTTTATTCCTGAGGTGTAAAGAAAATTACGGACAGCAACGATACTTCCATAGATTAAACTAAAAGGTAAGAGTAACTTCCGAAGCTGTTTCATAAATCAAAGGTATAAAAAAAGACCGAGATTAATCCCGGTCTTTCATCCAATCAAACATCTGTATTGACAATTTTGCTGACACGCTAATTGCTTTGAAAATACAAGACAAATGTAATGGTCAGATAGCATGCTTTTGTCATAGAAATGTCATTATTTATAAAAATTCTAAATAAGGAGGCTGTTTTTGCTGTAATTGCTGCTTTTTCAGTGGCTTCAGAGATTTAAAAAAAGCTAATTTTTTCCTTTGAAATGAAGCAGAGTATCATAAATTCATAGTTTTGGGTCAAAATCATCTGATAAATGGACAGCATATTTTACAGGCATACTTCCAGAGAAAGTTTTGTTTCAAAAGCGGTAAAACGGTATTTGGTAAAAATAGACCGTAAAAACAGTCTTTTACGTATTTTCGAAACAGGAGAATTTAATCATATTCCGGCTCCTGTTCATTCATCTCTGAAACGTTTTTGTGAAGTTTCTGAAATAACAATTCAGGGCCGCCCGGTATGGACATTGATTCCCAGAAAGAATGGTTCACAAAAAGTGATTTTCTTTTCTCATGGAGGCGGACACCTGAATAATATTACTTCTCATCACTGGCGAATGGTTGAATTCTTAATAAAGAAGACCGGAGCGACATTTATTGTTCCTGATTACCCCTTGTTACCGCACGCAAACTATAGAGAAACTTATGAAATGGTCGAAGAGACTTACGAAAGAACGGTAAAAGGTGTAAAAAGAGAAAATTTGATTTTCCTGGGAGATTCTGCCGGTGGAGCGATTTCTTTGGCACTGGCGCAGTTGCTGCGGAATAAGAACGGGATTCATCCTTCCCAGCTGATCCTGATCTCACCGGAGCTGGACGCTTCGAAGCTGCATGAGGATATTCCGGCTTACGAGCCTTATGATGTGATGCTTTCACCAAAAATTTTTGATGTTATCAGTCCGCATTATGTGGGTGATTGCCCGCGTGATCATTTTCTGGTGAGCCCGGCTCTGGGTGATTTAAGCGAACTGGGCAAGATTTCTATTTTTTCCGGAACACACGATATTTTATATCCTTATTCGCTGGACCTGAAAAAACGGCTGGAGCAGGAAGGCCATGCGTTTAACTTTTTTGAATATCCCGGAATGATGCACGTCTGGACAGCGCTCACCTTTATGAAGGAGGCAAGAGTAGCATTACGGCAAATAGCGGAGCTGATTAACAGGAATTAGGTATTGGATATTGTTGTTTGACAGGATATTAAGACATTAAGATGATGTTTAAGCGCTTTTTAATTTATAAGCTGTATCTAATCTCGATTTTCTCAATCTTTCACCTTCCAGTATTTCGTTACTTCTCGCACACATAAATAAACGCAGGCGGAATGTTCAGAAAAGTGAATTCTGTGCTGACAGTTGAAAAATAGTGTTCGAATAGTTTTTTGCAATGCTGAGAATACTGGAATTGCGTCATTATTCCACCCGGCTTGAGAATATTGAAGGACTCTTCGATAATTTCCGTACGGATATTATCCGGAATTAAGCTCAGGGGAAGAGAAGAAACAATATAATCTACTTGTGTGACTCCATCCTGCTGCAAATATTTTTTTATGTTGGAAGCAGAATCGCAAATGAATTTCACACGTGGATCCGGATGATTTTTTTGTAGAATTTCGACAAATTCTTTATTGAGCTCGAAAACGTAAAGCTTCGAATCCGGGTTTAGCTTTTCAATAATCTTCTTAGTAAAAACTCCGGTTCCAGGGCCTAATTCGGCGATAATGATGTCTCTGCTGAAATCAATCTGGCGAAGCATTCTGTTTGCTAAAAAACGAGAGCTTGGCGTTATGGAGCCGACGGATGAATTCTTTTTGAAAAATTCGGAAAAAAACTTTCGTTTTTGAGGCATTAGTCTTTGAGTTGAATTTGACCTCGGTTGATAACCGCCACTACAGCACCGGTAAGCTCCCTATCCAACATATAAGTATTCCGGCATCCGGAAAGCAGTGTATCCTTATTGAGAGTCCATTTGCTTTTTGGAGCAAAAACCGTTAAATCAGCAGCAAATCCGACTTCAACCGTTGCTTCGGTTCCTGTTTCTAAAAATGCCCTGTTTCTGTCAGAGAGAATATTGATAACCAGTTCCGTGTCAAATTCGGGCGCCAGCATCAATTCATTGATGACTGTCTGTAAACGGATCGTCCCGGAAGAAGCATCGTCAAAGACCACTTCTTTTTCTTCCGTGTCACAAGGTCTGTGATTAGAGACAATATAATCAATCGTTCCGTCTTTTAAGCCGTTCCAGAGCGCGGTGCGGTCGTTACCGGTTCTTAAAACCGGATTGAATTTATAGTTCGTGTCGAAATCTAAATTTTTCTCTTCCGTAAAGATCAAATGCTCTACATGGACATCTGCCGTAACATTGATTCCTTCCGCTTTCGCCTTACGAATCAGATCTACGCTTTCCGCGGTTGAAATTCCTGTCAGGTGCAGATTTCCGCCTGTATAAGCCGCTAAACGGATATTTCTGTCGATGTCAATCCACTCGGCGACGGATGGTGAGGCTTTCATCCCGGTCATTGTAGAAGCCGTTCCTTCATTAACAATTCCTCCTTTGGAAATGGAAAGATCGTTTGAAAAGCTTACGATTTTTCCTCCGAAAGTTTTAGAATAGAGCAGAGCACGGTATAAAACTCCTGAGCTGACACGTTTTTCATCATCTGTAAATGCAACAGCTCCGGATTGCTTCATGTCGAAATATTCCGCCATGTTTTCTCCTTTCAGCTCACTTGTTACTGTTCCGTAGGGATGCAGCTGAACCAGGTGATTCTCTGATTTCCGGATCTGATATTCGATTTGAGTTTTGTTATCTGCTGCAGGGTGTGTGGCCGGTAATGAGCAGATGTGTGTAAAACCACCAAAAGCGGCGGCATTTAAGCCTTTTTCAATTGTTTCTTTATGTTCTTCTCCCGGATCGCAAAGATAGGCTTTCAGATCTACCCAGCCTTTACTGACAATTAATTCTTCGCCTGTTACTGTGATTGCATCGTTTTCCGTTAATTGACCTTCAATTTTCGTGATGATCCCATCCTCAATAAGAATGTCTTTTTTTTGCCGGTGATGAGCAGAGGTCTTATCAAAAATGGTTACTGCTTTTAACAAGTATTTCATAGTACCAGACTTATTTCCAGAATTTAATCAATGCCATTTCCGTGAAAAAAAACAGCAGGGACAAAATTAATAATAGTTTCCAATATTCTTTAGCATTCGCTGTATTTATTGGAGAAATAAGAGATTTTTTTTCTAAAATGCTGCTCTTGATATTATGGAATCCTTTCTCTTTCAGGGTCTGCTCAAAATCACTCATTTTTAAAAATTTCAGAGCAGATTCGGCACGGTTGTAATTTAAGGAAACGTGTCCGATTTCTTTGTTATCTGAAATAGCGTATTGCCCGGCAATAATATTTTTATTTGGAATCTGATAGACGGAAATCCAGCTTTTTCCCTGAGCAGTTGTTTTTAGAGGAATGAATTCGAAATTTTCTCCGGTTAAGCGCACCGGATTTTCCGCTTGTTCCTGTAATATCGGGTATCTGGTATTTTCTCCGATGGTCAGATATAGCGGCTTTTCACTTTTGCTTAGTTCGCCGATCCTCAGTAAAGTCGTGCTGAAAATAGCATTGCTCATGAAATTACCATCTTCTTTCGAAAGTGAACCGGCGAATAAGAACGTGTTCAATTCTGAAGAACGGAGCAGGACAGGATCGTTATTTTCAAATTGAAGCAAAGAAACCGTACGCCCGGAAGGGTTAACCTTCAGATAATTGTTTTGTGCCGGAAGTGATAAAGTTTTTGGTAATTTCTGGAAAACACCCTTGAAAAATAAATCGTTGGAATTGAGTTTGGTAATCGTAAATTTCTCGTTTACTTTTCTTGCAACTCCGTTTAATCCGATTGCTTGCAGAAATGTATTGATTTCCGGAATGACAGCATTTTTTCCGGGAAAAACAGCAATTCCAGCTCCTTCTTTTGCTTTGGCAGCCAGCAATTCTGTTAATCCGCTTGGATAGTTGTTCAAGCCGTTCAGAATGATAGTATTTGCTTTTTGAATGATGCCATTGTCAACAGACTTGTCACTAAATGACTGAACAGAATAAAATGGATCGAGCTCATAAACCGTTTTGATATTCGGAACAGCATCTTCTCCATCTATGATTACCAGATTGTTATGTTCCTGTACCTCGTAGGAGAAAAAGAGGTCATCGTCGAAAATGATGCCTTCATCAAGAATACTTAATTTACCATTTACCCAGCCTTTTTTATTATCTGTATAATTGATCGTAATCTGTGTTGTATCATTTGCTCTGACATTGATAAAAATATCACGTTGTGTCTGATTTGTTTTCAATGTTAGCGCCAGGTTGTCAATATTTTGATCGCCGTTATTCCGGATGATCACCTGAAGCTCATTAGGGGTATTCAAACGGAAATTCGGATTGGTAAACCATGCCGAATCCACGGAAATATTGGAGCTTTTTTGCGCGACCAGCTGAATAGGATAGAGCTGAGTATTTTTGTTTAAGATCAGATCATTCCCAATTGCCTGAACAGGGAAGTCGGAAATGTAGATCAGGCGGTTCAGTGTTTTTTCTTCTTCGTTTTCCAACTGTGTCTGAATCCAGTTGCTGGTTTCGGAAAAAGTCCTTGAAAAAGGAGAGATGGTCAGCTCATTTACCCGTTGTAATGCTTCTGCTTTTGAATATTTGCGTTGTTCTCCGGCAGATTGGTCATTGGAAACAATTAAGAATGTTTCGTCATCATTCAGCTGCCCGATAATCGACCGCGCCTCGTTCTTCGCTGTTTCAAACAATTGCCCTTCACTGCCGAGATTGGTCATTGAAAATGAATTGTCAATATAAATAGCAGTTGTTTTTCCCTGAAGTGTATTTTCCGAAAGCGGGATATAAGGTTTTGCGAATGCAAGAATCAGAGCAGCAAAAGCCAGCAAACGGCTGATAAGTATTAATAAATGCTTAAGCTTTTTTACAGATTTGGTTTCCTGCTCGACCTGCTTTACAAAGATAAGACTTGAGAAATAGAGAGTTTTAAAACGCTTAAAATGAAATAAGTGAATAATAATCGGGATTGCCAGTAGCAGCAATGCCCACAAAACCCCAGGATGCTCAAATCTCATCGTTTACGGATTATTTATTGCCTTTTGCGTGATCTGCCAGAAATTGCTCTAAACCTTTGTCCGTAAGCGGATGTTTGGCTAAAGCCAGAATCGCGCTTAAAGGCCCGGTCATGACGTCAGCACCGATTTCAGCGCATTTGATAATATGTATCGGGTGGCGTACGGAAGCAGCTAGTATTTCCGTGGAGAACGCGTAATTGTCAAAAATCTGCCTGATTTGTGCAATTAACTCTACACCATCAAAAGAAATGTCATCCAGACGGCCTAAGAACGGAGATATATAAGTTGCTCCCGCCTTGGCAGCAAGTAATGCCTGCCCGGCAGAAAAAATCAAGGTACAGTTTGTTTTGATTCCTTTGGAGCTGAAATATTTAACAGCTTTGATGCCTTCCGGGATCATCGGGATCTTCACGACAATATTTGGGTGCAATGCCGCTAATTCTTCTCCTTCACGGATCATTCCTTCGAAATCCGTAGCGATTACTTCCGCGCTGATATCGCCGTCCACGATTTCACAGATCGCTTTGTAATGATCCAGGATATTTCCTTTTCCGGTAATTCCTTCTTTTGCCATTAAGGAAGGATTGGTTGTTACTCCGTCCAGAATTCCCAGGGCGTTCGCCTCTTGTATGTCTTTAAGATTAGCAGTATCTATAAAAAACTTCATGTGATTTTGATTTTCCGGTAAAGTTACAAATTATTACCTGAGACGTATATGGAAGATTGGAAAATTGAAAGAAGGAGAATATTTTTCAGAAATCTGCAATTTTTCAATCTGCAATTTGTAATTTCCCATCTATACAAATAAGCCTTTATCCATATTTAACCAATCCAAAGCCGCTTTGGAAAAAATCGTTTCCTGCACTTCTTTCGGAAGGTCGCTTTCTTCAATGAATTTCCCGATTTCAAGATCGCCGAGTGGAAACGGATAATCTGTCCCGAAACAAATTTTATCGGCATTCTGCTTCGTCAGAAGATATTTTAACAGGTCAAGATCATGTGTCACGGAGTCGATCCAGAATTTATTCAGATAAGCGCTTGGCTTTACATTGTTATCTACAGCAACCAGGTCTGGACGGCAATTAAATCCGTGCTCAATTCTTCCTAAAGTCGGGATGAAAGATCCTCCTGCATGACAAAAGCAGACTCTTAAATCCGGAAGCTTCTCAAAGATACCGGAGAAGATCATTGAACAGATGGCTCTGGAAGTTTCAGCAGGCATTCCCACTAACCAGGGCAGCCAGTATTTCTGCATGTTTTTTCTTCCCATCATTGCCCATGGATGTACTAAAACGGCCATTCCAAGTCCCTGGCAGGCCTCAAAAACCGGAAAAAAATCCGCATCGTCCAGATTACGGTCGTTGATATTACTGCCAATCTGAATACCCACCAAACCGATTTCTTTACAACGTTTTAATTCCTGTATTGCTAATTCTGTGTCCTGCATGGGTAATGTTCCCAATCCTACATAGTTTTTAGGATAACGTGCTACCAGATCTGCGATGTGATCGTTTAGGAACTGAGCTACTTTTAAGCCGTCCTGAGGTTTTGCCCAATAGGAAAAAAGCACAGGGATCGTACAAACTACCTGAACTTGCGTATTGAAACCTGAATATTCTCCGATACGAAGATCTTCATCCCAGCAATTGTCCTTGATACGTCTGAAAAACTGGTTCCCTTTTATCATGTCTTTGGTTTGAGGATCAACGTCTTCTAAATAGATGAAATCTCCGTAACCGAATTCCTGTGCCCATTTCGGAAGCTTTGCAGGAATGATATGGGTGTGCATGTCAATTTTCAGCATCTCAATGTTTTTGTCGTTGGGTCACGAAGTTAATAATTCGTTAGCAAATACGGAATGTTTGTTGAGAAAATCGTGGATATTGTTTGTTTTCTCTGTGATAAGCAAACATTAAATTTCAGTACGAATGTTGTGCAATTAAATCTGATTGTGTATCTTTGCACTAACAGTACCCACTTTGCATACCATAAGAACTGCAAGTGGGTCATTTTTTTATAGCTGTGTCAAATAAACCTACTTATAGTATAGCCGACCAAATATCGCTTTTGAAGCAAAGAGGAATGTTATTCAGAGATGAAGGGAGCGCACCACATTTTTTAGAAAATATCAGTTATTATCGGTTAAAAGGCTACTGGTGGGATGCACAAAGTGATTTCACAAATCATATTTTTAATGCAGGTACCTACTTTGAAGATATTATCAAACGATATAATTTCGACAGACATCTAAGACTGATTTTGTTTGATGCTATTGAACGTATCGAAGTTGCTTTACGAACAAAAATGATTTATCATTTGTCAATGGCTTATGGTAGTTTGTGGTATATGGATGCTGATTTATTTGAAACAACTCCTTTACCTTCTGACTCAGGCACTACGATTTATCAGAATATAATTTCTGAGCTTAAGAAAGAATTTTTGAGGAGTCAGGAAATTTTTATTAAAGATCAGAGAAGAAGATTCCCGAATGAGGAGGCAGATGCCTGGAAGATTATGGAAGTGGCATCTATGGGAACGCTTTCTAAGTTATACAAAAATCTGAAACATCAGCTTCCTGAAAAGGCAACAATTGCTAAGGAAATGGGATTGAATTTGCATAGTGAGCTATCCAGTTGGTTAGAAGCCATTACCTATGTTCGGAATATCATTGCTCATCATTCGAGATTGTGGAGCAGAAATATGGTAAAACGACCGGTTGAAAATCTGAATAATCCGACAAGACAATGGTTTAACAGCCCATTAATGCAAGTGCAAACTAAAAAGCCCTTTTTGATTATTTCGTGTATGCTTTATTTATGTAATGAAGTAACGCCGGGACACCAGATAAAAGCTAAAATTTTGCACTTATTCGATAGTAATCCGGACATTTCGGTGTACAAACTTGGATTTTTGAACAATTGGAAAAACCAACCTTTGTGGAAATAAGCAACAGAGAGAAGTTGTTACTGATCATCGTATCTTAAAGATACGAAATAAGTTGTAAAGATTCTGTATTTTATAAGCTAATTTCTCTTTTGAAGAATTTTCTCGCGCTGGAAATAGTTTTACAAACAACTGATCTTCCTGAAAACCATAAAACCATTTTTAAAGCGAAATTTAATTCTTAATTTTGGCAAGCAATACAAATTGGATATGTCACAAAAACCAGCAATACCAAAAGGGACGAGAGATTTTCTGCCACAGGATGTTTTAAAGCGAAATTATTTATTTGATACGATAAAATCAGTTTTTAAAAAATACGGATTTACACCAATTGAAACCCCTTCTTTTGAATTGTCTTCCACTTTGTTAGGAAAGTATGGAGAAGAAGGAGATCGTTTGATTTTCAGGATTTTAAATTCAGGAGAAAAGCTTAAAAAAGCAGATGTTGAAGCTTTGCAGAATGACCAGCTTCCGCGTTTTGCAAATTCGTTGGCAGAGAAAGCTTTACGCTATGATCTAACTGTTCCGTTTGCCCGGTTTGTAGTGCAGCATCAGAATGAAATAAGCTTTCCGTTTAAACGCTATCAGATCCAGCCGGTTTGGCGAGCTGATCGTCCGCAAAGAGGGCGCTATCAGGAATTCTTTCAGTGTGATGCGGATGTTGTCGGCAGCGATTCTTTAGTATATGAGGTTGATTTTGTGCAGATTTTTGATGAAGTACTTTCCACTTTGGGAATTCCTTCATTTACGATCCTGATTAACAACCGTAAGATTTTAAGCGGAATTGCGGAGGTAACAGGACAGCAGGAACGTTTGGTTGATATCACCGTTGCGATAGATAAATTAGATAAAATCGGAAAAGACGGAGTAGTGGCAGAACTTGTTTCCAAAGGAATTCCGGAATCAGCCATTGAAAAAATCAGCCCGTTATTTGACTTTGCATCTTCGTATGAAAATGCTGCGGCTTTGTCTGAAATGAAAAAATACCTTGCAGATTCAGCAATCGGTCTGAAAGGAATCGAGGAGCTGGAATATGTGCTGGATTGTACGAATGAGTTAGGATTACAGCGTGCAGAGGTGAAATTTGACGTTACGCTGGCCCGCGGGCTAAACTACTATACCGGAGCTATTTTTGAAGTGAAGGTCAACGATGTGGTAATGGGCAGTATTTGTGGTGGTGGCCGTTATGATGACCTGACCGGTTTGTTCGGATTGAAAAATGTTTCGGGAGTCGGAATTTCTTTCGGTGCTGACAGGATTTTTGATGTGCTGAATGAATTAAGCTTATTTCCGGAAGATCTTTCAAAAGGGCTAAAGCTGCTGTTTATTAATTTCGGGGAAAAAGAAATGCTCCACTGCCAGAAACTAATGAAGGAAGTACGCATGAATGATATTGAATGTGATATCTATCCTTCTTCCGCTAAAATTCAGAAGCAAATGAAATATGCCAATGACATTAACGCGCAATATGTCGCTTTAGTGGGTGAGGAGGAAATGAAGAGTGATCTGATCCTTCTGAAAAATATGATTTCCGGCGAACAGGAAGAAGTAAGCTTGGAAGAAATGATACATTTATTATCAAAATAACTATTCTCATTGACTATGAGTATTCATCATATTAATAATAACTGGCTGTTTCTGAATGAAATTGATCAGATTATCCATTCAGGAATAAAAGTCGCTTTAAGTAATCTGGCAGTAGATAAGATAGAGGCCTGCAGGACGTATCTGGATGAAGCAATGGAAGACAAATCCAAAGTGATTTACGGAATCAACACAGGGTTCGGCTCTCTTTATAACACTGTAATTGATAGTGATGATCTGTCATTATTACAGGCAAACCTGATGCTGTCTCATGCCTGCGGGATAGGAGAGCGTGTTCCGAATGAGATTGTAAAAAGGATGCTGCTGTTAAAAGTCTTAGGATTGGCACATGGAAATTCAGGAGTACAGTTGCAAACAGTTGAACGGCTTTTGTTTTTCTATAATAATGATATTTTTCCTGTTGTTTATCAGCAGGGTAGCTTAGGTGCGTCGGGAGACCTGGCTCCGTTAGCTCATTTATGCCTGCCGATTATTGGTTATGGGGAAATCGAAATTGAAGGAAAAATTGAAGATGCTGCTATATTAGAGCAGCAATATGGCCTGGAACCGGTAAAGCTGAAATCAAAAGAAGGCCTGGCTTTGCTGAACGGCACGCAGTTTATGAGTGCTTACGCCAGTTATTGCGTGTCAGAAGCGGAAAAAATATGGAATCAGTTCAATAAAGTTGCAGCGATTTCTCTGGATGCTTATGATGGCAGAATTGAACCGTTCGGCTTATCTGTGAATGAGATAAGAAAGCAGGAAGGGCAGCAGGTAACAGCAGGAATTTTCAGGGATCTGCTGAAAGACAGTGAGCTGATAAAACAGCAGAAGCAGCACGTTCAGGATCCGTATTCTTTTAGATGTGTTCCACAGATCCACGGGGCTTCTTATGATGCGATCCAGTATGTGAAAAACATTGTTGAACGTGAAGTAAATGCTGTGACTGATAATCCGACGCTCTTTCCTGACGAAGATCTGATCGTTTCCGCAGGAAATTTCCACGGGCAGCCGTTAGCACTGGCAATGGACTTTCTGGCTATTGCTATGGCAGAGATGGGTTCTGTATCCGAACGGAGAACATATAAATTAATCAGTGGCACGAGAGGTTTACCTGCTTTTTTGGTTTCAAAACCGGGCTTGAATTCCGGTTTCATGATTCCGCAATATGCAGCAGCTTCAGTAGTTTCTCAGAATAAGCAGCTCGCGACTCCTGCAAGTGTAGATACGATTGATTCCTCAAACGGGCAGGAAGACCATGTAAGTATGGGAGCGAATGCCGCGACTAAGCTGTTCCGTGTACTGGAAAATTGTTATAAGATCCAGGGAATAGAATTGATGAATGCAGTCCAGGCTCTGGAATTCAGAAGACCGAAGAAATCGAGTCCAAAGCTGGAACGAATAGCAGGGGAATACCGTTCGCTTGTACCTGCTGTGGAAGCTGATACATTTATGCATCCATTGATTGAAAAAAGTATATCATATTGTAAAAAAGGATTTTAATGAGTGAAATAAAAGAAGTTTCCCGGAAAAACAAGAGAGGATTAGTCATACTGGTAGTTCTTTCCATTTTGAATATAAGTTATGAGCTGTTGGGGCAGATCCAGGCGCTGATTATCGGTCAGTTGAGCAAAGGCCAGCTGGAAGAGCTGATCAACAGTGCCAAAAGATTGGCGGAATCTACCGGTGTGGAAGATGTGTATGGAATATTCGAGAGAATGTATGCCGTACAACGTATTCAAAACGATCAGTTTTATTTCAGTCATGGATTTGCACTGATCGCATTGGTACTGGGATTAACAGGTGTCATCATGATGTTACAGAAAAGACCGGCAGGATTTCAGCTGTATATCATTTATGCTCTTTTATCCTGTTTCGGATTGTTTCTATACGTCCCTTTTGATATCATCCCGCTACCGGTTGTTATTATGAATGTCTTTGTAAGTGGTATTTTTGTATTGTTATATCACCTGAACAGATCCTGGGAAAATAAAGAGCAGCAGCCCGACGACAGAGAAGAAAGATCATAAGCTGTTTTGTACAAATGCTTAGAATCTGAATGCAAAAGTGCCTACAAAATAACTGCTTGAATTTTTGAAATGAGCAGTGCTTCCTTCGTAGGCAATGTAGTCAAAATTGTTGTTTTGAAGTTTGTATGCCAAGTCAAAATTAACTCGTTTTACGCGAAATCCTACACCGCAGCTATAGACTGAAGCAGCCTGATAGGAACCGGAATATTCTTTTTTATATGGCTGCGGATAATGTGCAAAGCCAAGGCGGATAAAGTAGTTGCTTGCGATCACAAGTTCTCCTCCAAGCCTTAAATTAACAACAGGCCGTAACATATCTTTTATTTCAGCATTCTGGTAAGCGTAATCATTTGGCTCCGGATCGTATGCGAAATCACGGGTGGAGCGCAATTGATTTCCCCGGTAATTTACATATTCTACATCGAGGTTGATCGCTCCCATTTTTCCGAAAATAATACCGACCGAACCGATCCATTTTCCCGGAGTTCTCAACCGGTACTTGTATTTCCCGACAGGAATATAATCTTCACCGATGGTATATATACTGTCTGAACGATAAGTTGTCATGTCTGCTGTCCAGTCGTCCGTGAGATTGTAATAAGTTTTGCTGTGGAAAGCTAATCCTAAACGAAGGAAATTTGTAGGTAAATAAATAGCCCCTAATTTCAGATTAAATCCAGAACCTTTTGTTCTTAAAGTATATTCATAATTAAATGAGTCAATCAAAGCTATGGAATTAGGATCATTTATTTCCGAATGTACATAGCTGTCGGAATAGTTGATTGCTTTTATTCCGAGGCTTCCGCCAAAATACAGCTTATTTAGATAGTTAAGCGAATAGTTGAATGCATATTCTCCGATTCCGCCTTTCGTTGTGATCGTGCGCTTTTGGAACAGGATATCGGCGGAATCTAAATTGACAACATAATCATAATTGTCTGACGTAGTAGTATCTGGATCAATAGCAAATGTATTCCATGCCAGCATGGTGGTGAAAGGAGGAAAATTATTAGGATCAAGTCCTTGTCCGTAGGAAGCAAATTCATCTAAAAGTGACTTATGCAGCTTTCCCTGGTAGCGTTTAACGCCTGTAAAATTCTCAATCCGGTTATAGCTAAATCCAAATTGATTGTATAAAAGGCCATTATTGTTTTTCGAAATATCTTTGCTGATTACAATCCCTATACTTGGCATCTTAAAGTTGGCTTTCTTTGTTTCAAGGTTATTTTCCTGAAAGCTTCCTTTGGCATTTACAGAATTGATATGAAAGGAGATTCCAACGGTAGAGGAGGAAAAACGTCCGTAGCCCGCGGGGTTAATCTGATTGGAAGAGATATCTGCCCCAAGGGCTCCGAATGCTCCTGCCATTGATTCAAACCGGGCGGATCCCTGTGTTTGTATATTAGAAAATCTGACAGCATCAATTACGTTTTGAGCTGTCAGATTATAGGTTGAAAAATATAAAAAAGAGGATAAAAAAAAGAGTTTTCGGAACATAAATTTTGATTAGAATTATCTGCCTCTTGAATTACCTCCTCCTGAAGTGCTTCCTCCTCCGCCACGAGTACCGCCACCGGAACTTCCTGACCCTGATGAACCACCTGAATTAAATCCGCCACCGGAATTGAATCCACCTGAAGGACGTGGAGATGGAGCAGTATTGGTATTAAATCCTCCGGAAGGTCGTGTAGAAGGTGTCGAATTTAGATTTCCGTTGCTTCTTGTCGGTGTACTGTTGTAATTCCCATTATTCACAGGTGTCTGAACATTTGGTGTCTGACGTTGAGGAACGCTTGTTCTTGTAGGTGTGCCGGTGTTCGGACTGATGGTTCTGTTAGGAGCCGTTCCCTTGATTGTATTGAATTGGGGATTTGATCTTGCCGGTGTAATGGTGCTATTGATTGTTGAGCCGGTAGAGATTCTTGTTCCCTGCACTTTAGTTGCAGGAGCAGTGTTTCTGTTCAGTCCGTTTGAAATAGTACCGTTAACAACAGGTTTTCCTGTAACCCCTTCTGTAATTTTTGTGTTTGGCCGGACGGAAGATACTGTTGTTTTTGGTGTACCTGAAGGAGGTGCTGTAGCCATACCTACAGTATTCGGGATGTTCTTTCTTGTAACTACACCTCCGCCTGAGTTATTCGATCTTGGCCCGGAATAATGAATGCCGGGAGAATTACTGGAATTATTATTTCCCCATGAATTTCCGGAATTGTTCCAGTTATTGTTGCCTCCCCAATAGTTGTTGTGATAATATCCACCGTAACCATAATAAGGATTGTAACCGTATCCATATCCAAAATATGGCGAGTAGCTGAATCCCATCCCGTAATAGGAAGAATAGCCGAATCCCATTCCGTAGTAAGGAGAATAACCGTATCCGTAACCGTAATGATAAGAAGGATAAGTTCCCCAGCCGTAATAAGGATCATAACCATAAGTCAGATAACGCGGATATCCATAGTAAGGATTGTAACCGTAATAATAATTATACCCGAAAGAAGACATTGGGTGCCGGAATCCGTATCCGTAATCAAAATAAGTATTATTATAAAACGGAGTGTAATAATAACTGTTGTAATTATTGGAATAGAAAGTATTCTGCTTGGTTTCTCTTCCGGAATAATTTTGCTGCTCTTTTTGATATTTATAGGAAGAGTAAGAAAGCTCATCGTCAATGGAACCACCTAACGGAATAGATGTCTCTTTAACCTGGTAAAGATCATCTCCGCCTGCTAAGTTGCTGTTATACACCGAACCACATCCGGAAATGAGTGCGGAAACAGCAATTGCAAAAACTGAAATTTTTGTGAATTTCATAATGAATGTTTTAAATAGCTATTTAAAGATAATCTAAATTTCTAAATTTGAGGCCGAATTAACGAAACATTAATCAGATAAGATGGGACAATTAACGAGCAGGGAAGAAGATTATTCCAAATGGTATAACGAACTTGTACAGAAGGCGGATCTGGCAGAAAATTCAGGCGTGAGAGGCTGCATGGTGATCAAGCCGTATGGTTATGCGATTTGGGAAAAGATCCAGAGCAATCTGGACAGAATGTTTAAAGAAACAGGTCATCAGAATGCTTATTTCCCCATTTTTATCCCGAAAAGCTTATTTGAAGCGGAGGAAAAGAACGCGGAAGGATTTGCGAAAGAGTGTGCTGTGGTCACTCATTACCGGCTTAAGTCGGATCCTAATGACAAAACGAAATTAATTGTCGATCCGGAAGCAAAGCTGGAAGAAGAACTGATTGTTCGTCCGACTTCCGAAGCGATCATCTGGAATACCTATAAAGGCTGGATCCAGTCATACCGTGATCTGCCGATTCTGATCAACCAATGGGCGAATGTGGTTCGCTGGGAAATGAGGACGAGATTGTTTCTCAGAACCGCAGAATTCCTTTGGCAGGAAGGGCATACGGCACATGCAACAAAGCAGGAAGCTGTGGAAGAAGCGGAAAAAATGCTGGATGTTTATACGGAGTTTGCGGAAAAATACATGGCCTTGCCGGTGATAAGAGGAAAGAAAACGCCAAGTGAACGTTTTGCCGGTGCGGATGATACGTATTGTATTGAAGCGATGATGCAGGACGGGAAAGCTCTACAGGCAGGAACTTCTCACTTTTTAGGTCAGAATTTCGCGAAAGCCTTCGATGTTAAATTTACAGATAAAGAAGGAAAGCTGGACCATGTATGGGCAACGTCCTGGGGTGTTTCCACACGCCTAATGGGAGCGTTGATTATGTCGCATTCGGATGATGAAGGACTGGTGCTGCCTCCGGCGCTGGCTCCGATCCAGGTAGTTGCTGTTCCTATATTCAAGACAGACGAAGAGCTGGCTAAGATCTCTGATAAATTTTTCCAGCTGAAGAGCGATTTACAGAAAAAGGGAATTTCGTTCAAATATGACGATGATAATAACAAACGTCCGGGATGGAAATTCGCGGAATATGAATTGAAAGGCGTTCCGGTGCGTTTAGCAATGGGACCGAGAGATCTGGAAAATAACCAGGTAGAGATTGTAAGAAGAGATACGAAGGAAAAGAAAGTAATATCTTTTGATGATCTGGCGGAAACGATCCAAAATCTTCTGGAAGAAATGCAGACGAATCTGTATGAAAAAGCGTTGGATTACAGAACGTCCAGAATTCAGAAAGTAGATACTTATGCTGAGTTTAAAGAGAAGCTGGAGAAAGACGGAGGTTTCTTCCTTGCGCATTGGGACGGAACAGAAGAAACAGAAGCGTTGGTAAAAGCGGAAACACAGGCAACTATCCGTTGTATTCCGCTGGATGTCCAGGAAGAAGATGGAATATGTATGGTAACCGGTAAGCCAAGTAAGTACAGAGTAGTATTTGCTAAAGCCTATTAACTAAGATGCAGGAATTAGAAGAAAATAGAGAAGAGCTGCTGAATTTATTGCAGAATAAGGCAGCTCTTAAACAAGACATTATTAAAGATGTGCGGGACGTGTTCAGTCATCTGCGAGAAGTGTTGGGAAGGGAAGTGGATTATTTCAGGTCCAAGCTGACAGATAGCCGTATCCGTATGGAAATAGTCGATAAAAGCTCAACGGAAATTCAGGCGTTTGTCGGTAGCGATTGCCTGATTTTTCATATGCACACCAATGTATTTTTATTGCCCAAATCACACCCTTACTGGCAGCTGGATTATCTGAAGGAAGATATGACAAGAGGGTATTTCGGAATCATCTATATCTATAACTTTTTAGCGGAATCAATGCTGAAATCCCGGTTAGGAGATCCCGGATATCTGATCGCACGTATCTTTGTCAATAAAGAAGGACATTTTTTTGTAGAAGGAAAATCGGAAATAGCGGGCAATTTTTCTTCTATTACCGAAAATGTCGTGAATGACGATATGATGTGCTTCATGATTCAGAGCGCTTTTGCCTATGCGATCAATTTTGACTTATTGACTCCTCCTTACGAGATGGTTGCCCAGATCAATGTCCAGCAGGCGATTGCTATTGCGAATAGTATCAGCCTCCAGACAGGAAAACGTCTCGGTTTCAGATTTGAAAAAGATGAGGATTGATTTTTTTTGAAAAAGTTCGGTTTTTTGCTTGTGATTAAGGAAAAACCTTCTATATTTGCACTCGCAAACAAAATAACGTGTTTGTTTATTGAAATAATAAGGCCCATTCGTCTAGTGGTTAGGACGCAAGATTTTCATTCTTGAAACAGGAGTTCGATTCTCCTATGGGCTGCCAGATTTCTGGCCCATTCGTCTAGTGGTTAGGACGCAAGATTTTCATTCTTGAAACAGGAGTTCGATTCTCCTATGGGCTGCTTAATATTTTGAAGTAAAATTTTTTAATTTTTATAAAATGGCGAATCACAAGTCAGCACAAAAGAGAATCAGAACTAACGCAGTTAGAAGATTGCGTAACAAATATCAATATAAGACTACTCGTAATGCAGTTAAAAAATTACGTTCTTTAACTGATAAAAACGAAGCTCAGGAATTGTTGCCTAAAGTTGTTGGTATGTTGGATAAAATTGCTAAGAACAATATTATTCACAAAAATAAAGCAGCTAACTTAAAATCAGGGCTTACTTTAAAAGTGAACAAGTTGTAATATCAGATATTCTTAGAAGGAGGGGAGTTTTGCTCCCCTTTTTTTATATCTTTATCCCTCATGAAATCAGTAGCAGCAAAGTTGCTTTTTTGTTTGTGCTTTATGCTTTCCCTGCGAAGTATAAACGCGCAATATGCTATTGTTACAATGACTTCGGATACACTGGGATATGACAACAGAGTTCTGACAAAAGACCTGGATTCGATAAGTATCAGCCAGTCGGGATATACCACGCTGCAGCCCGGTGGGAATTTCATTTCAAACGGTGGCCTTTTTCAGACAGATTATATAAGCGGTCTGAACTTGTTCCGGCAGCATACACCTTCCTTCACCCGCTTGAAGAATTATTATGTAGGGCTGCCTCATTTGGGGTTTTATTACTCATTTGGTTCCAGAGGCCTGCAAAACGTTCATGTTGATTACCAGCATACGATCGCTAAAAAACTCAATATCCATCTTGTTTACAACGGCCATCATTTAAGTGAGCAGGCAGGTTTTTTACGAAATTCAGGCTATAAGAACAATGTGATTCAGCTATTAATGAATTATAACGGAGAACGTTATAAAGGACTTTATTATCTGAATTATTATTTCGGACAAAGAAGCAGCAGCCAGGGAGTAGAAGACAATTCGCTTTTGAATGATTATCCTGTCCAGCTGATTCCGGTAATAAATGAAACCGCATTTTCAAAGCTCACTACCGTAGATGCAGGGACTCAGCACTTGCTGTCTTTTACGAGAGATTCTTTAGTGAAGCATGGAATTATTTATCAGAATGAGCTGAAATTACAAAGCAGGAAATACACAGAAACAGGAGGAACAATTCTCAATTATGATTCTGTATATAAAGATCAGGACAGTACTTATGATCATTACCAGTGGTACCGTGTCAGGAATGCAGGTGGTTATTATATTCAATCTTCCCGGCTCAGTATTGCCGCAAAAGCTTTTCATCAGTTCTGGAAATATAAAAACCAGGGGATTTTTATGGACACGACCGAGATCGGGCTGGATGCTGATCTGAAATTCAGCTGGTCAAAATTTGATTTGAAATCTCAGTTTGAATTTATCTTTATCGGTGCTGCAGGTGAATTGCTAAGTAACTCGACACTGAACTGGAAGGACAGGAAATTTGATATAGGCGCGCATTTGCTTTTTGAAAACAGGTATCCGTCCGTATTTCTGCGAAATTATTCCGGAAATTCCGTGAAGTGGCACCTGGCTGATTTACAGTTACAGCAGACATTGAAAATAGGAGGCTATTTTAACTGGAAAGAAAGTTTTCCGTTTCAGGCGAATATTTCCTGGGCAAATCTTTCAAATCAATATTGGCTGGTGGGTAATCAGTTAAGAAATGATACGCTGAGCAATGTTTCATTGTTAAATATCAATATTAAAACAAAAGTAAGAACGGGACACTTCCATTTTGATCCGTACCTGGCATTAAATGTGACTTCGGGGAATATCCGTTTTGTTCCTTTGCTGGATGCCCGCCTGAATGTTTACTGGAACAAGTTGCTGTTCTCTACCAGGAAATTTGATTTCATTCTTGGAGCGACGGCCAGGTACCAGTCAGCATACGATCTGATATCTTACAACCATTTAGTAGATTTGTACCAGTTTGCTGCGGGAACTCTGAGCTATCAGCCGGTAGTCCGAGTAGATATTTATACCGGCTTCCAGATCGATAATTTCAGGGTATTTTTGAGATATGAGAACCTGGATACCTTTTGGAACAGCAGGGAGAATTTTACGGTAGAAGGATACCCGGTTGCTCCGGGAGTTATTCGTATCGGGATTACCTGGGATTTCTTTAATTGATTTTGTATATATTTGAAAACAATAAAATAGACTGTTATTTATGGGATTATTACAAGATAAAGTGGTGTTAATCACCGGTGCTTCCAGAGGAATAGGAAAAGCAATCGCTGAGGAATGTGTGAAACAAGGAGCAAAAGTGGCTTTTACTTATATGAGCTCAGAGGAAAAAGCGAAAGCTTTAGAAGCGGAGCTGACTTCCGGAGGTGGTATTGCCAAAGGATTCCGGTCAGATGCTGCAGATTTTGAAGCAGCTCAGAAGCTGGTAGATGATGTCGTGGAAATGTTTGGAACGATCGATGTGCTGGTTAACAACGCGGGAATTACCAGAGATACGCTTTTGATGCGTATGACGGAACAACAGTGGGATGAAGTGATCACAACCAATTTAAAATCTGCTTTCAATCTTACAAAGGCTGTTCAGCGCCCGATGCTGAAAGCTAAAAAAGGTTCAATCATTAATATGTCATCTGTTGTTGGTGTCAGCGGAAATGCAGGACAGGCAAATTATGCGGCATCGAAGGCAGGGCTGATTGGTTTCACAAAATCGGTAGCACAGGAATTGGGATCCCGTAATATTCGTTGCAATGCTATTGCTCCGGGCTTTATTGAAACGGAAATGACAGAAGCATTAGATCAGAAAGTAGTGGAAGGATGGAGAAATGCCATTCCGATGAAACGTGGCGGAACACCAAAAGATGTTGCTGACGTTACGGTATTTCTGGCTTCTGATATGTCAGCTTATGTGACGGGACAGACGATCAATGTTTGCGGTGGAATGAACATGTAGGATTTTTTACAATACATAGTGACCGGATAGCAAAATCGTTATCCGGTTTTTTTATGCCGGATTTTTGGAGTCGTAGAAAAAATTCACTGACATAAAAAAAGGGACTTTTAAAGTCCCTCTCTGTCAATATAAATAGCTTATCTGTTTTCGATAGAAACGTAAGATCTTGGAGTCTCACCCACGTAAACCTGACGAGGTCTTCCGATTGGTTCACCTTTTTCAACCATTTCCTTCCATTGTGCGATCCATCCGGGAAGGCGTCCTAATGCGAACATTACCGTAAACATATCTGTCGGTATTCCGATCGCTTTATAGATGATTCCGGAGTAGAAGTCCACATTCGGATATAAATTTCTTGCTTTGAAGTAATCATCTTCCAGTGCAACCTGCTCCAATTGCTTGGCAATATCCAGTAACGGATCCTGAACGCCTAATTTATTAAGAACATCATCACACGCTTTTTTGATGATTTTCGCACGAGGGTCAAAGTTTTTATAAACGCGGTGTCCGAATCCCATCAAACGGAACGAATCGTTCTTGTCTTTCGCTTTTGCAACGAATTTGGCGACGTCCCCACCGTCTTTGTGGATCTTTTCCAGCATTTCGATAACTGCCTGGTTAGCTCCTCCGTGAAGCGGGCCCCATAATGCGGTAATACCTGCTGAAATGGAAGCGTAAAGATTTGCCTGAGAAGAACCTACGATTCTTACTGTTGAAGTAGAACAATTCTGTTCGTGATCTGCATGAAGAATCAATAATTTATTCAGTGCGGAAGAAATGACAGGATCAACATCGTAATCATAAGTCGGCATCGCAAACATCATGTGTAAGAAATTGGAGCAGTAGTCCAGGTCATTCTTAGGATACATGAACGGATGACGCATCGAATTTTTGTACGCCCAAGCTGCTAAAGTAGGTAACTTTGCCAGCAGGCGGTGGATCGTCAGGTCTTTTGCCGCAGCATCTCTGTTCGGATCTAAAGACTCCGGATAGAATGTTGATAAAGAGCAAACCATAGATGCAAGAACCCCCATTGGATGGGCTTTTGAAGGATAAGCTTCAAAGAACTGCTTCATGTCTTCATGAATCAATGTGTGTCTTGTGATGCTCTGGATAAAATTATCTAATTGCTTTTGTGTAGGAAGCTCTCCGTAAATTAATAGATAAGCCACCTCCATAAAAGAAGATTTTTCAGCAACCTCCTCAATTGCATAGCCTCTGTATCTTAAAATTCCTTCTTCTCCGTCTAAGAATGTGATAGCACTTTGTGTAGCACCTGTATTTTTGTAACCGATGTCCAGTGTGATATAACCCGTTTTGGAACGCAATGCGCTGATGTCAATCGCTTTCTCATTTTCTGTTCCCGTAATTACCGGAAATTCGTATACTTTTCCGTCTAGTTCAATCTTAGCAACTTCGCTCATTTTTTATGATTTTTCTAAGGTTCTGTAAATTGTTTATACAAGTGTGGCAACTAAATTAGTAAAGAAATATTTATTAAAGTCATTTTTTCATAAAAAAAACAAAAACTCCGGATTTATTTATTATACCCTTTTTCAGAGGTTTGATAACGTGAATTTTAGCATTTTATTAAACAAATGTTTTCTTACACCTCCTATGCTGTGGTTTTTGTTCGGATAAACAAAGTAATCAAAATCCTTATTGAGCTGAATAAGCGTTTTTGCAAGCTCCATCGAATTCTGAATATGGACATTGTCGTCCGCATCCCCGTGAATTAATAAGAAAGTTCCTTTCATTTTACCGGCATAATGCACAGGTGAATTTTCTTTGTAGCCACTCTGATTATTTTCGGGGAGATTCATATAACGTTCTGTGTAAACATTATCGTAATAACTCCACTGAGTTACCGGGGCAACGGCGATTGCGGTTTTGAAAATATCTGCTCCTTTTGTTATTGCCAGGCTTGCCATAAAGCCTCCGTAGCTCCATCCCTGGATTCCGATCCTGTCTTGATCTATATAACTTAGCTTTGAAAGTTCTCCTGCTACGGCAATAAGGTCTTCTAATTCCAGCTTGCCAAGCTGGCCGTAAGTTGATTTTTTAAAATCAGCACCGCGGTACAATGTCCCTCTGGTGTCAACGCTGATGACAAAATATCCGTGCTGTGCCAGCAGCTGATGATACATATATTCAGGACCTCCGTACCTGTTGATGACGGTGTTGCTTCCGGGGCCGCAATAAACATGGAAATATACAGGATATTTTTTGTTCGGATCAAAATTCAAAGGTTTGATGATGGATGCATTTAGTGAGTCTGAAACTCCTTTGATTTTAGTAAAGACCTTAGGGCTCAGATTATAAGCCTCCAACTCTGTCTTTAACTGGTGATTGTCTTCCTGAATATGAAAAATACCTCCACCTCCGAAATTAAAGAATCCGATCGTTCTAGGTTCGTTCGCACCGGTGTAATATCCGTAATAATAACTGTTGCCGGAAGTGTAGGCACTGACACCGTAATGTTTATCGGTATATTCAGAAATGACCTGAAAGCCTTCTCCTTCCGGAGAGATTACGCAAACAGAGCTGTTGATGGGAGAAAAATACGCTGCTGTAAAAAGTATGTCTCCTTCTCCGTCAAAACCATGTATCTCCTGAACATCGTATCTGCCTTTTGTTAATTGTTCTGTTTTTCCGTCAGAATGAATCCTGTAAATGTGTTTGAATCCGTCTTTATCGCTTAATGTCAGAAAGGAATCCCAATTAGGTTCGAAATAAATATTGTCCTCAATTTCTATGTAACGGCTGTCTTTTTCCTGATAAAGAACACTTACACTATATTTTCCATTGGAACAGCTTACTTTCTGAAATTGTAAAAAGTCCTGTTTCCTGTTTAAAGTTTGTACGACCAGATAATAATCATTTTTGTCGGAGAAGTTTATTCTGGGAATGTATTCGTAATCGCCCAGATTGATAGTGGATTGTTTGTTTTTTGATAGATCAACGAGGTGTAACCGGACAACTGAATTTTTTTCGCCTACTTTCGGGTATTTTAAAACTTCATAATCCGGATAAGTGTTTCCGGCATAATAATTAAGTATGGTAGGAGGCACGTCGAATTGTTCAAAGCTGACGTAAGCAAGGTATCTTCCGTCAGGACTAATGTCGTAGAATTTGGTTTTAGAGAATTCCTCCTCATAAACCCAGTCGGCTGTTCCGTTGATGATCTCGTTTGATTTACCGTTGGTTGTTAAAGCAGTTGACTTTTGAGTAGAAAGATCAAATTTGTATAAATTGTTCAGATAGGAATAAATGATGAATTTTCCATTAGGAGAAAAAGAAAAATCTCTTTTCCCTTTATGTTGAGCAGCTATTTCAAACCCTTTTTTCTTTTCAATATCATAGTAAAATATATCGGCCGTATAGCTATGACGGAAAATATATTGGCTGTTTGTGACGATAATTAATTGTTGTTCATCCGGTGAGAGGATATAATCTTCAATTGCTTCGATCCCTAACGCAGCGGAAGCAATAACTGTTCCCTGTTTTTGGACGGAATGCCCGTTGATGGAATATTTATTGATTTCATTATTCTCCAGCGTTAAATAGATGTAATTCTCTTTTTTAAGTGGAACAATGGTTTGTGGCTGCTTTTCGTAAAATTTTCCGCTTCCCCAGATCTGGTCAACCGTCAGCGGTTGCTTTTGAATGGAATTCTGGCTGTGAACGGCTATTGAAAAAATGATCGAAGAAATGAAAAGTATTGAATTTCTCATAAATATCCAGCGTTTTATTATTCGTATAAAATTAGGTGCAATATAACAATTGTCAACAAACTTTAAGAAATTGTTCATATTATGATAACTTTCGGATTTTTGCCAAAACATTTTTTGTCTTACCTTTGTCTTAAGTTTCTCTTGGATCTCCTAGATGCAAACAAGCGTTTGACTGAAACCTGAGGGAAATATCACTAAAAAATGTGTAGATTATATAAAATATAATTTTGTGTACCCTCTGAATGACAGAGGAGGTCGCTTAATACAGCCATTTTTATACTTGTATCTAAATTCAAAATTCTATATTTTTTAAAGTTAAGTTATGAAAAAAACGTTACTTATTTTGAGTCTGTTTTCAGCGTTCGCAAGTAAAGCGCAAGATTGTTCGGAATTATTTATTTCTGAGTACCTGGAAGGTCTCAGTAACAACAAGGCACTGGAGATCTACAATCCTACTAATGAAACAGTAGATTTGTCTAATTATTTTGTTGTGAGATATGATAACGGAAGTTCAAATCCGACACTTTTAAATGCTATTCAGCTGACAGGAACTATTGCACCTAAAGATGTGCACGTAGGCGTGTTGGATAAAAGAGATCCAAATGGCACAGGCCAGGAAGCTCCTATTTGGGAAGACCTGCAGGATAAGGCAGATGCTTATTATTGCCCGGATTATAATCAAAGTAAAGCATTCTACTGGAACGGAAACGATGCAGTAGTACTTTTTAAAGGAAAGATCCCGGCAGGATCACCATTGGCAACTCCTGTAAGCAGCTTGTCAAATGTACAGCCGATCGATATTTTTGGTAAAATCGGGGAGGATCCGGGAGAACCTAACAATGGTGGTGGATGGACTTATAATGGTACTGCTGTCGCTAACGGAGGTGTGGTTGTTTCTGCAGATCATTTTTTGGTGCGAAAATCATCTGTGAAAAAAGGAGTGACAACTAACCCGACAGCTTTCAAGCCAAATGAGCAATGGGATTCTTTGTCCTTTTTTGTTATCATCATTGATGAGAACGGAGATACGGTTTTAAATAATCAGGGACAACCTGCAAGAAGAATGAATGTTGATAATTTAGGTGTTCACAATTGCGAATGTAACGCGTTGTCAACAAATAACATTACAAAAGCTGAAAAATTCGGATTTGATATTTACCCGAATCCGGTTGAAAACAAACAAATTAATTTAATTTCAACAGATAAAGTAGAAGAAGTTATTATTTATAACAGCTTAGGCCAGGTCATAAAAACCATTACTAATGCAAAATCATTCATGACAATTGATCTGGATGTGAATGCGGGAGTATATTTTGTCACGGCAAAAGGAACTTCCGGTAATAAGCTGACAAAGAAATTTATCGTAAAATAATTTAATTGTGTAAAGCCGTTTGTCACCGACAGGCGGCTTTATTCATTATTTAAGACGACAATGAGACTTCTTGGATTTATCCTTCTTTTTTTGCCGGCAGTTTTTTTTGCTCAGACGAGCGAGGTAAATATATCGGTAATTGACAGCAAGACTAAAGAAACAGTTCCTTTTGCAAATGTTAAGCTGGGGCGCCAGATAAAAGGCGTTGCTGACGAAGACGGAAAAGTAAAATTTGAAAATGTCCCTTACGGGAAATACAGAGTAGTGGCAGAAATGCTGGATTCTGTTGTCATGGAAATTGAAATCAAAGAGCCGGTAAAGAATCTTACTCTGGAAATTGGCTCCAGCATTGAGCTGGAGGAGGTAAAAGTGACTACTTCTTTTATCAAGGATGAACGTAAGACACCTGTTTCCGTAACGAAAATCGATCCGAAGAAGATTGAAGAGGAACTAGGTTCCCGTGATATTCCGATGTTGCTGAATGCTACGCCGGGAGTTTATGCCACGCAGCAGGGTGGAGGTGAAGGAGATTCAAGAATGTCCGTTCGCGGATTTTCTCAGAGAAATGTGGGTGTAATGATCGATGGTGTACCTGTAAACGATATGGAGAATGGTGCTGTTTACTGGTCGAACTGGTTTGGTTTGGATGTTATTACGGGAGGAATCCAGGTGCAGAGAGGTTTGGGAGCAACGAAGATTTCCATGCCTTCTGTCGGGGGAACCATTAATATCCTGACAACGGGGCTATCCTCAAAAAGAAAATTTACTTTTAAACAGGAATACGGTTCCGGAAATTTATGGAGAACTTCGATCGGATATAATTCCGGTTTATTGAAGAATGGCTGGGGAGTGACATTGGCTGCTTCTTTCAAAAAAACGGATGGCTGGGTAAACGGTACGCCTTCTATTGGAGGCTTCTATTACGCGAAGGTTCAGAAACGGATGAAAAACCATCTGGTTTCCCTGTCTGTTTTCGGAGCACCTCAAAAACACGCGCAGCGTTCCTATAACCAGAAAGTTCAGTATTGGGATTCAACAGAAGCAAAAGACCTTGGAGCGACAATTACTTCTGCTCCTGCTTATGATAAAGGTATTCGTTTTAATGAACACTGGGGCGTTGTAAGCGATGATTATAAAACGATGAATACATTCCATTCAAGAGGCCAGAATATAATGGCGGAACGTTTGAATTACTACAATAAAACACAGATCACCTTAAAAGATTTCTGGACGATTAATAAAAAGCTGAGCTTGTCAAACATTGTCTATGCGTCTATTGGTAAAGGCGGAGGAACAAAATTGTATAACTACTCTTCGGCAGCTAAAGATGAAAACGGCCAGCTGGACTGGGACGCAGTTATAAGAAACAATCAGGAAGTAAGCTTTTTCGGCCAGGTTCAGCCTACGATAGATCTGAATTACTCACCGACATTGCTGAAGTCATCTAATGTTTTAACGTCTTCCGTAAACAATCATTACTGGGTGGGATATTTAGGCCAGCTGAATTATGAGATAAACAAAAACTGGACATTTTCCGGAGGTTTGGATTACCGTTATTATGTTGGAGAACATTATCGCGTGATCACAGATTTGCTGGGAGGAGATTATTTTGTGAACAACGCAAATATGAATACCTCTTCTCCGATGAAAAAAGTTGGCGACAAAATCGCTGAATATGGCTATGAGAATCAGCGGCTGGGATTTGTGCAATGGGCAGGAGCTTTCGGCCAGATCGAATTTTCAGGTACAAGATGGTCGGCATTTGTCAATCTGACAGGTAACTATAACGGTTATTCCGGTGTGGATATGTTCCAGAAAAGACAACTGGATTTAGGAGATACGATTTTGAAAATCGGAGTAAACGATACTGTCAGCTATAACGGACAAACTTACACATCGAGATCGGAAGGATTAAAGTACAATAATACAGGCTACAGATGGGTTCCCGGAGGAACAATTAAAGTCGGAGCGAATTATATCTTGGGAGAACGTTCTAACATTTACATGAACCTGGGGTACTTATCGAGAACTCCTATGTATTCTAATGTAGTGGATAATACGTACAATAATTTCTTTGAAGAGATCCAGAATGAGATCATTCAGGCAGTGGAAGTGGGATATAACTACAAATCCAAAAAATTAGGCTTCTCTGTCAACGCTTACTTTACCAACTGGAAAAACAAGCCGTTCCCTTATGGCTTACAGGTTCCGAATCCGAACGATCCTCAACAGACGATCCGTGTAAATGTACAGGGAATGGATGCAGTTCACATGGGAGTTGAATTGGATGGTGAATGGAAGATTGTTAAGAAATTATCTCTGGAAGGTTCATTATCATTAGGAGACTGGAGATGGAACTCTTCTAAAACAGTTGTAATTCCGGCGTATGAGCTGCAGATCTCATTTGATGCGAAAGGTGTCCATGTGGGAGATGCTCCTCAGACGATGGCTGCGCTTGCATTGCGTTACGAGCCGATTAAACGTCTCTATTTCAAAGTGCAATATCAGTATTTTGACCGTTTCTATTCAGACTTCAACCCGTTTATACTGAACGGTGCAAATGCGGGAAGAGACTCATGGAAAGCTCCGGGCTACGGACTGCTGAACTTCTATGCAGGCTACAGATATGTAATTAAGAATAATTATGCGCTGTTATTTAACGGAAGCATTGTGAATACACTTGGATCGCAATACATCTCGGATGCGTTGCTGTCCAACACTTACGGTACAGGTTTCGATATCAACTCAGTAGGAGTTATGTATGGGCCGGGACTGAGATTTAATATTAGTATAGGTTTACAGTTTTAATTAAACATCAATTAAGTTATGAAAAAGAAAATTTTATCACTTTTGTTGGGAGTTACGGCAACGTTTTTTGCCATGGCTCAGGCAACTTTGCCGACCTCTTGTGATTTTTCAGGATCACAATTGCCGTCGATCGGGTGGACAGCCAATACTCCGGAGTATTATACCGCTTCTGGTAATCCGGCACCGGCTTTTAAATTCGGGTCTGCAGGTAAATACCTGATTATAAATGTAGCAGGTGCACCGGGTACAGTGACGTATGACATTGCGGGAAACAGCTTCGGAACAGGTACTTTTGAAATTCAGGAGTCAGTAGATGGGAATACTTATACAACTTCCAGAACACATAACGCGACGGATATAAGTGGAAATACTCCTTATACCAATAAATCCCTGACATTGTCCCCTGCGACACGCTTTATCAAATTTATTTATGTTACCAAAGCAGGAGGTAATGTGGGACTGGATAACGTTGTCGTAAATGCAGCAGCGGTTACTTCCCAGCAGATGAAAGTAAATGTCGGAGGAAATGCGATCGCGAACAATACCACACATTATGTTGGTGCTGCGCAAGGTTCTTCTTCCGTTTTGCCTTTCAGCATTCAGAATACGGGATCACAAGATGCTTTGTCAGTTTCTTCAATTTCCATATCTGGTACTAACGCGGGTGATTTTTCATTGAATAACACGCTTACATTCCCGGTTTCTGTTGCGGCTTTGTCCACAGAAAACATAGGAATCAAATTTACTCCTTCCGCTGCCGGTTCAAGAACTGCTACAGTTACAATCGCTTCTAACGATCTGGATTTCCCTTCCTTCACATTCAACGTGATTGGCTACGGAGACAATTTCGCTTCAGAACCTGCTGCTCAGCCAACAGCTCTTAATTTCTCAAATGTTAAGACGTATCGTTTAAGCGCATCATTTACAGCGACAAATGCAGAAGGCTATATTATTCTGAGAAAAAAAGGATCACCTGTAACCGAAGTTCCTGTAGACGGAACAGCTTACCTGCCGGGCGATATGATCGGCGGTGCTAAAGTGGTAAAAGCTTCTTCAGCTACATCTTTTGTTCCAAATGACATCCTGGCGAATTCAAACTATTATTTTGCAGTATTTGCTTATAACGGAACAGGTCAATATACAAACTATCTGACAACAACTCCATTGACAGGTAATCAGACAACTCCGGCAACAATGGTTCCGGCAGGAGAATACAGTGGAATTAATACGACTTCATCTACATTTATCAACGATCTGCATGGATTAGTGGCTCCTCATACGCAAAACTATTACAGCAACTACGCAGCGAGAATGATCGATAACTTTTACGCAAGAGATACTACAGGAGGCAAAAAAACAATTACCTGCTCTTATACAGGAGTGAACTATAATTTCGATGCTCCGTTCAATTTTACATCCGTAGGAATGTCCAGAGAACATACATTCGCGAATTCATGGTTCCCGATTGATAACTCTGACGCGAACTTCTACAGTGATTACCATAACTTATTCCCGGTACATCAAACCACAGCAAATGAGATCCGTTCTAACTACCCGTTGGGAATCGTTGTAAGTGATACTATCCAGGCGAATTCTGATTCTTACTTTGGTAAAAATGCGCAGGGACAGTGGGTATACGAACCAAGAGATGAGCAAAAAGGTGCTGCTGCCAGAGCGATGTTCTACATGTGTACAAGATATACAGAGAACGGAACAACATGGAAGCTCCCTTCGTCCATTTCAGCTACGATTACTTACGGACAGGACCAGGCGGTATTGAAACAATGGAATACACAATTCCCTCCTTCAAATCTGGAAATTTCACGTAATGACTACATCGATTCATTACAAAAGAACCGTAATCCGTTCGTCGATCATCCTGAATATGCATGTTTCATCGATTTCTCTAACATGACGCATTTAGTGAACGGTTGTGAATTAGGAGTAACTTCCGATATCTTGTTACAGGCATTTATAGTCTATCCGAATCCGGCTTCTTCAACTGTTACAGTTACTGTTGACGGTGCTTCACTGATCGAATACAGAATTTTTGACACGCAAGGTCGTTTGGTGAAAACAGAATTCCTTAATGAAGTGATCGCGAAAGAGATCAATGTTTCTTCACTGGATAAAGGAACTTACATTATTAACGTAACGACTGAGCACGGAGATGTTTCAAGAACAGTTGTGATTGAATAATGAATAACTTTTTTAAAATAATTATTATAGGAGCAGGCTTTATCGCCTGCTCTTGTAGTTTTAAATCGACCGTTGCATATCAATATGCAACGGTAACAAACGTCAATGATAATGCGGGAATAGACTCGCTTATCACTCCTTACCGTCAGGAATTAAAACAAAAAATGCAACAGAAGATAACTTTTGCTGCAACCGATTTTATCAATGAACGACCTGGCGGGAATTTAGGAAATCTGGTGGCGGATATGCTGCTTCAGAAAGCAAAGGAAGATCTGCAAGCAGAGAATTGTATCGCTTTGCTGAATTTCGGAGGCTTACGTTCAACCATCAACAAAGGCGATGTTTTTCTCGAAGATCTATACAAGCTGATGCCTTTCGATAATGAGCTGGTATATGTTCGGGTGAAAAGAGAGGTGCTGGATGAAATGCATGCCTATCTGAAAAATTCAAAAGGAGAGCCGGTTTCCGGTTTCCGGATCGGGAACGGACAATTATTACCTTTTTTTACAGCAGAAGAATACTGGATTGCTACCAGTGATTTCCTGCTTAACGGAGGGGACAAAATGTATTTTCTGAAAAACAACAGAGAAGTGATCCAGACGGGAATTCCTATCCGGGAGCTGCTCATAAAAGCGTTTCAGGCGTATGATACCTTACCGGATCCTAACGAAAGCAGAATAGTATGGTAAATGAATCAAGACGAAAATTTATAAGAAATGCCAGCTTTGTCGTGGGCGCTATGGGAGTAAAACCTTCATTTGTCCTGGCGGCGGAAGATATGGAAACACTGACCGTTCTGCACACGAATGATACACATTCCAATATCGACACATTTCCTGCCAATCACGCGAAATATCCTAACCAGGGTGGTGTTTCGAAGCGGTTTACAATGATCGAAGACATTCGGCGTGTACAGAAAAATGTCCTGCTGCTGGATGCCGGCGATATTTTTCAGGGAACACCCTATTTCAATATGTTTGGCGGTGTTTTAGAGCACAAGCTGATGTCGGAGCTGGGATACGATGCTGCGACAATGGGAAATCATGATTTCGATATAGGATTGGATGGCTTTTTAAAGGCAAAACAATATGCCAGCTTCGATTTCATCTGCTCCAATTATGATTTTTTGAATACGGTTCTGGAGGGACAAACCGTAAAATACAAAATTTTCCAGCGGGGAAAATACAAGATTGGCGTGTTTGGACTGGGAGTGAATTTTGAAGGCCTCGTATCTAAAAATCTGTATAAAGAAACAAAATACCTTGATCCCGTGGAAACTGCGCAGGAATACGTGAAAATTCTGCGTCGTGAAAAAGCGGATCTGATTATTTGTCTGTCCCATTTAGGCTACGAGTATGATTCTGACAAGATCTCAGACCTGAAGCTGGCTTCTCAGACCGAAGGAATTCATCTTATTATCGGAGGACATACACATACCTTTCTGGAAGAGCCGGCGCAAGTGCTCAATAAAAAGGGAGAGATTACGTTAGTGAATCAGGTTGGCTGGGCAGGCGTACGTCTGGGGCGGATCGATTTCCAGTTCCGGCGTCATCTTAAAACCAACGGTGTGAATAAAATAATCGTTTAGTGTACGAGACTTTATGATTAAATGAATATTTTTGAACGTTGAAAAACAAATTCTTATGAAAAAATGGATTTATTTGGCTTGTTTGGTTTTAGCGACAAGCATTTCTTTTTCCCAAAAACACAGAGCAGATACAGCAGGAAAAGCACCAAAAGTATTTTATGCACCTAAAAATGCAGTAAAATTTGATATTGTAAAATTACTTGTGGGAGATATGGCTTTTGCCTATGAGCGTGCGGTGTCTTTCAACAGTTCAATAGAGGTCGAGCTGGGGCCTACAATTTCGAGATACGGTCTGAACAGAATGAATTTTTTAGGCTTAATCGCAAATATTCCGAACTATGATTATGATGGCTCTTATAGAAGAGAAGGTACGATCGGAGGAATGTTCTCTATCGCTTATAAAAAATATCTGCTGAAAGACAGGCCTGCAATGAATGGATTATTTATTGCTCCACGTTTTAAATTTAGAAATTATAATGATTTTGGTAACTTTAGTAATTACAGCCCGTCATTGACGCAAGATTATAAAAATAGCCTGAATCAGTTTATGCTTGTATTTAACCTGGGAATGAATCATTGGTTCAGTAATAGTTTCGGGATCGAGTATTATGTTACTTTTGGTTTAACGATGAATAACTTCAAATACCACTATTATTCAGAATATTATACTGATACAGACGGTTTGTGGCATTATGATGTGGTAAAAACACAAAAGAACTTTTTTAATCCGACGATCGGAACCGGATTTAAGCTGAATTTCGGATTTTAAACTGGCTTTAAACGATTGTGAAGAGGATTTCGGTCCTCTTTTTACTTGATAATATATCTCCAAATGAAATTATTTTTACTTATCACACTGCTGCTCCCTTTATCACTTTTCGCTCAGTCAAAAGACGCGATCATTAAAGACCTGTCGAGGTATGTTGATTCTCTTGAAAGAGAGCTGATTCTTATAAAACGGGAAATTGCTGACATGAAAAGCTCTGATCCGAAACTGTACGATCAGACCAATCTGATTGAAAAGCAGGAAAAGCAGATCCAGCAGCTGACCCAGGAAAATGAAAAGCTGAAAGCTTCTCTTTCCCGTACGGAAGGACAATTGAAAGAGCGTTCCGTTCAATTGGATGACCTGAAACAAAAAATTAAAAATGCCGGAGCAGACAGCCTGTTATCGACCATTGAAATTACCAACTTTAAAGCACTTCCGCAATACGCAAAAAATTGTGCCTGTTTCTTTTCCCGTGATCAGGCAGATTACAATAACCGTACTTTTCTCTATATCGAAGATGAGAAAAAAGATTGTCTGATTAACATCAACGGAAGACAGGAACGCCTGTTTTATAAAGGAAATGATAAATTTTCCAACGAACGTTATATATTGACGTTTACCAATAAAAAGCAGATAGGAAGTGCGGGCTCTAACCAGATGATAGAAGCTTTGATGACAATTACCGGGACAAAAGGAGAGAAGACCTCTTTTTCGGTAATGGGAGTTTGTGGCTGTGAATAAAAAAGGACCATGCCTCAGATCAAAAACGCACATATCCGTTATCGTATTATTGACCGGTGCATTCGCAATAAATACAAGCCTTTTCCTTCAAAAGAGGAATTAAGAGCAGCGTGTGAGGAAGCCTTATTCGGTTCTGAAGACGGAGCGAATATCTGCGGTTCTACTATCGAAAAGGATTTGTTCGCTATGCGTGAGGAAATGGACGCTCCGATCAAATACAGCAAGCGTCATAACGGATATTACTATGAGGATGAATCCTTCTCCATCAATGATATTCCTTTAAGCGAGGAAGAAATCGAATCTTTGAAATTTGCTTCAAAGACATTGATGCAGTTTAAAGATACGGCGATGTTCCAGCAATTCGCCTTTGCCATCAACAAGATTTTTGACAAGATTTCCACCTCTGCCGACCTGAAGGATGAAACAGCCGATCTGGTACAGTTTGAAACGGGTTTCGCTTCGAGTGGCAATGAATACCTGCCTGAATTACTGGAAGCGATCAAAGGTAAGCTGATTGTCCGTTTTCAATATGAGAGCTTTGTTTCAGGGATCCGTAAGTTGAGAAAAACGCTTCCTTTATTACTGAAAGAATACCGTAACCGCTGGTATCTGATAGCGTTTGATTTTGATAAAACAACTGTAATTACTTACGCCTTAGAACGTATGGATGAGCTGGTTGTTACAGATGAAATTTTTACACAGCCGGTTGATTTTTCAGCAGCCGATTTTTTTAAATATTCTACGGGTATTACTGCCGGAAACAATCAGATAGAGGAGGTTGTTTTCAGAGCAGGAACAATTGCTTCCAAATACATTCAGTCACAACCGTTCCATTTCTCTCAACGATTGGTGAGAGAGGATGAAGCCGGAGTAATTTTCAGTTTAGAGGTGCTGATCTCTGAAGAGCTGATCCGCGATTTCATGAGCTACGGAGGAGAACTGAAGATTCTTCAGCCGGAATCGCTGAAAAAGGAAATTACAGAGCGATTTAAGAAAGCAGTGTATGCTTATGAAGATTAGATAACAGGACTTTGAAGTTAATATGTCGTAAATCACGTGATTTTCAACTACAGCAGAAAAACTAAACACCAGATTTTATAGAAGGGATTACTAAAAGTAAAAACTTTTGTTTCCCTCAGCTTTTCTTGTGGTTCGAATGATATGTACTCCCAACTTGCTGATTGGTTATTTCAATAATCATCCTTCAGATATTCATATCCCCAAAACAAATATCCTCCTTTCAACAACGAATATCCTTTCTATTCTTACGGACTTTCATTCTTGTTTTCTGTTTAAATTTTCCATTATACTTTCGAGCCATAAAACTTATTAGGGACAACCAAATTGTGCTAAATCCCGAATAGAAGCGGAACCGAAAAGCTGGATGAGTAGGAAAATAGAAATGTTTAAATTAAAGTAAAATGAAAATTGCATTGAAAATTGTTGGAGTATTGGTAGTAATTATTTCTTTGTTTATAGGAGGACTTGGCGTATTCCGTAGTTTCCGTGATGCCAAGGATGCAAAAGAGTACCATGAAATAGTAGCGAAAAGCCAAAAACAATTGTCTGAATACAGACAGCAAAGTGAACAAATGGAAGAAGGATATGAGAAGGAAAGCCTGCTTGAGATCATCAAAGCAGGAGAAGATGCGATCATTGACATTCCATCTCCGGGAACTTTTACTTTTATTGGGGTATTGATGGTCATTCTTACTTTGGTTGTTCTGCTGAGTGGTATATTCTTGTTTGTCTCCAATCCGAAAATAGCAAATATCCTTTTTACCTTGGCGATTCTTGTTTCAATCATTGCGATAGTTATTTCCCCAAATATTGATGGCGGAGTTTCAGGTGGAATTTCCAACCGGAAACTGGGAATCATTGTTGGAGCTGCGGCTACTTTGAGTGCTTTGTTCCCGTTTTTATTGGCAAGAAAGAAAAATTAACTGATTGAATTCAAATTAGCAAGAGATCAATAACATACGATAGTAAAAAGAAACAACAAACTTTACCTGTACTGCTGCAAAGTCATTCCCTTCTTAAAAGGGAATGGCATTTTTGCGTTTATTCCATTTAAAAAGAATTGAAAAAAGATTTTTGGAACTTCATGGATATCAAATGATATGAAACTAGTTCAATTTTTCGTGGGAAATATCTTTTATAATTTGCTAGTTTTGCGCCCGATTCAATACATTAAACACATTTAGAAATCATGTTTCATTTTTCTCGATTCAGTAAACTGTTTTTAGTTGTCATTTGCCTTTTCTTTTCTGGGGTCTTTCATGCACTTGCCCAAAATCCCATTGATTCATTGAAGTTGGTTCTAAAGACTGACATTCATGATACGTTAAAACTGGAAGTAATGGGACAAATCATGGCGAACACAAGGATCACAGATCCGGATCACGTTGATTTTATTGAAAAGGTGAAATTGCTCGCAGAAAAAAATCTCAAAAACAAGAAGATCAGTGCAAGGGAGAAGTTTCTTTGGAGAAGTGCCATTGGACAGTCTTACAGTAATGAGGCCTCGGTTTTGATGAGCAGTGATGTGATGCGTTCTATTGAATTGCTGGACAAATCGGAAAAAATATTCATCGAAATAAAAGACCATCACCAGCTGGCAATGACCTTGGTTGGAAAAGGGGTGTGTTATGCCAAAATATTAAATTTTACGGACGCTGTAAAATGTTATTTCCGTGCATTGAAATATTTTGAAAAAGAAAAAGATGCCGGCGGTGCTGCGTATGCGACTATGCAAATTGCCAATGCCTACAATAAGCAAGGGAACGATGAAAAGGCGATCTTTTATTACGAGAAGGCCATGAAGCATTTTGAATCGTTGAAGAATCCAAACGTTGAGGATATTTTAACCAACATTGAATTGAATCACAACATCGGACATGTTTACTTGCTGATGGGTGATTATGTCAATGCAGAAAAATATTTAAAGAAAGCATTGGGATTGGCGGAATCCGTCGGCGATACGCAATCAGCGAGTCTTATTCTGGATAAAATAGGTAGGATTTATTTCAAGCAAAAAAAATATGAGGAAGCGTTGTTGATGTTTGAAGAAGCATTGAAACAGGATCAGTCTGATCTGTTCAAATCCAATGTTTATACAAGTCTGGGGGAATTTTACATATCCCAGAAGAAATACAAGGAAGCTGAAAATTACCTGCAAAAAGCACTTGCGATTGGATTGCAATATAATTCACTCAACATTGAGACACATGCCCGCAAATTTTTGTATCAGCTGTACAAGGAATCCAAACAATTTGACAAATCCCTTAAAATGTACGAGACGTATGTCGTGTTGAAAGATTCCGCAAAGATTCAGGAATCCCGGGATGCATTGAAAGAGCAGCAGCTGAAATATGAGTTTGAGAATAAGGAATTGCTCACGCAAGTTGCTCAGCAGAAAAAAATGGCTGCACTCAAACTGGAGAATGAACAAAAGAATGCCCGCAAAAACATCATCTTGTATGTTGTGGTTTCAATTGCTGTTTTATTGTTGATTATCATCTTATTCCTGAATTATTACTTCAAGCAAAAGAATCTTGCGGAAGCTCGCAAAAATGAGGAGCTGAAGCAAAGATTGCTGCTCACGCAGATGAATCCGCACTTTATTTTCAATTCGGTGGACAACATTCAGAGTTTGATCTATCAGAAGCAAGATAAGGAAGCGATCAGTTATTTGACAAAGTTTTCAAAGCTGACACGTCAGATCCTGGAAAATTCAAGGGAAAATTACATTTTGCTCAGCGAAGAGATCAGTATGCTTGAAAATTACATGACCATTCAAAAGTTGTTGTACAACAATAATTTTAGATACGAAATTCGCATTGATGAAGAAATTGATCCGGAATCGTTGCTTGTTCCGCCGATGTTAACACAGCCTTTCATCGAGAACGCCATCAAGCACGGGTTGAAAAACAAGCAGGAAAATGGTTTGGTGCGAATTCATTACCGTATTCAGAATGAAAAATTGTCTTTTGAAGTAACCGACAATGGGGCAGGATTGACGCAGGAAGAGGAAAAGCAGCACAAATCGTTGTCCACACAAATTACAAGAGAACGCCTGGCAAGCATTGCTTCCGGGAAAAACATCAGCATTGAAACCACCAACATCATGGATACAAACAACATCATCCAGGGTGTAAAAACTTATTTTGAAATTCCTTACGTGTTTAACCATTAAAAGGTATGTTAAGAGCCATTATTATTGATGATATTGATGCCATCAGGAAAAAAAATACAGAACTGATCCAGGAACATTGTCCTGACGTAGCTATCATTGCGGAAGCCGATAGTGTTGAATCTGGTGTGAAAGCTATTCAAAAGTATTTGCCGGACTTGGTTTTTCTGGATGTGGAAATGAGTGACGGAACAGGCTTTGATTTGTTGCAAAAATTGAGACCGATTAATTTTAAGGTGATTTTTGTGACTGCTTATCAGGAATTTGCAATCAAGGCATTTCGTTTCAGTGCTATTGATTTTTTACTCAAACCGATTGATCCTGAAGATTTGGTAGAAGCTGTCAAAAAAGCAGAAAAAACGATCAATAAGGAGATGTTAGAACTTCAGTTGAACACTTTGTTTTCAAACATTGAACGTCCCAAGAACCTGAAAAAACTGATTCTGAAAACCACTGAAAAAATACATTCAGTGAATGTTCAGGACATCATTCGCTGTGAGTCAGATAAAAATTACACTACTTTTTATCTGATCAATGGGCAAAGGTTATTGGTTTCGACTTCTTTGAAAGAATATGAAAACATGTTGATGCCAATGGGTTTTTTCAGAAGCCACCAGTCCCATCTGATCAATATGCTCTTTTTTGATCATTATTTGAAGGGAGACAATCAAATTATTATGAAGGATAAATCCTCTATTCCATTGGCTATCAGGAAAAAAGAAGATTTTTTAACTTTGTTGAATTCACTTTAAATTATTTTTGAACCTTAAATTATGTAAAGACCGGAGAAAAGTTAACAGTTCCTTTTGGGTTAAAGATAGTTTTTGGAGGCAAGGAAGAATGTTACATATTGAATATGAGTATAGAAGGTTTTATTGACAACAGCTGAATTTATGACCTTTGCGGGGAGAAGGATTAGTATTATTTGCCGGAAAAAATTCCTTTGACAGGCACGCTGTCATGAAAGAAACTATTTTTCATATATAGTTATCAATCATCCTGAACTTATTACTCGTTACCCAAAATCGAGTTTACAAAATTAATCCACTTATATTCAGAAATTTCTTTATCAATATAAAAATCCGGAATGTAATTTGCTTCTGGCGCAGTATCTGTGACCGTGTAACTGTATGAAGAAACTTTATGTGCTGAAATTAGCTAATAAAACGTATAAATACTGCATTTAAATAGGGTATAAATACGCTACCATGACAGTTTTTTATTTTTTAAATTTACAACATACTATTAGAAAGCTATATGCGTGCACGTCTTCATAAACCTCAATCGGATAGCATCAATTTAAATCAGAACTTACTTCGTCGTAAGGTAATGCCAAAACTTGTGAAGAATAAAACTGGTGACCCGAATGAAAAAGAGGCTGATCGTGTAGCGAATGCGATTGTTAAAAAGACTTCGTCTAAGAATCAAGGAGTATCAAAAGAGAATGATACCCATGCCCAACTAAAGGAAGATGAACTTCAGACCAAAGATGAAAAAACAGCTCAGACGAAGGAAAATGAAAAAATCCAATTGAATGAAGAGGAAAATATTCAGACAAAAGTAGACGAACCAGAGATACAAAAGAAAGAAGATGAGCAGGAGATACTCCAACCACAATCGGAAGCGCAAAAGATGATTCAGAAACAAGATACGGACAACTTTATTGATACTTCTATGGAGACAACGTTGAAAGCGAGAAAAGGAAAAGGAGCTCCGCTTGAGAAAAATGTAAAAGTAGAGATGGAAAGCGGTTTCGGAACGAACTTTGGAGATGTTCGCATTCATACGGATAAAGAGGCCCAAGAGCTGGCCGGTAAAGTAGGAGCTCAGGCATTTACATACGGAAATGATATTTATTTTAATTCAGGAAAATACAATCCGGCATCTTCAGAAGGGAAATTTTTATTGGCACATGAACTTACGCATGTGCTGCAACAAAGAAATTCTCCCAGTCTGAATCTTATTCAACGGCATACCGTTGAGGATTGTAACAATGAATACTATAATGTGCTTATTCCTGCATGCAGGAAATTAACGAATAAGGCACAAAGGGCACTTTGTTATGCAGCTGCGGCAACTGCATATGGAGCATGCCTGGCTAGTGCAGAGGAAGTAATGGCAGGTATCGTAATGACAGCAGCAATAGTTGCCGCGGCAGTTCTGATATTAGCAGACGGACCTTTACCATTTGGTGATGCTGCCGCAGTTGCAATACTTGCGAGTGTAGGAATTTCATTATAAAAACAATTATGATTGAACGCGAATTTGATTATCAGTCTCAAAAAGACAATTCTTCAGGAACGTTAATCCTCCGGATTTTTACTCCTAAGCTTACGCAGGAAGATGATTGGGAATGTAAGTATATACTTCAATTCCCGGAAAATTCAATGGAGGGAAAACTAATTGGTATTGACAGTCTTCAGGCATTGTTGTTAGCTATAAAAATGGCTAAAACACTTCTGATTAATTATGCCGATACAAATCAGGTAACAATTACTTGGCTGGAAATGGACAATATCGGACTGGATTTGTAACGTTTTGATCCAGCTGTTAGGACTAACTTAATTTTTAAACTACATGCGCGCACGTCTTCATAAACCCCATTCGGATAATGCCAGCTCAAATCAGAGCCTGTTTCGTCGTAAGGTGATGCCAAAGCTAGTGAAAAATAAGCCAGGTGATCTGCATGAAAAAGAGGCTGATAAAGCTGCAGATGAGGTTGTTAAACAATCCTCTGAAAAAAAAGGATTATCGCCGATAGGAGCAGGAAGTGTGGTGCAGACAAAACCATTGTCTCAAACACTGACTCCGCGTGTGCAGATGAAAGAAGATGAACTGCAGGAGAAAGAAGAAGAAAATGTGCAGTTAAAAGAACCTGAGGTTTCAAAAGTAGGAACGAGTGATCCGATAGACGAAGAAGATCCTATTCGGGCTCAGAAAATTCAAACAAAAGAGGAAGAGGTGCAACTGGACGAAGCAGAAGAGGTACAAACGAAAGAAAACGAAGATGTTCAGTTGAATAAAGAAGAAAATGTTCAACTGGATGAGGAAGAAAGCATCCGGACAAAAGAAGAAGATGTACAGCTTCAGGAAGACGAAGTACAATTAAATGAAGAAGAGGTTCCCGTTCAGACGAAATGTGCAGAATGTGAATCAAGAGCAAAGGAAGGGATTCAGACAAAATGTGAAAAGTGTGAATCGGAAACGGTTCAGATGAAGGAAAAAAGTGATGCATTTCCTGCTATTCCGAAAGCAGAAAGTAAACAAAATGAAATGCCTGCTGCTGCTCCGGTTAAAGAACCTGCTAAAAGCAGTGGAGGAAGCAATAATGCAGGAGGTTTCGATTTGTCTTTTCCCCAGGCACCTGAGCCGGTAGAACCTCCGGCATTACTTCAGGCCAAAGAAGAAAATAACAATTCAACCGACGTTCAGGATTCAGCATTGCACGCCCAATTAATAGCTTCCAAAGGAAAAGGAAGTCCTCTGAGCGCAGGTGTATTGTCTGAAATGAATCAGGCATTTGGAGTTGACTTCAGCAGTGTTCGTATCCACACGGATGCACAGGCTGTTGAAATGAATCAGAAGTTGGGCGCACATGCTTTTACCAATGGAAATGACATTTATTTTAACAGAGGGAAGTATGCACCTGATATAACGGAAGGAAAACGATTACTGGCACATGAGCTGGCGCATACCATCCAACAGGGCGCTGTGTCAGGAATCATTCAGCAATTTGTTCCTGATGAAAAAAAGATAACCCCCGAACCAACTCCCCCCAAGCCTGATGATGGTAGCGTGATGGAAGGAAAAGCGGATAGCAAAATTGATAATAACGAAGATGTTCAGGAAGGAAAAAATCTTAGCAAAGAGGAAAAAGATGAGCTTAAAAATCCACCCAGAAATGAAGTAAGATCGGAGAAAAATGCAGTTGAAAAAGAAGGGGTAACGACACCTCCTGTAGCCCGTGGTAAAATTGCAGAGGAAAAAACCAGCAAAGAGAAAAAAGAGCTGAAGGGACAAGTAAATGCCTCCAAAAAGGAAGAAAAAGACAAAGACGCGAAAGGAAAAAATAAAGGGAATAATGTCCCCAAAAAGAAAATGTCCCCAGAAGAACAGGCGAAAAAGCTGGAAGAGGAAGCAAAATCATTACCGGAACCCGAAGCACCTGCTGCATATGTTCATCCTGTTATTCAAAAACCAGTGGATAGTGTGGGAGAAGATTTGCCAAGGCGTCCGGAAATGGATACCCAGGTTCGTGGATTGGGTTACATTGCTGAAATGCTTCGTCAGAAAGGATATGAAACACAACTGTATGCTTTTAGTTTGAAAAAGAAGGCACTGGGACTGATGGCAGTTGTCTGGAGGCAGAAAGCAGACATGGCTAATGCCGTACAGGGAACGAATACAATAGATGCGCATAATACTGCCCGAAAAGAAAAGGTAGCAGGTGCAAAGACAGATATCAAAGATAGTGAACAACGACAACAATTTGTGGCTAAAGAGGCACCGGTATTATTAGCGGAAGCAAAAGTAGGACAAGCTGATTCAGGTGCGTTGGCGGGAGATGCCAAAGCAAAATCAAACAGGGCCAAAAGTAAGCTTCCTGACGATCCTGACGGACGTAAAGAAGCGAAAGAACAGAATAAAGACATTGACAAGACAGCATCAGGTGCAGCATCGATTGATGAAGCAATTGTACAGGCAGGAGAACGCGCGAAAGGATACATGCTGGATGCCGAACAGGCAGCGAAAGATAATCAGGAATCACAAGCCGGTATTCTTGCAACAGAAAATCTGGTGCAGAAGATCAGTGCACGGGTTGCGGAGATGAAAGCGTTTAATAAGCAGGGACAATTGCGTATAAAAATCGCTTCCAAAGGACCTGTCCAGATGAAAAAGGATGCGGAAAACAGCATGGCGGAAGGATCAGAATTAATTGATTCGACTAAAATGATGGAAACGGAACTGATTGATATTCAGAATCAGTACCTGAATACGATGCGGACAATTGAAAGTAAGGAAGCAGCGGAAAAACGAATCAAAGAAGAGAGTAAGAATAATCCGCCGCCGGATTTAACCCCCGAGCAACAGGAGTTGGCAAAAATTGCCGATATGTCCGAAAAAGAACAGGACGAATACATTCAAGGACTTTCTGAAAATAAGAAACAAGCACTGACAGAGTCACTCAATCAGATGATTCAGGAGACTGAGCAGGCAAATCTGGCACCTGATGATGGTACGTTTGCAACGGAAGGAGAACGAAAACAGGTACAGGCCATTAAGTTGAAAGAAGATTCATTCGATCCGCGTCAGGAACAGATCGATAAAGTCGATGCACAACGTTCGGAGCGTGTAGGAAAGGTAATGGATGTGGCAGATACCAAAATGAATTTCCTGACAGCAGCTCAACAGAAAATGCTGGCATCCAAGCTGGTTGCCGAATCCGTTACAGATGATATCAAGAGCATCAGTATTTACAAGATGGGGAAAGACATGATCGAGGGAATGATTGACCCACGGATTGCTTTGCAAGGTGCTTTTGATGGTGCAGCTAAGATTGGAACCGGATTTGCAAACTTGTTCAATGCAGATGCGTGGAAAAAAGATCCGTTGGGTAACTTACTCCAGATTGGTGCGGATATTACAACAGGATTGGCTCAGATTTTTACAACCATTCTAAGTGTTGCAGGACTCATTACTGCCATTTTAGTGGCTTTGGTAATTCTTTCCTGGGGAGCATTGGCTGTTCCGCTGGCACCTGCATTCTCCTGGATGGGTACCATCTTTACTTATGGAGGATGGGGAGCAATCATTACAGGAGTATTGTCTATGAGGCTTAATAGCTTGGCATATATGAAAAACCTGCACGATGCAGGAGCTGCTCCGACTGCCCGTGCTTTCTTCGGAAATACCGAGCAGATGAAGAAAAACACCATGGACGGTTTCACCGGAGCAATGTCTGTTGTTGCAGGAGTAGGAGCTGCTAAGATGGGGCCGGCGATGAAAGGACCTGATTTTGCGCAGGCCATTCCAAAAGGTATTCCTGCTTTTGCCCGAAGCATTGGAAGAGGTATCAAAGGAGGGTTTAACAAACTCAAGAACCTTCCTGCAAATATTATCAGCGGACTTAAAAAACTGGCGAAGTTCGGTAAAAAAGAACTGGTTGCGTTGAAGAACAAAATCAAAGGGCTGTTTAAGAAGAAAGATGGGCCGGATATGACACCTGAGCAGATTGACAAGAACAAGGTTGCAGAACATCATTCTCCGGACGGGCACACCCGAAAAGTAATGGATGACGGACAGGTGGCAACGTGTAGTACTTGCTCGCTTACAAGAGAGAAATACAAAGCAGAATTGGAGAAATCTGAAAATGCAGGTATCAAAAAAGAGTTGGATGATTTAGAGGTTGAGTTAAATAAATATCCTGAAAAACAAGAGCTTATTGATAAGCATCAAGATATAGAGGCAAGACTTGAAAAATCTAAAAATAATACTACTTTTGGAGAAGAAAGTATTTTAGATGGATTTGATAAGGAGATAGGGAAGAGTTTTAATAAAATTTCTGATAATCATTTAAAGAAATCTGGAATAGATGCCCACCAGCTGAAAAGAGATTTTTTGGGAAATAAAGCGAAAATATCACAATATGATTTGTATAAAGAAACAAAAACAGGGGAAATTCTGATATTACAAAAAGGAGGAAAAGGAACGCCAATACAAACAGGAGAATTCATTTAATAATATGACTAAAATAAAATTGATATTTACAATATTTGGTGATTTACTAAATCCAAAATTATTTACAGAAATCACTAAATTATCTCCAACTGCTTTTTGGTTTAAAGGAGATGATATTGCTAACCGCAAACTTGGTTTAACAAGACAAGAAAACTGTTGGGAATATTCATTCGATTTTGTTCAAACATTAGACTCTGATGATATTGTCAGTTTGTTTATTAAGAACTTTAGTTTATACTCCGAAGATATAATTAGATATATTGTAGAAAATGATTTAGAAACAAAATTATATTTAATTGTAGAGGTTGCGAATAAAGAAAATCCTTCATTATATTTTGATAAGAAATTTATGGATTTAGTTGTAAAAATGAATGGAGAAATTGACATTGATTTATATTATATAGATTAGTGAAAATAATTGTCGATAAGAACCAATTTACAAAGATATTACTTAGATCAACATTAGTTTGAAAGAACGTGTCTTGAATGTCTACTGGATTAATCTGACAATGCAGGAATTAAAAAGGAGTTAGGTACTATTATTGGAAACAAGTTATTTGCAGGAGCAGTTTTTGGAGGAAAAGAAAAATATATTTATGATGAAGTTCCTGCCATTTTTATCAAAGATTTAATAGTTGGTAACAGTGTAATTTTACAGGGATCATCACAAGATGGCTACGCGTTAGAAATAATATCTGATTTTGATATAAGAATTAACTCTCATTTTAAAGAAGCTGAATCATATAGTGTAAACATGGATGACTACTTATATGCTTTGCTTGAGAAAAATCTGAAAGATTATTCTGAAATAGAAGTGAAAAAGCCCTGGGATTGGAAAGAACAACCGTCCGGATATGACTCCTTAGCAGATTGACAAGAACAAGGTTGCAGAACATCATTCTCCGGACGGACACATCCGAAAAGTAATGGATGATGGACAGGTGGCAATGTGCAGTATCTGCTCGCTTACACGGGAGAAATATAAGGCAGAGTTGGGTAAACCTGAAAATGCAGGAATCAAAAAAGAATCGAATGATTTAGAGGCCAAATAAAAAGCCAGGTAATCCCTCTCTTATGGAAAAACGGAAATGTCTTTTATTTTCGTGAGATATGTTGCTATTCCTTTCTGATCAATAGCATACTGAAAACCTGCATCATTGTTTTCAAAAGTTTCCTTTAGCCAGGTAAAAGTACTGTCACAATTGCAGTTTTGGCTGAATGAAAACGGTGTAATGAAAAATAAAAATAACAGTGAAAAATAATTTTTCATACAAAACAGAATTGAGTGTTATCCTCCTGTCAGCTTCTTGATCTCATTCAGCTTCATCAATGCCTCCACCGGAGTCAGTGTATTGATGTCAATTGTTACCAGCTCTTCACGGATTTGCTCCAGAACGGGGTCATTGAGCTGAAAAAAGCTCAGCTGCATATCGTTGCTGTTAATCGCTTCTTTGATTTTTTCTTTTTCGGTAGAACCATGTGAAGATTCCAGTCTGGAAAGCATTTTGTTGGCAGTTGCGATAACCTGCATTGGCATTCCGGCCAGCTTGGCAACATGGATCCCGAATGAATGTTCAGAACCTCCTTCGACTAATTTCCGTAAGAAAAGGATTTTGTTTCCTATTTCTTTTACAGCAACATTGAAATTTTTTATTCGTGAAAATTTCAGGCTCATATCATTCAGTTCATGATAATGCGTTGCAAACAATGTTTTTCCCCTGAACTTCGGGTGCTCATGCAGGTATTCCGCTATTGCCCAGGCAATGGAGATTCCGTCATACGTGCTCGTTCCCCGTCCGATTTCATCCAAAAGGATCAGGCTGCGTTCGGAAAGGTTGTTCAAAATGCTGGATGTTTCGTTCATTTCTACCATGAAGGTCGATTCTCCGGAAGAAATATTATCGGAAGCGCCTACACGGGTAAATACTTTATCGAGAACTCCGATGCTGGCTTTCGTTGCCGGAACAAAACATCCCATCTGTGCCATCAGGCAGATTAAAGCAGTCTGCCGCAAAATAGCACTTTTACCGGACATGTTCGGGCCGGTAAGCATGATGATCTGCTGTGTTTCACTGTCCAGATAGACATCATTAGCGACATATACCTCGCCGTTTTTGAGCTGTTTTTCAATTACCGGGTGCCTTCCGTCTTTTATATCAATGACAAAAGATTCGTTCACTTCCGGCATGATGTAATTATTGGCAACGGACACTTCCGCAAAACCAAGCAGACAATCTAAGGTTGCCAGCAGCTGCGCATTCAGCTGTATCGGCTGGATGTATTCCGCCATCTGTGTAATCAGTTCCTGTAACAGGCGTGATTCAATCGCATATATTTTTTCTTCTGCTCCGAGAATTTTAGTTTCAAATTCTTTCAGCTCCTGTGTGATATAACGTTCTGCGTTTACCAGTGTCTGCTTGCGGATCCATTCTGTCGGAACTTTTTCTTTATGAGCATTGGTGACTTCGAGATAATAACCGAAAACGTTATTGAAATTAACTTTCAGGCTTGGAATTCCGGTACGCTCAATTTCCCGTTGCTGTAATTGCTCCAGGTACTCTTTTCCCGAGAAAGCGATGCTTCGCAATTCGTCCAGCTCTTCGTCCACATTGCTGTTGATGACAGCCCCTTTGCCAATCTGGTTGGAAGGATCTTCATCCAGCATTTTGTCAATAAGCCCGATGAGTGAAGTACATGGATTTAATTGTTCCGAAATACGGTTCAATGCCTTTGATTTATCTGCAAAAAGCAGATTTTTTATCGGAGTGATCAGCGCGAGATTTCGTTGTAATTGCTTAATTTCCTTTGGAGTAACCTTTCCTACAGCAACCTTGGATACAATCCGTTCAATATCACCAATATTCCCCAACATCTGGCGCAGCTCTTCACGCAATGTTTCTTTTTCGACAAATGTTTTGACAGAATTTAAACGCTCTTTAATCGGAGTAATATCCTTTAAAGGAAGCACCATCCAGCGTTTCAGCATCCGCCCACCCATCGGTGTCAGCGTTTTGTCGATAATGTCCAGCAGGGTAGTGGCTCGTTCATTTTGTGAAAATACCAGCTCCAGGTTGCGGACAGTAAAACGGTCCAGCCAGACATATTTTTCTTCTTCAATTCGGGCGACGGAAGTAATATGCCCGATTTGATGATGTTGTGTTTCAGAAAGATAATGCAAGATAGCTCCGGCAGCAATAATTCCCAGCGGAATATTCTCAATGCCGAAACCTTTTAAATCTTTGGTTTCAAATTGTTTGGTAAGGCTTTCATTCGCGAAATCGGGTTGGAATACCCAATCCTCCAGGCGATAAGTATGATAATTCTCTCCGAATTTCTCTGTGAAAGTCGAATGGTATTTTTTCTGATAAATGATTTCGTTCGGTTCAAACCCCTGGATCAGCTTGTCAATGTATGCCAGATCGCCTTGAGCGACCAGATATTCTCCGGTTGAAACATCCAGAAAGGAAATCCCATGCTCGTTTTTGTCAAAATGAATGGCACAAAGGAAATTGTTTTTCTTCTGTTCCAGCACCTGATCATTAAAGGAAATTCCGGGAGTAACCAGTTCTGTCACACCACGCTTTACGATTCCTTTTACCAGCTTTGGATCTTCCAGCTGGTCACAGATCGCTACACGTTCTCCGGCGCGAACCAGTTTCGGAAGATAAGTTTCCATGGAATGGTGCGGAAAACCCGCCAGCTCGATATGACCAGTTCCGTTTCTGCGGCTGGTCAGAACAATTCCGAGGATTTTAGAAGCTTTGATCGCATCTTCACCAAACGTTTCATAAAAATCGCCTACACGAAACAAAAGCAAAGCAGACGGATGTTTCGCCTTGATCTGATTGTACTGACGCATTAAAGGAGTTTCTTCGGTAGAAGTTGTTTTTGCCATCGAAATCTGAGTTTTGGCAAAGATAACAGCTTGATTTGAAAAAAATATAGCCTAAAAACGATAGTTTTGTACAAAATCGACAAGTTGTGAACAGAAAACTGAAATTGTGGGAACTGAACCGTGTAAGCGACGAGGAATTTAAGCAGCAGCGGAAATTTCCGGTCATTATTGTGCTGGATGATATCCGCAGCCTGAATAATATCGGTTCATTTTTCAGGACAGCTGATGCTTTTAACGTAGAGAAAATTTATCTGTGCGGGATTACGGCACGTCCGCCGCACCGTGAAATCCATAAAACAGCTTTGGGAGCAACGGAAACCATTGAGTGGGAGGGAAGAGCCTCTATTGACGAGCTGCTGCCAGAATTAAAAGCACAGGGAATAAAAGTATGCACAGTAGAGCAAGCGGAAAAAACAACATTTTTACAGCACATCGATCAGCTGGAAGGAGACAGATTCGCGCTTGTATTCGGAAACGAAGTGGATGGAGTGCGCCAGTCGGTGATTGACCACAGCGATTATATCATTGAGATTCCCCAGTTCGGGACAAAGCACAGTCTGAATGTCTCCGTGTGTGCCGGAGTGGTAATGTGGGAATTTGCGAAGCGGTTTATGTAAGAAAAGAAAGAAAACAAAACAGTTTTAAATACAGGAGAAATGTCAGTAGAGATAATAAAAACGCACTATTTAACAGATCATCAGTTTCATCAGATAGATCAACTTTGGAATGAAGAATATCCTGTAAATTTAAAGGACAGGTTCGGGCTCTTATTAGAAGGAGTAGAACACTATCATCATTATTTAATTGAGGATGAGAATAAAAATATTCTGGCGTGGGCAGTTGAGTTTGAGAGAGAGAATGAAATACGTTTTTCTATTATTGTCAATAAGGAACAACAGGGCAAAGGGCTTGGAAGTTGTCTGATAAAACGCCTTAAAGAAGATTTGGGAGAATTTTACGGATGGGTGATAGACCACGATAACGATAAAAAAGAAAACGGGGAAAACTATCGCTCACCGTTGCCATTTTATATCAGACAGGGGTTTGAAATCATGCACGATACACGTATTGATAATGATATGCTGAAAGCCGTAAAAATCAAAATGGCGGTAGAATGAACAGTAAATTTTCGAAGCTGAGACAGAGATGTTGCTTTTAAAAATTATAAAGCAGGTATAAGAGGCTTCATTTAACGAAACACATACTCACCTTTTTCTGAAACAGAAAAACGGATTTCCTGTGAAGTTGCCGTAAACTGATCATATCCGGTTTTTAAATTTTTCCAGAAAGAAATGAGCGCAGGGTCAGTGCTGTATTTTTCTTTGTAAGTGCTCATGTTGGTATCGGTCATTTTAAATGGAAAGATGTAAACAGGAATTTTATGTTGCCCGTTATTTTTGGCATGAACAGCTAAGAGATAAATTTCCTTGATAACGTCGTCCGTCATCGGAAGACAGCCTATGGTGACACACGATCCATGAATAAAAATATCTCCGCCCGTATTTCCCTTTTCACTTTTGACCCTGTCTGAAGCATTGGGGTAATTCAGCCCCAGCGACAAATAAAAATTGCTGGTCGGATTGAACCGGTCAATATGGTAAAAACCTTCGGGAACCTGGCCGTCTCCCTGTTTTCTCTTTGGCCCCGGCTGTCCCGAACGGGCGCAGATTTTATAAGAAAACAATTTGCTGTACGTTTTAGAGGAAACGGATTTAGTATAAATATCGAGAATGTCATTTTCTTTATAGGCGACCAGCAGAATGTTCAGATCCTGCAGTGAAAGCTGATGTTCTTTGAGCGCTTTTTCCAGCGTGCTTTGCTTTTGCTCGATTGCTGTCCTGACCCGCTGGAATTTTTTCTGCTCCGTCAGAAAATCCGACTGAAGAGAAAAAGAAAGGAAAACAATCCCTGCAATAAGTAATAACAGTTTCTTGTACATGACATCTCTTGTTTGTCAAATATAATCGGATTAGCTCAAAAAGTAACATAAAATCAGTACAATGACACTCAGAATATTGTCTGATGTCCAAAAATCACAATGTCATAATATCCTGACGTCCTGAAATCCTAAAGTCTCTTTATATTTGCATTATGCAGTTGACACCATCAGAAATAAACAGAAAATTATATGAGAAGCTGTACGGGATCATTACGCCGAACAAGCAGGAAATGTTTGACCGTATCGCGAAGGAACGGACAAGACATCTGACCGTAGTAATTGAAAATGTATTTCAGGAGCACAACGCGAGTGCTGTTGTACGTTCCTGTGATTGTTTCGGATTGCAGGATTTACACGTAATTGAAAAAGACAATAAATATAAAATCCAGCGGGATATCGCGCTTGGAGCTGGCCGCTGGGTAGATATTCATAACTATAAAGATGCTGAAAATGCAACAGTGGAATGTATCCGCGAATTGAAAAAGAAAGGCTATAAAATTGTTGCAACGACACCGCATACGGAAGACCAGACTATTTATGATCTGGACGTGTCACAGCCAATGGCATTTGTTTTCGGCACGGAGAGAAGAGGAATCAGCGATGAGGTTATTCTTGAAGCAGACGAGCTGGTAAGGATTCCGATGTATGGATTTACGGAAAGCTTTAATATTTCCGTTTCAGTGGCGATTATCTTAAATACGATCCGGCAGCGTCTGGAAGAAAGCGTGCTGAACTGGAAATTGAACGAAGATGAGCAAATTGCAGTAAAAATAGAGTGGTGCAAGCGTATTTTGAACGGAGGTGATTTTATTTGTGAACGTTTCATTGAAGAAATTGTAAATGAATATGCTTCAGATTACTGATTTCGAAAAGATAAAGTCGCTGAATTCCCGGAGAAGAAAATTCGGGGAAACCTACCTTGTCCGCCATAAGGAAACAGGGGAAAAAGGTGTTTTGAAAATGCTCGATAAAACGGCTGTTTCGCCTGAATTGTCAGAACAGCTGAAGATCGAATCCCAGCTGTCTTTTTCAGTACCGGGACTTCCTGGAATTTTATGCGTTTTTGAAAATGAGCACTATTTTTCCTTCGTAAAAAAATACCAGGAAGGTATTTTGTGGAACGATTATCTTGATCAGCTTTCAGATGCTGATTTTTACCGGCACGTTCCCAAAGCTGTGGTGCAGCTTATTGAACTGTTACATTTCGTTCATGAAAAAGGATATATACATGGAGATATAAAACCGTCCAACATTTTAATTGATGCCGTTTCACCTGATGATTTTCAGCTACACCTGATCGATTTTGGGTTGAGTTTCCGGATCCGGCATAAAGTATTGTTTAAATTACCATTTTCAATTGGTTTTTCGGCACCGGAATTGATGTTGGGTTATACGGAACTGGCGGATGAAACAACGGATTTCTATGCTTTGGGAATTATGCTTTTTACTATTTTTACAGGAACAATACCTTTGGCACACCCGAATCCGGAAGCATTTATTAATTTACAGCTGACACATCCGTTGCCGAAACACTCAAAAATTCCGCGATCAGTTTTTGCAATTATAGAAAAGATGACCGCTAAACCGGTGTTTCCACTACCTCCGAATCAGCTTTCAGATATTGAAAAAATAAAACTGCTTCAGGAAGGAAAGCAACAGCGGTTGCCGTATGAAAAACTTTTAGAAGCCTGGAACTCTCTTGAAATAAAAAAGAAATGGTTCAGATATGTCTGAATTTACTGTTCAATTCCTGGACTACCTTACCATTTAGCAAAAAGTAGGAGCCAAGAAGTCTGATCAGATTATTTCATGAAAAGAATCTTTCTGTAACCCACTCCGACAACAAAATTCAACGGACTTCCGAAAGATGAATATCCCTGTTGCGCAATAGTATTTGTTGCCAATTGCAGGATGTTATATCCGATTCCCAGATCCATGTAAACCGAACCAAAACGGAAATCATATTTCATCCCGCCTCCTAAACCGATTCCCAGGTTGAAAATGCTTCCTTTTCCGTCTGTCTGAATATCATTTCCTCCGTAGATTTGATATTTTGTTTTATCAAAGCTTTCAATGCGGCTTCTTATATTGTTGAAGCTCAGCATTACCGTTGATCCTCCGTAAAGTGAAAATCCATAATCTATGGGATTGATGATATAAATTTTACGGCCGAATTCCACTCCAAATGTGCTGTAATTGGTAAAGCTGGATAAGTTAATGGAAGGAGGAGAGACGTTCATATCGATAGCATCTGCAACATACTGATCTTTAACGATCAGCTTCTGAGGGAAGAAAAAGGAGACTTTCCCGAAAAAGGCGTTTCTTTCATTTGTCGGCTTTTCTATCAAAACCTGTAACCCATAAAAATTCTTATCCGCACCAAAAGGAATCTGGTAAGCGACATTTCCGCCGATAATAACTTGTGCATTTGCTTTCAAAGCAAACAGGACCACAATCAGAATTATAATTTTTTTACTCATGTTCTTTCCATTTTTGGTAAGTCTTCAGCTGCTTTTCAAAAACCGGGCAATCTTCCTGATGCGCCCCTTTCAAAACCCCAATGCTCATTAAAAACTCATTGACGATTTCACCTCCAACGAATTTAAACTTTTTTTTGAAGATCTTCACCCATTCAATTTTATCTTTTGCGTCTTGTAAGTATATCCATTCGCTAAAAGTCCCGTATTCATTCTGGAGAGTCTTAACTTGTTGTGCATTATGAATTACAGAACGTATTTTCAAGACGTTTCTTATAATATTTTGGTTTGCTAACAAACTATTAATTTTTTCCTCGTCATATTCCGCTATTCTGTCAATAGAGAACTCATCGAAAGCCTCCCGGAAATGCGGCTCTTTTTTCAGAATGATGCTCCATGAAAGACCTGCCTGCATGATCTCCAGGATCAGCCTTCCGAAAAGCTCATCATCTTCCGGGATAGGAAATCCATAGTGGTGGTCATGATAGATTTTATTTCTATCTTCGTCAGGCAGATTCTTACAAAAATTACAATAACTCATAGCGAAATTAAAAATGGCAGTTTACGAATTTAATGGATTTATTCCGGTTGTCAAAGCATCCAGCTTTATTCATCCGCAGGCGGCAGTGACAGGAAATGTGATTATCGGTGAAAATGTGTATGTTGGCCCCGGTGCGGCTATTCGCGGAGACTGGGGAAAAATTATCATTGAAGACGGCTGCAACGTGCAGGAGAATTGTACCATCCACATGTTTCCCGGAACCACAACGATCCTGAAAAAAGGTGCCCATATCGGTCACGGAGCAATTATTCACGGTGGAATTATCGGTGAAAACTGCCTTATCGGAATGAACGCGGTCGTGATGGACGAGGTGGAGATAGGAGAAGAATGTATTATCGGAGCTTTGACATTTGTTCCTGCAAAGATGAATATTCCGCGAAGAAGCCTTGTAGTTGGGAATCCTGCGAAAATCATTAAGGAAGTAAATGATGAAATGATTGCCTGGAAAACCAAGGGAACGCAATTGTATCAGGCACTTCCCGGAGAATTGCACGCAACGCTGAAATTGGTGGAACCGTTGCGGGAAGAAGAGCCGAATCGTCCGGCACAGGAAAAAATGTATGCGACCTGGGAACAGGTGAAGAATAAATAAAGAGGTTGATTCAGTATTTCCGGATTCAGGTATTTTTTTAATACGTTTTTCTTCGTAATTCGAAATGCTGGCCTAAATACAAACGACGTACATCTTCGTTAGAAGCAAGCTCTTCTGCCGTTCCGTGCTTGTAAATCTGTCCGTCGATCAGCAGATAGGCTCTGTCTGTAATGGAAAGTGTTTCATTAACGTTATGGTCAGTGATCAGAATGCCGATATCCTTGCGCTTTAAATCAGCAATAATGCTTTGAATATCTTCCACCGCGATAGGGTCAACACCGGCAAATGGCTCATCCAGCAGGACAAATTTGGGATTAGTAGCCAGCGCCCGCGCAATTTCCGTCCGTCTTTTTTCTCCTCCGGATAAGCGGTTTCCAAGATTTTTTCGCACATGCGTCAGCTTAAATTCTTCGAGCAGCTGCTCCATGCGTTCTTTTCGCTGCTCTTTTCCCAAACTGGTCATTTCCAGGATTGCCATAATATTATCTTCAACAGATAACTTTCTGAAAACGGAAACTTCCTGCGGAAGATAGCCGATTCCGAGCTGAGCTCGTTTATACATCGGATATTCCGTGATATCCAGATCATCTAAAAAAACATGTCCCGAATCCGGTTGGACAAGACCGACCGTCATGTAAAAAGAAGTTGTTTTTCCGGCTCCGTTAGGTCCGAGTAATCCAACAATCTCTCCCTGACTGACTTCAACAGTAACGCCTTTTACAACAGCTCTACCTTTATAAGTCTTGTTTATTCCTTTAGTGTGCAGCTTCACGCGATAATTTTTTTCAAAAATAACATTAAATGATAATATCCCAGCGTACTCTTACTCCGAAAGGATTTGTTCCCGGAATATGATGTGTAACTCTGTAAACCAGGTCTACACGGAAAAACTTGAAAATATTTTCTATTCCCACACCGATCTCGGCATACGGGGTCTTTCCGAAATTCTTTGTATAAGAGGGAATCATAAGGATGCTGTTGTGCTTGTCGCTTAAAGTTCCCCATGTTGCTCTTCCATGTACTACAAGTCTCCACTTTAGTTTTTTTATTCCCGGAATCCTGTCAAAAATAAGTCCTTGAAAATGATGTTCGACGTAAGCGGACACATACTTGTCCGAGATAAATTCAAAATAGTGCATTTTGTTAAAAGCATTGGTTAAGAACCAATACGTCTGGCTTCCCGTGTGAATGTTCAGAAAAGGGTAGGCAGTTTGCCCGAAATACTGTCCGACAGTAAAGCCATAGCGAATCCGTCCTAAAACGCCTGTATTTCTGGTATGGTCCAGGCGGAATTCAATACGATTGTAATTGAACTGGCTTCCCAGAATCCCTTTTATACCGAATGTAGATTCAATGGTCAGAATCGGAAAACGTGATCCGAGCAGCGCTCTGTCAAAAACTCCGGAGATAAACTGACGTTCTTTTCCCCAGCTGATATTGAATTTTATCTCAGTTGTTTTTATCTGGTGGACATTTTCTATCTGATTGACGGATGAAAGTCGTTCGAAACGGGCATTCCCCATGGAATATAGCTGTTTGGTTTCGATTCCTGCGGTAAAAATAAAATCCTTGCTGATATCTTTTTCGAAGGTGAATCCTGCTTTGTTGACATAAAACAGCTTATCCAAAGGCGAAGAGCGCAAGAAAGTCGCAAAAGTATTTCCCACCGATGAGCCACTTCCGTATTGCTCCAGATCGGAATTTGCAAATAACGTCAGCATTCCTCTCTTTTTCGGGGTGACATTAATGCGGATTTGCGCACCACCTTTTATTTTCTGGTCGTAAAAACCATAACCGATCATACCGCCAAGCTCAATCCGTTTTGAGAAATTATTGGATGTACGCAGGGATAAACTCGTTCTGAAGCGTTCGACAGGATTAATGCTTATGATGCTGTATAAGTTTCCGAATTCCACCTTTTTAAACGGATAATAGCCCGTACTTGCCAGAATGACGATATTCTTCATTGTATTAAAGAAAGGTGTCCTGTTCAGGGAATCCACCATTGTGTTGATTCCTTCTTCTTTTATCGAAAGAGGCGTGTGGCGGATACTGTCCCAATAATGATCATTCCGTTCATTGGCACCTTCTAATGTCTCAACGGTGTGATTGGATTTGTAGAATTCATCCGGGCGCTGCTCATTGATGTTGAACTTATTTCTGGAAGATGTTTTTCGGAGATAAAGTCCGTACAGCTTTGTATTCCGGGTAATCTTAAGATCAATGACAATTTTTTCGTTCGTCATCATCCATACTTCTTTTTGAACCTGGTCAAAATACTGCTCAATATAAAAGCCGTTGATGTAATTGATATTGGCGATGCTTGAAAGTGAAGCTTTTATTTCTTTTACAGCATAAGTCGTATCGTGAATCCACATGGAGCCCTCAAATGTTGTTTCCCCGCTGCGTTTTGGCTTGAAATCAATTTTAAAATAAAAACGATCATCGATATAAGCTGAATCTGCAAGAGAATAATTATAGAAATTTTTTCCGTAGTCAGAGATTGGTGAAACGAACGCCCGCTGGAACAAATCAATATAATTGTCATATACATTGATGTCCATGTAAACATCTCCTAATACCTGGTTGATCTGAAGGTTGTCAATTCCTGAAATCCGGCTTGCCTTCATTACTTCCTTCTTTTTAGGAGGATTGTTTTTAAAATAGAAATCTGAAACCGACTCGGAAAGGAGAACAGGAAGTGTTTTACCTTCTCTGTCCGTTGAATCCAGGTAATTCAGAATGAAATCTATTTTTTTGACGAAATTCCGCCCTTCAAATTTTTCTCCGATATTGTTCAGATCCACCTGGATCTTATTGTAAAGCTCATATTCATAAGTTTCTAATTTTTCCTTGTTGTTAATATGCTTATTCCGGATGACACGCTTTAAGATCCGCATGGCAGGGGAGTCTCCTGTCATTTTTATGACAACTTCATCCAGCTCCTCAGAGCTTATTTCCAGGTAAATATTGATTTCCTGCGCTTTATCTAATTGAATTTTTTGCCTGAATGTTTTGTAACCGAAATTGGAAACGATCAGTGTATCTGTGGCATAATAGGTTTCAATCACATAGTTTCCTTCTTCATCCGTAAACACACTGATATCGCTGTCTTTGAAGCTGACCTTTGCAAAGTCAAGGGGTGCTTTGGTTTTCGCATCATAGACTTTACCATATACCTTGGTCTGCTGGCTAAAACAAGTCAGAGTAAAGAGTGACAAAAGTAAGGTTAGTAATAAAAAAAATTTCATTTAGTTGTTCATTCCTTCAAACTTTCGCGTTCACCTCTGGCAGCTACCCAGATTCCGATTTCGTACAATAACAAAATAGGAATTGAGACAATTACCTGACTGATAAGATCCGGCGGAGTAATCACAGCAGCTAAGATTAATACACCTACAATTGCGTGTTTCCTGTACTTTCTTAAAAAGGCAGCTGTAATGATACCGATTTTTGCCAAAATATACATTAAAATCGGAAGAAGAAAAAATAATCCCGAATAAAAAACAGTAGACAGGATGGTGCTCATGTAAGAGCTGATCGTAAAGAAGTTGGCGATCTGCTTTGAGATCTGGTAAGAACCGAAAAACTGGACGCTCAGAGGAGCAACAATAAAATACCCGAATAAGATACCCAGGAAAAACAGAAGGCTGACATAAAAAACAATTCCTCTTACGGCTTTGATTTCCGTCTGCTTGAGCCCGGGTTTGACAAAAGACCAGAGCTGATAAAAGATATAAGGGAATGCAACCACCACACCGCCAAGAAAGCTCATCCACATGGAATAGGCAAATTGTCCGCCCATGGTGTTGCTGTGCATTTGCACGGGAATTTCTTCAATACACACATGCAGGTATTTGCAAAGCAGCTGGAAGGATATGAAATCCGGCTTTGCCATGTTCATGAAAATATTGTTCATGATCCATTCCTGGTAGATCCAGATGACTACAGCAATAACAACAACCGCAACAGCGCTTCTTACCAGCCGCCATCTTAATTCCTCAAGATGGTCGAAAAAATTCATTTCCTGCTTTTCTTTACTCATAATATGCATGCAAAAATAAGAATTGATTTAGCTCGAACGGTCTTGTATCGAATAAATTTTAAAAAGTTGTAGCCGATTTGGATTTTTTGCTTAAATTAGAATGTTTTTATATATCAGACAGGAAAAATTAAAATACATGAATTTGACAGTAGATCTAAAAAGTGCTTTGCGCACTTATTTCGGATTTGACAATTTCAAAGGGAAACAGGAGGATATTATCAATAGCGTGCTTGAGGGAAATAACACCTTTGTTATCATGCCTACTGGAGGAGGAAAATCATTATGCTATCAACTACCCGCATTGATTAGTGAAGGAACTGCAATCGTCGTTTCTCCACTAATTGCATTGATGAAAAATCAAGTAGATGCCATTAGAAATGTTAGCGATAATGAAGCGATAGCTCATTTTTTGAATTCTTCACTAACGAAAGCAGAAATAACAAGAGTGAAAAATGACATCCAAAGCGGAAATACGAAGTTATTATACGTCGCTCCCGAATCACTGGTGAAGCAGGAAAATATTGATTTCCTGACCAGTGTGGATATTTCATTTTTTGCAATTGACGAAGCACACTGTATTTCCGAATGGGGACATGATTTTCGTCCGGAATACCGTCGCCTGCGGGAGATTTTTGAACGTATTTCGAAAGTGCCGACTATTGCGCTGACTGCTACAGCGACGCCTAAGGTGCAATATGATATTCAGAAAAACCTGAATATGCTGGATGCGAAAGTATTCAAATCCTCCTTTAACAGAGATAATCTGTACTATGAAATTCGTCCGAAAAAGAACGTTGAGAAGGAGATTATCCGGTTTATTAAAGCCCGTGAGGGAAAATCGGGTATTGTCTATTGCCTGAGCCGTAAAAAGGTGGAAGAAATGGCGGAGATACTTCAGGTGAACGGAATTAACGCGTTGCCGTATCATGCCGGATTAGATGCCCATCTGCGGGCGAGACATCAGGATATGTTCCTGATGGAAGAAATAGATGTGATCGTAGCAACGATAGCTTTCGGAATGGGAATTGACAAGCCGGATGTCCGTTACGTAATCCATCATGATATCCCGAAATCACTTGAAAGCTATTATCAGGAAACCGGGCGTGCCGGACGTGACGGAGGAGAAGGGGAATGCCTTGTCTTCTATAGTTACAAGGACATTGAAAAGCTTGAAAAGTTCCTGCAGGGGAAACCGGTGACCGAGTTGGAGATCGGGCGTCAGCTCTTGCATGAGATCGTTTCATTTACAGAAACTTCCGTATGCAGAAGAAAATACATCCTTCATTATTTCGGTGAAGACTTTGACGAGCATCAATGTAGCTCGATGTGTGATAACTGCCGCTACCCACGTGAAAAAATCGAAGGAAAAGAATACATCATCAAGCTGTTACAGGCCGTTACGGATCTGAATGAAATGCAGAAAGCAAAGCATGTCTGCAGCTTCCTGACGGGAAATATTACTTCTGATATTAAATCGTATAATCACGATAAGCTGCCGTCTTTTGCCAGCGGAAATGATAAAGATGAGTATTTCTGGAGCGCGGTGATCCGGCAGGCTGATGTCAATAACTTTATTTACAAAGAGATTGATTCCTATGGAACAATAAAACTAACGGAGAAAGGAAAGGAATATCTGGAAAATCCTGTTTCGTTTATGATTGTAAAAGAGCGTAAATTTGATGATACGGATGCAGATGATGATGTGGTAGTGGACGCAAAAGGGAGCGCTTTTGACGACACATTGTACCAAATGCTTTTAGATTTAAGAAAGTCGATTTCGAAGCAGCAAAATATACCTCCGTTTGTTATTTTTCAGGAACCTTCCTTGAAAGATATGTGCTTTCAGTACCCGGTTACAGTTGATGAGCTGACGCATATCCAGGGAGTCGGTACAGGAAAAGCGGCCCGTTACGGGGTTCCGTTTACGGAGCTGATCAAAAGATATGTAGAAGAAAATAATATTGATCGCCCTCAGGATCTGGTCATTAAATCGATTGCCAATAAATCGGCTTTAAAAGTACAGCTGATCCAGAATATCGACCGTAAATTACCACTCGAAGATATCGGCCGGGCACAGGGAAAATCAATGGACGACATTATTGAAGAAATCGAAGGAATTGTTGCTTCCGGAACCCGTGTAAATATTAATTATTATATCGATGAAATTCTGGATCCGGACAACCAGGAAGAAATTTACGACTACTTCAAGGAAGCGGAAACAGACGACCTGATCGAAGCATACAGGGAATTTGACGGTGATTATTCCGAAGAGGAATTACGCCTGATGCGGATCAAATTTATGAGTGAGATGGCAAATTAAAGCCGCTTTCGCAGACAGGAAAATTCATTTAACATTTATCATAAAAAAAGCGGATAGTTTTTCAACATCCGCTTTTTTTGAATATCAAGCTTACTAAGCTGTAGAGTGGTTATTTGATAGAAATGATTTTAAATTCAACACGTCTGTTTTGAGCTCTTCCTTCCTCTGTATCGTTAGTCGTTTCAGGTGCAGACTCACCAAATCCGATGGAGGTTAATCTGTTTGCTGCAATTCCTTTTTCCACAAGATAATTCACAACAGACTTTGCCCTGTTTTCCGAAAGTGTCTGATTGGACGCATCTGAACCTACATTATCCGTATGTCCGCGAATTTCGATTTTCATTCCCGGGTTTTCGTTCAGGATTTTCACAAGATTATCTAATTCCATCTGAGATTCCGGAAGTAATGTTGCTTTAGCTGTTTCAAAGAAGATATTATTCAGACGAATGACAGCAGCAACTTTGAAAGGCTTCATAAGAATATCCCGTTTTACAGTAGCGAATTCTCCGTATTGTGAAAGGTCAAGATTCAAATTCTCTGCATAGAATCCCTGTCTGCTTGCTTCAATACCGTAATTGGCACCATAAGGCAGAATGATTTTAAAGCTTCCATCTACTTCAGAAGAACGGGCATTTCCCAGCGAAACATTTGTTGACAAGTTAAAATATTCCAGGGATGCCTGCATAGGTTCGTTTGTTTCCGCGTTTTTCACAATCCCTTCAATGATGATCACTGGATCCGGCTTTGCCTCTTTAACAAGCACTTCTTCTTTTTTCTCTTTGTTTTTTGAAAACAGCGGAATTCTGTAAATATCCGTACTTCCTCCAATGCCGTCACCACTGGACATAAATGCATATCGCCCGCTTGGAGAAACAATAAAGTAAGCGTCCCAGTTCTCAGAGTTGACAGAAGGCCCGAGATTGGCTGGAGTACTCCATGATTTCCAGGTATCATCCAGTCTTTTTGTCACAAAGATGTCCGCACTTCCGTAACCGTCACGGCTGTACGATGAAAAATACATTGTTTTATCATCCGAAGCGATGTAAGGACCGAAGTCTCCGTGGACAGTGAAAGGCAGCTTTTCAGGGCGTGTCCATTTTTCGTCCGTAATTCTTTTTGAAATGTACAGGTAACTTTTTTCATCTCCCGGTGTTTCCGAGAAAGAAAGGATCATATAATTACCGCTTGGAGCCATACACATGGTAACATATTTTCCCTGCTGCATATTTTCGTAATCCTTTATTTTCAGAGGAATAGGATCTGACCATCCGTTTTTCTTAAGTACAGAGTATGAATATCCCCGTTTTTTGAAATCCAGATATTTATTGAAAACTCCCTTGATAATTCTCAGCTGTCCGTCAGGACTCTGATATTCCAGGGAATTTTTATAAGTGGTATTAAACGGATATCCTAAATGTTTTGCCTGAGAAATAACACTGTCATTTTGGATCTGGCACATCCAGATGTCCTGCGTTTCCCCTGCCATTGTATTCTGGGGATTCGTTTCCCTTACAATAAACATTTTAGAGCCGTCCGGAGAAATATATGGAGAGATTTCTTCGTAACTGGAATTGATCAACGTTCCCAGATTTTCCTTTTGTCCTTTTGCACTTAATACACATCCAAGCGCAAAAAATAAATATATTATCTTTTTCATAGTTTTATTCTTTTTCTCTTACAACCTGATATGCGTTTAAACCTCCTAATTTTGTCTTCCATGAAATTCCGTAGGTCAGCATAAAATACAATCCGTCAGCAGGGCGGTAGCCTAATTCAAATTTGGCATACGATGCACCTCCGTAATTTTTCTTTTTCTCAGGAGATAACAGCTCGATTCCCGCACGCCCTCCGAAAACGCCCGGAGCGAAATTTATCACGGGAATACCTGTCGTTCTGTCGCTGATCTGCTGCATTGGGTAGATCAATACATCCAGGTAATAGCGTTTTACAAAGTTCAGCGCTCTGGTGCCGTATTTTTCAGCATTTAGCTTGTAATTGACCTGAGTAGTAAATAATAATCCGGCATAAAGCCCGCCGAAACGATATTTGTAATAACCTCCACTGAAGTCTTTTTTGGTATCTTCATAAGATTCCGAATTATAGGCATAACCAGCCCGAACTCCAATTGATTTCAGCTTGGTTGCCGGTGGAGTGATGTAAGTGGTTGTCGTGTAATTTCCGCTTTTGGAAGATTTTAAAACAACTTTCTGGTTGCGGACTCTTTTGTACTGCACAAAATTGAAAAATCCGCCTACCTCAAACTGAACACGGTGTTCCTGTCTTCCTAAAGTGAAATAGGAATGACGAAAAGCTGTTTCTGCTCCGAAACGGTTTTTCATCTGGAAAATGGAATTAATTCCCAATCCCAGATTTGCTGCGGAAATGTTTTTCATGTTCATCTCAAATTGCAACAGCTCCAGATTAACCCATAGATTTGCACAATCCTCCGGTGAATCCTTTAATACCCGATAACTGACAGACTGCCCGTAAGACATTCCGAAAGTGGCAAGTAACAATAAAGTAAATAAATATCTCATACGTTAAATTTTTCACAAAGATGAAAACATGCCGATACGTATGGAATACGATAGATGTCGTATTTTGATGAAAAAGGACATCTGAATATTAAAAAAATAAATCCGCAGCTCTCTGTATTTCAGTTGAGTGCGGATTTTGAGATTTTGAAAGATAAACTTATGGTTGGTGTAGTGCAGGTATCAGTGCTTTGGGATCTTTTTCAGCTCTCTGAAAATTCTTTCCTCTTCAAAGTTCCAGGATTGCCATTGTTTAGCGTGAAATCTTTTCAGGAATTTTTTCTCCTTTCTCTTCAGCAGTTTTTCATAATGTGTTTGCGAAGCACTGTCAAATAACAAATATTGATTTTTTAAAAGAAAAGGAAGGCTGGTTTCAGGAAGGTTGTACAAATAGTAATAATGACTTATTTCCGGTTTATTCCGGACATTATATTCCAATATGATCCTGTTCCAGTTGAATAAGCAGCTAAATGTGAGCGTTATAAACAGAAACCAGGTATTTATTCTTACCAGGTACATATTACTCTTGATTTTATAAATTTTGAAAAGTGTGGTGAGCAAACCGATGAAGGTGATGAATATATAGAAATAAACTCCGATTCTTTTGTGAGTTAATCCGCATTCCCTGATATAAGCAGTATTTTTTTCAAAGCAGATGAATAACAGTACGATGTTTAATATAATCCATGTTGCTGCCAGTCCACGGATCCGTTTGTTCCCTGTTATAAAGTTCATATTTCCCCGGAAAAAATAGAGTGTTACGAGTATGGCGATCAGAACAGAAAAAACAGAGCTGTTAATTCCCTGATGCACATATTGCGAATACGTAGAAGCAGAATGATTCTGTGAATTAAAGATAAACTGAACATCCAGGAAGTTGACAACTAATAAAAGTAGGTTGAGCGAAATAAAAGTGATCTGCGCTGCGGCGTATTCCTTTTTCCCGGAAATAAAAACAGAAGTTTCCGAGGGTGAAAAACCTTTTAGATTATTACCGAAAGACTGATCTGCCTGAGCCAGTGCATTGATCTTTGACTGCCTGAAAAATCCGTACATAAGAAACAGCCCGAAAACTGAGAATTGAATAAAATCCCAGGAAATATCCAGATGAAGACGATCTATGAAATCGTAGAAAACAGGATTTGAACTCTTATAGATCTGGAAAAAGAACAGTAAAACAATAGCAGGAACAGTTATTTTCAGGATATTCCCTGCGGAGAAGAGGGATTCCTTTGAGTTACTTTCTTCCTCTGTTTTTCTGTTAAAAACTTCCGTGGACCTGAAGAGACGAAGAACCGGAGTCACAATATAGCTTGTAATGGACTGGATCATTGAAAAGAACAAAGAAGCTTCTTTTTCCAGGCTGAGATTTGCCAGCAGGAGCAGGCTGACAATGTTAGCAAATGCAGATAAGAAACTTCCATATAATAAAGCTCCCGTGGAGGTAATAAGAGAGCAGCAGGCGACCACCAGCCATTTTTTATTTTTTAAAAGAGAAAGGTCAGCTACAAGCAGACTTATTATTAATAATAAATTGAATAGAGGAATATTAATTCCTATCGTCTGTTTGTAAAAGAGAAAACAGTACATAATCAGACTGCTGATAATCAGGATGTTTTTTTTGTTCATAGTTTTAGTTTTTAATTATATAAAGCACTTTGATTTTCAAAGTAATTGTTTAAAAAAATAGCTCAACGATTCAGGAGCTTTTCCAAAGCATCCAGATGCTCATTAAAAGCTGCTTTCCCTGTGGTTGTTATTGTGTAGGCAGTATTTGTCTTTTTTCCGATGAATCTCTTTTCAATAGTCAGATAACCGGCCTTTTCCAGTGCAGACACATGACTGGCAATATTACCGTCACTGGCATCCAGCATTTCTTTTAAAGTCAGGAAATCAATGGATTCATGCACGATAAGCAGTGACATTATACCCAACCGGATCCGGCTTTCAAAGGATTTATTCAGCTTGGAAATAAAGTCTTTCATTTCTTATATTCATATTTATAATACATGGAAATCCCGTAGATAATATGCAAAGCACCGAACCCGATAGCCCAGAATAAGATTCCGTGCCCGATGAAAAAACAGGCAATGAACCCGAGAACAATTTCCAGATAGCCTAAAAACCGGATATCATCCAGTGTGAACTTGCTGCTGTTGATGAGCGCCAAACCGTAGAAGATAAGCATTGAAGGGGCAATTAACCCGATAAAATGATAATGAAACAGAACAATACAGAAAAGCCCGCCGGTGCATAATGGCACAAACAGGTTGATGATAACCAGCTTGGAGGATTTCGTCCAGATTTTCTGCTGTAGCTTTTTTGCTTTTCTGGAAGAGAAAAAATAGGCGGAAAGCAAAGCCAGAAAGAGGATACTCAAAGCAGTTGCTAAAAGCTTCAGCTCAACAGATAAAAGTAGCTCGTTGAATGTTTTTGTATTGTTTCCGGCATTCAGCTGATTAAAAAAATCATCGATCAACCAGTAAGCGATTCCTGCTCCGATTAACGCAAAAATTCCTGCAAAGACGCCTGAAAGTCCGCTGAGGGAAATAAACCGGGTTGATTTTTCCATGATAGAACGAATCTCCGCCAGATCTTGTAAATAATCTTTTTTATCATTCATTTTTAAAGCACTTTGAAATGCAAAGTAAATAAAAAATAAAATACAACTGTAAAAAAAGAAATATTTTTTATCCGGAAAACAGAAAGAGGTAATCAGCGGCGAATTGATTCCGTCGCTGTGGACAGAAACACAGGTAATGAATCAAAATTTGGACGGTTATTTTTATTGTGACGTTTTACGAGTGATTTTCTCTAATTTTGCAGCATGAATCATCCATTAAAAATCGCGGTTATTGGTGGCGGAGCAGCCGGATTTTTCAGTGCTGTGACAGCGAAGCGGAATTTTCCGGAAGCAGAGGTGACAATTTACGAAAAATCGCAGAAAGTGCTTTCGAAGGTCAAAGTTTCCGGTGGTGGACGCTGTAATGTAACGAATCATTGTTTTGATACGGATGAGCTGGCTAAAAATTATCCGAGAGGAGAGCAATTTTTAAGAAAAGCATTTAAGCAGTTTTCCGTACAGGATACCATTGACTGGTATGAATCCAGAGGAGTGAAGCTGGTAACACTTCCTGATAACTGTATGTTTCCCCAATCTGACAGCTCACAAACCATTATAGATTGCCTGATGGAAGAAGCGATTCAGCTGAATGTTGAAATAAAAATCCAGACGCCGGTTCTGGGAATGGAGAAAAAAGCTGATTATTTTGAATTAACAACAACAACGGAAAAGTTAACAGTGAACCGTGTAATTCTGACTGTTGGCGGAATACCGAAACGTTCCGGAATGGAATGGATCTCACAGGCAGGATGTGAGATGATTGATCCGGTTCCGTCTTTGTTCACATTCAATATGCCCAAAAGCCCGGTGACGGAGCTGATGGGAGTTGTTGTGGAGCAGACGGAAAGTAAAATAGAGAGGGAAAAATTAGTGGCAAATGGCCCTTTATTGGTAACTCACTGGGGAATGAGTGGCCCTTCCGTCCTGAAGCTTTCTGCATGGGGAGCACGCTTGCTGGCGGAGAAGAACTACGAGTTTAATTTGCTGGTGAACTGGGTAAACGGTAAAAAAGAAGAAGAGGTACGAACAATGCTCCAGTCGTTTTCTCAGGGAGAGCACAGTGCAAAGAAGCTGGAGAACCTTAATCCTTTCGGGATTTCCAGGCGGATGTGGAAGTTTATCTGCGAGAAGCTGGACTTTTCAGAAGAGCTGCGCTGGAACGAATTGGGAAAGAAGAGCCTGAATAAGCTGGTCAATCAGCTGATCAATGATATGTATCCCGTAAGCGGGAAAACGACTTTTAAGGAAGAGTTTGTAACAGCCGGTGGTGTTGCCTTGAAACAGGTGGATGTAAATACCATGCAGCATAAGCAGATAGAAGGATTATTTTTTGCAGGTGAAGTTTTGGATATTGACGGAATTACCGGAGGTTTTAATTTTCAGGCGGCCTGGACAACCGGTTTTATTGCGGGAAGACATGTTGGAAAATAATTGTTATTGTTGTTCGGGAAAAGATTTTGAAGAGTGCTGCCTTCCTTTTCTGAAAGGAGAAAGTACACCTTTAATTCCGGAAGAGCTGATGCGTTCCCGTTATACGGCCTACGTTTTAGTAAATACAGATTATTTACTGGAAACGACGCATCCTTCCAGACGGGAGCTGTATTCACGGAGAGAGCTGGAACGCTGGGCCAAAAATTCACACTGGCAGAAGCTGGAAATTATAGAAGCAAAAGAGCATATTGTAACGTTTAAAGCGTATTACCGGGATAAGAAGCTACGCCCGTTTGTGCACCACGAACGCTCTGTTTTCATACAGCAGGAAGAAAAATGGTATTATGTTGACGGAACAATTATCGAATGAACATGAAGCTTTTTGACGAACCTTCTGACCCGAATGTAAACTTGCTGCCTTTTGATGGTGAAGTGTATTACTACGGGAAAATCTTCCCGCAAACGGAATCGCTTGAGCTGTTCCGGCAACTGATGACAACGATTAGCTGGCAAAATGATGAGAGTTTTTTATATGGAAAACATTATGTAACCAAACGAAAAGTGGCATGGTTTGCTCAGCAGAATGCAAGTTATACTTATTCGGGAAAAACACATTATGCGGAAATCTGGGATCCTTTTTTACTGGAAATAAAGCAAAGAGTAGAGAACTATACAAAACAAAGCTACAATGCCTGTCTGTTGAATCTCTATCATTCGGGTGAAGAGGGCATGGGAATGCATCAGGACTCAGAAAAAGAGCTGATGGCAGGTGGTTCAATTGCTTCACTGAGCTTCGGAGCAGAACGGAAATTTGTTTTTAAACATCTGGAAACAAAGGAAAAAGTGGAGCTTTTATTGGAAGACGGTTCCTTACTGGAAATGAAAGGAATGACGCAAAGCTGCTGGCAGCATGGACTTCCTGTTTCAAAAAAGATCCTTCAGCCGAGAATAAATCTGACCTTTCGACAAATGAAATGGAAAGGCTGAAACAAAAAGGCGAAGCGTATTCTTGTCAGGATATTGTTCTTCGGTTCTGAATTCTGTTTTATTTTAAAATTTTACTGTTTCCTCAATTTTTTCAATCTTCCTGCTCATTGTTAATAAGTGTTGTAAATTTTCCGTAAAAACATCGGCTGTTCTCATTGAAGTAACCATTTTTTAAAGTAAATTTGCGCTCAATTTGTAAGTTTCTATTGTCAAATTGAAAAAAAAATAAATGCCGAAAGATAATTCTATCAAGTCCGTTCTTATTATTGGCAGCGGTCCTATTGTAATCGGTCAGGCCTGTGAGTTTGACTATTCCGGTTCTCAAGCAGCAAGATCATTAAGAGAAGAAGGTATCGAAGTAACCCTGATCAATTCTAATCCGGCGACTATCATGACGGATAAAGTAGTTGCAGATAATGTGTACTTATTGCCACTGGAACCCGAATCTATCGTTGAAATCCTGAATAAGCACAAGATTGACGCGGTTCTTCCGACAATGGGAGGACAGACAGGATTGAACCTTGCGATGAAATGTGAGGAAATGGGAATCTGGGAAGAGTATAATGTGCGGCTTATCGGTGTAGATACCAAAGCAATTGAAATTACGGAAGACCGCGAGCAATTTCGTGAGCTGATGGGAAAAATCGGTGTTCCGATGGCTCCTCAGCAAACCGCTAAATCTTTCCTTGAAGGTAAAGAAATTGCTCAGAAATTCGGATTTCCTCTTTGTATCCGTGCTTCTTATACCCTGGGCGGAGCCGGAGCATCTATTGTTCATGACCCTAAAGAATTTGACACATTACTTGAAAGAGGCTTGCAGCTGTCGCCTATTCACGAGGTGATGATCGATAAAGCCCTGATGGGATGGAAAGAATACGAGCTGGAATTATTGCGCGATTCCAATGATAATGTAGTAATTATTTGTTCCATAGAGAACTTTGACCCGATGGGAATCCATACGGGAGATTCTATTACTGTTGCTCCTGCAATGACCTTATCCGATACAACATTCCAGAGAATGCGTGATATGGCGATCAAAATGATGCGCTCTATCGGGAATTTCGCAGGAGGTTGTAACGTTCAGTTTGCTGTAAGTCCGGATGAGAAGGAAGACATTATCGCTATTGAGATCAATCCGCGTGTATCCCGTTCTTCGGCACTGGCTTCCAAAGCGACAGGTTACCCGATTGCGAAAATTGCTTCTAAGCTGGCGATCGGTTATCGTCTGGATGAATTGAAAAATCAGATCACTAAAACCACTTCGGCTATGTTTGAGCCGACGCTGGATTACGTGATTGTTAAAATACCGCGCTGGAACTTTAATAAATTCCCGGGAACCGACCGCCGTTTGGGTTTACAGATGAAATCGGTAGGTGAGGTAATGGGAATAGGACGTTCTTTCCAGGAAGCATTGCAAAAAGCATGTCAATCGCTGGAAATTGGTCGTAACGGACTGGGAGCAGACGGAAAAGAACTGACCGATCAGGCTGCGATCTTGCATTCCCTTGAAAATGCATCGTGGAACCGTTTGTTTCATGTGTATGACGCGATCAAGTTGGGAATTCCGTTCAAGACGATCCAGGAGAAAACCAAAATTGATTTATGGTTTCTGAAACAAATCGAGGAGCTGATCAAATTAGAACGCCAGATCGAAAAATATCATCTGGAAAATATTCCGAAGGAATTGCTGTTTGAAGCAAAGCAAAAAGGATACGCTGACAGGCAGGTTGCTCATTTATTGAGATGCCTGGAATCAGAAGTTTACAAAAAACGGGAAGAATTCGGAATCAAACGCGTTTATAAATTAGTGGATACGTGTGCCGCTGAATTCGAAGCGCAGACACCTTATTACTATTCGACGTTTGAATACGAAAATGAAAGCGTTGTTTCCGACCGTAAGAAAATAGTTGTATTAGGTTCCGGCCCTAACCGGATCGGACAGGGAATTGAGTTCGATTATTCCTGTGTACATGGTGTCCTTGCAGCAAAAGAATGCGGTTATGAAACAATTATGATCAACTGTAACCCGGAAACTGTTTCAACAGATTTCGACACAGCTGATAAATTATACTTCGAACCTGTTTTCTGGGAACATATTTACGATATTATCCAGCATGAAAAACCGGAAGGTGTTATTGTTCAGCTGGGAGGCCAGACAGCACTAAAGCTGGCGGAAAAGCTGAATCGCTACGGAATAAAGATAATAGGAACAAGCTTTGAAGCGCTTGACCTGGCAGAAGACAGAGGACGTTTCTCAAAATTGCTGGAAGAAAACAATATTCTTTTCCCTAAATACGGAGTCGTTCAAAGTGCAGAGCAGGCGATAGAGCTTTCAAAAGATTTGGGATTTCCGTTATTAGTCCGCCCTTCATATGTTCTTGGCGGCCAAAAGATGAAAATTGTCATCAATGAGGAAGAGCTGGAGCACCATGTGGTAGATATTATCGGTGAAATGGGCGAAAACCAGATACTGCTGGATCATTTTATCGGTGGAGCAATTGAAGCGGAAGCGGATGCGATCTGTGACGGAGAAGATGTATATATTATCGGGATCATGCAGCATATTGAGCCGGCAGGAATCCATTCCGGAGACTCTTATGCTTTGTTACCTCCTTACAATCTGGGAGATTTAGTAATGACGCAAATTGAAGAAATCACGAAAAAAGTGGCGATCGCATTAAAAACGGTTGGATTGATCAACATACAGTTTGCGATTAAAGATGACAAGGTTTATGTGATCGAAGCCAATCCGAGAGCATCCAGAACCGTTCCGTTCATCGCAAAAGCCTATGATGAGCCATATGTAAATTATGCGACAAAGGTGATGCTGGGCGAGAAAAAGGTGAAAGACTTTAATTTCAATCCGAGAAAAGAAGGATATGCTATTAAGATTCCGGTGTTCTCGTATGAGAAATTCCCGGATGTGAAGAAAGAGCTCGGTCCTGAAATGAAATCCACGGGAGAAGGAATCCGTTTTATCAAAGATCTGCGTGATCCTTTCTTTATGAAGATTTATGCGGAAAGAAACATGCACTTGTCGAGATAATGATAAAGTTTAAAACTATATTAATTGTGATAGGAGCATTCGTGCTCCTTCGCTTTTTAGGGCAGTTGATGAGAGCGAGAAGAGCTGTTCACGAGCAGGAACAGCAGAAAAAAAGAGATAAAGCTGTTCAGAAAAGAAAGGAGTTTATTAAAAAGAACGAAGGAAAAGTATTCGTCATTCCGAAGGATGCGGCTATTGATGAATCAGATGTAGAGGACGCGAGCCACAAGGAGGTATAAGAATTAATTATTTTTCAGATTATTTTTCCCGAATGAATGTTTATCTTCACAAAGTCTAAAAACAGAACACATGAATTTAAAGGATTTTTTTGCTAAATACGGATTTCACTTTATAGCTATTATCGGTTTTCTGGTGATCGCAGGGATCTATTTTAAACCTGCTTTAGAAGGATATGTTTTAAAGCAACATGATATGTTGCAGTATAACGGAATGTCCCGTGAAATTATTGACTATAAAAGTACGGACGGAAAAACGCCTCTTTGGACAAATGCAATGTTTAGCGGTATGCCATCTGCCCAGATCCATGTGGATTACCCGGGAAATTTTTTCAAAACGACATTAAATGCCACCCATAAATTCCTCAATACTCCGGTAGGTTATCTGTTTTTCTATATGCTCGGCTTCTATATATTCGGCCTGTGTATCCGTCTGAACAAATGGGTGAATTTATTGGGAGCAGTTGCTTTTGCATTTTCGTCTTACAATATAATTATCCTTCAGGCAGGTCACATCACTAAAGCTGATGCGATTGCATTCATGCTTCCGGTGATCGGTGGATTTATAATGACATATACCAGGAATATCAAGTGGGGCTCAATCGTTTTCGGAGTTTCTCTTGCCATGCAACTAACAGCTAATCACCTGCAAATCACGTATTATTCCTTGTTCTTATTTTTGGCATTAGGAATTTACTTTCTGATTGATGCGGTCAAAAAAGGCGAATTGAAAAAATTCGGTTTAGCCACGGCGGGAATTCTGGGAACTGCTTTAATTGCAGTTCTCATCAATATCGGGAATATTAAAGTTACTAAAGATTATGCTAAATATACCATTCGTGGAGGAAATGATATTACCATCAACGCTGACGGCACACCAATCGATAAGAGCAATGAAGACGGTCTGGATTTAGAATATATTACAAACTGGAGCTACGGAGTAGGAGAATCGTTCACTATTCTTTCTCCTTACGTAAAAGGCGGCGCATCGGAATCAGTAGCTAATTCACCGTTTACAGATGTTGTTGAAAATGCGGATATTGATTCAGAAGCGAGAAACTTCATTATGAATTATTATTCGTATTGGGGTGATCAGCCCTTCACTTCCGGCCCTGTTTACTTTGGTGTCATTGTCATTTTCCTGGCTTTCCTGGCTTTGGTATTTTTAAGATCTAAAATTAAATGGGCTTATTTTGCTGTCGCTTTGCTGACTTTGGCACTTTCCTGGGGTAAAAACTTTATGGGACTTACGGAATTCTTTGCTCATTATGTTCCCGGTTATAATAAATTCAGGGCAGTAACGATTATTCTGTCAGTTACAAGTATGATTTTCCCGATTTTAGCAGTATTGATTCTGAACCAGTTTTATGCTGAAAGAGAACATCTGAAAACACAAAGCAGGAAGTTCTATATTGCTTCGGGAGTATTTGTCGTATTCTTATTAATGCTGAAGTTCGTAGGCCTGAACGATAATTATTTCTCGGCGACAGATGCAAAGCAGTTTGAATCCATTTTGGGTTCGAAAGAAACACAAAAAGCGAACATGATGAACCAGCTGCTATCTATGAGTGCGGAAGAGCTGGCAAAAAACGGAATAGATAAAAATAATCCGGCGCAGCTTAATCAGATCATTGATGCTCAAATTGAAAAAAACTTTAAAGCATACGACGCAGCTGCATTGAAAGAAGTTCGAAAAGACATTTATAATTCTTCCATGAACCGTTCGTTACTGTTTACTGTTCTTGCTTTTGGTGTTTTGTCGTTGTTATTTGCTACAGAGCTGGACACACGAATTATTGTTGCGGGATTGGGAGCTTTAATACTGATTGACCTGGTAGGTGTGGATCTGAATTACCTGAGCAGCAAAGAAGATGAATCAGGAGAGTATGTCTACTGGCAGGATAAAAGTAATTATCTATATCCAGAGCTGGCAACTTCAGCGGATTTGGACATTTTAAATATGGAGCAGACAGCGCAGCCGTCTTTGCTTCCTGCTATTGAAAAAGCTGCTTCTAAAGGAAAAGAGAATGCTGAGAGACTGGATTTCAGTGACAATATTGCTATTAATAAAGCTATTGAATATGAGAAGTTCAGAGCGTTGAACCGGAATACTAACTATCGTGTTTTAGATCTTACTTCCAATCCGTTTACTTCTTCCAGAACTTCGTATTTTCACAAATCAATCGGAGGATATCACGGTGCAAAACTGAGAAGATACCAGAATCTGATCGAATTCCATTTTACCGGAAATATCAATTTCAAAGTGCTGGAGATGCTGAATGCAAAATATATTATCCAGCAAGATGGAAAAGCAGCCCAGAATCCGACAGTTTTAGGAAACGCATGGTTAGTTCGTGAAGTGAAAACGTTTGAGACGCCTAATGAAGAAATTCGTGCATTAGGAAATTCTTACGAAGTAAAACCATCTGCGATAGCGAAACTATTCATTAACGGTAAAGCTTCTGAAGGAGCAACTGTTACAGGAACAGAGAAAATTCAGGTATTGGTTCAGAATGATACATTTGATATCCGGATCCCACAAGAGCTTCAAAGAAGCTTAAACGCCGGATTGAATGACAATATTGAAGCTGTTTTTGTAATGGATGTTAACAAGAGAACGGATTTTGTCCCTAAAGCAATGTTGGAAAAAGATTCTTCCAATTCATTCCTGCAGCTGCTGGATTTAAAGGTAGCGTATAATTTTGAACCATCTACAGATGCTGTGATGCTGGTATCCGAAGCGAAAAAACTAAGCTCGAAGACCTATTCCGGCTTAGGTACTGTTAAAATGACTTCGTACCACCCTGAGAAATTGAAATATGATTTTGAAAGCGACAGTAAGCAGCTGGTAATTTTCTCTGAAATCTATTACGAAGACGGCTGGAAAGCTTTTATTGATGGTAAAGAAGCTCCTATTGTAAAAGCTGATTATCTGCTTCGGGGTGTAGAGATTCCAGCTGGAACACATACAATTGAATTACGTTATGAATATTCGTTTTTCAAGACGGCTAATGTATTGGCAACAACAGGATGTTTGATTTTTATGTTATTGATCGGAACGGCAATTTATACGGACAGAAAGAAAAAAGTTGCTTAACATCTTATTTAAGAAATGAAAGGACACAATCAAGATAAATACTGGCAAGAGCTTGCAAAAAGGATAGTTTCTCCGGCAGAAACAAAAAATAAACGTCCTGATACTTCAGACTTAGAGATAGAATTTTTAAAGCAATATCTGACAAAAGGTGATGAAATAATTGACTTGGGATCAGGCAGCGGCTTAATTATAAATAAACTGTTGCCACATGTAAAAAATATTGTGGCAGTGGAAAAATTTGAAGATTTCACAAAGTTTATCGTCGAAGATCCAAATATGACTGTTATCAATTCAGATTTGAGAGGATTTAAAATGAGAAAAGAATTTGATGCGGTATTATTGTTTGGTGTGGCTCAGTCCTTTTTTATTGACGATATTAAAGAAATCTATAAAAGCTGTTTTCAGATGCTGAAAACCGGAGGGAAATTTATCAGTAGGATTCACTGTGGACTTACTGAAGATATTTTAGTAGATGGGTTTTCAGAAGAATTAGGAACGAATTATTTTGCTCAGTTCCGGCAGGTAGATTCAGAGATGAAGCTGTTAGAAGAAACAGGATTCAAAAATGTCCGGAAATTTGATATTTTTCCAGATACATTGAATGTTTGGAAAAATTCCCGTCATTTTATTTTTGTTTGTGAAAAATAGCGTATGAAAGTAGCCTTTTGCTTCGATTTGGACGGAACACTCACTTCAGAGGAAATTTTACCTCAGATAGCCCGCCATTTGCAGCTTTATGAAGAGATAGATTTGCTGACGAATATAACGATGCAGGGATTAATATCTTTTGAACGATCGTTCAAATTGCGGGTGAAGCTTTTGTCGTCTGTTCCTATTTCGGAAGTACGGACTATCGTTGATAAGGTCAAATTCGATGCTGCATTAAGTAATTTTGTAAAGACCAATAAGGAGAACTGTTACATTGTTACCGGGAATTTAGATGTTTGGGTACATGATTTTATCGAAAAGAACTATGGTTGTCAGTACTTTTCTTCTACATCGGTTTATGAAGAAGATCAGCTGAAGGGGATTGCGAAAATTATTTCCAAAGCGGATGCAGTAGAGGAATTACGGAAGGAATACGATTTTATTGTAGCTGTCGGCGACGGAATGAACGATTGTTCCATGTTTGAAAAGGCAGATAAAGCGATTGCCTTCGGAGGTGTCCATCAGCCGGTAGAAACACTTATTAAATATTCGGATTATGTGATCTATGATTCGGATTCGCTTGTTTCATTGCTGACTTCTTTAAAAAAGCATTATCATGAAAGTTAAAAACGTCGTCATTTGCGCAGCAGGATTAGGAAGCAGATTAGGCCTTGATATGCCTAAATGTATGGTGAAAATCGGGCCGTACAGGATCATCTATTATTTGCTGAAAGTTTTAAAAGATGTGCCAAATATCCGGATGGTTGTCGGCTTTAAAGAAGAAGAAGTAATCAATTACGTCCGTTCCATACGGAAAGATGTTGTATTTGTGAGAAATTCCAGTTACCAGTCGACTACCAACGCGTACAGCCTTTATCTGGGCTCTCATGACCTGACGGAACCGTTTATGAATATCGACGGTGATATGTTGATCAGCAAAGAACAATTCCAGTATTTTATTGATAATATCAAAGAAGGAGAAGATTTAATCGGCGTTACAAAATCATATACCCAGGATGCCGTTTTTGTCGGATTAAATGAAAATGGCCAGGCAGAGCGATTCAGCAGGGAAAAAATTTCCGATTTGGAGTGGACAGGTGTTGCTTATTTCGCGAATGCAAAAATCAGAAAAGAAGGAAAATATATTTACCAGGAACTGGAAAACTATCTGCCTGTCAGAGCATTAGAAATTGAATGCTTTGAGATAGACACGCCGGAAGATATGGATTACGTTACCAGCAGATTAGACCGTATTTATGGCGATGACTAAAGTAGAAGATTCTTTGGCTTTGGAGCAGGCTAAGAAAAAATGCCTGGAATTGTTAAATATTGTAATTGATTTATGTGAAAAACATAAGATTACATATTGGTTGGATGGAGGCACCCTTTTAGGGGCTGTGCGGCATAAAGGAATGATTCCGTGGGATGATGATATTGATATTTGCTTTCCTGAAAGTGACCACGCACGAATAGTTGAAATCTTAAGGGAGTATTCTCAGGGAGAGAATCCGTACATCGTTTATTTCCATGGTTCAGGATATCATTATGGCCATGATTATTTTGCAGACACAACGACAATTGTCGATGGTGTTTTTCCTTCCCGTGTCGATTTAGTGTGCGTAAAATACGTGGAAAATACCCCGGAAGCGATCAGGATTGATAACAGTTGGGCAAATATTGCTTCTATTTTTTATTTCGGGTATCCCAAACATCCTGAACGGGTTATTGCAGAACATCAACAATATGTGCCAAGAGGAAAGAATATCCTTCTGGAAAACGAACAGTTTTACCTGGCATATCATAATTACATGAGGAATAGTATGGAGTTGCCGTCTCAAACTACGGATTTGCGAATGTATTATTGTACCAATGATTATTTGGTACAGCGCGACCGGCCTCATTTTGATTACAACATTTTATTTCCGTTACAACAAATTGAATTTGAAGGGAGGAAGTTTAATGCACCCAGAGATATTCATGCATATTTAGTTCACCTATACGGAGAAAATTATATGCAATTACCTCCAAAGGAGCAGCAGAAAAGTCACATGAATTTTTTAGCTGTTTCTAATATAAATAAGAAAAAATGGACAAAATTCGTTGTTGAATTTCACGAAAGTGGCTTAAAAAATTTAGCTATCGGGAAAAAGAACAAGCAAATTTGGAGACCCGTAATGAAAATAACTACGTTTCTGACGCTGGTTTTTAAATTGGGAATAAGAGGTGACTTCGGATTAATAAAAGGATTGATGTGGTATTCAAAATCCAGGATGTTTCAGAAGAATTAATTCCGTATAAAAACACAATCCGCTTCGTTCACAAAACCTGTCTCGCTGTCTACTGTTACAGGTTCTATGCTGACTAATTTAAACCCTCTTTCGTTAAAGAAGCGGAAATAATCCTGAATATCCCAATTGACATCTTCATAAATCTCTTTATCGCTGACTAACGGAATTTCAACCATCACGCCTTTTAATTGCTTCAGTAATTCCGTTGCTCCTTCCAGCACTTCTTTTTCAAAACCCTGAGTGTCTATTTTAAGGAACAGGACATCGCTGTCAGAGTAATATCTATCCTTTAAACTATCTAATTTAGCAATGGGAACCTGCTCTTTTCGGGTCGTTTTGGCAGCTGATACCTGTTTAACATATTCAGGTTTAATTGTTTTTATGGAACTGAAAACCGTTTCATCGGAAACATTAATTTCTATCTCCCCATCATGATTTCCAATTGCCATTTTATCTGCAATCGACCAGTTTTCATAGCTGTCCGTTCTCTTTTTTAGCTGTTTTCGGACGGTATCTATCGGCTCAAAAGAAACAATTGCGCCTTTGTATCCGAAATCTATGAGGGATTCCGCAAATTGCCCGGTATTTGCTCCCACGTCGAGCACTTTTGTGATATTATAATGATTCAGCAGCTTCGCGATCCGTAAAAATTCAGAAACAGTAGGATTAATTCGTTTCAATCTGAAATAAATCCCGGACTTAATTGCTAATTGCCGTTTTAGCCTTTCGATAAATTTACTGTTTATAATTGCTCGCGTTAACTTCATGCCTTTGAATGTTCAAAATTTAGTGCAATTCAAAAATAAGAAAATTAATTACTGTTGAGGGACAAAAGCTAAAAGTTAGCTTAGATCCTGATAAGTTAAGACCTAATGAATAATTTCTTTTAGTTTCTGGTTAAAATGCTTAGAGAGACCATTAAGAAGCGTGATTGCTCACTATCTGATCCAGGTACCCGGCCAGTTTCTTCGTCAGCTCAAAGTTTGAAAACTCACGGATATCACTGCTTTCCAGCAGAGGAATATTTTTCAGATGCTTGTCGATCAGCGATAAAATATACTGCTTTTGCTGTTTTTTTTCTGCTTGATATTCTACTGAAATCCCCAGCTTTTTGGATTCCACTATCTGCTTGACATCACCATTATCAGGTCCGAAAACCAGGATAGGAGTGTAGGTGCGCATGCACTCGAATAATTTTCCGGGAATTCTTCCCTGTGCATTCTCTGCCTGATTAACCGGCAGAAGTAATAAGCTGCTTGTTTCGTAGTGCGCAATAACCTCTTTTCGGGGAATCATTCCGTGAAAGGTTGTGATTTTCTCCAGCTGATTTATTTTGACAGCTTCTTTGTTCGTATAGTCCACTTCGCCGGCAAAATCAATGCGGATAATTTCTTTTAATTCCGGTCGTTCTTCTAAAATCTCCCGGATCACTTCAAAAAGACAGGAAAGATTGCGGTCATTTCCCAATAAGCCGGCATGGAAAATTTTGAAATAGTTTGTTGTTTTCTTTTGGAAATCCTTAAAATCGCTTTCATCATACCCGTAATAAATGACATCCACGTTTTTTGCTCCGATTTGTTCTATATCATGTTTCCAGCTGGGACTTGCGATAGTGATCTTTTTAGCGGTTTTAAAAGCTTCCTGTTCCAGGCTTTTATGTTTCTTATCGGCTGATCTACCGATATTCATCAGCTTGTAGTAATCAACCTGTGTCCACGGATCCTGAAAATCTGCCAGCCATGGAATATTAAATTTTTGAGAAAGACGCATCCCGATCACAGTATTGGTATGAGGAGGCCCGTCGGTTAAAATGGCATCAACAGGATGTGATTTCAAATATTCAGACAATAACTTCACAGATGGCTTTATCCAGCTTGCTCTCGCATCCGGAATGAAAAAATTTCCTCGGATCCAGATCCCGAGATTATCTATCCATGATTTTTTTGAAGAGGTTGTTGCAGTGATATTTTGTAAAGGATCCGTTTTTTTCCGTCCGCTTATTTTTTTGAAAAGCTGCAGCGGCTCCCATATTTTTCCTTTGATAATTTCAATTCCTTCCGGAATTTCTTTTTCATTGTTATAGTCTAAAAAAGGATAGCTTGGATTCTCAACAGTATAGACAACCGGCTCCCAGCCAAATTCCCGGAGGTATTTTACAAATTTTAGATTGCGTAGTACACCGATTCCTCCGCAAGGTGGCCAGTAATAGCTGATTACAAGTACTTTTTTCCGATCAGACGCAGTTTCCATAGCATACAAAACTAAAACTTTCATTCTGTTATGGATTTATTTTCCCTTAAAAAATGATAGCTTTGGAGTTTATTACGACTTTTTAGATGGGATATATTCAGAAAGACGCTTTCAGAACAATGTTACTTTCCTATTTAGGGATGTTCTTAGGATATTTCAATAAAGCCTTTTTGTTTATTATTTTCCTGACAACTGAAGAAATGGGGCTGTTAAACCTTCTTCTTTCCGTAGGGCTTTTATTTGCGCAGTTCTGTAATCTGGGAACAGTTTATTCCATAGGGAAGTTTTTTCCGTTTTTCAGAAATAAGGCAAAGAACAATTATGGTTTTTTACAGTATAATTTTTTGATCGTTACGGCAGGCGTTATTCTGTTTACTTTTCTGGTGCTTATTTTCAGAAACGGGATCAGCTCTTATTATGCGGAGAAATCACCGGATTTTGTGAAGTACTATTTATGGTTCATTCCGATCGGTATAGCATATATTTATTTTTTCCTGTTTGAAAATTATTTGAGAGCACTTCACAAAAACGTAATTTCCGTTTTTCTCTATGAGGTTTTTCTCAGAATTCTCACTACGCTGGCGATCGTTGCCTATGGTGTTAAATGGATAGATTTTGATCTTCTGGTAAAAGTATCTTCTGTTATTTATTTTATACCCACTTTTTTCCTTGCAGTGTACCTGTTTTACCTTAAAGAGCTTGATTTTCGTGCCTGGTCGATCAGCATTCCGAAACGGTTTCGAAAAATACTGTTCCGGTTCAGCGCACTAAGCTATTTTAATACACTTGGCAGCTTGATTGTAACGACCATAGACGCGATGATGATCGCCGCTTATCTGGGGCTTGCCGAAACAGGGATCTACACTACGATCGTTTTTATTACTGCGTTTCTTCAGGTGCCTTATCGATCCCTCACACGGATTACCAATCCGCTGGTAGCTGTTTACTGGAAAGCAGGAGATATGGTTAAAATGCAGGAATTGTATCAGAGAGTGAGCTCTGTCTTACTTATAATTTCAACAGTGCTGTTTATGTATATCTGGATCAATCGTGAAGCTGTTTTTTATATTCTGAAACCTGAGTTCGTACAGGGAATTCCGGTTTTTCTGTTCCTGATGATTGGCAGGCTGACAGATATGTATCTGGGACTTAACGGAACAATTTTTACGATGTCCAAAAAATTCGCTTTTGATCTGATCTTTACATTTTTACTGATCGTTATTGTGTATGTTCTCAATATCTTTTTTATTCCCCGTATAGGCATGTCAGGAGCTGCATTGAGCACCATGATCGCCTTGCTGGTTTACAATGTCGGGCGTGCTTATTTTGTGTGGAAACATTACAAGCTGCATCCGTTCACAGCCAGCCAGGGATGGGTAATGCTGATTTTTGGGTTTAATGTACTGGCTTTTGAGCTGATCCCTCATCTGGATAACCGATGGGTAGATATTATAGTTCGTTCCGTGACGTTTACAGCGACTTATCCTCTTTTGCTTTATTTCCTTAAAGTGGAAACTGAGATAAATAGCTATGTTGATAAGCTGCTGCGAAGAGTGGGCTGGCTGAAAACGTAAATAGGAGCAGAGAGAAACGTCAAAAATCTCATTTTTCATTTATCTGTGGTAATAACTATCATAATTTTATTATTTTTAGAGCGAACTTATGTAGATATGAAATTTGAAATAATCGAAAAACCGAGCTACGACCTGCTGGTCAGTAAAGTAGAAAAAATTGATGCTTCCAACGCAACGGAATTAAGAGGGTTATTTACAGAACTTCAGAATAAGTCGCGGAATAAGGTTGTGGTAGATTTAAGCGATACGAAATATTGCGATTCCTCCGGTTTGAGCGCACTGTTATTAGGACACCGCAACTGTCGTGATACAAATGGCAAATTCGTAGTTTGCGGGATTCAGCCGATGGTGGATAAGCTTATCAAAATAGCACAGTTGGATAAGGTGCTGCAAATAGCTGGTTCAAGAGAAAAAGCAGAACAAGAAATAGCATAAATGGGATTTAAGGTTTTAATTTTAGGTTCGGGGTCTGCTCTGCCTACAAATCATCGAAATCCCACAGCCCAGTATATTTTTTGTAATAACCGTCATATCCTGATTGACTGTGGAGAGGGAACACAGATCCAGCTACGCAAAAATAAAGTCCGTCTTCAGAAAATAGATACCATTCTCATCTCTCATCTGCACGGAGATCATTATTTCGGATTAGTGGGACTTATCAGCACGATGCACCTGCTTGGACGTGACCGCGATCTTACAATTTACGGACCGGATCCTCTGGAGAAAATTGTCCGGATGCAGCTGGAAATAGAGGGATATCCTTTAGGGTTTAAAATTAATTTTGTTTCAATAAACGGTGACAGCGCAAAAGAAATTTACCGGGATAATGCGATAATTATCAGGACTTTCCCATTAAATCACCGGATTCCGACCAATGGTTTTGTTATTGAAGAGACACCAAAAAAATTGAAAATCAATAAATTTCTTTTTGAGCTGGATAAAGTACCTATTCCCGCAGCTCAGCTGTTCAAAATGAGTCAGAACTATGTTTCTAATGCCGGGAAGGAATATTCTTACGAAAGATACACGCAGCCACCTGATAAATCATTCAGGTATGCTTATTGTTCCGATACAAAATACGATGAATCAATTATAGAGCATATTACGGGCGCCAGCCTTCTTTATCATGAAGCGACATTTGCCAATGACATGAAGGAGCGTGCCAGACAGACCTATCATTCTACGGCGGAGCAAGCAGCAACGATTGCAAAAAAAGCAAAGGTTTCAAAGCTTCTTTTAGGGCATCTGAGCGCACGTTACGGAGCTGTTTATATGCATTTGGATGAAGCGAAAGCAGTGTTTGAAAATACGTATGTAGTGAATGATGGCGACGAAATCGTTCTGTATTGAATTAAAATCGAATATATGTTTAGATAAACTTCAAACCTATGATGAAATTAAAAATAACATTATTATTGCTGAATGACGGCGACGAAATAGTCTGTATTTGTGATTTGGATTATTGTTTTTTACAGGTGAGTATTGTTTCACTATAGCTGCTTGAATTTGAGCCGTAATACATCTCTCGGTTAAAAATCGTAAAACTTTTTTTATCCCAGCCCCATTTCATATGTACTTTCTCTTCTTGACCGTTATCGTTGTACTTGATTAAAAAAGCATCTTCTTCGGGTAAATAATTAACATTAGCTGTAAAACCAGGAATATAACTGTCATAACCATTGATAATAACTGGTTGATCAGGGACGGTTAATAATCCGACTCCATTTTTGTCAAATTCTATTGTTCCCCATGATGGATGTTCAAATGTTTTAGGAGAACTGCCTGAAAAATTTCCCCAAGAAGTTACTTTTCTCTGAACACTCCAAGTTCCTTTCAACTTAGCATTCACTTGAGTTTCTTTATTGCAACTAAATAGTAATACTGTCGAAGTGATAAATATTAACAATGTTCTCATAGAATTTTATTTTTTACAGGTCATTACTTCCGAAAATCCGGACTGACCTACGTTAGAGGTAAGTGTAAATTCATTTTTCTCCCAATTCCAGGTTATATCATAGCCAATACCGCTGTTATCAACATACAGGATTAATTTTTCGCCAGAAACGGAATATTTGAATTGAGCTGCCTGATAGTTTAAGGCACGTTGCCCTGTTTCATTTCTGTTGAAATCAATTTCTCCACAATCATTACACCAGTATACTTGATTTTGATTAATCCCACTTGGGTCCCATATATATCTTTCATAATGTGAAATTCTCCATTTTCCGTTTCCACTGTTAAGTCTGTTTTTTATTGCCCCTTCCTTCTTGCAGCTTAAAAGAAATAATGGAATAAAAAGAAAGTATATGAGTTTCATATTTTAATTTTTATGATTATTCTGTTTGCAAATATAACATATTTTTATTAAAAAATACTCTTTATCTTGATTTTAAATATACTGACACTGATTTTGTTGATGATGAAGATAAGCTCTATATTTGGGCAAACTTCAAACCCATGATGAAATTAAAAATAACGTTATTACTGCTTGCTGTTTATTGCTTTGCGAGCGCTCAAATTGATTATACATTGAAAATGTCAAATCCTCAATCGCATTATTTTGAGGTGGAAATGGCTATAAAAAATATTAAAGAAAAAGAAATTGAGGTCAAAATGCCGGTTTGGGCTCCGGGTTCTTACCTGGTTCGTGATTTCTCTAAAAATGTCAATTTAGTAAAAGCGTTTGATGAAAAAGGAAACGCTCTGGCGGTTGAAAAGACCAAAAAGAACGCCTGGCAAATTAAGAACGGTACGGCTAAAAATATCAGGGTTCAGTATGAAGTTTATGCGTTTGAGCTGACCGTAAGAACCAGCTTTCTGGATTTGACACATGGTTTTGTCAGCGGCACGGGAGTTTTTATGTATTCGGAAAAGTACCGTAATCAATCCGGAAAGCTGACAATCGTTCCTCATCCTGCTTTTTCTACAATTACTACGTCTTTGGAGCAAAAAGGAGAAGGTGTTGCCGGTGACGGCGCTCAGACTTTTGTGTATGTTGATTATGACGAGCTGGCGGATTGCCCGATAGAGATAGGAAATCAGAAAGTATTTGAGTTTTCGGCAAGTGGATGTAAACATACTGTTGCAATGTATGGTGAAGCAAATTATAATGTTGACCAGCTGAAAAAAGACATGGCGAAGATTGTGGACGCTTCCACCGCTATTTTTGGTGAAAACCCAAATAAAAATTATGTCTTCATCATTCACAATGTAACGGACGGACAAGGAGGATTGGAACATAAAAATTCCACTACGCTAAGTGTTAACAGATTTACCTATTCACCTGATAAGTACGTGAGATTTTTGACGCTTGTGGCTCATGAATATTTCCATCTGTGGAATGTCAAACGAATCCGCGCGAAGGAATTAGGGCCGTTTAATTATGATGAAGAGGTTTATACGCCTTTGCTTTACGTTATGGAAGGTTTTACTTCTTATTATGAGGATCTGATTGTTTATAAAGCAGGTTTTATCGATGAAAACAGTTATCTGGGAACAATTCAGGCTGCCGTAAATCACGTGGAAGGTTCTGTCGGATCAAAAGTGCAGCCCTTATCACATGCAAGCTTTGATGCATGGATTAAAGCGTACAAACCTAATGAAAATTCCTCCAATACGACAATGACGTATTACACGAGAGGTGGTTTGGTTGCCTCACTGATGGATGCTTTGATTATAGACAAGTTCAATGGTAAAAAAACACTGGATGATTTTATGCGCCTGCTGTATCAAAAGTATTATAAATCAAAAGATACCGGTTTTACAAATGCCGAGTTCGAAAGTGATTTTTCCAGATTTATGGAGGAAGATATGAATTGGTTTTTTGCAAAATATGTTCACGGAACGGAAACTCCTGATTATGCGAAAATATTCGGAGCTATAGGAATAAAAGTAGAGGATGTTTCGAAGGAAAGCCCAAGCCTTGGGATAGCTGTCGGTGGTGATGGGATAGTGAAAGCGATCCGTTCCGGTTCAGCAGCTGAAAAAGCCGGATTGAGTGTGAATGACGAAATTATCGCAATTAACAGGAACCGTGTTGCCGGAAGCCAGGTATCAGAAGCAGTAGGAGCATTAGCTGTCGGGGAAGAAGTGAAGATCCTGGTGTCCCGTGATAATATTATTCTGGAGCTGAAAGCTAAAAATGAATTATACAAAAAACAATCGTATAAATTCTCTCTTACGGAAAATGCCGTTTCTGATCCGAAAGCGCGTGCGCTCTTCAGGCTATGATTCAGGAATAAAAGAAAATTCCTTTATATCAATAATATTTTCAAAGAGATGAGGATAATAATGCTTCATCTCTTTGTTCATTAAATGCACAGGGACATCGTCAAAAGTTCCGTAATCGTGAAGGTATTCCATGAACTTTTTATCTTTTTCAAACGCCTGGAACAAGGAATCTGCTTCCCCATTCCAGTCCAATGGAGTGACATTGGAAATTCTGCATACACGTTTATCAAATGCCGGCGTACATTTTACCCATTTGTTTTCAATTAAAAGCTCAACATATCCGTGAAAAACAATTTCATCGCGCTTGAGATAATGCGTCAGCTTTTCTGTTCCGATATGATTAACGACAATAGCGTATCCCAACCGGCTTGGAATTCCGAAATAACGCGCGCATGTTGCGAGAATAACTGCTTTTTCAACGCACCACGCTCTTTTTTTCTTAAAAATAGATGAAGATTTGAGTGCTCCAGAAGTAAGGTGCAGGTGGAAAGGATCGTAAAGAAAATGATCTCTGACTTTATAGTATAATTCTATTGCCAGTTCTTTTTTACTTTGTGAAGGATTGATGTCCTTACAGAAATAAATGGTCGAAGAATGATGAATTTCTAAAAAGTCAGTCGCCTTAAGATAATTTTCCATACGGTAAAACTAAAGATAATCTTAGAAAAAATGTTTTAATTTAGAGGATTCGAAAGCGATTTCTAACTGTGAAATAATAATTTATGGAAAATAATAGTCTGGAAACGAAAGAATTTGTTGTTGCAAAGAAATATGTAAAAACGTTCGGCACATGGATGTTTGGGCAGGAAAAGCCCGGTATCTGGACACAATTAGTGTTTTATGTAAATCTTTTGATTGCATTTATCTTTTTGATCTGGCATTTGCTGAGCTATTATGTCTTGTCCATGAGCACATTGATTTATGAGCAGAAAAAAATTGATATAGCTGCTCTGCTTCAGAAGCGGGCGGAAGATCTGGGGCTTTCAAAAGAATATTTTGAAGAGCATCTGATGAACTTCCAATTGATTAATATCAGCATCTGGATCATTTTTGTGGTAGGGCTAATCGTTCTTTGGCGCCGGAAAAGCATTGCTTTCTGGATCCATGGTTTTTGCCTGATCGCTTATTATTGCGTGCTGTTCTTTTATATGAATTTTAAATTCTTTAATCTGGATATTCAACTGTCCGATAAAATAATGCTTGGAGTTTCTATTTTAACACTCTCTGTTTTTTACCTGACGGATTACCTTCAAAAGAAGAAGGCAATGAAAGCAGAACAGGCTGCTATGGAACAGTAATAAGCTGAATGAGCTTTGCAGGAGTTTGGTGTTCTCTGCCTGCGATAATGTGTGCTCTTTCATAATATTCTTCTCGTTTTTCAAGAAGATTTGTGATGTGGTCCAGTAATTCGTTCTCCGTTTTGTCTTTTAAAAGAGGCCGGTCATTTTTCCTGTTGATCAGGCGATGAAACAATTCCTTCGGAGATCTTTGAAGATAGATTACTCTTCCGAGCGCAAGTAATTTGTCCATATTGTCTTTGTAGCAGGGCAAACCGCCTCCAACCGAAATAATGCAGTTTCCTTTTGATTTAAGTTCTGATAATACCAGCTGCTCTGACTCCCTGAATTTTGCTTCTCCTTCCGTATCAAAAATTTCAGGAATGGTTTTTCCGTGAAGATTTTCAATGAGCAGGTCCGTATCAATAAATTCGTATGCTAATTTATTTGCCAGCTTTTTTCCGAGCGTAGTTTTTCCCGATCCCATAAATCCGATAAGAATGATTCTCGTTGTATCCATACAAATAAAAAAGTCTGGCGAAAGCCAGACTTAAAATTATAAAAAACTAAATGATTAATTATTCGATGATGAACTTTTTAATAGCAGTTCTGTTATCATTCGTGTTTACTTTAATCTGATAAACTCCTGAAGGGAAAGAAGTAACATCTAACTGAGTTAAAATCTGATCAGATTGAATAGTTGATTTATATACAACTTTTCCAACTAAATCAATAACTTCATAAGTAGCATCCCATTTATTTCCGGGGATTTCAATTGTCACAGTACTGTTAGCCGGGTTTGGATACACGGAAAAATAAACTTTTTCAGGATTATTTTTAGTACTTAGTCCCTGAACACAAAGATTCTGGTAAGTGAATCCCATCATGTCAGCGAAGTATTCAGGCCCGAATTCACAATGCCCACCTGTAGGGTAATTTTTATATTTTGAATTTACACCTACATTATGAGCTCTGTTAAACATCAGAGAATCACCATATAAATCTACTGGAATTGTCATTCCAATATTAGGTTGCCCATATAGGTTAGGTACAACTTGATCTGGAGTAGTATGAACACCATAATACGGTTGGTCACCACTTTCAATCCAAGTCGTATCCATAATAGCACCACACATACTTAAAACCATTTGTGGAGTGCTGCTATATCCTGAATTACCAGAAGTTCCATCTAAACCACCCTGAGCTGAAAAGTAAGAAGTTAATTCACTTGGAATTTTATTATCATTGTCTAAGAAAATTAAATGGTTTGCCAGAATCGCTCCCGCAGAAACTCCTCCATTGATAATAATGTTTGGGTTAATTCCATAAGGATTATTATTGTCGTATGATTTTCTCATATAACGGATAGCTGCTTTCATGTCATGGATAGCTCTGACAACCTCTTTTTTAAATTCAAGCCCGGGATTAGCTATTACTGAAGCATTTACATTTAAAAGTCGATAAGATATAGAAACAGTTACATATCCCATGGAAGAGATATTCTTACATAAGGTAGCAATATCTTTTCTGTTTCCTCCGATAAACGATCCGCCATGAGCAAGTAAGACAACTGGTCGATCTGTATCGGTATCATTTTTAGGATAATAAATATCCAAATATAGATCTTCATTCGTTATTCCATCCTGCTTATAGTTGGAGCCATACTTTATATTTACAGCCGAATCAATGTCTGTAAAGATGGCCTGGCTGTACCTGTTTCCGCTACAATCCTGAGCAAATGATTGAAGTGATAACAACGAAATGGTTAAAGCACTTAGGGAAAGTATTAGTTTTTTCATACACAATTAATTTTATCTGAACCCCTAAGTTAAAAATAAAATAATACCATGTTTAATTTTTACAAAAAATAATGTCATTTTTTTGACGCTTGCCTTTTTTCTTTCCGTTCGTCTTTTTTACGTTCTCTTTTCTCCTGCCGTATTTCCTTTTTACTGGTACGGTACTCTTTCATGCCTTCCTTGTATTCTTCTTTCGTTACCTTTTTGTAAGTAGGGTCAAAGTAAACAGCTTCATTTTGAATATCCTGGATTACCTTTTCTGTCAGTTTGTCTTTTCCGGAAGGATCGTATCTGACGGTTAAATCCTGCTCAAACATCTTTGCCATACCTGTGTAAACAGTTGCCTGAAGCTTTCCGCGGTATCTCCGGATAATTTCATCTACGGTCATTCCCGTTTCCCGGTGAATCAGCTTCATGAGCAATTTTCCTTCCGAGCGATATAGATCCTTTATCATATAGTTGAACTCGTCGAAAAGCTTACTTTGTGTTTCTTTGGATGTCTTTTTTATCTGTCGCTTTTTGTCCATTGCAGCCAGCTCATCATCCAGCTCATGCAGGATCTCGGCTGCGTATAAAGCATACGGATACAATTTCTGGACACGTTTCAGCTCATAGGCATAAGCAGAATTACTCCGGACAATCTTTACCGGATTCAATTCAGTGTGATATGCGGAAGTATCTTCCTGAGCTGTCGAATTGTTACTCAAAAGCATCACAAATGTTGTAACGATAAAAATAAGGAGCTTATTCATAGGAAACTTTCAGAATCAATATACAAAAATACCGCCAAAAATCAGCAGCCTGAAAAATATTTAACAGAAAGACTTTATCTGAGCGCTTATTAGTTTTATATTTGTACTATGTTGAAACAGTTGGTGATCATACTCCATTTCTTTGTGGCGGCTTTTATAGTGCTGCCTAAAAGTTATTTCCATGATTGCCACTATGAGCATGAGTCTGTAGTCGAGAAGCAGCGGTCTAATTTCTCTGAAACCTGTCACATCTGTGATATATTCTTTTTTCAGGTTTTTGACCAGATTGATTTCGATTACTCATTCCATGTTTTCAGAAGCTTTGAAAAGCATACGTTTTTTGAAGCTGTTTTAACGGCCGAAGAGATTTTTAAAGATATAAAATCCCGCGGCCCGCCTTTTACCGCATAATCTCATTTCTCTGTATTTGCCGCCTGATGATTCATTTTGAGCGGTGTTTTTCGGTTATGTATTGGTAACATTATAATGAAAAAGTTATTATTGGCTTTTGCATTTTTAAATTCATGGTTTTCTTATGCCCAACCTTGTAATATCTCTTATTCGGGGATTATTCTTGATGAGCACGATCACACACCTGTTTTAAGTGCAAAAGTAACTGTGAAGGAGTTGAACAAAACGTATTCAACCGATTCCGGTGGTTATTTTATGATAGACAGCTTGTGTCCGGGAGTTTACAATTTCCTGTTTTATCATCATTTCGGCTGTGAGCCGGTAAAAGCCGTGAAAGTATTGCTGGCTCCGGTAAAGGATACTGTTTTCCTTGAATACCATTATGATGATGAGCTGGAAAAAGTAATAATAATGAGTAAGCCTTATTCAGTAGATTTTTTAAAAAAGGTAAATTCAGCACCTTTGGATGTGCAGCTTGAGCGTGGTAAAACGTGGGTTGATTTATTGAAAACAATTCCCGGAGTGACCAGCTTATCTACAGGAGCAACGATTCAAAAGCCTGTAATTCACGGAATGTATGGAAATCGTGTGCTTACATTAGTGGATCAGGCCAGGCTGGAAGGCCAGCAATGGGGAAACGAACATGCCCCCGAAGTGAATCCTTATGCCTATGAATCTACTTCTGTTATCAAAGGTGCCGCCGCTGTTGAATATGGTTCGGATGCTGTCGGAGGAGTAATTTCGACTAAAATGCTGCCGATCCCTTCAGATAAAAGGTTTGGAGGACTTGCGGATCTGGGGTACGCAACCAATGGGAATCAGCTGTTGGGAAATTTAAAGCTACACGGCCGTTTTCCCGGGAGCAAATCCTTTAGCTGGTTGCTGCAGGGAGCTTATAAGAAATCAGGTACTTTGAAAGCTCCATCCTATTATCTTGCCAATACTGCGATGGACGAGGTCAATTCTTCTGCAATGTTGAATTACGAAGGAAAGCACTGGAATTCACACGTAGCCTACACTTTTTTCCAGACTAATCTGGGAATTTTAGCTGCTGCGCATATTTCGAATGTGAGTGACTTGCTTAAAGCTTTTTATGTGGAAGAACCTGCTGTGAAGGGTGATTTTACGTATCGTATCCAGTCGCCGAGGCTGCACACGACACATCACCTGGCAGTGTGGAATAATACGTATAAGTTCAACAATAAGCATTCAGTAGAGCTGAACTATTCCTTTCAGTCGAATGACCGTAAGGAGATGGACAGCCATAATGGCTTTCAGACAAAAGAATCAGTGCTGATGTCGCTTCAGCTGAATACTCAAAGCATAACTGCTGCGTATGTGCATCAGTGGCATCCTAAAGTGAAAGGAAAAATTGGTGTTAATTACTGGCACCAGACAAACTATTATGAAGGACGTTATTTTGTACCTAATTATTACAAAAACGCAGCGGGAGGATTCTGGATTGAAAGCTGGAACATCACCGAGAAGCACCGGGTGGAAGCCGGGATCAGATATGATTGGATGAACTATGATACTTACCTGGTTGAAAACGGAAGTGTAAGTAATTACCTGCATAATTATGGCCATTTATCCGGTACATTCCAGTATTTGTATACGATCAATCATCATCTGGACCTGAGAGTTTCCGGTGGTAATTCGTGGCGTGCTCCATCAATAAATGAGTTGTACAGCAACGGAATTCACCACGGAGCAGCTCTTTACGAGATAGGAGACCGGAATTTAAAGGAAGAACGCACCTGGAATATTGGCGGAGGAATCAATTATTCTTCGGTTCGCTGGAGTGCCCAGCTGGATATCTATCATTACTGGTTCTCCAATTACATCTATCTACAATCCACCGGAACGCCGATCCTGACTATTTACGGAGCTTATCCGGCTTTCGCATATCAACAGGTGCAGGCAACCTATTCGGGAATGGATCTGAATGTGAATTACAAGTTTACGAGCTGGTTTTCCGCTTCATTGAAAGGTTCGCTGGTCAGAGCTTATAACCAGAAAACAAAGGAACATCTGGTGAACATTCCGGCAGATCGTTTGCGGCCTTCTTTATTGTTTACAAAAGAATTCAAAAATGAAGATCAGCTGAAAATCAGAATAGGTTCTACGTTGGTTCGAAAGCAGACAAAAGCTCCGGTTGAATATGATTATGTTGCGCCGCCCAAAGGTTATGTATTAATGGATCTGGCTGTTCTGTACTATCTGAATTATCAGAAAGGAGACATTGTATTCAGTGTGAACGCAGAGAATCTGTTAAATACCAGATACCGTGATTATATGAATCGTTTCAGGTACTATGCAGACGAAATGGGGAGATGTGTTTATTTAAAAATTCAAGTTCCATTTTAAAAAAAGAGAAAAATGAAAAAAGCAATTTTATTTATGAGTATGGCAATTGTAGCAATTGCATGTAAAAAAGAAAAAATCGAAGATCCGCATGACGATCATGACCATGATGCGGTTACAACATTGAAGCTGGAATTAAAAGATTCGGCAAATAATGTTTTTACATATTATTTCCGCGATCTGGATGGAGTAGGGGGCGTAGCCCCGGTTATCGATACGATCCAGCTGGTGAAAGGAAAAACGTATGCAATGTCACTTTCCTTTTTATATGAATCGTCGTCCGAAACAGAAGATCTGACTTCTGAGATCATAGAAGAAGCGGATCATCACTTGATCTGTAAATCAACAACGCTTTCCGGATTAACTTTTTCGTCAGCTGACGAAATAGGAATTACCGGAAGCTTAATCGTTGATCAGAATACGGCAAGCGAAGGAACGGTAAGAATCCGTTTAAAACATTTTCATGATGCAAGTGAAAAACCCGAAGGATGTGATGCCGGTGACACAGATGTGGATGTGACATTTCCAACGGTAGTACAGTAAAAACAAAAACATAAAAAAGGTGGTCAAATTGTTGTTGACCACCTTTTTATTTTTAGCTAAAATGTATGAAGATCATTCTTTCACAATGATGAACTCTGTTCTTCTGTTCATTTGATGCTGTTCCTCAGAACAGTTGGAATCGTCTGCTTCTTCACATCCGCAATTATTCAGCAGCTGTGTTTCACCATATCCTTTACCTGTGATTCGCGCATCTCCGTTTTTAATGCGTTTCTTGATATATTCCGCTGCGCGCATTGCTCTTCTGTCAGAAAGCCATTGATTGTATTCATCGTCTTCACGGCAGTCTGTATGAGAGCCTAATTCAATAACAATGTTCGGATTCAGGTTCATTGCCTGAATGATCTTATCCAGCTCTTTTTTTGCATCTTTCCGGAGGTAAGAACTGTTCAGATCATAATAAATCGTATTTAATACCATTACTTTACCCAAGTCTTTTCCTGCTTTGGATTTTTCAATGCCGATCGGTTCTATATCGATGTAACGGTCACTTCCGGCAACAAATACAATATCTTTGGAAACGGAAATGTATCCGGGCTTGTTAATGATAAGCTTGCAGGCATTGCTGGAATTGGTTTTCAATCCTTTAAAGTCATTGGAAACATACGTACCATCTTTTCTGGTGTATACCGAATAAAGTGTTTTTCCGTTCTTATCCTGAACTTCAATTTCAGCTCCTTCCAGCTTTGCATTCGTTTCCTTATCAAATACGGAGCCTCTGAGCGTATAAAGCTGACTTACGGAAATTTCATTATTTTCGTCAACCTCAATTCCTAATTCTTTTTCAATTTCTTCAAATGTATCCTCACAGTTGGTGCTGAAGTTTTGAACTGCGATTTCTTTTCCTGAAACAGAGTTAATATATTTTAGCTCATACTTTTTACATTTTTCCAGGACAGAATAAAATTTACCGTCACGGATACGGGGCAGCAGCATTATTATCTCTTCATCCGCACAATCAATACATTTAAGCTGCATTGCTATATTTTCAGGAATTGTTTCGTATCCGTCTGTCAGGTAGATTCTCCCTTTAAGAACAGAATTGGTGGAATTACTCTCGTTAAATATTACCTGGTAAATGTCCAGCTCGCCGTGACCGCCTTTTCTGAAAGAAGAGATATAAGCAGTCATTCCATCCGCTGTAATTGAGAAAAATAAATCGTCGTATGTTGAATTAATAGGAGTTCCGAGATTTTCGGAATTGATAAATTTCCCGTCTTTCCATTCTGCTTTGAAGATATCGAATCCCCCGATTGATCTTTCATTATTTGAAGCATAATACAGGGTTTTTCCGTCAAATGAAATAAACGGAGCATCTTCGTCATATTTTGTATTGATCTCAGGACCTAAATTTACCGGGCTTGACCAGGTGTTATCCGCGTTTTTAGTGATCATATAAATATCCAGCCCTCCGAATCCTTTCGGATCGTTTGAGGTAAACAATGCCATTTTTCCGTTTGGAGAAACGGTGTAGTGCGTCTGCCAGTCCTCTGTATTGACATTGTCATTGTTCAGCTTTTTTATCTGGTTGAACTTTCCATTTTCGAAATTGGAATAATAAATATCTCCGTTTCCGGTCTCACTGTTGTATATATACACTCTGCGTTCGTCCACACTTACGGAAATACTTGCTTCATTTTCAGAAGGATAGCAGAAGCTGAGCATTTCAGGAGCTGTCCATTCATTATCAACTAATGAGCTGACGTAGATGTCTTCATAATAAGTGCCGGTAACAGGATCTATCTGATTTTCTTTACTGTCTTTTGTCCAGGGCCTTCCGGAAGTAAAATACAGATTGGTACCATCAAAAGAAACAATAGGAGCAAACTCAGAGGTGTTTGTATTTATGGAAGTGTTTAAAGGTACCAGCTCTTTTATATCCTTATTATCAATGGTATTTTTAGCATTTTCTGCCTGCGTCAGATTTAATGTTGCATTGTTATACAACGGATGTTTATTTCCTGCAACAGAAATGAATTTCTTGTAATTTTCGATTGCTTCATCAATGTCTCCGAATCTGTGCAAAGCAAGCGCATAAAGATAAATGGCATCAGTGGGCGCGCTTTTTTCGTTTGGATTGAACATGTCAGCTTTTGAAGACGTTTTTTCCGCTGCTTTTTTCAGATAGCTGATAGGCTCTTCCAGGTATTTGGAAGTCTGATTTAAAGCTATCCCGTACCGGTAATTGAAATTGGCATTTCCGGGTTCAAGTTCCGTTAATCGTTTGCCTGAGCTTAATGATTGAAGATACAATTCGTTCATCAGGTAATCATTGTTTATCTTGACAAGCTTGTGAACAGAAGTTTCAGATTCTGTTTTTATGCCCGAAACATGTTTCGGATCCTGGCTGAATGAAAACGAATTTGTTATCATTATCATCAGGGAAAAACAGACCGTAAGTAATTGTTGACTAATAAGATTCATACTTTATGGAAATAAACGTCAAATCCGTTTAACGAATAAATGTTAAAATAGTTTCAAAAAAGATTTTTTTTAATTAAAAGTGTCTATTGTATTAAAAATCAGTGTGTATTATTTATCGCGGGAACTTTCATTAAACAATACCCAGTCGTAAGCAAAATGGGCAGCTGCAGCAAACCATAAACTCCAGTAATCATATCCAAAAGACAGGATTAATATAAAAGGAGTAAGCAGAAGCCCGTACAGTGACATGCGCCAGTTTTTCGGATGGTAATATCCGTGTACGGCAATAAAAACTATTGTTGTAATTATAGGACCAAGCCAGAGCTGGATTCCAGCTCTGAATAACAGCTCTTCCCCGATCCCGGCACAGAGAGACAGAAAAACAGCATCGAATTTATTAAGATCCAGTTGCCTGATCATCTGTTGCTGCTTATTTAGCTCATTTTTAAATACAGGCCTTTTTAACAGGAAAACGGCAAGCTGCGCATATATGATACCAAATGCCAGACCGTTCAGAGTATTCAGGTTCCAGAAGAGATCCAGTTCCATGATCTCATAGAAACTTTCTGATTTCCATACGATCCTGTAAATAAATGTGGGAACCGGAAAAGCGAATAGTGTCAGAAATCCGAGAAGGTAGATCTTCTGTTTTGAGGTCATTTAGAAATCTTATTTCGGATCGCGTTTTCTGCTGCCTTAACAATATCTGCAATGTTTTTTCCTCTTAATTCGATGGGCTCCAGAACTTCCCATTTGATTTTATTAAAAGGCATCAGCGGAAAATATCCTCTTTGGACAACGTTGTATGAGCCGGAAATGGCAACGGGAACAACAAGCAAATCAGGAACAAGATTTGCAAAAGTTTCTATTCCTCCGATTTTAAAGGGTTTCATGATTCCGTCCTTAGCACGTGTGCCTTCCGGAAAAATAAAAGCCGACCACTTTTTGTTTTTCATATTATCCGCCAGCTTTGCTATCTCGCGTTTGGAAAGCTCCGGATTATTCCGGTCTATATTTGCCGCGCCTCCGTGAAGGAGATTGAAGGAAATGCTCGGTAGCTTCGCTTTCGAAAGCTCTACTTTCGAAACGAATTTTCCGTGAAATTTCCTGAAATAATAGACTAATCCCGGAATATCGAAAGAAGACTGATGGTTGGATACAAAAAGAATAGAACGGTTTTTTGGCAGCTTGAAGCGTTGCTTCAGACATACCCAGTTCAGCATTATCAATTGAGAATAATTCAGAAAGAAATTCAGTATATCCACACTTTTCTTATGAGCATTATATCCTCCTAATTTTAAAGAAAGCCACTGAATAGGATGAAATATTCCTAAGAAGAAGCCAAAAAGAAGGTAGAAAACCGGAGTCAGGATAAAACCTAATACTATTCGCATAAAATTTTAATAATGTTACAAATAAGGTCGTGTAAAACTAAACGGTTAACTTAAAAGGCGTACGATTAATGATAGAGCTACCCAGCGTCAGTTCATCTGCGTATTGTAATTCTGTTCCTACGCTGACCCCTCGTGAGAGCGTGCTGATGAATACATCAAAAACAGCTATTTTCTTATACAAATAGAAACTCGTGGTATCGCCTTCCATCGTCGCGTTCAGGGCAAATATAATCTCTTTTACATTTCCCTTGTGTAATTTTTCTATTAAAGAATGAATATTCAGATCATTCGGGCCTATTCCGTCCATGGGCGATATAACGCCTCCCAGAACATGATAAATCCCTTTGAAAGAGCTGGTTTCCTCAATTGCCATAATATCTCTGATATCTTCAACGATACAGATTTCATCATGATTTCTTGCCGGATTGGAACATATCTCACATATTACCTGATCGGATATGTTCCCGCAGGACTTGCAGAAGAGAATATTTTCTTTCATCTGAATAAAAGACTGTGCGAAACGCCTGATCTCGTCATCATCCTTTTTCAGGAGATGAAGTGCAAGACGTAAAGCTGTCCTTTTCCCCACACTTGGTAGTGAAGACAGCTGCTCGACTGCGTTTTCAATATGTTTTGACAGTACTTTCAAATGAGAAAAGTTTCCTGCAAAAATAGAGGAATATCAGCGATATTAAGAGTGTGGAAAATAAATTAACCAACAAATCAATGTGGAGAAAATAAAGGAAAAAGTTACATTTGCCGGATGAGAGATTTTGAAGTAATTCAATATGAATTTTTTGGTTTGTCACTTCAGGAGCCGGTTTCACTGATTTATAACTGGCTGGCAGCAGTCTTGTGCCTGATCTGGTATCTGAAGCTGAAGCCTGAAAATGAGTTGGTCAGAAACTGGCGTTATTTTTTTCTGACCTTTTCCATAACCTGTTTTGTAGCAGGAATCGCACATTCTCTTTATCAATATACAGGAATTTACGGTAAAATGCCTCACTGGATCGGAGGTATTGTGTCCGGTTATTTTGTGGGGAAAGGGATGCTTTCGCTGCTAGAGGCTACTGAAATAAAAAAAGGACTGAATCTTTTGCTGAAATCAAAGCTGGTGATAAATTTAACGCTGGCTTTGGGATTGGTGACTTTTACATTTGTTTTGATAGATTCTGTGCTGACATATATTGTATATTGTGCAGGAATCAGCATATTTCTGATCAGAAAAGGACAAAAAGACCTGAAGTTATTTGTTTACGGAGTGATAACGAGCTTTTCCGGAGCGTTGTGCTTTGTTTTGAAATTAGATGTTTCCAAATATTTTAACCGCGAGGATTTTAGCCATGTTTTTATTTTGGCGAGCTTAATCCTGTTTTTTTATGGCGCGAAGAAACAGGAGCAGCGAAAAGAATTGATTATTGAATAAATTGTTTTAGAATGACATACGATGTTGCTATAATTGGAGGAGGAATTGTTGGTGCAGCTACTTTTTACAAGCTGCAGTCTCGCTTTCCGGAGTTGAAATTAGCATTGATTGAGAAAGAAGCGTTACTTGCTGATCATCAGACAGGACATAATTCAGGAGTAATTCACTCAGGATTGTATTACAAGCCGGGATCTTACAAGGCAAAAAACTGTGTGCAGGGAAGACGGGAGCTGGTTGCTTTTGCCAGAGAACATAAAATTGCTCATGATGTGTGCGGTAAGATTGTAGTGGCGACAAAAGAGCAGGAGCTGCCGGAGCTGGAAAAAATCTACAAAAACGGAATCGCAAACGATACGGAAGGTGTTGAAAAAATTACAGCACAGCAAATAAAAGAGATAGAACCGTTTTGTGAAGGTATCGTGGGCTTGTGGGTGCCGTGTACAGGAATTATTGACTTCAGAGGTGCTACGGAAAAAATGGTAGAAATTGGTTTGTCGCTTCAGCCGGAAAGCAAATTGTTTTTACAGCACGAGGTGACGGATGTGATCAAAGGTGAATTAGTTTCTTCTGTGATCACAAATAAAGGAACGATAGAAGCGAAGCACCTTGTATTTTGTGCAGGTCTTTTTGCAGACAGGTTGGCAAAAAAAGACGGTGTGAAGCTGAAAGAGAAAGTGGTGGGATTCCGCGGAGATTATTATGAGCTGACAGATGATGCCAGACATAAAGTACGAAACCTGATTTATCCCGTTCCGAATCCGGCAATGCCGTTTCTGGGAGTGCATTTTACAAGAATGACAAACGGAGATGTGGAGTGCGGTCCGAATGCGGTATTTACTTTTAAAAGAGAAGGATACGGGAAAACGGATTTCTCGCTGAAAGATACGGTGGATGCACTGACTTACGGAGGAACGTGGAAGCTGTTTTTTAATAATATGAGCTTTGGTATCAATGAATACAGAAGAGCTTTTTCCAAACGCTTATTTCTGAAAACTCTTCAGGGACTGATTCCGTCGCTCCAGATGGAAGATATTAAGCCGGGAAGAGCAGGAGTAAGAGCTTTATTGCTGAGTCAGGATGGTGACACGCGCGATGATTTCCGGATTGAATACCACGGGAATTCCATTCACGTTTTAAATGCTCCTTCACCTGCAGCTACGGCGTCCCTTTCGATCGGAGGCTATATCGCGGAAGAAGCTGAGAAACATTTTGGCTTGAAATAAAAGAAGATATAATTGATGGTCACACTGAGCTGTAAGCCTTGTATTTACAGCCTTACTTCTAGTGTCCTGCTTCTTAAAGTCTTCTGTCTTTTATCACTGCGCTTCCCATTTTTCGCTCCCTTCTTCATACACTTTAAACGTGATGTGGAAAGTTGTTCCTTTTGAGGAAGTTTCATAATTGATTTTTCCTTCGTGCATATCGATGATTTGTTTTACCATCGCTAATCCCAATCCTGTGCCTTTGGATTTGGTGGTAAAATACGGCGTGAAAATCTTGGACTGATTTTCCTCCGGAATACCGGAACCGTTGTCTTTTACTTCGATGTGCCACTCATCTTTGAGCTTATGGATGAAGATACCAATCTTTGGAATCCGGTTTTCCGGAATAGCCTGGCGCGCATTCTGAATCAGGTTATTGAAAACACGCAGCAGCAGGTCTTTGTCCCCGAGAATGATACACTCTCTTTTAGCGTGGAAAAATTCGATTTCCGAATCAATAGTGGATTGGAAAATTTCCTTTACATTCTGAATAATTTTAACCAGATCTACCGGAGTAAAGGTCGATTTCGGCATTTTTGCAAAATTAGAGAACTCATTTGCGATTTTTGCCAAAGTATCAATTTGCTCCACCATGGATTCCACTATTTTGTCGATCTGGGCTTTGTCCACTTTTTCATTTTCATCGAAAATCCGCTGGAAATGCTGTAAACGCAGCTTCATTGGAGTCAATGGGTTTTTGATCTCATGTGCCACCTGCTTTGCCATTTCCTTCCATGCGTTTTCACGTTCGCTTTGCGCTAATTGCTGTGCTGTATATTCCAGCTCCTGGAGCTTTTCATTGTATTTTTTTACCAGCTCACCGATTTCATCTTTGCCCTGATATTCAATCGGCTGGTTGTATTTTCCGAAACGTATGTTGGCAATTGATTCCTGCAGCTTTTTCAGCGGCAGTGTGATCCAGTTGGAAATAAACAATGTGAACATCGTTGTGAAAGCCAGCAGCAAAATGAAAATATTGAGAATGGAAACAAGGAAATTTTCGATCTGAAGCTCATATTGCTCCTGTTGCCCGAACTGTTGCAGGTTGATAATGGCTTTTATTGTTCCGTCATTATTATACATGGGAACATATCCAGAGGTATAGGACAAATTGCCGATGTACTCCGTATGGATATACTCGCTGTTATTATAATCTGTCATGTGCTTGAAAGCACGGGAATTTATCTGCTCGCTGATCAGTCCTGAATTGTACAATTTCTGGCGTGATGTGGAGAGCAGGTAGCCGTTTGGACTGAAAATGTTGATGTCTGTAGAGAAAACACGTGAAAGGTTTTGAAGCCGTACTTCCAGCAAATCGCTTGAAGCCTGTTCAAACGCGCTGCTGTCGCTGTTATTAAGATTGTTTAAATCTACCGAAATAGAAGTTAATTTGTCCTTGATGTGCTGATTGGTAATTTCATTGTACTGACGCTGAATGAAAATTCCGGAGCCGATCCCGTAAGCGAATAAAGTGATCAGAACAATTCCGAAGAGTAAAATCTGAATCCTCAACGCTAATGTAGGCAGGATCCTCCAGTTCTTTTTGAAAAGCAGCTTTTCACTCAGAGGAAGCAGAAGCAACAATCCGTAGAAGCAGAACAGGTAAGAAAAGGAGGTGAAAAACTGGAACGTCGTGTTGCTTGGTTTTGACACAACGATCGTATCCATGTTGGTCCGGCGGTAAATGTAATGATTGTAATCCCTTCTGTTTGCAAAGCCGTCATGCCGTGCATTGATCAGTTGAAGCATATTTTCATCTACGGAAGGATAAATGTAATTTCCGTAATCATATACTAATTTGTGATTGTAATATTTTGCCAGGGAATAATTTTCCAGAACGTCAAATACTTTTGATTTGGAAGAGATCAGCAATCTCGGATAACCAATATTTTCCGGTATTTTTTTTGTTTTCAGCGCGATGTACAGAAATCCGTAAAAGTTGTCACCATCACAAATGAACTGTTTGATGATATACGCGTACTGGCTCGTGAAATTTTTGATGTAATAAATATTCTCATCAATTTCAGAAGGAATTGAATTATAAGTGATAATCCGGTCGAGCTTTTGAATGTTGGAAGTCTGATTGCTGGTAAAGTTTAGTAAGGAAGCTCCTTTGCTGTTGAACAGGAAAAATTCTACTTCGTACTGTTCCCAGAAATTATTGAAAAACCGCTTTTCCAGATTTTCTTTCAGTCCGCTTGGACTGACCATTTTGTTTTCTTTCAGAAGCTTAACGAGGTATTCGTCTGTTTCAATGCTGTTTTTGATCGCACTGTATTCTATTTCCGTTGAAATATCCTGATCAGAAGCGAGCTGGTTTGCAAGCAGCTGGCGTTCCTGCTTTTCTTTCTTATCAAGAAAATTCTGAAGTACGTTGAAGCTGTGGATCGAAAAAAGGAAAAGTATAAAGATAATGGTGTAATTGGGCAGCTCTTTTTTGTTCTTGCTGCATATCCGGTAAAAAACGGGCAGGATCAGCAACATCAGGATCCAGTTCTTAAACGGATGGTGGAAGAACAGGTTCAAAGAGAGATAGCTGATGATCAGTAAGCCAATGCTTCCATATTTCAAAAGCGAAGAAACTTCATTTTCCTGGTAAAAATTGATCAGCTTTCGGAATGCTTTTAAAAACTCAAAAAACAACAACCCGACGGAAGTTAAAGCAAAAAACGAGTAAAAATTTAACCCGAATAATTTGTTTATTTCCAGCTTAATAGAAGAATTCTCAATTAACCCTTTGAATATATAATCGTTGAATAATAGAAACCCTAACAGCAGCAATGTGCTGAAAATTCCACAAAGTGGCTTATTGTTAACCTCTTCTTTGTCTTCGGGAAGCAGCAACTGAAAAAGAATTTTTATTCCAAAAATCAACACTAGGATGTTCAGCCAGAAATCAGCGAAGGAAGGAAACCATTCCGAAGAAGCATAAAGTGTTGGCTGGAAGGCGGTTATTTCGTCAAATACAGAAAGCCAGCTACCGTGCAGTGAAATGTAACGGAGCCAGATAATGATGAACCCGGTGAGTATTTTGATAAAAGCGCTTTTGCGCCGTAGGAAGAGGAGTATGCTGTTTAAGAGAAAAAAGGTCGTCAGGATCAGTAGCCCGAATATGCTGTCGGAATAAAATGATTTGACATTCTGGAATTCGTAAGGTACGACACCGAATAAAAATTGCCCGTTGTCATAAACCGGTAATGATTTGTCCTTTTCCAGCGAAATATATCCTTTGAACGGAAAGTTGAAGCGTGAGGGAAAATCATTTTTCAGATATTTATTCTCGTAAGGATAGTGAGAACGCAGTAGAAAAGAAGCGACTAATTTGATGGAATCCCTTTCATAAGTTTTCGCATAATACCAGCCGTTTTGCAAATGAATGATTCCGTCTGCCGGAAAATGATAATCTGCAAACGGAGATACAGGAACGGTGTTAGTGCTCCAGTAGCTTAAGGAATCGTTCACATAGAGATGAACATAAAAAGGATGCTTCTCAAATTGTAAAGAATCAAATCGTGTGTGAGCTGATAATTTGTCCAGGTAATTGTTTAATTCTTTCTGAGTGCGGTTGAATGATTTTTGAAACTGGCGGATCGCACTGTCATAATCACGGTGTAACGCAATATAAGATACGATCACCAATGCCGACAGTGAGATTAAAAATAAAATCGGAGAATAATATCGTTTAATTAATTTTAGCAAGCTCGTTAAATTTCACGTTTTGTTCCAAATTACCAACTAATTTAATAAATTCTTCATCGGCCCGGTGATCATTAAAGAAAACAAAGTCCGCATTTTTTCTGTACGGGAACAAATATTCATTAAAGCAGGGTGTGACATGATTATTCCATTGATAAAGAATTGCTTCTCTTGAATACCCACGGGATTCCTGGTCACGGTAAAGCCTTCTGTCGAGCTGTATATTCAGATCTACGTCCACGAAAATGGAATAATCCAGCTTTGACCGGATTTCTTCGTAATGAAAAAGAAACAACCCTTCAATGATGACGATCGGAGAAGGATTCAGTGTGATCAAAACATTTTTTTCTGCCGGATTATTAAAGTGATATTCGATTACTTCCACCGGTTTGCCACTGACAAGGTCATGAAAGTCAGTGAATAATAATTCTGTGTTTAAGGCTGTGGGAAGATCAAAATTTACTTCTCCGTTCTGATCCACGTGCTGAAGATGTAACGGCTTGTAATAATTGTCCATAGAGAAGATGGTCGGGCTAAAACCTTCAAAGTGCTTTGACAGCCGCTTTAATAATGTCGTTTTTCCTGATCCGCTTCCTCCGCAAATTCCAATGACCATTGCTGTGTTTTTTATTCTTTAATTAAACCAAACTGAATAAAGTGATGTGTCAGGTGCTTTTCATGCAGGCGTTTCCAGAGACTGAAATCCAACGGACCGAAATGCGGATGTACTGTTTTTCGGTCCGGATTTGCGGCAAACCAAAGTTCCAGGTCTATCCATGCTTCGCAATAGGCGTCAGTTGCCAGCTCAATTTCTTCATGAATAAGCGGTGGATTTTCTTTTACAAATACTGCGTTAAAATTCCTTGGCAGCGGCTTGTCTGACAAAATGAAAGCATGTAGCTTTTCGTACATTTCTTCATTTACCTGCACAGGATATTGGTGCAGCTCAATTGCTATTTCAACAGTATGAGTGAGATGCTCGACCATCTGCTGAGCAGACATTGTCCCCCAAAGTGGCTTTGTATCAGCTGTCAGCTTATCCAGATAAGGTAATACGATCTCTAAGTTTGAATCAATGAATTGCATTGTAATTTTTGCCTACTAAGATATTTAAACTTTTTGGTTTTACTTCTATGTTCAACTCATTTCTGACATTAAAAGGCTCGCCGTCATAATGTGCAATATTACCTTTGATCCGGATACGGGCTTTTCTGAAAGAAATGATCTGAATATTTTTATTCTGGTCCGCTTTCCGGCGGAAAAAATCGGTGACTAATCCGGGTAAAGCCATCAGTTTTATTGGCCGAAGCAGGCAAAGCTCCAGTATCCCGTCGTCCAGCTTTGAGTTCGGGGAAATGCAGAAGCCGTTTCCGAATTCGGAAGAATTAGCAATGCTGCAAAGAAAATAATGATCTTCAATGAGCTGATTTTCTGTTTCTATAATTGTATGAACAGGTTTGTACCGGAAAAATTCTTTCAGGACGAGCTTTACATAGCTTGAAAAGCCTCTTTTATGATACTCGTCAAATCGTTTGGCGATAAACGCGTCAAAGCCGTAGCCACCAAAACCGAGAAAAGGCTTGTCGTTGGCGAGAATAGTATCCATTTTTGAAGAGTGCCCTTCATTGATGCATTTAATTGCCTCTATGATATTCAAAGGGATCTTCAGATGTCTTGCCAAACCGTTCCCTGAACCTGTCGGAATAATGGCTAGTCGAGTTGCTGTACCGATAAGTCCGGTTCCTACTTCATGAACGGAGCCGTCACCTCCGACAGCACAAACAATATCAAACCCTTCGAGACAGGAATCTATGGCTATTTGCCGGGCGTGTTTCCTGTATTCCGTCAGGCGGATCTCATAGTCATATTTGTTGTGATCCAGATACGTTTCAATAAGGTCAGGTAACTGATTTTTCTTACCGATCCCGGAGATCGGATTGATGATAAATCGGATGCGTTTTTTCCCTGACATTTTAATTTTTCCTGACTTCCGGAAATAGCAAAAATCGTGCCTTAAAATCTAAAAAATTATAAAAATATTAACGTTTATCCGTATTCGCCTGATTGTGTACCAAATCCGAATTAAAGGTCTGGATCATCGCCCGGATCCTTTTACTTACAGCTTGGGTTTTGTTTTGATAAGAGCTGAGAGAATCTGACAGGACAGCGCCCGGAGCTTTTATATTGATCAGGTTTCGGCACTCATTGTCCTGAAAGGTTAGAATGTAATTTTCGAAGAAATAAAAATAATTGCCCTGCGCATAGCTCATCGCTTCATTCCTGTGTTTGAAATAGGAATTTCCGAACGCGTAAAAATCAGTTTTGATATCCAATAAATCGAGCAGGGTAGGATACAGATCCGTCTGCTGGAAAAATTCGTCTGAATTTGAGGGTTTTACTTTTTGTTCCGGGTCAAAGATAAGGATCGGGATATGGAATATTTCGGTATGCGAAGCGTATTTGGAGCTGACTGCTGCCGGTGTGTGATCTGCTAAAAAAATGAACAGGGTGTTTTTATACCAGTCCTGTTTCTTAGCCTCTTTGAAAAATATACGAAGACTTTCGTCCGTGTAATTAATCGTTTCGCACAGCGGATGCGGCCCTTTTTTTAATTTCCCTTTCCAGTTCTTCGGAATGTAATACGGATGATGAGAGGAAAGCGTAAAAATAGTTGAAAAGAACGGCTTTTTAAGCTCATTCATTTTTTTTACTGACCAGGGAAGGAAATACTCATCCAGGATTCCCCAGGATTTATCAAAATGAGCATCATTACCATATTCATTTCTTCCAAAGTAATGCGTTACACCCATTTGTTTTGTAAAAGCATCAAAACGCATGGAACCGTTGGTCGCGCCATGGAAAAAGGCAGTTTCATATCCATTCGAGCCTAAGATCTGGGCAATGGAACGGACATTGTTGCTTCCGTAAGGGGAAGTAATGTAAGCTTCATCCATCCAGGTTGGAATAGAGACATAAATAGCCGGCATTGCTTCAATAGAACGGCTTCCGTTCGCCACTCCGTTTTTAAAATTTAAGCTGTGCTGTGCAATGGAATCCAGGAAAGGGGTAAATGATCTTTTTGCACCCGCACATCCGACAAATTCAGCTCCGAAGCTTTCCAGAAGGATGATAACGACGTTTTTCTGCTGTGAAAATAAATGCTGTGGCTGGCTGGTTTGTACAGGATTGAAGTGTTTCGGAAGCTCTTCCGGTGTATAATATTCCGTAATTTCCAGCTGCTGCTTTCCTATGGACTTAACAACGGTGAACGGTGTGTTTAAAACCAGCCCGATCTTGTCGGATGAAGTAAAAAAGCTGGCATTCAGAGCAGAAATGGGACGAAGTGAAAAGCCTCCCCGTCCTAAAGCGATAGTACATCCGGTGATAATGATGAAAGAAAGTATTTCCGATTTATAGGTAGTGAAGACAGGTCGTTTAAATGTCTTTTTATGAATGAAGATAAAAATCCCGAGAAAGATCAGCATGAATAATAACAGAAACCAGAAGTCGCGGAATAAAGAGCTTAATTGCTGTTGAAAATCGTTACCTGTCGAAACAATGGAGAACAGGTCAATGGTAGATCTTTTGTGGGAATGTTTATAATAAATGACATCAACCAGGTTCAATGAAAGGCACGAAACAAAAATAATGTAGTAAAGGCCGTTCAGGAATACCTGAAATGCTTTTGTAAAGCGGAACCTGAAAGGTAAAGAGTGAAGAATGATATACGGAAATCCGATTAAATGGAATGTTACAATATCAAACCATAATCCTCCTATGAAATCAGAAAAAGTAAAGCTCTGGAAAGTGGTTTTGTTGAACAGGAAAAATAAAATCCGGGTAATCTGCATAAAAACGAGAAACCATCCCGTTCTTTTAATTAATTCCACAACATTTGAAGGAAGCTTCCCGAATTGCATATTTTCAGATAGAAATGAGTCCCGGAAATATTATTCGATAATAGAGATTTCGTCGATGGAATCACCTTCACGGATAGCGTCCACTACTTCGATTCCTTCAGTAACCTTCCCGAAACATGTGTGATGACGGTCTAAATGAGCAGTATTATTTCTGGAATGGCAGATAAAGAACTGAGATCCTCCCGTATTTTTTCCTGCGTGTGCCATAGAAAGCACTCCTCTGTCATGGTATTGATTTTCTCCGTCCAGCTCGCAGTCAATGCTGTAGCCCGGTCCACCCGTTCCCGGATATCCGTTTGCACCTTCTCTTGTGTTCGGACAACCTCCTTGGATAACAAAGTCAGGAAGCACGCGGTGCCATTTCAACCCGTTATAAAATCCCAGCTTTGCCAGTTTTACAAAATTTTCAACTGTTTTCGGAGCGTCTTTTTCGTAAAAAGCAACGCGCATATTCCCTTTATTGGTTTTAATTACTGCTTCCATATTTTTTAGATTTCGAGTTGCAAAGATAATATAAGTTAGACGCAATACAAGAAGATGTTGATAGAATTGGATTGCTGTACTTAAATGGTTTTTGATGCAATAATTATTTATTATATTTGTAATTTATAAATATAAAATAAAAATATGTCAACATTCACCAGTACACTTCCGGATGACTTATTCCGCAGATTAAGCGAAAAGGCAAGAGAATTAAAAATTCCTAAAAACAAGCTGATAGAAAAAGCTTTAAGTATTTATTTAGATCAATTGAACAGAAGCGCTTATCTGAAATCCTACAGGCAAATGGACGAGGATACTGATGTTATTCAATTAGCAGAAGAAGGAATGGAAGAATACCTGAAAAATATTGACCGGATATGAAGCAGGGAGAAATCTGGTATGCTGATCTGAATCCGGCAAAAGGAAGTGAACAGCAGGGTTTTCGCCCTGTGATGATCTTGAGTGGTGACCTGTTAAATGAGAATACGCCTCTGGTAATTATCTGTCCTTTGACCACAAAAATCAAACGTTACCACGGAAATGTAATTTTAGAACCTTCAAAAGAAAATTGCCTTACCTCGGAATCGGAAATTTTAACGTTTCATATCCGTTCTGTTTCTAAGTTACGGCTCAAAGAAAAAATAGGAAAAGTTACACCTGTTGAACTGGAACAGGTAAAACAGTGTTTAAATGATATTTTAAGATATTGAGAAGCTACTCCAGCTTAATTAATTTCCCGTTTCCTGCCTCGGTTTTTACATCCAGATGAGAAGGAATACCCTCATAATAGATATCTCCATTACTTTCGATTAATCCTTCCAGATAAGTCTGGTCTGTGTTAAAATAAACGGGCTGGCTGGTAAAAGAACGGATATAGATATAATCGGATACTTTTAATCCCAGAGCATTCAGGGAGGAGGCAAAAGATATATTATTGTTGCAAGTCTTGGCTTTTCCTGTGTAAGTGAGGTCTGCAAAGCCATACACCACATATGTATCAAGTTGATGAACGTCAAAGTCCAGCGCAATTGATGCTGCCCCGTCGTTCACTTTTACATAGATGAACGGTGATTTCAGCGTGCCTCTCGAAACAACCGAATCCCCGGAATTTATTGTCAATGAAGAAAGATCGGAGATATGAAGCTCGACCGTGAGCTGATGCTTCATCCTCCGTAGTGCATTGCATTTATTTTTATTGGAAATATGTAAAACGGAATCCGCATCGTATGAAAAATCGATATGTTTAATGAGGTTTTTACCTCCGTGAACTACTGCCTTATTCGTTGAATCCTGGATCAGGATATATTTGATTTTTCCTGTTACCGATAATTTATCCAGGCGGGGAAGTGGCAATTCAAGGCTGCTGTCTTCTCCCAGCGTTTTAAAGCATGTTCTGTCTTCTGCCTTTTTACAAGAGAAAGAAAGGACAGCAATTATCATAAGTGAAAGTATTTTAAAACGTATACCCGATCCCATATTCTACATAATCTGCTTTTGCCCAGTGTGATTTTAATCCCACTACCGCAAGTAAATGATTGTTAATCTGATATTTGAATCCCAAGCGGGTATATATTGGCCCGTCCGGTTTAAATTTATCATATACGTAAGCACCTAATCCGACTACTACTCTCAGTTTATTGATATACAGGTTGTAGGCGCTGAATATACCTGCCTGAATCACATTCCAGGGCGTTGTGTCGTCCCGGTACACATCATTTAATATAGAAGTCTTATAAAACCCGTCCGCATAAATTTCAATTCCTGATTTTTTTGTAAAGCGCTTTGTCACAGTGAATGACAGATTTCCGATCGGATGTAGTTTTCCTCCGATAGGGTAAATTTCCTTAAAGCTGACTATTCCTAAAAGTCCGAATTTCCATTTTTTATCAAGCTCGATTTTTTGCTCTTTGGTCTTTAGTTCCACACTTTCGAGCAAATAACCTATTCCGATGGATGGCTGTATAAGGTTGATCCCAAGATTTGGAACCCTTGACGCTCCGTTACTGGCATGTGTAATATTAAATCCTAAATTGAAATACAGCCCGTTGCTGAAATAATGACGGTATTTTATACCCAAATTGATCAGTGCGTTCAGATGAGTGCTGATCGCCGAATTTTTCGGATTTTTTACAGGATCGTAGATTTTGGTTACATAACCCATCCCGACACCAATGTTTCCTGAAAATTCATCTTTTTTGGTTTTTATAAACGGAAAATCCCCGAAAACGATTCCTCCGAACATGCTTCCGAGAATGTGCCCGTTCCCGACAGACGTTCCGATAAAGGAAACGCCGTATTTCGGATATTTATACAGCTGGTGATATTCGCTTTTTCCTTTCGTCTGATAATAAACAGTAAGCTCTCCGCCAATAGCATGGCTTTCTGGAATATGGCTCATAAGCCCGCGGTGAGCAATGATGAATCCTGTGCGGTTTTGTATCTCAATACCTAAATGATTATTCCCCTGAGCGAAGCCGCTGAGCGAAATGAGGAAAGTAACCAAAAGGTAAAAAAGGTTTTTCATGTGGCAAATGTAATCAATAATTGAATTATCAATAATTTTGTGGCACAGATTTTAAACAGCCCTTTAAGTATGATGAACGATCCGAGATTAGCCGCATTTAAAAGATTATTAGACATTATGGATGATCTGCGGGAAAAATGCCCCTGGGATAAGAAACAGACGTTTGAAAGCCTGAGAAAGTTGACCATAGAGGAAACTTTTGAATTGTCAGACGCCATTCATGAACAAGACCTGGAAGAAATTAAAAAGGAGCTGGGAGATTTGTTCCTTCATCTTGTCTTTTATTCAAAGCTGGGTAGTGAAGTAAAGGCGTTTGATGTGACAGATGTCCTTAACGGTGTGTGTGATAAGCTGATCCACCGCCACCCGCATATTTATGGCGATGTAAAAGCGGAAGATGAGGAAGAAGTAAAGCGTAACTGGGAAAAGATAAAGCTTTCAGAAGGGAATAAATCGGTGTTGGGCGGAGTCCCGAAAAGCCTTCCGGCAATGAATAAGGCACAGCGGATCCAGGAAAAAGTGAAAGGAGTAGGTTTCGACTGGGAGGATAGAAGCCAGGTCTGGGCTAAGGTGGAAGAAGAAATCAGAGAGTTTCAGGAAGTGGAAAATACAGATTCCAAAGAAGCGGAAAAGGAGCTGGGAGATGTTTTCTTTTCCCTGATTAATTATGCCCGGTTTATGAATATCGATCCGGAAGCAGCGCTGGAAAAAACAAACCGGAAATTTATCGCCCGGTTTCAGGAGCTGGAACGGCTGATTGTTGCTGATGGAAAAGTAATTACAGAGCTGAATTTAACGGAAATGGATATCTACTGGGAGAAAGTGAAGAAAGCTCAGAATACTCATTAATCAATGAAAATGTAGTTTTAATTTTTTTTTCGCCATTTTCTCAATAGAAAGTAGTAAATATGCAACCTTATTAAATAATGTAGAAGGAAACTCATGAAATTATCCAACATCCTATTAACAATTTCATTTTTATTCTGTATTACGCTGTCGTTTGCTCAGAATGCAACCATCAGAGGTTACCTGAAAGATAAGAAAACAGGAGAGCCGGTAATCTATATGCAGGTTAATATTTACGGTTCCGGCCAGGAAGTATTCCAGGCAGTGACAGATATTGACGGTTTTTTCTCCATTCCGAAAATGAATATCGGAGAGTATAAGCTGAAGATAGAAAATGATTTTTTTGAAAAGCTGGAAGAAACAATTAAAGTTACTTCTGTCAATCAGATTGTCAATGTCAGCTATGTATTAAAAGAAGTGGAAGACGAAAAGCTGGATGATGTTGTTGTAAAAGCGCAGTCTTCCCATAAGAAGACAACAGTAACCGTTTCTGAGATCAATTTCAATAAGAAAGATGTAGAGAGGATTCCTTCCCAGGGTGGTGAGCCGGACGTGCTTACAGCGTTCAGTGTTACTCCCGGAGTTGTAACTACCGGTGACCAGGGTGGACAGCTTTACGTTCGTGGAGGAACACCGATTCAGAACCGCATTTTGCTGGATGGTATGACGATTTATACGCCGTTTCACTCCATCGGCTTCTTTTCCATTTTTGAATCGGAGCTGATCAAGAATGTGGATATTTACACAGGTGGTTTTGACGCGAAGTATGGCGGACGTATTTCTTCCGTGATGGATATTACTTACAGGGACGGGAACCGGAATAAATTCGGAGGAAAAGTTTCAGCATCACCTTTTATGGGGAAATTAGTTTTGGAAGGTCCTCTTGGAAAAAACGGAAAGGAGCTGAGCAATACTTCTTTTATATTATCTGCCAAACATTCCCTGTTGCCTTATACTTCCAAAGTACTTTATCCGAAAATTAATAAAGGAAGCGGATTACCGTTCAATTTTACAGATGTTTTCGGAAAATTGACTATTAATACAGATGGAGGATCTAAAATCAACTTTTTTGGTTTTTACAACTATGACAGTGTCAACTATTACAATGCCGCGTCTTTAAAGTGGACACAGGGAGGCGGAGGAATGAACTTTAATATCGTACCTCAGAACTCACCGGTTCTGATAAAAGGATACGTAAACGGAAGTTATTTTTCCACATCATTCGCAGAAGCAGGTTCTGCTGCACCGAGAACAAGCAGCATAGGAGGAGCAAACCTTGGATTTGACTTTACCTATTTCCAAAAGAGACAATCACAGATTGACGCCGGAATTTTGATCAGTGCGTTCAATACGAATTATAAGACAGCAAATGAGCTGGGAAATGTTATCAGCTCGGAGAACTTCTCATTTGAATTAGCGGCATTTGTGAATTACCGCCTGGTTTATAAACGCTTTGTATTCCAGCCGGGCTTCAGGCTTCAGGCCTATGCTTCCAGAAGCACCATTTCACCGGAGCCTCGCTTGGCAGTTAAGTACAACGCAAGCGAATTCCTAAGATTTAAAGTTTCCGGAGGACGTTACTCACAGAACTTTACTTCTACTTCTTCGGACAGAGATGTTGTAAACCTGTTCAACGGACTGCTATCCGCACCGACAAATTTCCAGGAAACTTATACCGATGAGAATGGTAAGGTCAGAACAGTGAAAAATGCGTTGCAGTTTGCATGGCATGCTGTGGGTGGAGTAGAAGTGGACCTTGGAAAATATGTTACTTTAAATGTGGAAGGTTATTACAAGGATTTTACGCAATTGAGCAATATTAACCAGAACAAGCAATACAATGATGAAGCTCAGTTTGATGATATTCCGGATGAATTGAAAAAAGATTTCATTATAGAATCCGGTAAGTCTTACGGAGTTGACTTTTTAGGTAAATTCCAAAAGAACAGAATGTTCCTTTGGGTGACCTATTCATTGGGATATTCCAAACGCCATGACGGATATGAATTCTATTACCCTGTTTTTGACAGAAGACATAACGTAAATATCGTTGCATCGTACCAGCTGGGTAAAAAGAAAGATATCGAGATCAATCTTCGCTGGAACTACGGATCAGGATTGCCGTTCACGCCGACTGCGGGAGCTTATCAGAATGAAACGTTTCCTTCAGGGGTGACCACAGATTATACAACTACCAATTCCGGCGATGTGACACTGATCATGGGGAAATTCAATTCCGAAAGATTACCTGCATATCACCGTCTGGATGTGACGATCAAAAAATCATTTATCTTTAAAAATGAATCCAATCTGGAGATCAACGCGAGTGTTACGAATGCTTATAACAGAAAAAATATTTTCTATGTAAACCGTGTCACAAACGAGATTATTTACCAGTTCCCGATCATGCCGAGCCTTGGTGTAAGCTATAAGTTTTAAGAGAAAAATAAATATTTAAAATGTGAAAGGTTGCTAAAAATAGCAGCCTTTTTTGTATTTTAAAATTTATTAATTGTATATTAAGCAACAATTCTTATGGATATCGTGGTATTTCGTATATTATTTTTGTGTTTATTTTTCCCCTTAACGTATTACGCGCAGGGTAATTCAAGCACTTATAATTCTGAACGGGAAAGCCTGTATCTGCAAGGTCAGGATATCGCTGAAAAAGATAAGATATTTTCTCTGGAGCACGGCGAAATCCTGCCTGCTTTAGTGAAAAAAGAAATCAGCGAAAACATCCTGGTATTTACATTTTCAACTCACAGAAACATTAATCCTTCCAATGAGCAGCGCGTGCTGGATCGTTTAAAACAGTCCGTACCGTCTGTCATTGCTGTTTCCAATACCGGGAACAGGATTACTGTAAGCTTTAATCCTGCTGCTACACAACAGGAATTAAATACTTTTTTCAGATTAACCGGATTTGACGGTTATAAGATAATGAGTGAGAAATGAAAAAAATTGGATCCATTATAGCGATATGGATGTCTGTATTTACGTTATATTCTCAATGCAATGTGAATACTTCCATCTGTAACGGAAGCAACGCGGGGCCGTTTAATTTTGTCAATCCCGGCAATCCTGTAAGTACATGCCTGGATTTTTACGGGCCGAGTGTGGGATATATTATTCTGAACATCTCCGGTTCGGGAAACCTCAATATGCTGATTAACGGAAATGCTAATTCAGGATTTATTGATGTGGCTGTTTTTAATATTCCTCAGGGTGTGGCACCATGCACCGCTATTCAGAGTAATTCCAACCAGATATTATGTAATTATGCTTCTTCTTCCGTAGGATGTGCACAGTTCGGAGGACAGTTCAGCTGTTCAGCTAATATTGGTACAGTCCAGGTTCAGGCAGGTCAGCAGCTGATGATCGTTGCGGAGAACTGGAGTGGTTCTTCCAACAGCTTTACCTTACAGATGTCAAATGCTCCGGGAAGCGCGACAGCAGGGCTTCCTGATGCGACAATTACACCGGTAAATGATATCTGTATTTCCGGAAACCCGATTCAGCTGTCTGCTGTAAGTATGGGAGGAACCTGGAGTGGTGCAGGAGTAAATGTTTCAGGACTTTTTAACCCGGCGACGGCTGGGATCGGATCTCATACGATCAGCTATACGGTGGGAATTTCTCCGTGTAATGCCGCTGACCAGACCATTATCAATGTGGTGGATGATCCTGTTATCTCATTGACCAGCAACAGCCCGATATGTACGGGACAAACATTGATTTTTACAAATGACCTTATTCCGGGAGCAACTTATACATGGACAGGCCCCAATTATTTCAGCTCATCGGCACAATCAGTTGAAATTCCGAATGTGACACCGGCTGCTTCCGGGACATACACATTGAAAGTAAATAACGGTGGTTGCGTCAGTACGGCAACAACTATGGTAGATATAAGCCCTTCCGTGAATATTGCCATTGATTCCGTGAGTCCCGTTTGTCTAAAAGATTCTGTTGTCGGGCTTTCCGTTGTCGTAACATCTTCTGCGGTAAATAATTCTTACACGGGAACATGGTCGGGAACTGGAGTGATAAATTCTTATACGACTGCTTTTGATCCTGCCGTTGCAGGCGTTGGAGTTCATAAGGTATATTATACTGTGGAAGGTTTTTGCGGAAATAAAGATTCCATTGAAATAGTGGTGAAAGCTCACCCGAAATTTGAATTTACATCGTCCTTAACAGTAGATTGCTCACCATTGCAAACAGACGCGGTAGTATCAAGTGACCTGCAGCTGAACTCACTATTGATCGATTTCGGAAATGGAGATATCAGAGATTCTGTTGGAACGCATCATATTGTTTATGATAGCGCGGGCTGCTACACTATAAAAATTCACGGGAATAGCTTAGGTTGCGAAGCAGATACTGTCCTCCCTGCTTTTTTCTGTGTAGAGCCAAATCCTGTTTCCATTCCTTCTGTTGTGAAAAATACAGCAATAGAATATGATCCGGAATTTATGTTCATGAATAATTCGGAAGGTGCGATCAAATCACTGTGGTTTTTTGGAGACGGAACAATTTCTGAGGAAAATGCACCCAAGCATACTTACGCGATCATGCAGCCGGCTGAATATCTTGTTAACCTGATCGTGGAGAGCGATTTCGGCTGTAAAGATACAGCACATATCTATGTAAGAGTGATTGAAGATATTGTCTTTTTTGTTCCGAATACTTTTACTCCGGATGGAGATGAATACAATAATGTCTTTAAGCCGGTAATGACTGCCGGCTTTAGGAAAGATTCCTACACCTTGCTTGTTTTTAACAGATGGGGAGAGACCGTTTTTGAATCACACGATCCTGATTATGGATGGGACGGAACCTTTCAGGGAGCTTTATGTAAAGATGATACCTATACGTGGATGATCACCTTTCAAAGTATCGAAACAAGTGAAACATTCCGTCATACAGGTTTTATCACACTTATTAAATGACGGTTATTTCAGTAAGCTGCTTTTGTCCAGTAAATGAATGACAGAATCAAAAATTTCACTTTTGGCTGCCGTAATGGTTATCGGAAGCTCATTTTTAGGATGCTTAAACGAAATTTCACCGGCATGAAGCAGCATATTGGTCATTTGAAACTGTTCTTTCCAGAGTTTGTTTTGCTTATTACAGCCGTGTGGCCTGTCACCGATAATAGGATGTAAAATATGGGCAAAGTGTTTTCTGATCTGGTGAAAGCGCCCCGTTTCAGGATGTATTTCCACCAGCGAATACCGTGAAGTAGGAAAATTCCCCTGTACGACCGGAATTTCGAAATGCCGGATGGTTTTATAATGAGTTACAGCTTCCTGTACTTTACCGTCTTCCTCCCGTTTTAAAGCATAATCAATACTTCCTTCTGTATCTGTAAATCCTCGTACAAGAGCATGATATACTTTCCTGACCTCCTGATTTAAAAATTGCAGCTGCAGTTTTTGATCACATTCCTTTTCAAAAGTGAACAAAAGAATCCCGCTGGTTTTCCGGTCCAGACGATGAGCAGGATACACTTTTCTACCGACCTGATCTCTCAGAAGCTGGATGGCAAAAACTTCAGCATTTCTTGCAATAGGAGATTGGTGAACCAATAAATCATGGGGCTTATTGATCGCGATCAGATCTTCGTCCTGGTAGAGTATGTCAAGCATCAACGCACTAATTCGAAAAATCCGTGCTGTGTCAGCTCTTCGTTGAGCGTAGTTCTGTATTTTACCAGGTAAAAATAGGTTCCGGGTAACGCTTCTTTCCCATCTGAGATGCCGTTCCATTCGATAATATCTTCATCAATGTACATCACATTTCCCCAACGGTTCAGTATTGTAAAAGAGATTAACCCAATGGCCTGCTCGATAGTTGGTTTATAAATGTCATTATTTCCGTCGCTGTTGGGAGTAAATACGTTAGGCATTTCCAGAACAGACGTAATTACCGGGTTATTGCAATCAGTAACAATGATAGTTACAGAGTCAGTGGCAGTACAGCCATTGGCGCTTCCTGTCACATAAAACGTAAACTGCCCTGTTGAAGCGAACGTTTCATCAGAACCGTTGGAAATACCGTTACTCCATATATAATTGTTCGCTCCGGTAGCATTGAATGTATAGATTCCGTTTTGGCAGATGGTGGCATTACTTCCTCCGTCAAGGGTAATATTTCCCTGATTTATTTCCACTGTATCTTTTTTCTCACAGCCTGCCGCATCCCGCACAGTTACTGTATATTCTCCTGCACAGATATTATTTAAAGAAGCGGAAGATGCACCCGTATTCCAAAGAATCTGATAAGGAAGTATTCCGCCACTTACAGCCACTGTAGCAGAACCGTCACACGGAACTGCATTACACGAAGCATCAGTTTTGGTAAGAGAAGCAGTTATGCCTGATGAAGGATTGATAGTAACTGATGAGGAATCTTTACAACCGCCCGCGTCTGTGACTATAAGCTTGTAAATCCCTGCTGAAAGAGCATTAACAGAAGAGCTTGTTCCGCCATTCGACCAGGTATAGCTGTAAGGTGCAACTCCATTGGAAACGGCAGCGGAAATTGATCCGTTATTCAGTCCGCAGGAAGTATGAACCGGGGTTAAGGTGATCGCAGGGCCGTTGCTCGTATGAAGAATTACTTCCGCGGTATCCTTGCAACCGGAATTATCAGTCACGATTAATTTAAAAGTTCCGCTGGCCACGTTGTTGATAGAAGAGGCTGTTCCTCCGTTCGACCAGGTATAGGTATAAGGTGTGGTTCCACCTGTCACGGATGATGTGACGGAACCATTAGACGAACCACAGGTCGGCGGTGTTGATGCAAGAGAAACGGAAGGTGCATTCGAAGCTGCCAGAACAATATCTGAAGTGTCTTTACATCCGCTGGCATCTGTTACAATAAGTCGGTAAGAACCACTTGGAACGTTAGTGATGGATGGAGTGCCTGCTCCGTTTGACCAGGAATAGCTGATCGGTGCATTTCCGCCGGTTACATTTGAACCTAATGCGCCGTTTGGAAGATTACAGGTTGTATTCTGAATGATGGATGTCTGCACAACAGGAATTGAAACAGGAAGCGTCTGGCAATTATTGCTTAAAGAAAGAATATAATTCTCGTTTGCCGTATTATTTGGTAATCCCGGAGTCTGTGTCGTATTATTTGCATTTTCACTTACCCAGTTGCTGACATTATAAAAATCATTTGAGATAGTGTTTTTCATAGAATATACTTTTCCGCCTCCGCTTCCTGAAAAGCTGATATCGGCGTTAGCTATCGTTACATCTCCGAAACCAAAGGAGTGAACAGGAGTTGTCAGGTTTCCGGGCTGGAAAATTAATACGCCGTCACCGCCGTTTCTGAGTCCGACCGGGCTCCAGTTAGAAGGTGTCGCCCAGCCACCGGAAGGATAACTGCTGTCGCTGGTGGATGGCGAGGAACTTTGAGATTCCAGAAGATTGGAAGTACAGGGAATGACCAGTCTGCAATTACCGTCGTTCATTGAAATGTCGTTGGTGATCAGTGAAGACTCATAATCATTGTCATTGTAAACCACAATCAGCGTACCAACAGGGATTGCAGACCAAAACGCAATATTTTTAAATCTGAAAGCTCCCTGAGCAATGCCCTTATTGCTGCCTGAGCCTAAATATCCGTTGTTGTCATCAAAAATCCAGTTTCGCAGATCTAAAGTGGAGGGAGCCTGGCAAGCGGGTGTCACGGGGCCTGTTACCAGGAATTCTATATATTCTTTTTCTCCTGCAGAACCATTGGATACTTCATTTATAACAAGTTTAGGTGTTTGAGCCTGAAGTTGAAGACTACATAGAATAAGTAGTAAAGCGAAGCTTTTTTTGAACATAGATGTTTAAATTGTTATGCAAATATAGATGAATATTTCTTTGATTTCATCGAACATTTGTTGTTATTTTCTTAACAAAACGTTTCTGTGATATTAACAAGCTTCAGATTTTTTATCTTACCAGTGTCACACTTCCGTTTAAATGAAGCGTATTTTCTTCTTCCGTTACGAGATCAATCTTATAAACGTACACTCCCGAATTAACTTCTTTTCCGTTTTGAGTGCCGTCCCAGCCCTGGTAAATGTCATCAGTGCGGTAAATTAATTCTCCCCATCGGTTGTAGATCAGCATCATGCCTTTTACGATACATTTTCCTTTAGGGACAAATACATCGTTATTTCCATCGTTGTTTGGTGAAAACATGTTTGGTACATATGCTTCTCCACATTCTTTTTTGAAGGCGATAAGCACGGAATCAACTCCTGAACAGCCGCTTGCAGTTGTTACGGTCAGGATATACCAGGTGTCAGCAGTCGGTGTTGCTGTCGGATTAGGGCAGTCCGGGCAGGAAAGCGTTTCCTTCGGGTTCCATGCATAAGTTACATTCAGTCCGGATGGTGAAACGGTTGCAGTTAAAATGGCGTTTTCTCCTTCTTCCAGGACGTTTTTAGAGCTTTCAATATCAACGCCGATTGTATTATTCTGTGAAATGACAAAAGGCCTGGTAGAAGTACATCCGTCATTGTTGGAAACGGTTACCGTATAATTTCCGGGTGCAAGATTTGTTGCTGAAGGTGTGTTCTGGCCGGAAGAAAAAGTAAAAGAAAAAGGTCCGTTTCCGTTGGTGATTTCCACAGAAGCAGTGCCATCATTTTGTTCACAGGAAGCAGCTGTTGTATTTACGGTAAAGTCGATAGACGCAGCTGCATTTATAGTGAAGCTCTCTGTTCGCTGACATCCGGAAGCATCCGTAACGGTTACCGTATAGTTTCCGGGAGCTAAATTGCTTATTGAGGAAGATATGGAACCGTTTGACCACTGATAAGTAAAGGGAGCTGTTCCTCCGTTTTCAGAAAGGATAATGCTTCCTGAAGGAGACTGACAGGTGGGCTGAATGGTTTGCCCCTGGATTGTAAATCCTGCCTGATCAGTGATCTGAACCGTATTGGAAGTGATCTGACATCCCGACTGATCGGTAACAACCAGGCTGTGAGAACCGTTGTCTAAATTCTGAATATTGGCAGTTGTCTGGCCTCCGGACCAGAGGTAGGTATAAGGAGCTGTTCCTCCTGAAACAGTTGACTGAATCGCTCCGTTGTGTAAATTACAGTATTCCTGCTGTACGACGTTCACTGTTACAGATGGCCCGGTGCTGGAATTTACGGTTGTCTGTGCAGAAGCCGTACATCCATTGGCATCTTCTACGGATACACTATAATTTCCTGCAGGAAGATTCTGGAGTGTAGCGCCTGTCTGTCCGTTCGACCAGCTGTACGTATAAGGTGCAATACCTCCTGATACGGAGGCGCTGATGCCGCCGTTATTTAAACCACAGGAAGTAGGTGTTGTATTGATTTGTAGATTTGGAAGGGAAGAAGCATTAATGGTTGTTTGTGCGGTGTCTTTACAATTGTTATTGTCCGTAACGATCAGCTGATAAGTCCCGCTTGTCAATCCGTTGGTGGAAGACGCGGTCTGTCCGTTTGACCATTGATAAGTATAAGGAGCAGCTCCTCCGGTAACAGCGGAAGAAATGCTTCCGTTATTATTTGCACACGAAGTATGAACAGGAGTCAATGTGATGTCCGGTGCAGCGCTGGAATTAATGACAACTGCTGCGTTTAATGTATCCTGACAGCCATTCGCATCTGTGACGGTTACGTTATAAGTGCCTGCGGCTATGTTGCTGATATTTTGAGTTGAAGCACTGTTCGACCAGCTGAATGTGTAAGGTGTCTGACCGCCGGTAACATTGACTGAAACTGCGCCGTTGCTCTGATTACAGGTGGTGTGTGTGACCGATGTTGTTGAAACGGTAATTCCGCTGCTTGGATTTACGGCAAAAGATCTGGAAGCGGAACATCCTGTATTGTCAGTGACTGTTACAGTATAAGTTCCTGCGTTTAAATTTGTTAAGGCGCTTGTCGATGCTCCGTTTGACCAGCTGTAGGTATAAGTACCGCTTCCTCCTGTGACATTTACGGAAAGCTCTCCATTCGTCAATCCGCAGGAAGTATGGACAAGCAGGTTGGTATCTATGGCAATTGCCGTGGAAGTATTGATCGTCGTCTGAGCCGTATCTTTGCAATTAGTGTTATCAGTAACAATCAGCTGGTAATTTCCACCTGCTAAACCGCTTATGGACGAAGTTGTCTCAGCGTTTGACCACTCGTATGTGTAAGGAGCAGTTCCTCCGGTAACGGCAGAAGAGATGCTTCCGTTATCGTTTGCACAAGAAGTGTGAACAGGAGTAAGTGTGATGTCCGGTGCGCTTGAAGCGGGAAGTATAATCTCGGAAGTATCTTTACAACCGCTGGCGTCTGTGACAATTAATGTGTATGTTCCGCTGGCTACGTCTTCCAAATCGGAAGTGGTCGCGCCATTTGACCATGAATAAGTAAAGGGGCTTGTTCCGCCACTGACTGTAGAGCCCAGCTCACCATTGGGCTTATTACAAGTTGTATTCTTTACGATGGAAGTTTGTAAAACCGGAAGTGTTATCGGAGAAGGAGCTGATGAGCAGTTGTTTGATAGTGAATTGATGTAAATTTCGTTTTTTGTGGAATTGGGAAGTCCGGGAGTTTCATTAGACGCAACAGCCCCTGAGCTCCAGTTATTCTGATTGTGATAATCGTCTGAAACGGTATTTGTAAATGAAAAGACCAATCCGCCGGCGGTACCTGAGAAGTAAATATCCTGATGTAAATTGTTATTTCCCCAGGCTACACCATGAACAGGAGTTGTCAGATTTCCGGAATTATAAATCTGAAAAGCATCCCCGTCGTTTCTCATTGCGACCGTTTCCCAGTCACCGTTTGCGCTCCAGCCTGTTGCCGGATAGTTCCCGTTGGAAATTGTCGGCGCACCGTTTTTCTCGAATAAGCTGGAATTTGCAGGCAGGACAAGGCGGCAGTTACCGTCTGTTAAGCTATTGTCTACAGGAGGAATTTTACTGCTGTTAAAGCTATTTTGATTGTAAATTAAGATAAGCGTCCCAACAGGTACATTTGCCCAGAATGAATTATTGGCAAAGCGCATTGAGCCGTCTGCGATTCCTGTTCCGCTTCCGGCTGCAAAATAGCCGTTATTGTCATCTATTACCCATTTTCTCAGATCCAGTGTAGGTCTGATACAGCTGTTTGGCTGATCACTGACAACCAGAAGCTCGACATATTCCTGAGTACCGTTTCCCTGTGAAACCTCATTGATAATTAAAGAAGCTGTCTGAGAATAGGAAGGATTATAAAGTCCTGATATCAGAACTAATATAAAAAGCAGTACATAGATTTTTTGAAGCAAAATGTCGTAGAATTTATTCGAAGCAAAAGTAGGCTAAACCAACGAGACAGATATTAAGAAAATGTTATCCTATTTTATGAATAAAAGAGGAGTATGCCAACAAAATATAAAAGGACACTATTGAACAATCAAAAGTGAATGTTTATTTTAGTCGCAAATTTAGACTTATGACTTTGATCCAGAAAATAGAAGACGGTGTGTGCTACCTGCGTCTGAACCGTCCGGAAGTATTTAATTCATTCAACCGGGAAATGGCTTTGGCACTTCAGAGCGCACTTAAAGATGCTGCCGGGAATGAAGAAATCCGTGCGATTGTTTTAACGGGAGAAGGCAAGGCATTTTGTGCCGGGCAGGATCTGGCAGAAGCGGTGGATCCTGACGGGCCGGAACTTCAATCTATTGTGAAAGAGCATTACAATCCGATTATCGAGTTGATCTGTACGATTGAAAAACCGGTAATTGCAGCTGTAAATGGTGTAGCTGCAGGGGCCGGAGCGAACATTGCTTTAGCTTGTGATATTACCTTTGCCAAAAAATCAGCTGCTTTTATTCAGGCATTTTCCAAGATCGGTTTAATTCCCGATTCAGCGGGAACATTCTTTTTACCTCGAATTGTTGGTTACCAGAAAGCAATGGCTTTGTTTATGACAGGTGATAAAGTGACTGCCGAAGAGGCAGAGCGTATGAATATGATCTACAAAGTAGTGGAAGATGAAGAACTGGATGCAGTAGTCAGTCAGTTCGCGAAACAACTGGCGCAAATGCCTACAAGAGGTTTGGGGCTGACAAAAAGAGCCGTTAATAAAACGTGGGCAAACAACTTAACACAACAACTAGCTGTGGAAGAAGAATTACAGACCGAGGCAGGAAACTCGTATGACTTCAACGAGGGTGTTCAGGCGTTTTTAGAGAAGAGAAAACCGGTTTTTAAAGGGAAGTAATTATGAAAGTCAGAAGCGTTTTAAAAATAGCAATGACATTTGCGCTTGTCCTGTTATCGGGAGCATGCAAAAAAAATATACATACCGGAGAAGGAACAAATAATGTAGTTTACGAAAGGAAGTATGCGGACCACTATGAAATTGAAACTGCTCCTATGCTGCAGAAGCAAACATTTGTAATCGGAGATGTGGATGTTTACAGAGATGCCATGGGGATGGTTACACAAATTGTTTTTGGTAGCGAAATAAATGATAAACCAAATTGGATAAGAAATGTAACCATAAGTGACTTAAAACTTTCAGAGCACATGAAAATCAATTTGACTAATGACAATTCGAACCTCCATAATAATTTGGTGAATTGTCAGCTGTTTTACTGCTATTATCCGATTGACAACAGTGGAGAAAAGAAAGTGTTATTAGCAAATTTCATAGAGTACAACGCTTCTGGAGAAGAAGTAATTATGCAACCGACCGGTCAGGATTTGACCTCCTTATTTACACAGCAATTTACACAACAGCATACGGGCGGGCAATTAAGATTGGTTTTTCATTTTAGCCAGACACCACATGATGTAGGAAATATGCGTTTATGGTACACTATACCATTTAGCTACGCATATACATTTTCATCAATGGAAGCTAAAAAATAATAAACGTAGAATAATATGAAAATAAATAAAGTAGGCGTTTTAGGAGCAGGCACAATGGGAGCAGGAATAGCTCAGGTTGCTGCCCAAAATGGTCACGAAGTGGTATTGGTAGATACGAATCAGGCAATGCTGGATAAAGCAGAAGCGTCCTATCAGGCGATTTTTGCAAAATTAGTAGAGAAAGGTAAATTATCAAAAGAGGAAGCACAGGGAATTCAGGCAAGAATTAATTATTCTACTGCTGTTTCTGCTTTTTCAGGAGCAGATTTAGTGATTGAAGCAATTATTGAAAATATTGAGATTAAAAATTTGGTTTTCAAACAGATTGAAGAAGTCGTTTCAAAAGATTGTATTATTGCTTCCAATACATCTTCTTTGTCAATCGCTTCTATCGCAGCGTCACTGAACGATCCGTCACGTTGCCTGGGAATTCACTTCTTTAATCCGGCTCCGTTGATGCCATTAGTGGAAATAATCCCTGCTGTTCAGACCTCCGGAGCTATATTAAAGACAGCTAAGGAGATTATTGAAAGCTGGAATAAAATTGCCTGCATTGCTAAAGATACGCCGGGATTTATCGTGAATCGTGTGGCAAGGCCGTTTTATGGTGAAGCATTGAAAATTTACGAAGAAGGAATTGCTGACTTCGCGACAATTGACTGGGCAATGACACATATCGGAGGTTTCAGAATGGGGCCGTTCACATTAATGGACTACATTGGGAACGATATCAATTATACAGTGACTGAAACAGTTTTTGAAGCGTTCTATTACGATCCGCGCTTCCGGCCGTCGTTTACACAGAAACGCCACAAAGAAGCCGGCTATCTGGGAAGAAAGACCAAAAGAGGCTTTTACGATTATTCAGAAGGAACCGAATTGCCGAAACCAACCGAAAATGAACAATTAGGAAAAGAAATCTTTGAGAGGATTCTTGTAATGCTTATCAATGAAGCTGTTGACGCGATTTTCCTTAAAATTGCATCTGTGGAAGATGTCGATCTGGCAATGACCAATGGTGTAAACTATCCGAAAGGGCTTTTAAAATGGGCGGATGAGCTTGGCCTTGAATACGTACTGGCAAAATTAGAAGGCCTTTTTTCGGAGTATGGAGATGACCGTTATCGCCCGAATCCATTATTGAGAAGAATGGTGAGAGAAGGTAAGAAATTTTATTGATAAAGGAGTGGTTTAACATATAATAGCTTTTAGCACAGCTGCTTTTTTAATGATTCTTTTATATTTGTGAGAATACATCCAAACATCTGACATTTATGAAAAAAGTAATTTTAAGCTCGCTGGCGTTGGCAGTTATCCTCACCGCCTGTGGTTCCGGAAAAGGAACAGGAAGCAAAGTAAAAACAGAAAAGCAAGATGTTCTGACAAAATCTGAAGCGCTGGCAGTCAGCACAGACGTAATCCAGACGGAGGGACAGGTATTGATGCAAAATAATTGTGCACGGTGCCATAAGCTCCCAGAACCTTCAGCAAAAACAGCAGAACAATGGCATAAAACGTTGAATAAGATGATTCCCAGAACGAAGCTGACAGATGCTGAGAAGCTGACGCTTCGTGTGTATATCGTTTCTAATTCGAAAGATTAAAAAAAGATAGTAGTTATTCTGATAAAAAATTACTTTTAAGGTATTACAATATTATTTGTAATACCTTTTTTTATGGGTAAAATTATCATTTTTATTACTTCATGGCTGTTTTATACCAATGTGTATAATCAGACACATGCCGAATATTATCTGCTGTGTAATGAAGCGGACAGTATGACTTATCTGGGTCAGAAAAAAGAAGCACTGGAAAATTATAAAAAAGCTTTTCGGACAGTAGATTATGTTCATACTGTGAATCTGGAAAAAGCTTATTCTCTTGCTGAGCAGTTAAAAGTATTTGATGACGCATACTTTTTGGCGCGACAGATGATTATTAATTCAGGCAATGATGCTGTTTTAAAAAGAGCAGATGCAGAATTCAAATCAACAGACTATTACCGTCAATTGAAAGATAGTACATTGTATTTTAGAGAAATGTACGAAAAGCGAATCAATCATCAGTATGTAAAGATTATTGACAGCCTCTATTATATTGATCAGCGGATTATCCGGAATAACAAATCTGTCAGGGGAAAATACCAGATAATAAGGTCTGAGCTGCCGGAAAATCTGTTTGATCTGGACAGCTCCAACTGGAATTATCTTTATCAGCTGATTCATACTTTCGGGTTTCCTTCCGAGAGAAATATCGGGTTAAATGCTTATGGTAAGGCTTGGGCAATTTTACATCATAATCTCCGGCTGAAAGAAAATGAAAAATATCACCCTGAAATTTTTCAATATGTAGCGGACGGAGATTACCTTCCAAATGATATCCTGGTTTGGTACGAGCAGTTTCAGACACAGGTCTACGGAAGAACGTTTTTTACTACCTGGGATAATGATATTTCAGAAGAAAATTTAAAGCGCATTGATACGAATCGCCGGAAATTCTATATGAAAGGAATTAACTCCCTGGAATTTAAAAAGGGCGGGAGATTCATAATCACTAAATGGTAGAATAATAAAAAAGCCGGATAAACCGGCTTAAAATCTTAGTGATGTTCCTCGTCGTGCTCGTCTTCCTTATTTTTATCAGCAGGAATGATCTTTTTCGCATTCTCAACTTTCTGGACACGATCCATAAAATCTTCCAGCTGTGAAATGGTCAATCCTTTCCCGATGATCTTTTTGTCCTTATCCAGGACGAAAACTCTGGGAGTAGAGTAGATATCGTATGTATCAGAATAATTTAAAGATTCTATAGTAGTGATGTGAGGGATAAATTTATACGGATCTTTTTGAGCTTCTTTGTAGATTTTATCCGTCAAGGCCACATTGATAAATGATAATTTGTTGTCCGATATGAATTTTTTCCATGTTTTGAAGTCTTCGCCGATGGCTTTACTGATTCCGAAAACTTCTACATTACGTGCTTTCAGTTTTTCAGCATATAACTTTTGTAATAAAGGAGTGGATTTTTTACAGTGTCCGCAGGTAGCTTCCCAAAAATAGAGAATAACATAATCAGATTTTAAGGAATAGAAATCATGCCAGTTCACTTCGGTGGAATCTGTCAGCTTGATATTAATAGCTTTTGCACCGACTACCAGGTTTTTATTTGTTTTAATTTTTTTGCACAATTCCTCCAGCTTATCAGAAGTCATCCAATCCACATAAGATTTCCCGTCCGGCGCATCTTTACAATAATAGCGGTCTCCGAGAATCGTGAACAATTTATCCATGCCCATAATCTTGGATTTTTCGGCATTTACCATAATATGTGTCAACGTGTATTTGAACATTTCGGAACGGTAATCCATCTTGTCCAGTAGCGAAATAGCCTGAACGGCAATTGTATCCGGGATCTGCAGCAGGAATTTATCCCCGAAGAAATATTCGATTTTCTGATGAAACATTGCCGTATTTACCAGACGATCGTCTCTGAGATCAATATTGTCAAAATAATGTTCACGGTAATAGTAGTATCTGAAATTAGAATCGGTTATCTGTCCTTTTTCATTTTTAGGGGCTTCCGGAATATCAACATCTGTTGACATTTTCACGATTTTCCCGACTAATTTACCTTTGTTTTTTTCTGCGAAATCAATCTGGAAGGTTTTTACAGAACCGCTGATACCATCTACCTGGTTCATCAGCTCTTTGTATTCTTTTGAGTTTTTATCCAGATTTCTGGACTGGTCCATCAGTGCGTTTGCTTTTTCCCTGCTTGTCTTTAGATAATTGATATATGAAAGAAACAGGATATTTTCCTCTGATTTCTTCACTTTCATGTTCGCGACATAATCAGGGCCTTTGGTTTCGATATCTATCTCATCATTATTATAAATGAATTCGAAGAACTTTTGGCCCGGAAGTAATAAGCCCAGCATTCCCGGTTTTTGCTTGGAGCCGTCGAATGTTACCACTCCTTTTACCATCTCCGCAGTATCCGCATACAAAATGTTCTTACCGTAATATTTTACTAAAAAAACAGTAGTGTCTTTCTGATCATCTACTTTTAATTTGATTTTTTGGCTAAAAGCCGCCATAGGAAGTGTGAATAACAGTAGTAAAAGCAAATTTTTCATAGTATATTTTTTATGATAGACGTTCGAAATTGATTTTAGATTTATCCTTAACATATCCTTAACTAGTTAAATTGTTTGACGATGGAAAGAATTTTTCTTCTGATCGCAAAAAGCAGGACAAAATTAATAAAAGCGAGCATCCAGAACGGATGAAAAGACATTAAATTTTGAAAATCGAAACCATATTTAACGAAATAACTGTTTAACAGGAACAACGATCCCAGAAAAGCCACCAGCACCAGAAGATTGATGACCAGGATCAGCCTGAAAAAATAATTATAAAGCGTGCTGACAATCGTTTTTACTTTATGGCCTAATCGCAGCATGGTACGGATTTCAAATTTTTTCGATTCGATCAGCAGTTGGCTGTATTGAGAAAAAATGGTAGCGGAGAGCAGTATAATAATAAATGCCAGGGCTACAATAAAATTAAATAAGATAAGCGTCATGCTCTTGATCTGGCTCATCACCAGATCCGTAGATTTTGTCTCCAGGTAATTTTCCTCCAGGAACTTTTTAAATGCGCCGAAATTTTCCTTTGTATGAGACAATATCAGCTGTGTGATCTTCTCTTTTTCAGTTCCATACTTTTCACTTCCGTATTGGATAAAGCTTTCGGGAACCAGCATTGCTGAAAATATACTGGTAAAGCCAACTACACGGCATTCAAAGCTTTCCCGCTGCCCATTCTTTTTGAGGTTGAATTTAAAATGGATCGTTTTCGCGAGGTCTTCCGAGATCTGCGGCATGTCTTTCGAGCTCATGAAAGAATTCATCATAATTAAAAACTCCTTCGGAATAATAATAGGAACGACCTTTTTTGTAGTATCCCAGCTCCAGTCAATATTTTTCACGTCGAGAAATTCAGGATGAATTCCCTGGATAAAGATATCTGTCCGCATATACGGCATATTTTCGTCAGATAATTGAAAATCAATATCGAAATTATTAACCGTTAGTGGCTGAAAATGTTCAATGAATGGCTGATTTTTAATAAATTCCTGATCGTTCGTATTGAAATCCGTTTTCTGGAGCCTGAATGCTCCGCCAGAGGAAATCTTGCGCTGAACAACAAAGACATTATCCGTCAGGAGCTCATTTTTTGCTCTGAAATTGTAAATCTGAAATACATAGTTCACTCCGACAAGCAGCAGCAAAAAACCGATGAATGTAGCGCAGCCGGCAACTATCAACTGGGTTTTATTGGTAGTTGAAAAAAAGAGTTTATGGTAAAGTTTCATAGTAACAAATGTTGGTCAAAAACATCGATTTTAGCGTGGTTCAAAGTGGTCAGCACAATCGTCGCGTTGTTCTTTTTCGCTTCTTCCGTAATCATATTATAACAGATATGCGAATTTTCCTGGTCGAGATGCGCGAAAGGCTCATCCAGAAGAATCACTTCAAAAGGCTGGAGCAATGCACGTATGATAGCGATGCGCTGCTGCTGTCCGTAGGAAAGAATTCCGCAGAGAACATTCCATTTATCGGATAAGCCGGTTTTTTGAAGCAGCTCTTTCAGCTCTTCTGTTGATTTATGATAGGTCAGCTCGTTCTTTAATGCCAGATTTTCACTTACAGTCAAATGCGGGATCAGCTGTAAATCCTGAAAAACAACTGATAATCTTTTCGAACGGATAGCGCTCCATTCGTCAATAGAAATTTCCTTTGTGGATTTTCCGTCGATCAGGATCTTCCCGGAAAAATCTTTCCGGATTCCGTAGATGCTGTTGACGAACGTTGATTTCCCTTTTCCTGAAACTGCTTCCACCACGATTTTCGTTCCCGGAAGTAGCTCCACATCCGCGTTCCAGCAGGTTGATTCAGAATTGTAACTGTCACGTAACGGTTCCGGAACAACTTTCTCTAACTGAATTTTCATTTTAATGTGTTTAAAATTTCTTCAAATTGTTCTTCTGTATTTTGACCGGATAACCAGTGAATATCTTTTGTCCGCCGCAGCCATGTCAATTGACGTTTTGCGTATCTTCTGGAATTTCGTTTTACCAGCTCGATAGCTTCTTCCAATGAGAACTTACCGTCCAGATACTCGAAAAACTCCTGATAACCTACTGTTTGCAGTGTTTTTAGCTCCTTATACGGATAAAGCGCTTCAACTTCTTTCCATAATCCGTTTTTCATCATACTGTCCACGCGTTTGTTGATCCTTTCATACAGAATTTCTCTCGGAAGATCGATCGCAAAACGGCGTACTTTGAAAAAACGTTTTTTGGGCTGCTGACTTTTGAAAGAACTGAATGGTTTCCCCGTAATCAAAATTACTTCAAGTGCTCTGATAACTCTCATCGGATTTTTCAGGTCGATGGTTTCCGTTGCACTTCCATCGAGAGCTACCAATTCCTGTACCAATTTATCCAGCCCTTCATTTTCATAGCGCTCTGTCAGCCTGTTTTTAACTGTCTCATCGGTTGGTACAGGATCCAGCCCGTCGATTAAAGCATCTGCAAACATTCCCGATCCACCCACCATAATGACGGTTTGATAGTTCGAAAACAGCTGCCGGAGAATCTCTAACCCGCGTTGTTCATATTCTGCAGCCGTAACTAAATGATGGACGGAATCCGAATTGATGAAATGATGGCGTACGGAATGCAGCTCCTCCTCAGAAGGCTTTGCTGTCCCGATTTCCATTTCGGTATAAAATTGCCGTGAATCCGCAGAAATGATTTCGGTTTGAAAGTGTTTTGCCAGCATCAGCGATAATGCGGTTTTTCCGCAGGCGGTTGGTCCTTGAATAACAATCAGTTGCTTGTCAGAAGACATTGCTTATTTTGTGTTTTTATAATGAGAATATTGCTGGAAAACATCGTAAACGTATCCAACAGTATGTGCACCGCGTGCGGAACCGTTCTTAACGACCGGATCATTGTAATATTCCGGGTTGGATAAGTTCCGGAACATCACCGCTACATTTCCGTCCCATATATTCGGATTCAGCTTATGCTTGCTTGCCAGCGCTCTCGCATCGTGTACATGAGATGCTCCGGAATTGTAAGCTGCCAGCGTGAATTTGATACGATCCTCTTCGGTAGCTGCATCCGGCCACAACGAGTAATTTTTTAAGATCAGCCGGATTCCTCCTTCGATCTGCTCTTCAGGCCCGGAATTGGGGAAAACTCCGAATTTCGCTCCGATCTGTGGCATGAACTGAAATAATCCGTAGGCACCTCCCAATCCTATGATATCCGGGTTGAAGCGGGATTCGCGATAAATAATTGCAGCAACCAATTGCCATTCAACAGGTTTGTTTTTTGTTTTGGATTTCAGAATATTCATGAACATGACCGTTCCTGAAACATTGGTAGATTTAAGCGCCAGCTTCGCTGTGGACGGAAGCTCAAAATATTTGTACTTCAGATAATTGTAAAGCTCTGATTTTTTAAAGTTCTCGATCCAACTGTCCAGCTCCGCTTTTAGCTTTGGTGTATTTTTCCGCAGTCCGAAGGCAATTTTCTGCTTGAAGCTTAAGGGCAATGAAATATCAAGATTATTCCAGTAGTACTGATTAATAATAGCGACATTTTTATCCGCTACTGTATAATCAATGGTTCCGTCAGCCACCTGTTCAATGAGGTAATCAGTGCTGATATCACCGTTTTCTTCATAAATGTAAATGGAATCCCCGATTTCATTTTGAATATTCTTGAGCTTCGTAAAGTAAGCGGAGTTTTTCCAGACATTTATCTTTTTTTCGGAGAGCTGTGTTGCGTCTGTAATAAATTCAGTAGTTGAATTTTCGTCAGCAGACCGTTGTACTAAAACCTGTTCTACGTGTAAGATAGGAGAGGAGAAAGAAATGATTTTTTTCCGGTCATTGGTGACTGAAAGATTGCAGGCAATGAGGTCCACTTCTCCCTGCTGCAGCATCAGGAACATGTTGTCCTGATTGGAAATCACACGGACATCTAATTCCAGCTCATGATCTTTACAGAATTCTTTTAGGATTTCATATTCGAATCCCATGCTGCTGCCCCGGTTTTCGAAATAAGAAGCAGTATTGTTTTCAAAAAGAACGACCAGCTTACCTTTATGCTGTATGTAGGCGAGATCCCTTTTTACCAGTTCTCTGTACATTTTTATTTCATTCATTGTCTTTTTGCTGCAGGAAAAAAAAGACATTAAAATGAGAAGTAATAGAGCCGACTTTTTCAAACGAAATTCAATTGGTGCAGGTTAAAAATACAAAATTTGTCACAGACTCAAAAAAACACACTCTTTAATCAGTAAGGAAGCCAGTGGTTTTTAGTGTAAATGGTTGTTATATAGCTGGTTTTTAAAAAGATATTATTAATGTATTTTAACATTCATTTTAGTAACAAAGACAACTATTTTCGTTATTTATTCGTTTAATAGTAAGAATGCTAAACCAAAAATAATTAACAATTAAAAATCGCCTTATGAGACAACTGAAAATCGTAAAACAAGTAACCAACCGTGAAACGGCTTCATTAGACAAATATCTGCAGGAGATCGGGCGTGAGCAGATGATTACTGCCGACGAAGAAGTGGAGCTGGCTCAGCGTATAAAAAACGGGGACAGGAGAGCGTTGGAGCGCCTGACCAGAGCCAATCTGCGCTTTGTTGTTTCAGTTGCCAAACAATATCAGAATCAGGGATTAACACTTCCGGATTTAATTAACGAAGGAAATCTAGGACTGATAAAAGCGGCAGAACGGTTTGATGAAACCCGTGGATTTAAATTTATCTCATATGCTGTCTGGTGGATTCGCCAGTCAATTTTGCAGGCGTTGGCTGAGCAGGCCCGGATAGTGCGTCTGCCATTGAATAAGATCGGGACGATTAATAAAATTAATCGTGCCTATTCAGAATTAGAGCAAAAATATGAGCGTCCGCCTACTGCGGATGAGTTGGCTGAATTCTTGGGGGTTATGGTGGAAGATGTGAAACAGTCAATGGCAAATAACGGACGACATGTATCGATGGATGCGCCTTTGTCGGAAGGTGATGAAAGCTCTTCCACAATGTATGACGTGCTACCGAATACCTATATGAACAATCCTGAAAAAGAGCTGGTAAGCGAATCTCTGAGAAAAGATATCGAACGTTCTCTTTCTACTTTGACAACAAGAGAAGGGGAAGTAGTGAGAATGTTTTATGGATTGAACGGAAAATATCCGTTGACATTGGAAGAGATCGGGGAGCAGTTTGATCTCACAAGAGAGCGCGTACGCCAGATTAAGGAAAAAGCGATTCGCAGATTGAAGCACACTTCAAGAAGTAAAATATTGAAAAGTTATCTGGGATAACTTTGAAGATTAAAGAAAGCTCTCCGGTATATTGTTTATCGGAGAGTTTTTTATTTCCGGCAGGTTTACAGTTCGTTAAAACTTTCGAAAAAAAGAGCTGCAGCTCCTGCTCGACGGAGCAAAATGCGTTTATTTTCTTATCTTTCGGAAAAATCAAAAGAGAGGCTGTAGTATTGTCTTTTTGAGAGTTGACAATACATTCGGATATAAAGTTGAACTTTGAAATACCAGGCCGGTACTTACGGAATTTCTGAACTTAATCTGATGCTGGCGAATAAAAGAAAGAATATGAGAATAGCTAAAAGAATTTTGCTTGCCGCATCCTTATTTGCTGTGCCGGTTGGTTTTACGCAGAATAAATTATTTGAGGATGGTTTGAAAATAACCTTTAAGAATGATTCTGTACATTACATTAAAGCGGGTATTTTGGGTCAGTTCTGGACCAGGTATAATCACAATAATCCGGGGTCACTTTTAAACGGGACTGAACAGGATCATGTAGTTGACTTCGGTATCCGGCGGATTCGTTTTTCAGTACAGGCACAGGTAACAAAATCCACGTTTTTTTATACGCAGGTGGGATTGAATAATCTCAATTCAGTTTCTGCCAGAAAATCAGGTTTGTTCGTTCACGATATTACGGTAGATCAGCAATTATATAAAGACATCATTGTCATCGGAGGAGGCCTGCACGGTTATAATGGAACTTCCCGTTTCAGCTCTTCGGGCGTGGCATCTATTCTGGGAATGGATCTTCCCGTGGTGATGGAATCCACCAATGATGTTACCGATCAGTTTGGCCGGAAATATGGTGTTTATCTGAAAGGAGAAGTGAGCAGGCTGAATTACAGGCTGAGCGTTTCAAAACCTTTCCCGGTGCAGAACAGTTTGAATGCTGTTGCGCCGCTTTCGCCGACAGCCATCAATCAGGCGGCTTTTTCCACTAAAGCTCCGCAAATGAATTACGCAGGATATTTCTTCTGGCAGTTCATGGAAAAGGAAACAACAAGAACGCCCTATATGAATGGCTCTTACCTGGGAAAAAAATGGGTTGTCAATCTTGGGGCGGGAGCACAATATCAGAAAAATGCGATGTGGTACCGTTCTACGGAGCTGGATACGGTTTCCGTTCCCTTATTCCAGCTGGGAGTGGATATTTTTGTTGATTATGCGCTGAATCCGGATAAAAAAAACGCTGTAACCGCTTATGCTACCTATATGAATTACCAGTTCGGGCCTGATTATATCCGTAACGCGGGGATCTTTAACGTGGCGAACGGAACGGGGCAAAACGGGACATTTAACGGAGCTGGCAACGCTTTTCCACTGATTGGAACCGGACATGTTTTTTACAGTCAGCTTGCTTATAAATTCAGAGATGAGCTGCTGGGGAAGCAGGGAACACTACAGCCGTATTTTATGCATTCGCATGCAAAATATCAGGCGTTGGCAAGTCCTGTGCAGGTGTTTAATATCGGACTGAACTGGCTGATTGCCGGGCAAAACTCGAAATTATCGCTGGATTATCAGTCCAGGCCGGTATTTAATCAAAATGCTGGCGGAATTATGGCTGATCCCGCGCTGAGAAGAGGGCAGGTAGTCCTGCAATACCAGCTGAGCATTTAAGCTTTTACTTTTCTGAACGCAACCTGAAGCGAAGGTTGTGCGCCCGGAAGTAAAATTTCTTTCATCTGAATTAATTCCTGCAGCAGCTCGGGATATTTCTCTGCATAGATAAGCGAAAGGTAAATCATGTTTACCCGCACGGCAACCGGAATTTCCTGTGAAATAATATGTGAAAATGCCAGATCAATCACTTCGCCTTCTCTGTAGGGAGTGTAGGGAAGGTGTATTAAAATAACGCCCGTATTTCTCTGATCTGTAAAGTTTTGTGGAGCTAATAAAAGATCAATGAATTTTTTCCGGAAAGGAAATACAGGTTGTGGATTTAATTTAACTACGTGTGTGAGAAGCCAAAGCGCATTGGTTTTTAGCTTTTTGTCTTTTGTACAATGCACTAATTCTTCTAACTGTTTGTTATCAATTATCTTTTGAGCGATTTCTTTAAACGGTGTAAAGCGCGAAGTGCGAAGCTCATTTAAAATTTCCATGTTTCAGGCTTTCACATAAACGACTTTTTTAGTCTCAAAGAAATCCTCTGTATAAAAGTCCTTGATATCATAGAATTTATAGGTGTGCTTTACCGGAGCCATTTCTTCTGTCAGATCACCGCCTTTCAGGTAAAGAATTCCGTTTGGAAATTCATTTTTATTTCCTTTCAGAAATTTATTTTTTGTCCATTTTAAAAAATCCGGCATTGCAGTCACGGCACGGGAAACAATGAAATCGAACTGTCCGTTTATTTTTTCGGCACGTTCATGAACAGCCCGGACATTTTTTAACCCGATAGCGTTTGCAACCTCGTTGACCACCTTGATTTTTTTTCCGATCGAATCGACTAATAGAAACTCGCATTCAGGGAAAAGTATTGCTAACGGAATTCCTGGAAATCCGCCGCCGGTTCCGATATCCAGTATTTTGCTTCCGGAAACAAAAGGCATTACTTTAGCAATAGCCAGCGAATGCAGGACATGACGTTCGTAGAAATTGTCCGTATCTTTTCTTGAGATAACGTTAATCTGCTCATTCCAGAACTGGTAAACTTCTTTCAGTTGGGCAAACTGTAGCTGCTGCTCTTTGCTGAGATCCGGAAAATAATGTGATATAAGTGCGAAATCTGTCGTCATGCTGCAAAAATAAAAAAATCCACTTGCGTGGATTTTAATTTATTCAAAAAACGAGCTTTAACTGGCCTGATAAATATCCTGGACAATCGCCTTATATTTTTCAAGGATGATCTTCCGCTTGAATTTCAACGTCGGAGTTAATTCGTTTCCTTCAATTGTAAATTCATGTGGAAGTAAACGGAATTGCTTTATTTTTTCCCAGTTTCCGTATAATTCGTTAAAACGGTTCACTTCCTGCTGGATCCGTGAGATAACACGTTCATCTTTGATGATATCTTCATTTGAAAGGTTTTCCAGCCCGTATCCTTTTCGTATGCTCCAGTCTTTCAGGAACGGAAAGGCAGGAACGATCATCGCGGCAGGGAAACGTTCGCCTTCACCGATCACAATGATTTGCTCAATGAAGCGGGATTCCTTGAATTTGTTCTCCATGGCCTGCGGAATAATAAATTTCCCACCGGAAGTTTTGAAAATTTCTTTTTTACGGTCAGTGATCTTCAGGTATTTGCCTTCGATCATTTCACCGATATCTCCTGTGTGGAACCAGCCGTCGGCGTCAATTGCTTCCGCAGTGGCTTCCGGTTTATTATAATATCCTATCATGACAGAAGGTGCTTTTACGAGAATTTCACCGTCTTCGGCAAATTTCACCTCTACATTATCCAGCAATGGGCCTACTGTTCCGATCCGGATACCATCCTTCAGGTTATTTACAGACACGACAGGTGATGTTTCTGTTAAGCCATATCCTTCTAATACATTGATGCCAGCCGCTAAATAAATACGGCACAGATGAGGAGATAATGCGGCACTTCCGGAAGCAATCGCTCTTACTTCACCACCTAAAGCTTCCATCCATTTAGAGAAAATGAGCTTTCTGGCGATCCATAATTTTATACCATACCACAATCCTTTACCTTTTACATCGTATTCCTCTGCTAATTCAACAGCCCAAAAGAACAGCTTACGCTTGAATCCTTCCAGCTCGTTTCCTTTGGCAATGATTTTGTCATATACTTTTTCAAGTAAACGTGGCACAGCAGTGAACACATGTGGTTTTACTTCTTTAATATTTTCTCCGATGGTATCCATGGATTCAGCGAAGTAGATCGCTGCTCCGAGCTTCATATATAAATAATGGAGCATTCGTTCGTAAACGTGGCACACAGGTAAAAATGTGATAACACGGGAATTATGGTCTGCCGGAATAATGGGAATACAGGCATTTACATTGGAAAGAATGTTTTTATGAGATAACATTACTCCTTTTGGATTTCCTGTTGTTCCTGATGTATAAATAATGGTTGCGAGGTCTTCGAACTTAATGACACTTTTACGTGCTCTTAATTCTTGCTCATGCGTATCTGATGTATCAAAAAGAGATTCCCAGTAGTTCGCTCCATTGATTACATCAAACGTATATAATGCTTCCAGAGAAGGAATTTCCGGTTGGATGGAGGTCAGCTTTTCAAATAATTCTGCTGTGCCCAGAAATGCCAGTTTGATTTGTGCATCGTTAAAGATGTACCTATAATCATTCGTTGAAATATTCGGATAAACAGGAATGACGATTGCTCCGACCTGCTGTACTGCAATATCAATACAGTTCCATTCATACCGGTTGGGAGAAACAATGGCAATTTTATCATTTGGTTTTATTCCATAGTTGATCAATCCTTTTGAAACGTTGTTTACTTTCTGAATAAAAGCTTCTGTTGAAACATCATTCCATGTCCCTTCTGATTTATAAGAGAACATTTTGGAGTTGGGGTATTTTTCCAGCTGGTAATATGGAATATCAAATAAGCGGGTAACTTCCATCATCGTATTAAAGTTTTATTAACTTCCTAAATATATACATAAAAAAAGGAATAAAAACACCTGATGGGAAAATAAATATTCATCCGAACTGACTTTTAATTCAAATTTCCGGTTCATATATTCATTCTATATCAAGAGTTTCTATTAAAAGCAGATATTTGTACAGTTATGTTTTGATTAAAGTCTTAACTTAATTACTACATACTTAGGGCACATAATTTTTTTGGTTTTAGATAAAAGGTTTATTCAGCAGAGTAAACCTTTTTTCCTTTTATAAAAGTGCCCGTAGAATAATTATAAATCGAATGGTAACCGGAGCTGATGGGAAAGCTGCTGATAAAGAATGTCGCATTCCTTTGCTTGTCAAGGCTTCCGAAATTTTTTTCCAGATCGACAATCTGAGGATTGAATTGTGTATATGCTTTCAGCAGGACTTCAACCGGAAGTGCTTCTTCGGCATTAAATTCTGAACCAGCGTTATTTTCCATGTCTTTCCTCGAATTGGCAGCCCAGATGATTTCAAACGGATTAAACGTTTCTACCGGAGCATCAGAACCGATAGCGATAATTCCATTCGCTTCATACAGAGACCTGTAGGCATAAAACTGCTTGTCAATATCAGGAATAACGGACCGAAGCCATTCCATATCACTTATTGCGTGAAAAGGCTGCACGGACGGGATGATGTAAAGCTCGGACATTAATTTTAAAACTTCCGGTGTGCTTTGCTGTAAATGTTCCATTCTCCATTTGAGATTGCCAACATCTAATTTTAGCGCTTTGATCCGGCTCATAAAAGTTGTTGCGCTTCTGCTTCCTGCAGTGTGAACTGCTAATTGCAGCTCATGATTGAAGGCAAATTTCAGCAGGGAATCCAAGGTTTCCTCTGTATAATTAATCGTTCCGTTTCCGCCATTTTTATAATTGCCCGAAATGGCAGCTGTCTGTGCCCCGAAAGTGCCGTCCAGCAGCAGCTTGAGACCTCGTACCTGTAAGTTTTCATGCCTGATAATTCCGTTTTTCAGCAGGTTGAGATTTTCGTCCGATGGAAACAGGAAGGCGCTGATGTGGATTTTCCAGTTTTTATCCTGTGACAGCTTTTTGAAGAAATGGTAATCCTTGTTGCTCCAGCCCATTTCATGAACGGCCACGATTCCGTATTGTAATAGTTCTTCCTGAATTTCAAATAGTTGCTTTGTTATTTGTTGCTCCGGAAATTCCGGAAAGTGCTCATACAGCTTAAAAAATGCTTCTTCTTCAATTACTCCGGTAAATTTTCCGTCTTCATGCGAAATGTTCAGAAATCCTGCTGCTTTTTGATTTAAAACGGCTGAATGTGCATCTTTGGAAATGATGAAAACAGGGATTTCAGGAAAGTTTTTTGTAAGTAATCCGGATAGGGCTTCTTTTTGCTCATTCTGAAACGACAAGCCCCTTGCAATAATAAAATTATAAGGATTTCGGGAATGATATTTTTCGAGGATGACAAGCAGCTGCTCCGGTGATTTTGTTTCATTCAGATTGGCAGCTAAGCGTTCCTGGGCGAGCAGCAAAAGGTGCGTATGCGCATCTGAAAATCCCGGGTAAATATGTTTTCCGTGAGCATCAAAATCTTCTTCACATCTGTATTTGTTCAGAATTTGCCAATCCGGACCAAGCTCTACAATTTTACCGTCTTTAACAGCCATTGCCTGGTATTCCGTATTGTTTTCATTCAGGGAATGTATCACTGCATTGTAAATGATAAAATCCACTTTTTTTCCTTTCATACAGGAAAAAGAAAGAAGAATGATCAGGATAAAAGTCAGTATATTTTTCATTTTCGGTTGAATGAAGTAGCGTTTCCCTGCGCTTTTGGAGTTATAAGAATATCGTTAATTGAAACGTGTGGAGGTCGTGTCAAAGCAAAAAGAACTACTTCCGCGACGTCCTCACCTGTTAAAGGTTGAAAGCCTTCATAGGTCTTATCTGCTGTTTCTCTGTCGCCTTTAAAACGGACCAATGAAAATTCTGTTTCGACTGCTCCGGGAGCAACATTCGTGACTTGTATGTTATGTCTGAACAGATCGATGCGCATGGAACGACTCAGTGCATCTACGGCATGTTTTGTAGCGCAATAGACATTCCCGTTCTCATAAACTTCCTTTCCGGCAATACTGGCAATATTGATGATATGACCATCTTTATTTTCAATGAATACGGGAACAACTAATCTGGAAATATACAGCAATCCTTTGATGTTGGTATCAATCATTTGTTCCCAGTCACTTAACAACCCGTTTTGAAATGAATCCCTTCCTGCCGCTAATCCCGCATTATTTATCAGGACAGAAATTCTTTTTCTGAAATGCTCCGGAATGGAATTTACAGCGTGGGTTGTTTCATCATTGTTCCGAATGTCAAAAGAAAGGATGATTACGGAAGAGTTTAACTGTTCCAGCTGTGTTTTAAGCTCTTCCAGCCGTTCTTTCCGTCTTCCGGTAAGAATCAGGTCAAAGTTGTTCTGTGCTAAAAGTAATGCGGTTGCTTTTCCTATTCCGGATGTTGCTCCTGTGATAAGTGCGACTTTTTTTTCCATATCGGATCAATTAATATAAACGAAAGAATTGCCAATGCGATATATGTCGGAATCCGGTAACGTACCATAGCTCCGACAACCGGAGTTGTTATTCCTACGATAAAAGCAGAGAGAAAAATAAAAAAGAGTAAGGAGATGACAAGCGGATCGTTGAATTTTTCCCGGTGCTTTCCAAGTGCGTATAAAAGGGAAAAAATAGCGAATGTTGTCATTAAAAGTGTTTCGGCGATCGCCGGGTATTTGGCGTTGCTGCCGGGGGTTTTAAAATCAGGTTGAAACAGGCAGTGATAAATGGAAGACGGGATGCTGACAATCAGCCGTTTTTTGTCATAGTTTAAATAATAAGGCTGAACATAGGACTGTGTTGTTTTCCGGACAATCATCGCGACATCAAACACATGATCCTGTTTCAGCAGGACAGACTGTGTGGATTGAGTACCGGATTGCTTTACTTTTAAAGCCTGAATATCCTGTTCTAAACGAAATTGGCCTGTATCTGTCTTTCTGAAAAAAGTTGTGTCCTGAACGTCCAGGTAATAAAAGAAACTTCTGTTTTTATCAGCAGGCTCATATAAATAGAGTCCTTTTGTTGCGATGTTCCGAAAGGCATATTGCTGGTTGGAAATGCGATTGACTATATTATCACCGAGTGAGGAGAACAGCGTTCCGGTAAGCAGCAGGATGAATGTGAGAATAATAAAAATTTTTAAAGTATATTTTTTAGCTGATTTTATAAAGAAATAAAAAAGTATGGACAATCCTAAAGCGTAGAAAATGTAAATTTTTACAGTGAAAAGAAAAAACAGGCCCAGCCACAAATGCAGACTGTTCAACTTTCGTTGCTTTGTACCGTATAAGAAGCTTGCAATACCAAAAAAGAGCAGATGCTCTTTCATCACTAAACCTCCGTAGAACAGAAAAGAAGGAATCCCGATGCCCAGAAAGAAGATGAAGATGTTGGAAGCGGAAATATAGTTGCTGAATGTTGCTGCAAAGAGCAGAATGGTATAGGTAGAAAGTAATGCGACTAAAAGCAGATGAATGTATTCATTACCGAAAGAAACAAATGCAACGATGCTGTGAATCCGGGAAACCGCCCTGCAGTCGTTATATTTCTTTGTGGGATTATTCCATAACATTGTTTCCGACAGGTATTTTTCCCTGGTCTCATTACTGTTGTCAAGACCGGTAAGCAGCTTGAAGTAGGCAACCGGATCGCTGTAAAAAACACGGTTTAAAACTTTCGCGTCGTTGAGATAGTATTTATGATCTCCTTTTAAATCATATTCGGGGTGTTTGTCCAGGTAAAAAGCGAAAGAAGAAACAAGTATGAATTTTAATGCAAAAATACCACAAACATATCCGGGAGACAGAGATGACGATTTGAATATTTTTTTACTTAAAATAAGAAAAATTAAGCAAAAGAACAGTGTGACGGTAAGAAATTGCAACAAAATATTCATTTGAGTATGGGGGCAAAAATAGAGAAAAGATTTTGTTTTCAGGAAGGGAAAATGTAGAAAAACCGGATATTGAATCGTGCTTATTTATAATTACTCAAAATAAGCGATATTAAGTACGAAATATAATGGTATTGTGATTGGAAATTTATAAATTCGCGGGGCAAAATTTGATTGAAAAATAAAATTTAAAATATGGTTTTCGATTTGAATATGAGAAGAGGAAGTGTACCGGATTTCCTGAATGAATCAAGACAGATCAGACTTTTTAAATACAAAAAACAATTTTTAGAATTCATCTAAAAAAAACTTCTATCATGAATTTATATCAAGACTACATCAAAGAAATTGAAGAACGAAAAGAACAAGGGCTACATCCAAAACCAATTGATGGAGCAGAATTGTTGAGTGAGATCATTACACAAATTCAAGATTTAAATAACCCGTATCGGGGAGATTCAATTAAGTTTTTTGTTTATAATACATTACCGGGAACTACTCCGGCAGCAGGTGTTAAAGCAAAATTTTTAAAAGAAATTATTTTAGGAGCAGCTACTGTTGCTGAAATTACTCCGGATTTTGCATTCGAATTATTGTCTCACATGAAAGGTGGTCCATCTATCGAAGTATTGTTGGATCTGGCCTTGGGTGATAATGCTGAAAACGCTAAGAAAGCTGCTGATGTATTGAAAACACAGGTTTTCTTATATGAGGCGGATACAGATCGTTTAGCTGCAGCTTACAAAAACGGTAATGCTGTTGCTAAAGATATTTTAGAGAGCTATGCTAAAGCGGAATTCTTTACAAAATTACCTGAAGTGCCTGAAGAAATTAAGGTAGTAACTTATATTGCTGCCGAAGGAGATATTTCCACAGACTTATTATCTCCGGGGAACCAGGCGCACTCCCGTTCTGATCGTGAATTGCATGGTCAATGTATGATTACCCCGGAAGCTCAGGCTGAAATAAGAGTGCTGCAGGCTCAACATCCGGATGCCAGCGTTATGTTAGTCGCTGAAAAAGGAACAATGGGAGTGGGATCATCAAGAATGTCAGGTGTGAATAACGTGGCACTTTGGACAGGTAAGCAGGCAAGCCCTTATGTTCCTTTTGTTAATATTGCTCCGATTGTAGCAGGTACAAATGGTATCTCTCCGATCTTCTTAACTACAGTGGACGTTACCGGTGGTATTGGTATCGATTTAAAAAACTGGGTTAAGAAAACAGATGAAAACGGAAATGTTGTCCGTAACGAAAATAATGAGCCGGTTTTAGAACAGGTTTATTCTGTTGCTACAGGAACTGTATTAACTATTAATACTAAAACCAAGAAATTATACAACGGTGATAAAGAACTGATTGATATCTCCCGGTCTTTAACACCGCAAAAAATGGAATTTATCAAAGCGGGCGGTTCTTATGCTATTGTATTTGGTAAGAAGATCCAGACGTTTGCAGCTCAGACTTTAGGTGTCGAAGCTCCTGTGGTATTTGCTCCGGCTAAAGAAGTAACTATCGAAGGTCAGGGGCTTACTGCTGTTGAAAAAATCTTCAACAAAAATGCAGTAGGCGTTACACCGGGTAAAATATTACATGCCGGTTCTGACGTTCGTGTAAAAGTAAATATTGTCGGGTCTCAGGATACAACAGGTTTAATGACATCCCAGGAGTTGGAGGCAATGGCTGCTACAGTTATTTCTCCAAGTGTTGACGGTGCTTACCAGTCCGGTTGTCACACTGCATCTGTATGGGATAAAAAAGCACAGGCTAATATCCCTAAATTGATGAAGTTCATGAATGATTTCGGGGTGATTACTGCCCGTGACCCTAAAGGTGTTTATCATTCAATGACAGACGTTATCCACAAAGTATTAAATGATATTACCGTTGATGAGTGGGCTATCATTATTGGTGGCGACTCTCACACACGTATGTCCAAAGGAGTTGCTTTTGGTGCTGACTCAGGTACTGTTGCTTTAGCTTTAGCTACCGGTGAAGCTTCTATGCCGATTCCGGAATCTGTAAAAGTTACATTTAAAGGAGAAATGAAGCCTTTCATGGATTTCCGTGATGTGGTTCATGCTACTCAATTACAAATGTTGCAGCAATTTGACGGTGAAAATGTATTCCAGGGTCGTATCATTGAAGTGCATATAGGAACATTATTAGCTGACCAGGCGTTTACATTTACCGACTGGACTGCTGAAATGAAAGCGAAAGCTTCTATCTGTATTTCCCAGGACGATACTTTAATTCAATCGTTGGAAATTGCTAAATCCCGTATCCAGATCATGATTGATAAAGGTATGGATAATAAAAATCAGGTATTGAAAGGTTTAATTGATAAAGCAGATAAACGTATTGCTGAAATCAGATCCGGAGAAAAACCGGCTTTACAACCAGATGTAAATGCCAGATATTACGCAGAAGTAGTGATTGATCTGGATTTAATCAATGAACCGATGATTGCTGATCCGGACGTAAATAATGCTGACGTTTCTAAACGTTATACGCACGATACTATCCGGGATTTGACTTACTATGGTGGTGGCAAGAAAGTGGATCTTGGCTTTGTAGGTTCTTGTATGGTTCACAAAGACGATTTGAAAATAGTTTCTCAAATGCTAAAGAATGTTGAGAAGCAAAAAGGTAAGATAGAATTTAACGCGCCTTTAGTGGTTGCTGCTCCTACTTACAATATCATTGATGAGCTGAAAGCAGAAGGCGATTGGGATTATTTACAAAAATATTCAGGGTTTGAATTCAGCGATGCTTTACCAAAAACCGTAGCCCGTACAGAATATGAAAACATTATGTACCTGGAACGTCCGGGATGTAACTTATGTATGGGGAATCAGGAGAAAGCGGAGAAAGGAGATACGGTGATGGCAACATCTACACGTCTTTTCCAGGGCCGTGTGGTAGAGGACAGAGATGGCAAAAAAGGAGAATCCCTGCTTGCATCAACTCCGGTAGTCGTGTTATCTGCTATTCTTGGACGGATTCCTACAATTGAAGAATACAAAACCGCTGTGGAGGGAATCAATCTGACTAAGTTTAAACCTATTTCTATCAAGCAATAAGGAAGAGAAACGATAAAAAAATAGAGTCACTCTGAAATAAATTGAGGGATTTTACAGCCGATGGAGATTTTCTTCATCGGCTTTTTTGTTTCTAAGCTCAATTTATCAGTAAGTTAGCTGAAAATCGATAATAAATGGGACTACTTTTCAAATAATTCTTTGACAGATTGAAATTTACTTTCGATTCAGACCCGTTCACTAAATTGTATAGAATCATTTTAAATTGTGAAAATTAACGATATTTAAATACAAAGTGTCTGAAAAACTAACTAAATTAAGAGATTAAATGAAGTAACAAAAAGAACAATGGTATTCGATTTAGACATGATTAAAAAGGTGTACGAACGTTTTCCGGAACGGATCGCTGCAGCACGAAAAATTGTAGGAAAACCTTTAACTCTTTCTGAAAAAATTTTGTATGCCCACCTGTGGGATGGTAATGCGACGCAAACTTTCGAAAGAGGTAAGTCGTACGTGGATTTTGCACCGGACAGAGTAACAATGCAGGATGCAACAGCTCAAATGGCTTTGCTGCAATTTATGCAAGCCGGTAAAAAGAAAGTATCTGTTCCTTCTACGGTACATTGTGATCACTTAATCCAGGCAAAAGTTGGTGCTTCGGCAGATTTACAGCGTTCCCTGAATGAAAATAATGAGGTTTTCAACTTTTTATCGTCTATTTCCAACAAATACGGAATCGGCTTCTGGAAGCCGGGAGCAGGTATTATTCACCAGGTAATGCTGGAGAATTACGCTTTTCCCGGAGGAATGATGATCGGGACAGATTCACATACAGTAAACGGAGGTGGTCTTGGAATGATTGCTATCGGAGTGGGGGGGGCTGACGCAGTGGATGTGATGGCAGGAATGCCGTGGGAGCTGAAGTTCCCGAAACTGATCGGAGTTAAATTGACAGGAAAACTGAACGGCTGGACTTCTGCAAAAGATGTGATTCTGAAAGTTGCGGATATTTTGACCGTAAAAGGAGGTACAGGTGCGGTTGTTGAATACTTCGGTGACGGAGCGATTTCACTTTCTGCAACAGGAAAGGGAACAATCTGTAATATGGGGGCAGAAATTGGTGCCACTACTTCCACATTTGGCTACGACGACTCCATGAGAAGATATCTGGCAGCTACAGGTCGCCAGGAAGTGGTGAATCTGGCAGACCAGATCGCTGAGCACCTGACAGGTGATGCGGAAGTTTACGCAGAACCGGAAAAATATTTTGACCAGCTGATTGAAATTAATCTTACAGAATTAGAACCATATATTAACGGGCCGTTTACACCTGATCGCGGAACACCGGTTTCCAAAATGAAAGCGGAAGCAGAAGCAAACGGATGGCCAATGAAAGTAGAATGGGGGCTGATCGGATCCTGTACCAACTCTTCCTATGAAGACATGTCTCGTGCGGCTTCTATTGTAGAACAGGCGGTCAAACATGGAATTACACCAAAGGCGGAATTCGGAATTAATCCGGGATCTGAGCAGGTACGCTATACGATTGAGCGTGACGGAATCATTGCTACGTTCGAGAAGATGGGAACCAAAGTGTTTACAAATGCCTGCGGGCCTTGTATCGGACAATGGGACAGGGAAGGAGCTGATAAACAAGAAAAAAATACGATTGTTCATTCTTTTAACCGTAATTTCTCAAAACGCGCGGATGGTAATCCGAATACACACGCCTTTGTGACATCTCCTGAAATGGTTGCTGCATTGGCAATTTCCGGAAATTTGGGATTCAACCCGATAACAGATACATTAACAAATGATAAGGGTGAACAAGTGAAGCTGCTTCCTCCGAAAGGAGATGAGCTTCCGACCAAAGGATTTGATGTGGAAGATCCGGGATACCAGGCTCCGGCTGAAGACGGATCAAATGTGGAAGTGATTGTACAGCCGGATTCTTCCCGTTTGCAGCTATTGGAAAATTTCCCGGCATGGGACGGAAAAAATATCACCGGAGCTAAATTACTGATCAAGGTAGAAGGCAAATGTACGACTGACCATATTTCAATGGCCGGTCCATGGTTACGTTACCGCGGTCACTTAGATAACATTTCCAATAATATGCTGATCGGTGCGATTAACTATTTCAATAAAGAAGCAAATAAGGTTAAATCCCAGCTGACAGGTGAATATGACGCAGTACCTGCGGTTCAGAGAGCATACAAAGCGGCGGGTATTCCTACAATAGTAGTCGGGGACCAGAATTATGGAGAAGGTTCTTCCCGTGAACATGCAGCAATGGAACCACGCCATTTGGGAGTTCGTGCAGTAATTGTGAAATCCTTTGCGCGTATCCATGAAACAAATCTGAAAAAGCAAGGGATGCTGGGACTGACATTTGTCAACGAAGCGGATTATGATAAAATCAGAGAGGATGATACTTTTAATTTTATTGATTTGGTTGATTTTGCCCCCGGAAAATACCTGACATTAGAGATTGTTCATTCAGATGGAACGAAAGAGCAAATCAAATTGAATCATACATATAATGAGCAGCAGATTGATTGGTTCAGAGCCGGTTCTGCATTGAACCTTATCAAAGCTCAAAATCATAATGTATAATATTATTTCTTAATCATTGAAAAACCCGGATTAACCCGGGTTTTTTGCTATACTGAAATTTGTGACACAAAAAAATCCGAATGCTGATTCGGATCTTTTTATTTTTTACAAAATGAAATTTTAAATAGAGGCAGAGCTGCAAGGCAGGTTTCTGTCTATTTTTTTGAAAAGTCCTTGTAACACTTTACCAGGTCCGACTTCGATAACCTCAGAACAACCATCTTTTACCATCTCCTGCATAATCTGTGTCCATTTCACAGCACCTGTCAGCTGATTAATCAGATTTGTTTTGATTTCTTCAGGATTACTTACCGCTTGTGCGTTTACGTTTTGATAAACAGGACATGTAGGTTGGCTGAAAGTTGTAGCTTCAATTGCAGCAGCAAGCTCTTTTTTTGCCGGCTCCATAAGAGGAGAATGGAAAGCACCTCCGACAGGAAGAATTAATGCTCGTTTTGCTCCTGCTTCCGTTAATTTCTCACAAGCACGCTCAACAGCTTCTACTTCTCCCGAAATAACCAATTGTCCCGGGCAATTGTAATTCGCAGGAACAACAATACCCGGTGTTTCCTTACATATTCTTTCGATTACATCATCGTCCAGACCTAAAACGGCAGCCATTGTAGATGGTACGGCTTCACATGCCTCCTGCATAGCGAGCGCACGTTTGTAAACTAATTTCAGTCCATCTTCAAATGTCAGTGTTTTGTTGGCAACCAAAGCAGAAAATTCCCCTAAGGAGTGCCCTGCGACCATATCCGGTTTGAATTCATCCCCTAAACATGCCGCCAGAATTGTTGAATGTAAGAATATTGCAGGTTGTGTTACTTTCGTTTGTTTTAGCTCTTCCTCTGTTCCTTCAAACATGATTTTTGTGATATCAAATCCTAAAATCTCGTTTGCTTTGTGGAATAATTCTTTTGCAACAGGAGACGCATCATACAGGTCTTTTCCCATACCAGAGAACTGAGCGCCTTGCCCCGGAAAAACATAAGCCTTCATAATTTTTTTGTTTTTAGATAAAAATCCTCGGCGACAAAAATAGTAATATCGTCTAAACATCCAAATTTATTCAGCAAATAGTAATTTTTCCTTAATTGATATAATAAGAAAAACGATCCAGGCTTTGTTAAAAGCGATTTTTTTGATAACTTCAGTAATAACAACTAAACTTTGATTATGAATAATGAGCTGACTTTTGTCATTCCTGACGAAACAATCATCAATAAGATTTATCAATTGAGAAGCAAAAGAGTAATGCTGGACAGTGATTTGTCCGGACTTTATGATGTTGAAACGAAGAGAATCAATGAGCAGGTGAGAAGAAATTTAAAGCGTTTTCCGGATGATTTCATGTTTCAGCTGACAACTGAAGAGTGGGAAAACTTGAGGCCGCAAATTGCGACTTCAAGTTGGGGAGGAAGAAGAACGTTGCCTTTTGTATTTACGGAACATGGTGTGCTGATGTTGTCAAGTGTGCTGAACAGCGAAAAAGCTATTGATGTGAATATTCAGATTATCAGGGTATTTACAAAGATGCGAGAGCTTTTACTGACAAACGCAACTATTTTATCTGAGCTTGAAGAGCTGAAAAAATCCATCAACGATCACGAAGAGCAATTTGAATTGATTTATGGATATCTTCAAAAGTTTTCACAGGCTGAGAACCAACCGAAACGCAATACGATTGGATATATAAAGTGAATAAATACGGATTAATACAGAATTACCCGATAATCACCTGATAACCTCCGTATTTTCTGAGATTGATGACACTGCCGTCTTCGAAAATTAAGTACTGTCCTTTTATTCCCATAAGCACTTTGGTAAAACGAATGACTTTTTCAAGAGAGATTGAGTTTACCTGTCCAGGATAGGAAAGTACAGGATAGTTGAATGTATGAACCTCTTCATCGTCCGTTATAAAATCAGTGATTTCTCTCGGAAGCTGCGTTTCTAAATTCCATTTTTCACTGATTAAATCAATGGAGTCATCTATCTGGTTTTTGAGCATATTCCGCCAGTTTGTTTTGTCTGTGAAGAAGCTTTTTAAAGCGACTTCTATTTTTCCGGCCTCGTAACGATTGGGAGTTTCCGCAAAGATGATTGCCGAGCTTGCTCCCTGATCAATCCAGCGTGTAGGAATCTGTGTTCCTCTGGTGACACCTACTTTTACAGCGTCTGAAGCAGCCAGATAAACGTAGTGAGGCTGATTGTGGTGCTCCTGTTCCCATTGCGGATCGCGTCCTTTTCCTAAATGAGCTTCACATAATTCCGGCTTGATGATACATTGAGAACATTCCGGCGCGGACAGGAAGCATTTATAACAGAAGCCCTGATTGAAAGAAGTTTTGGTTCTTGAATTACATTTCAGGCAAAAAATAGAACCTGTTAATTCCATTGTGAAAGGAGAGCCGATACGTTCGTTCATATTGATAAGCTGATCGTTCAGGTACAGAGAATACCGAATTTGTTCTCCCTGCTCAACTTTCATTTTGCTTAATATTCCCTGTGTCATTCTGTTCCTAATTCATCCGCTTGTTTCACTAATTCTTCCCATTTCAACATTTCTTCCTCCAACTCCTTTTTTGTATGCTGATACACTTCTAATGTTGTATTTGCTTTTGCTTCGTCTGAATAGTCGATATCTGCCATTATGGTCTCCAGTGAAGCAACTTTTTGTTCAAGACTTTCAATTGCCTCTTCCGATTTTTTAATTTTATTCTGGATTTGTGAGCGCTGTTTCCGAAGTTCTCTTGAATCAGCAGGAACTGCCTTTGGTTCCTCCGGAACGAAAGCAGCTTTACTTTCGGCTGACACATTCATCGAATCGGAAGACATTTTTTTCTGTAAATATTCTTTTACGTCAAAATGATGGATTTTCAGCGTTTTGTTTTCGATGTCCCAGATTCTGTTGGTCAGACCGTCCAGAAATTCGCGGTCGTGAGAAACAATGATAAACGTCCCTTCATATTGTATCAGCGCCTTTTTTAATACGTCCTTGCTCTGAATGTCCAGGTGATTGGTGGGCTCGTCGAGAATTAGCAGGTTGGAAGGGCTCAGAAGCAGCTGGCACAAAGCTAGGCGTGTACGTTCTCCTCCGGAAAGCACGCCGACCTTTTTTTCAATATCTTCTCCTGAAAACAGAAAAGCGCCCAGAATACTTCGCAGGTCTTTCCGGTTTTCCCCGGTAGCAATGTCATCAACCGTTTCAAAAACTGTTTTATTTATATTTAGTTTTTCAGCCTGATCCTGTGCAAAATAAGTGATATTCACGTTGTGCCCCAGCTCAACGATTCCTTCTCCCTCAATTTGTTTCATGATCAGCTTTAACAAGGTGGATTTTCCGATTCCGTTAGGACCCAGCAATGCGATTTTTTCACCGCGTCCGACCGTAATATTAATGTCTTTGAAAAGTGTTTTTTCACCGTATGTTTTTCCGAGATTATGTAATTCAAGCACCCATTTTCCGGGCTGAACACTCAATGGAAATGAAATACGCATTTTAGCAACGCTGTTATTATCGATTTCTATGATTTCAGTACGCTCCAGCTTTTTTATCAAAGATTGGGCGAATGCCGCTTTTGTTGCTTTTGCACGGTATTTATCAATTAATTCTTTTGTTTGCTTGATTTCCTTATCCTGTTGCTTTTTAGCTTTTTCAAGCTGATCCAGCTCTTCTTCCCGTTTGATTTTGTATTTTGAATAGGAATACGGATAATCATAAGCTTTTCCGTTCATCAGCTCAATTGTTCTTTTAGTGACATTATCCAGAAACAAACGATCGTGAGAAATAGCAATGACCAACCCGTCAAATTTCTGAAGATAATTTTCCAGCCACGCAATCGAAATAATATCCAGGTGATTTGTCGGCTCATCGAGAAGAATGACATCCGGTTTGTTTACAAGAATTTTTGCCAGCTCCGCACGCATTTTCCAGCCTCCCGAAAATTCGCTCAGCTTTTTCTGAAAGTCTTCTTTTTGAAAACCTAAACCTTCCAGTGTTGAAGCGATCTTTTCTTCCCATTGAAAACCTTCGTGAATGATAAACCGGTGATTAACATCATTTAATTCATCCAGCATTTTCAGGTAGCTTTCGCTTTCATAATCTGTCCGGTTGGTAATTTCATTATTGAGGAAATCTATTTTGTCCCGCAAGTAATTCAGCTCCTCATTGGAGTATTTAATATAATCAAAAACAGTTTGAGAATCGTCAATGTGAATATCCTGTGTTAAAAAACCGATTTTGCAGTCTTTTGGCTTATGAATTTTCCCTTCGGAAGGCTGGTTCCAGCCTGCTAAAAGTTTCAGCATAGTGGATTTCCCTGCTCCGTTTTTTCCGGCAAGACCTATTTTGTCATTGCGGTTCAGCTGCAGGCTGATCTCACTGAATAAATATCCCTGAGGAAGATGAACTCCTACTTGTTCCAAATTAATCATGCTGCAAAGATATTATTCATTGTTGAACAATGCAGAGAGAGATAATATATTTCCTATTTTTAGCGGACGATATTTAGAATAACAGAACAAATGAAAATAGAGGAATTAAAGGCGCGATTGGCGTTACCGGTGATTGTTTCACCCATGTTTTTGGTTTCCGGAACGAAGCTGGTGATTGAATGCTGTAAAAACGGAGTTTTGGGGACATTCCCTTCTTTGAACGGAAGAACAGAGCAGGATTTTGAAAATATGCTGGTAGAAATAACAACCGAGCTGGAGAAATTTGAAAAGGAAACAGGTACCAAACCGGCACCGTTTGGGGTGAATATCATTGTAAACAAGACTAATCCGAGAGTTATGGCTGATTTACAATTGTGCATGAAATACAAAGTACCTGTTGTAATAACGTCTCTCGGAGCAGTTAAGGAAGTTGTTGATGCAGTTCACAGCTATGGCGGGTTGATTTTTCATGATGTGATTAAAAAACGTCATGCGCAAAAAGCGCTGGAAGCAGGAGTGGACGGGCTGATCGCGGTCAGTGCGGGAGCAGGCGGACATGCCGGCTTAGCCAATCCGTTCGCGTTGGTTTCTGAATTCCGTTCGTTTCACAAAGGAGCGTTAGTATTGGCCGGAGCGATTAATTCCGGGGCAGATGTTGCGGCAGCTGAGTGCATCGGAGCAGATTTTGCTTACATGGGAACACATTTTATCGCAGCTGAGGAAAGCCTGGCAGAGGAAGATTACAAAGAAATCCTTGTCGAATCCGGAATTGATGATATTATCTATACAGATGCGGTTTCCGGTGTGAATGCGAATTTCCTTGCAAAAAGTATTGAAAGAGCAGGAGTGGATCTTTCTCAGAAAAAAGAAGAAGATTTTTCAAAATTGAATGCGAATAATTCAAAAGCATGGAAAGATATTTGGTCTGCCGGACAAGGTGTTACTGCCATTAAACAGATCCGTTCCGCAAAAGCGATTATTGCTGATTTGAAAAAAGAATACAAAGAAGCGTTGGAAAAACAGACCGAGCGATTGAAAAATCTGAAGTAAAAAATTAAAATATAAATAAAAATGCTGTTTTCGGACGGCATTTTTTTTAATAATAAATAGGAGTATCTGTTTCAGACCGGTCTAAATGAAGTAAGAAAGGTGTTTATTCAAGATGAAGCATTTTTATAAAGAAAAGACAACCGGATAACGGATAATTCTTAATTTTACGGAAATTATTTCTTTTCCTTTTGACAAAAAAATGAGGAAAGTTATCACATATCTGTTCATCGGTGCTTTTTTGCTTCATGCTTCAAGCAGGCTTCTGGTTTATGCTAATTTTTGGATGAATCAAAAATACATTGCGGAAAATTTATGTGAGAATAAGGACAAGCCGGAAATGGGATGTAACGGTAAATGTCACCTGAAAAAAGAGCTGGAAAAGGAAGACAAGAGAAAGCAGCAGGAAGACCGGAAAATTCAGATTGAAGAGCTGGTTTTTATTCCGCAGTCCGAGATTAAAGAAATAATTGATGCAGTATATACTATTGAGAAAGATAACAGACAACATTTCTTTGTTGCACAACAAAAAACAAACGGGTTCTCTCCGTATATTTTTCACCCGCCGGCAATTTAATTCATTATTACTTTATTGAAATACACGTATTTCCCCGGATTTTCATCCGAAAAGGGAAGAATGCGTCTTTTTGTATTCATTGATTTTTCGGATGTGAAATAATACTGAAAGTAACAGAGCAGTTGATAAAATAAACACTGGTCTGAACATCTTTATTTCACCGGATAAATCAATAACTAATAAATTAAAAATGAAAAAAACAGTATTTGGGATGATGCTCTTAATCGCTGGAGTATCTTCTTCATTCGCCTGTGACATTTGCGGATGCGCTGCGAATGCTTTTTCCGTGGGGATGCTGCCGAACAGCAGACACCACTTTGTCGGAGTCCGTTCCACATTTCGTTGGTTTGAAAGCCAGCCCGCACCTGACGGACATGGCTACAGAGGTATTTCATCTCAGTTTTTTTCCACAACAGAACTATACGGGCGCTACAAAATAGGAAGGCGTTTTCAGGTAATGGCGTTTGTTCCTTATGTTTATAACCAGAAGACAGACAGTGTGGTAACTCCGGTTCACGGATTGGGAGATGTACTGGCTATCGGTAATTTTGTTTTCATAGATAATATGGATTCGATCGGACGGGTTTTTCGTCACTCAGGAACAGTCGGGCTTGGAGTGAAAGCACCTACCGGCAGTTTTTTTAAGCTTGGATTTGACGAAGTGAATATGCTGCCCGGCACCGGATCTGTAGATTTTATTGCAAATGTAAATTACTCTGTTCAGTACAGAAAATTCGGACTTCAGAATGAAACCGGATTTACGTATAAAACAGAAAATAAATATAAATACCGTTTTGGTAATGCCCTAAGCATTTCACAGGTATTTTTTTACCGCTGGGATGTGAGCTCCGATTTGAAAATTATTCCGCAGATCGGCTTCAATTTTATGCACAACTGGAAAGACCGGAAAAACGGACAGCTTTCAGAAGATACATTTAACGGCGGAAATATTTACAATGCACAGATCAATTTGTTTATTCTGTATAAATATTTGGGAATCAACGCACAGGTGTATATTCCTTTGACGCAGCAGCTGAACCAGGGTCTTGTGTCACAAAAAGCGATGTTTAGAATAGGTATTAACTACTTTTTTGAGAGTAAAAAATGAAATGGATATATATGATCGTGCTGACGGCAACAGTCGTTTTTAGCGCATGTAAAAAAGAAGATAACGGGGCTGATAACGTAACTATTACGTTTACGGAACCGCAGGAGAATGATACTGTTGCATCATGGAACCAGGTGCACATGGAAGGAACTGTTACCGGAGACGGAACGATGAGAGGATATACGCTTTCCGCCATTAATTCGTCAACTGGTGAAGTACTATATACCACAACGTATAATGTTAAGGCGAAAGCCTACAATTTTCATGAGCACTGGATAAACAACCTGCAGGACACAACAACAGTGATTGTCCGTATGGATGTGTTGAAAGATGTGGCAGGTAATTATGAAGTTAAGGAGAGAAAAGTAGTTTGCTTGCCTTAATTAGTTGGAAATTACAATCCTATAAAAGAAATTAAAATGAAAAAAATAAAGTTATTAATAGTAGCAGCAGGAATTTTAGTATTTAATTCATGCAAAAAAGAAGGATGTACGGATCCGGCAGCGCTGAACTACAGTGATAAAGCAAAGACAGATAACGGGACTTGTCAGTATGATGAAACACAGGAAACCGGAAAAGTAACTTTGGATCTTGAGCATTATTGGGTAAATGAAAACACGGATTTTTCTCTGAACACACAATATGTCCATCCTCAAACGGGAGACAGCCTGACATTTACAACATTCAAATACTTCGTTTCTAATATCAGATTGAAAAAAGAAGATGGAACCTGGTGGACTCAGCCGGAGAGTTATTATCTGGTAAATCTGGACGAGACAGGAAGCGCTCAGCTGGTGATACCGGGAGTTCCTACAGGAAATTATACCGGTATTTCGTATATTATGGGCGTTGACAGCACGAGAAATGTAAGCGGTGCGCAGACAGGTGCTTTATCAACAACTTCAGGGATGTTCTGGAGCTGGAATACGGGATACATCATGGTAAAAGCAGAAGGAACTTCTCCGCAGGCAGGAATGGGTGGAGCTTTTACCTATCATTTAGGCGGTTTTTCGGGAAATAATAACATTGTCACTGCAAAAATAGCTGCTTTTGGAACGGAATCTCTGGATGTCACTACAACCAGTACAGGAATGATTCATTTGGGAGTTGATCCTTCAAAATTGTTTACAACAACGGGTTCTGTTTCTAATGTTGGAATGATACACATGCCAGGACAAAATGCGGTAACGATGGCGACGGATTTTTATACTTCGGGAGTCAGCTTTAAATACATTCATAATTAATAAGAATAAAGGCAGGTATCGAAATCCGGTACCTGCTTTTACTGTATATAAAATGAGGATTATCATTATATTATGTCTGTTGCAGGTGCTTACAGCATGTAAAAAAACGCTGATAACGCCTGTTCTGCCTCCGTTGTCTTTCTACCAGCCGGTTGATTTTCCCGAACCGGTTTATCCTTTGGCGCAGAATCCAATTACCAGAGAGAAATTTGAATTGGGAAGACTGTTATTTTACAGCCCGGTCTTATCGTCTGACAATACCGTTTCATGTGCTACCTGTCATGCACAGACACACTTGTTTGCAGACCACAATATTGCTGTGAGCTCAGGAGTAGGTGGATTAACAGGAACGAGAAATGCTCCGGCCGTTTTCAATATGGCATGGCAGCCGCATTTCATGTGGGATGGAGGAGTCAATCACCTGGAAATGTTTTCAATTGCCCCGATAACAAACCCGGTAGAGATGAATGAAACGATGCTGAACGTTATCAATAAGCTGAATGCTTCGGATTACTGGAAGAAACAGTTCAAAGCAGCCTTCGGGACAAGCCAGATTACGGATCAGCAGCTGTTTCGCGCTCTGACGCAATACATGCTGATGATCGTTTCAGACGGTTCTCACTATGATAAGGTGAAACGGGGACAAGCTGCATTTACTGCTGATCAGCAGGCAGGCTACGATTTATTTCTGCAAAAGTGCGCTTCCTGTCACAAAGAGCCACTGTTTACAGATTATTCTTTCCGGAACAACGGGTTAGATGATATTTCTGCTGATGACGGAAGGTATTCAATCACACAGCTGGAATCGGACAAAGGAAAGTTTAAGGTACCAACGCTTCGCAATGTATTGCTGACCTATCCGTATATGCACGACGGTCGTTTCTTTACAATTGACCAGGTGCTGGAACATTATAGCAGCGGTGTAAAACCTAATGCAAATTTAGATCCGTTACTCCAGAACGGAATTCCATTGACGGCAGAAGAAAGAAAATACCTGAAGCGTTTTCTGGAAACATTAAACGATTATGAGCTGATGAGTAAAATGGAGCTGAGCGAGCCCTGATTTAATGTGAAATTATCAATTCAAACAATCTGTTGTTCATTACAAGTGGAGATAAAAATCTTTTCGACAGATACTATTGTTAATTTTGAGTACGGAATCAACAAATAGTATGAGTTTTTTGCTGATAAAAGTAGGAAGAGACCAGTCAAATGATATTTTGATTGATGATGAGCGCGTAAATGCACAGCATCTGGAAATTTTTGTGGACGTGGAAGGAAATGTCTATCTGACGGATTTGAACTCATTGCACGGAACTTTTGTAAACGATCAGCAGATAGAAGGAGCTGTGGAGCTTCATGAGAATGATGTCGTTAAGATATCAAACGCTTTTGCGCTGAACTGGAAAGACCTGATCCGACAGGCGAAAAAGAACAGCTTTTCAATCGGTTTCGATCCCGGAAACAGGATAAGCCTGCAAGATGCTTCCGTAGATGCTTTTCATCTTCAGCTGTTTAAAGATTTCAAGGGAAATGTTTTTGCAAATGACCTGAAATCGGTGAACGGTACGTTTATAAACGGCCATCGTGTTCAGGGAGTAGCATTATTAAAGTCTGGAGACAGGTTAAAGCTCGGAAAAAACACCTATGACTGGCAGGAGCTTTTTATTTCCGGAACTTTTCCGAAGCAGGAAGCAGAGGAGAGGAAGCCTGTTGCTGAGCAGCCTGTGAAAGAATCAAAAATAAGCCAAAAACCGCAGGAGGAAATTAAGCAAGAAAAGATTCAGTCTCCGACAGAAAAAGCAACGAAGCAGCCTTTGTCCAAAAAGAAAAAATGGCTTGCTGTATTACTGATCTTAGTGATAGATGCGCTGCTGATCGCATGGCTCAGCTCAATTATTTAGTAAGAACATGAATAGTGAACATTATATCCACTATTCAAAATTCAGTATTCAATCAATATTCATCAATATTTCGCTAATTCCGTCAACGCCTCAAAGAATCGTTTTTTCGGAAGGAAATTCTGCTCCAGATCCGCTGCAAACGGGATTGGTGTGTCTAACGACGCGATACGTTTTACCGGAGCATCCAAAAAGCTGAAGCAATTTTCGTTAATCAAAGATGCAATTTCAGCTCCGATACCGCCTGTAAAATTATCTTCGTGCAGCACAATGACTTTACCTGTATTTTTAACAGAGGAGAAGATGGCTTCTGTATCTAATGGCGCTAATGTCCTTAAATCTACAATTTCAATACTGATCTCCGGATGTTGCTTTGCGGCTTCTATTGCCCAGTGAACACCCATTCCGTAAGTAATGATGCTGATATCCGTTCCCTGCTGAATGATATTCGCTTTTCCTATTTCTACCGTGTAATAATCATCATATACTTCTTCTTTAATCGAACGGTATAAGAATTTGTGCTCAAAGTACATCACCGGATTCGGGTCTTCAATAGCAGCAGTCAACAAGCCTTTTGCGTCTCCCGGAAAAGCAGGATAAACTATTTTCAATCCCGGTGTATGGAAAAACCACGCTTCGTTGGACTGAGAATGGAAAGGACCTGCTGCAGTTCCTGCTCCTGTCGGCATTCTTACCACAACATCCGCATTCTGACCCCAGCGCCAGTGAACTTTAGCTAAATTATTGACAATCTGGTTGAAACCACAGGTTACGAAATCAGCAAACTGCATTTCTACCACTGCTTTCATTTTTGAAATGGATAAGCCCAGTCCAGCACCTACAATAGCTGATTCACAGATGGGGGTGTTCCGTACGCGATCTTTTCCGAATTCCTCCACAAAACCTTCGGTTATTTTAAAAACACCACCATATTCAGCGATGTCCTGCCCCATAATAATCAAATCTTCGTGCTTTTTCATGGATTGTCTCAAACCGTCCGAAATTGCGTCAATGAAGCGTTTTTCCGTTTTATTTCCGCTTGCTTCAATGACTTGCTGCACGTAAGGAGCAAACAAATCTTTGAATTCTGCTTGTGTATCCGGTATAATCACCGGTTCTGCAGCAGTTTTATCCCAGCCTGTCTGAATCTCCGTTTTTAGCTCTTCGGTTATTTTTGCAACACTGTCAGCGGTCAGAATACCTTCTGAAAGTAAGTAATTCTCGAAGTTAACAACCGGATCAAATTCATTCCACTTCTCCTGTAATCCTTCCGGATAGTATTTTGTTCCTGAGGCTTCTTCATGTCCGCGCATACGGAATGTCATGAACTCCATCAATACCGGTTTCGGTCCCCGTCGCATTCCGTCCGCCACTTTCCGCACTTCACGGATAACTTCCAGAATGTTGTTCCCATCTACTTTTACGCCTTCCATTCCGTAACCGATCGCTTTGTCAATAAATTGGCTGCATCGGAATTGCTCATTACTTGGTGTGGAAAGTCCCCAGCAGTTATTTTCAATAGCGAAAATTACAGGTAAGTCCCATACGGAAGCAACATTCAGCGCTTCGTGAAAATCACCTTCGGAAGCACCTCCGTCACCGGAAAAAACAAGTGTTGCTTTCGCTTCTTTTTTTAATTTAGCGGCCAATGCGATTCCGTCTGCAATGGCTAATTGCGGGCCTAAATGGGAAATCATACCGACAATATGATATTCGTTTGTCCCAAAGTGGAAAGAACGGTCACGTCCTTTGGTGAAACCGTTCATCTTTCCCTGAAATTGTGAGAAAAGACGGTCTAAAGGAATATGTCTCGCAGTAAAAACTCCCAGGTTCCGGTGCATCGGAAGAATGTATTCCTCTTCTTTCATCGCATACGCTGTTCCGACAGAAATTGCTTCTTGTCCCCAGCTGGAAAACCACTTGCTGATTTTTCCCTGACGAAGCAGGATCAGCATTTTTTCCTCAATCAGACGAGGTTTTAGTAATGTCCTGTAAATCGAGATTAATTCCTCGTTTTCGAATCCTGTTCTGTCGTAAACGATATTGATAGACGTTGTCTTTTCCATAATTGCATTTCAGAAAAACAAAGCTATAAAGATTTTTGATTTTATACCATCAAAACAAGAAATGATTGTAGGGATAACGTACCTGGAAAATACGTTTGACCTCTTCGTAAATAACGGATTTCAGTTCCTCGAGATTTTCCTTGTCGTGTGCGGAAATGAACACACAGTTTTTGTTATTCATTTTGGACATCCACGTTCTTTTCAGTTCTTCCAGAGAAATATTTTCTTTGGTTAGCGGAGTAGGATCGTCTTCTTCCTTCGGAACGTATTTATAAGCGTCAATTTTATTGAAAACCAGTATCTGAGGCTTTTCTACTTTATCAATTTCTGCAAGTGTCTCATTTACGATACGGTAGTGATCCTCGAAATTCGGATGAGAGATATCAATCACATGCACCAGCAAATCTGCTTCACGGACTTCATCCAAAGTCGATTTGAAGGATTCAATGAGCTGGTGAGGCAGTTTACGGATAAAGCCGACGGTATCTGTCAGTAAAAACGGCAGATTCTCAATCACTACTTTTCGGACGGTCGTATCTAATGTAGCGAACAGCTTGTTTTCTGCAAAAACGTCTGATTTGCTCAATAAGTTCATCAGTGTGCTCTTCCCGACGTTTGTATATCCGACAAGGGCAACCCGTACCAGCTGGCCTCTGTTGCTTCGCTGTACCGCCATTTGCTTATCAATGGATTTCAGGCGTTCTTTCATCAGAGCGATGCGATCCTGAATGATCCGGCGGTCGGTTTCGATCTGTGTCTCCCCTGGACCGCGCATACCGATACCACCTTTCTGGCGTTCAAGGTGCGTCCACATTCTTGTCAGTCGCGGAAGCATATATTGCAGCTGTGCAAGCTCCACCTGTGTTTTTGCGTGGGAAGTCCTTGCTCTGCTGGCAAAAATGTCCAGAATAAGAATATTCCGGTCAATGATTTTTATTCCTAATTCACGTTCAATATTCCGCAATTGGGAAGGGGAGAGCTCATCATCAAAAATGGCAATTTCGATCTGATGGAAATCAATGTATTCTTTTATTTCTTCGAGCTTTCCTGTCCCGACGAATGTTTTCGGATTTGCTGTCGGAAGCTTTTGCAGGAATTTTGCTTTAGTGATTGCCCCGGCCGTGAGCGCCAGAAATTCCAGCTCATCCAGGTATTCATTGGCCTGTTCCTCTGTAATGCTGCTTGTGATTACACCTACCAGCACACAGGTTTCCTCTTTTTCATCTACTGTTACGTGACTTCCTGTCTGCATTTATTTGTATCTCAGCATTTTTACGTATTCTACCAACGCCAGCACTTCCTGTTCTGTGAGCAAATCCTTATAAGGCATCATACCTTTGGAATTTCCTTCCAGAATGGTTTTCTTTATATCTGCATCAGGCAATATGCTTTTTTTCAGATTGGCAGCATTTGAAACACCTTTATCCCCGTTCATTCCGTGACAGGATTCACAATTTCTCAGGTAGATCTGAGTGGGCTCAACCGCTTGTATGATATCTGTGTCTGCAGGCTCAACTGTTGTTGTTCCGGAAGATGTGCAGCTTACCGCTGTTAAAGCAGTTAATAATAAAAAGGGAACGGCTTTTCTTAAAACCATCCTGTTCCCAAATTTCTGAATGGCCATGGTATTCCGGCTAAAACTAAAATTAATGTAATCAGGTAAAAAGTAATGATCGCTCCATGCTTTTGTGCAGCGAATTCTTTGGTTTTGGATTTTTTATTCCCGATAGTGACAAATATCATTGCCAGTACCATCATAATAATATGCTCCATGCCGAAGAAACGGTACATTGGATTTTTCATCCACCCTTCGCTGTATGAAATTCTGCCTCCCAAACCAACATGGTTGAACAGGTATAATATAATTCCCAGCAAAATTTGTATGTGCAGCATGATCATTGCAAACAAGTTGATTAAACGATCATTCTTGGTATAAGAATTTTTATTTTTCTTAGATACGGCATTGACAATGGCTACTACTAAAAGTATTAATACAATCCATCTTAATCCGGAGTGTGCAGCTACAAATACATTCATAATTTAATCAAAAAAGTTCCAGACAAAGATAGGTAATGAATGGATATGAGTTTTCTTTTTTTTGAAAAAATGGTCTATTCAGAATGGTTTTAAAGAAAATAGCCGGGATTTTAAAGCTTCATAAACAGATTTTCATATTTTTTGACATTCTGAATCGGCTGGAAAGTGCTATATTTGGAGAAACAAAATGTATAACTTAAAAAATTAAATATTATGAGTTTTGAATTGCCAAAATTGCCTTACGCATACGACGCGCTGGAACCGCATATTGATGCAAGAACAATGGAAATCCATCATACAAAGCACCATCAGGCTTATACGACCAATCTGAATAATGCGATTCAGGGTACGGATTTGGAAAATGCTTCTATCGAAGAAATTCTTGTAAAAGGAAAAGACATTCCTGCTGTTAGAAATAACGGAGGTGGTTTCTGGAATCATAACCTGTTCTGGGAAATCTTGTCTCCGAATGGAGGAGGTGAACCGACTGGAGAGCTGGCGGAAGCGATTAATGCTGCGTTTGGTTCTTTTGCAGCTTTTAAAGAAGAATTTGCAAAAGCAGCGACTACACGTTTCGGTTCAGGTTGGGCATGGTTGTGTGTAGATGGCGGGAAACTGGTAATATGCTCCACAGCAAATCAGGACAATCCTTTGATGGGAGAAGGCTGTAAAGGAACTCCGATTTTAGGGTTGGATGTTTGGGAACACGCTTATTACCTGAATTATCAAAACAGAAGACCAGATTATATTACGGCATTTTTTAATGTGATCAACTGGAATAAAGTATCGGAATTGTTCGCTAAAGCGAAATAATTTTTTGTTTATAGTTTTTGAAAGAATCCGGGCATTGCTTAGTCATGTCCGGATTTTTTATTTGTTCTACTGATTCAGAGAAAAAGGCGTTTTGACAATGTCCAAAGGGATCGATTGCTTTATATTATTGCTTTAATTCCCATGATTTTGAAAACTCCTGATCCTGAAATGCTTCTGCCAAACCTGTAATCTGTCTCAATCTCAATACTTCATCGGGTTCCATTCCCAATTCTTCTCCGATACGTTTGTTTGACCAGTCGTTCCGTTTGAGGAATGCAACCAGCTTTGCAGATAATTCAACCTGATGCGTTCCGCGGGCTATATTGTGGCGAACGGTGGAAGCGACCCTGCTTTCCAGGTTTTTTTCAAGGATAGTAACAGGAAGATAACCTCCAAGGCTTTCCTTGATCTCCGGAACATCCTTGCATACTGCTGTGCGGTGAAAACCATCGACAATTACCCAGTTTTCGTTCTTTTTTTCGGCCGCTACAACTATGGGCATTGTCAGGCCATCTTTCTTTACGGAAAGCTCAAGCAGCTTCATTTCCGGTGGGGCAACCTTATTGGGATTGTAATCGTTACCTTCTACCCGTTCAAGCGGGATGAGCTGAATGTTCAAGACAGGATGCTTCAATCCTATGAATTCATATAACTGCGCTGTGATCCGGTTATAAATCTCTACTTTGCGTTGAAAAGAAGCATCTTTATTCTGTTCTATTATCTGTGTGATCATATATATTTATATTATGGCTAGGGATTTTAAGAAATATATTCAGCTGTCTTTCCATTTCTCCTTTGGTTTGTGAAAAGGAAAGCCCTCTGCACCAATAATCATTTTTAAGCAATACTTTGCAGATTCTTCTCCAGGAAGGAGCTTTTTTCTGTGCTTCCAATGAAGGGTCTGCTATTTCGGGGATATTTTTCTTATAACCGTTCTTTTTCCAGTATTCAAGAAACTTATTGATCTTGGAGATATAGTGATGTCTTAAATAGGGAGGCATAGTTTCCAGCAGGAACTTTGCATAGCTCTCGTAGGTGTGCCCTTCGGGGAGATTTATTTTAAAATTCCCGAATACCGTCCTGCTGTTTTCTGAATACCGGTTTCCGAAATTGGCTCCTTCCACACGATGTACCACCTTTCCCCAGGTTTCGGGCTCCAGTATCTTGTAAAGGTATAAGCCCTTTCGCTGGTCGTCTCCGTACGGCTGGCAAAGCCTCATTTTCGAAAGTGGCACTCCCGCGAGATACATCAGGTCATAAATCTTATTATAATCAAACTGATATTTTTTATTGGCGATCCAGATATCTTTTGTAGCCCAGTCGTATATCGGGTAAAAATTATAAAGGCCGGTATCTACCTGTGTGCTCCATTGCTTGTTGTGATAGCGTTTCTTTGTAAAATTTGCGATTGTCCTGTAGCGGTTATAGCTTTCATCTGTGCGGATTCCTATCAGGCATGCGGTTTCTTCTCCGCCAGAGAACCATTTGCCAAATTCAAGGACAAATTCTTCAAATTCCATTCCTTTACGGAAGAACGGAAAATAATCGGGATTTTTTATGACTGAAGGATGATCAGGGTATTCACGTACCCATGCTTTACGTTTATTTTCATCCCAACAGATCCAATGGGGTTGAAACTGGCTTACAGCGTTTCTCAAATGTATCGGAAGACATACCCAATAGGGCTTCACTTCCGGTTTGGAAGCCATGCGTGTTATGTAATCAACCGTATGTCCGTATTGCGCTTCCAGATCAATAATAAGGGTATGTACAGGTAGCTTGTTGTGGCGCCGGGCAGCGTCAATGGCCATGTTCAGTAAAATGCCACTGTCTTTTCCCCCGCTGAAGGAAACGTATACTTTATCAAAGTTTGAATAAATGTAGTCAAGTCGGTTAACAGATTCTTCATACACAGTTGTTTCCTTATATCTTTTCAACATAGGGATTAAATTATTAGGTATTCTCAAATATAAAAAATACCTGTTAATTTTAACATATACAATTCATTTTATTGTTTTGTTTAGATTATTAAAAAATCTGTTTTTACTGACTTAATCAGTACCTCATTTTTCTGAAAAAAATTGCTTTATCCGGCTTTAATATTCTGCAACGGTTGTTATCCTTTCATACTGTAAATCAATCAGAAGAAAATAGAATCTTAAAAATTATTCTGTCAGGAATAAAGCTGTAGTTTATTTGAGACCGGAGAAACAAAATAGAAATAAATTCTTTTGATAGCGTAAAAATACTCTATTAAAAAAAGGTAATTATACTTTGAATTTTCAGTAGAAATACTCTATAAAAAATAGATGGAATAAGTTAAGTTTGTGTTAATGTCTGGCTCATAAGCCGAAGATCGCCCGGTCATTAAAAATAAGCCGGAAAGAATGTAGAATTGACCTAAACTAACACTATTATGAAAAAGCTAATTGTACTGCGAAAAGGAATGAAAAGTGAGCTGGTAGGTGACTGGCAGGCTTTTTTGAGAAATCTGAATCTGTACAAAAACGTTATAGATAATGATTTCGGAAGTAAAACGCTGGAGGCTACCAAACAGTTTCAGCGGAAATATAAGCTGAAAGATGACGGAATCGTTGGTCCTGTAACATGGGCAAAAGCAATTTCTTCAGGTTTTCATTTAGATATCGAAGACCCGGCGGCATCTTCCGAGAAAAAATCCCTGAACTTTCCGGAGAAACCACTGTTTCCTCCTTTGATGACGAATGCTCAGCGGGAAGCACTATTTGGAAAAATAGCATTTAAGCCGAATCCTACAGCTACTAATCCGGAAGGGATCATCATTACTAATTCTTTTGAGAAAGACAATATTATTACCGTGGAAATCCCACAGCTCGCTATTGCTACCAATGGTAAATATACCCGGATGCGGTTTCATAAGGAATGCGCTTATCAGTTACAGCAATTTTTTATAGAGATAGAGAAGAAAGGATTATTACCTCTTGTCAAAACGTATGCAGGAGCTTATTATCCCCGTTTTGTCCGTGGAAGCAGAACTGTTTTGTCCAACCATTCTTACGGGACGGCGTTTGATATCAATCCGGCGTGGAACGGATTGGGAAAAACACCTGCACTTGCCGGACAGCCGGGATCGGTGAGAGAGCTTGTTCCCATTGCGAACAAATGGGGATTCTATTGGGGCGGCCATTTCAGCCGGCCTGACGGAATGCATTTTGAGATCGGGAAAATTATCCGGAAATAACAGATCACTTAATACTACACAACATGAAAAAGCGAATTGTAATATTTGCTGACGGAACGTGGAATTCCTCAGCAAACAAGGACGGTAAATACGTCGCTCCGACTAATGTATTCAAAAGTTTTGCCCATACTCTGAAAGAAACATGCCCGAATGGCGATATTCAATATGTTTACTATGATGAAGGGGTCGGTACGGGAAACGGTTCGGATAAATTCTTTGGAGGTGTTACCGGCAAAGGAATAGATGAAAATATTCTGGATCTGTACAAGTTCATCATAGAACGTTACACGATAGGTACAGAGATTTTCCTGTTCGGATTCAGCCGGGGAGCATATACTGTCCGGAGCCTCGCGGGATTGATCCGGAACTGTGGAATTCTTAAAAAAGATTACCTTACTAAAGCAGAAAGAGCCTTCTTTATTTATCGCAGCAGGGATAAAAAATACGCTCCTGAAAGCGATGAATCTAAGTTCTTCCGGGAACATTTCTCTTATCCGCTGGAGCAGACACCTATCCGGTTTGTCGGTGTATGGGATACTGTTGGATCATTGGGAATCCCTTTTAAAATAGGGAGATTTGGTACAGGAAAACATCGTTTTCATGACGTAAAATTAAGCTTTGTTATCCAGAATGCTTATCACGCGCTGGCAATAGATGAAAAGCGGGTATTTTTTGCTCCGACACTCTGGCAGCAGGAAACCGGAGAAAAATTCATAAATCAAAAGTTAGAACAGGTATGGTTTTGCGGAGTCCATTGTGACATCGGAGGTGGATATCATCAGGGAGAATTATATAAGCTTCCGTTGAATTATCTAATATCCAGAGCTATTGAGCATGGATTGAATGCTGATTACCAGATGGATCTCAATGATCTGAGCAAATCTGCAAAAAGTCCCAGAAATGAGTCCAGAAAAAGAGGATATAAAGCTTTTCCCAAATATTACAGGGTGATCAACAAATGTAAAACGAGTACACCTTTTTTTAAAAGGCTTCTTTTTGATTTGTTTTATAAAATACCGGATACCAGTGAAGATTTACCAACAAAAGAATTTTTACACATTTCCGTCATTGAACGCTATCTGGACAGCTCGCTGACAGACCTGCGCAGCTTAGAACATTGTATCGGAAAAATGCCTGTAATTGATTACTCGGGAAATGTTTCCCTGGTAGAAGAGCACGGTAACGACAGGGCTTAACAATAAGCCTTACGGTTTGCTTTCGTTCCAGTAATAACTGTCCGGGTATGCTCTCTGGCCAAAGATGGCTGTTCCTACCCGGACAATCGTTGCTCCTTCCTGTATGGCTGTTTCAAGGTCTCCACTCATTCCCATGGAAAGCTCCTTCATATCTACACCGGGAATTGCTGCATCAATGATATTTTGTCGAATATCACCAAGTAATCTGAAGCAAGCTCTTACTTTCTCTGTTTCTCCGCTGAACAAACCGATTGTCATCAGGCCTTTTACTTTCAGCGTGTTCAGCTCTGCAACACGTTTTACAAGCTCAACAGCATTGTCGGGATGAACACCGAATTTACTTTCCTCGCCGGAAGTATTGACCTGTATCAATACGTTCATCGTTTTGTTTTCAAACAATAACCGTTGGTGAAGCTTTTCGGCCAGCTCTAAGCGGTCAAGTGACTGAATACACGAAACCTGGTATTTCAAAATATCTTTGATCTTATTCGTTTGCAGATGTCCGATAAAATGATTTTCGTGTGATGTAGCCGCCAGAGCCTCATATTTTTCTTTCAGCTCCTGCACTTTATTTTCCGCGATCAGTGTCTGTCCGGCCTGCAGGGCAATTTTTATACGTTCAGCAGAAACCGTTTTGGTAGCCAGTAGCAGCCGTACTTCTTCCGGAGAGCGATTGCTTTGGATACAGGCATTTTTTATTCTGTGAAGAATTTTTTCCAGATTTATTAAAATATCGTCTTTCATTTTGCTGCTGTTTTTTCCTGCTGTTCCAGCTCGTTTATCAGTAAAGATTTGACAACGGTATAAACATAGTCTTTAGCTTCTGCGAACGAAATGTCATATTTTCTTTTCACATCACGAAGATTCGGAGGAAACGAAGCGAGGAGCTTATCGTAATACGTGTCCAGCACTTCCTGTGAAGGCATCTCAAAATTTATTTTCAGCTGAAATCTTCTCAGCAGCGCAGCATCAATAATTTCAGGGTGATTGGTAGCACAGATCAGCAGCGCGTTGTCCGGGTAGTAATCTATAAGCTGGATAATGGTGTTGACCAGCCGCCGCATTTCGCCCACATCTTTGTCGTCATTTCCTCTTGCTTTCCCTATCTGGTCAAATTCATCCAGGAAAAGAACGGCTTTTTCCCTTCCCGCTTTTTCAAATACCTGCTTGATATTCTGGGAAGTCTCGCCGATACGGGCACAAACAACATTGCTCAGATTGAGGATCAGTATGGGCTTTCCGATCGCATGAGCAATTGCTTTTGCAGTTGTTGTCTTTCCGCAGCCTGAATTTCCATATAACAGCACTTTATTGTTAGCCGGTAGCCCGTATTTGCTGAGCTCATCGATATACCTGTGCTCACGGATAAGCTGAAATATATCTTCCTGATTTTCATTATTTAGAAAAACATCACTTAAAGAAACTGTTTGTTTGTCACTGATAATAAGGTCGTAAATATTCATTTCAATTTTTTACTGAAATATTAAGAAAGCGAATCTGTAAATAGGATTCATTCAAACATAAATCCGGTCAAAACAACAAAAAATCCGGCGATTCTGAAAGAAAATGTGCATTGAAAACATATAATTTACGTATGTTTAATCAAAAATGCAGCATTAAGTATGAAATTCGGAAAAGTTGAAAATCCTGATCTGGTAGATTTTTCATTTCCTGCTGATCACCCGGAGACAAAACGGGTGCTGAATCAGTATCGGAAGGAAAGCAACTTTGAGGTATATGTCGGGTGTGCTAAGTGGAACAGAAATGACCTGAAAGGGTTTTATCCAAAGGGAGTAAAAGACGAGTTGACTTACTATTCCCGGCAGTTCAATGCTATAGAAATGAATGCGACTTTTTACAAGATGCCGGATTGGAAGCAAGTGGAAACCTGGAAGAACAAAACGCCTGACGGATTCAAATTTTTCCCGAAAGTGACCGATCTTATTACTCATTACCGGCGTCTGATCAATGTGCAGGAACCGATAGAAAATTTCTGTGATGCGGTTAGTAATTTTGAAGAAAAGCTGGGAATGGCATTTATGCAGCTGCACGAAAATTTTCATCCGAAAGATTTTGACCGGTTGAAAGGAGTGCTGGAAAAGTTTCCAAAAGCGATTCCGCTGGCGGTGGAAGTACGTAATGAAGAATGGTTTTCGAATCAGGAGATATGGGAAAAGTACTGTACCTTGTTAGAAGAGCAGGGCATGGCAAATACCATTGTCGATACTGCAGGAAGAAGAGATATGCTGCACATGAGGCCGACAGGGCCGGCTGCTTTTATCCGTTACGTTGGGGCAAATCATCCGTCTGACACGAAGCGTCTGGATGACTGGATCGGACGAATCAAACAATGGAAGGAAGAAGGATTGCAGCAGCTGTATTTTTTTGTTCACCAGAACGTGGAAGTAGAATCTCCCTTGCTGGCTGCTTATTTTATCGGACGTCTGAACGAAGAGCTGGGGCTTACATTGAAAATTCCCGGTAAGGAAAATGAAGCACTGCCTCCGCTTACATTGTTTGACTGATATACCCTGAAACAAAAAGCCGGAAGATTTTTTCTCCCGGCCATTCCATTTATAAAGAGTGCTTTTGCTTTCGCTTAAATCCTTTCAATGATCATTGCAGAAGCACCACCACCACCGTTACAGATAGCAGCGCCACCGATCTTCGCGTTATTTTGCTTTAACACGTTAATCAATGTTACAATGATTCTGGAACCTGAATTTCCAAGTGGGTGCCCTAAAGCAACCGCACCTCCGTTTACATCTACTTTTTCAGGGTTTAATCCTAAAATCTTAGCATTTGCAATTCCGACAACTGAGAATGCCTGGTTAAATTCCCAATATTCCACATCTTCGATTTTCAGGTTTGCTTTTTTCAAAGCTTTCGGAACAGCAAGGGAAGGAGCTGTAGTGAACCATTCCGGCTCCTGTGAAGCGTCTGCGTAAGAAATGATTTTTGCAATTGCTTTCAAACCGTATTTTTCAACTGCTTCTTTTGAAGCTAAGATTACAGCGGAAGCACCGTCATTTAATGTAGAAGCATTTGCAGCGGTAATTGTTCCGTTTTTGTCAAAAGCAGGCTTTAAACCCGGGATTTTATCAAGAAATACATTTTTATATTCTTCGTCTTCGCTGATAACAACATCTCCTTTTCGTGTGGAAACTGTCACCGGAACGATTTCTTCGCTGAATTTTCCGGCTTCCCACGCAGCAGCAGCCCTTTTGTAAGAGGTGATAGCAAAGTTATCCTGCTCTTCTCTTGTAATTTCGTATTTTTCAGCGCACTTTTCAGCACAGTTCCCCATAGGAACCTGGCTGTAAACGTCTAAAAGGCCGTCTTTTGTAATGCCGTCCAGCATAGTGATATTACCGAATTTTGTCCCGTTACGGCCATTGATATAATGAGGTGTTAAGCTCATGTTTTCCATTCCGCCTGCTACAACCACTTCGTTGTCTCCGGCAATGATGGACTGAACTCCGAATGTAATTGCTTTCATACCGGAAGCACACACTTTATTTACAGTTGTACAAGGTACTGTGTTTGGAATTCCGGCACCTAAAGCCGCTTGTTTTGCAGGCGCTTGTCCTACACCTGCCTGAAGTACGTTCCCCATGAAAACTTCGTTTACCTTATCAGCAGATAAACCTGATCTTTCCAATGCGCCTTTGATGGCAGCAGCACCTAACTGGGGAGCAGGAACAGTTGATAAACCGCCCATAAAAGCTCCCATTGGAGTTCTCACGGCAGCAACAATATATACTTCTTTGTTCATTACGTTGATTTTTGATTAATAATTTGCTAGCGAAATTAATAATTTTTGAGCGAATAACTTTAATTTTAAGAGGCGTTTTTCATCGCGGGAAGATCATCTAAACAGTATCAATTTTAAAAATCGTTTGCTCAGGCACAAAAAACAAATTATCTTGGTATCCCAATTTGGAAAAATAATGGATATTCAGCAGCGCATTCAGCAGTTAACGGATGTAATTAATTATCATAATCATCTGTATTATGTAGAAAGCCGACAGGAGATCTCGGATTATGAATTCGATCAGCTGATGGAAGAGCTGCTGAAGCTGGAACAGGAAAATCCGGAATTTGCTTCTCCGACAAGCCCGACAAAACGTGTTGGTGGTGATATCACCCGGAAATTTGAAACAGTGAAGCATCGTTACCCGATGCTTTCATTGAGCAATTCGTACTCGAAAGAGGAAATTATTGATTGGGCGAATCGCGCCACTAAGCTGGTGAATGAACCTTTTGAATATGTCTGTGAATTAAAATACGACGGCGTTGCGATCGGAATTCAATATACCGGTGGAAAAATCTTCCGGGCTGTAACCCGTGGTGATGGCTCACGGGGAGAAGATATTACTACCAATATCAAAACGATCCGTTCGGTTCCTTTGGAATTAAAGGGCGATTATCCGGAGGATTTTGAGATCCGTGGTGAGATCATCATGCCTATTGCTTCATTTGAGAAAGTGAACGAGCAGCGAAGAGTTAATTTTGAAGAAGAATATGCTAATCCCAGAAATCTGACCTCAGGAACTCTAAAATCGCTTGACTCAAAAGTGGCTGCGGAGCGCCGGTTAGATTCTTATTTATACGGACTTTATGGTGATAATCTGCCTTTTAAAAGTCATTATGAGGCAGTTATGAAGGCTAAGGCCTGGGGATTTAAAACTCCTTCAGAAGAAAAGAAATATATTTTCAAAACTTCTTCTGTGGATGAAATCATGGATTTTATTGAATACTGGGATGTTCAGCGGGATTTTCTTCCGTTCCAGATTGACGGGATCGTCGTAAAAATAAATGATTACTCCATCCAGAGAAAGCTGGGATTTACTGCTAAATCCCCGCGCTGGGCGATCGCTTATAAATTTAAGGCAGAAACGGCGGAAACCGTGCTGGAATCTGTTTCTTACCAGGTTGGAAGGACAGGAGCTGTTACGCCGGTTGCGAATCTGAAACCTGTTTCCTTAGGAGGAACGACGGTGAAAAGAGCGTCATTGCACAATGCCGACCAGATAGAAAAATTCGATTTGCATGTTGGTGATTATGTGTATGTTGAAAAAGGAGGGGAGATCATTCCCAAGATCGTCGGTGTCAATATGGATAAACGTACGGCGGATTGCCGGAAAATCATATTTATTTCCGAATGTCCGGAATGTAATACTCCATTGGTCCGGCGGGAAGGTGAGGCGCAGCATTATTGTCCGAGCGACCGTTCCTGTCCGCCACAGGTGAAAGGCAGGATGGAACATTTTATCGCCCGTAAAGCGATGAATATCGATGGTTTAGGAAGCGAAACGATCGATTTGCTGTTTTCAAAAGGGCTTATAAAAGATGTTTCCGATTTGTACAGGCTGACTTTTGATCAGCTGGTGGACTTGGACAGAATGGGAGAAAAGTCTGCGAATAACCTGCTGAAAAGTATTGAAGCTTCGAAACAAGTACCTTTTGAACGTGTTCTGTTCGCGATAGGAATCCGTTTTGTCGGGGAAACTGTCGCCAAACAGCTGGCAAGAGCATTTAAAAATATTGAAAATATAGCGCTGGCGAAATATGATGACTTAATTGCTGTGGAGGAAATTGGTGAAAAGATTGCATTGTCCGTTCAGCAGTTTTTCTCGGAAGAGGAACATATTCATCTTATTGAACGCCTGATGAATATTGGCTTACAGTTTCGGCAGGAGGAAATCGCTTTGGCTTCTAATGCGCTGGAATCTAAAAGCTTTGTTGTTTCCGGTGTTTTTTCGGAATTTTCCCGTGATGAAATCAAGCATTTGATAGAAGCAAATGGTGGTAAGAATGTAGGTTCCATTTCTTCCAAAACAGATTATGTGCTGGCCGGAGAAAATATGGGACCGGCAAAGCTGGAAAAAGCCACAAAGCTGGGAATTGCGATTATTTCAGAAGCGGATTTTAAGCGGATGATCGGGAAGGAGTGATTTTTGAAACGAATATAATCACCGGCGAAACAATCAGTTTACTTCTTTTTCTTCTCTTTCTTGGTATTTGAAGGGAATTCAGGAACTGCATCATCTTCTGTTTCCGGGTAAGGCTGCGCTCCGAAAGTGTATGTTTCTTTTCCGTATTCGTCGAAAATATGTTCCTCGATCAGCTCTCCTTTCTTGTAAAATGCTCTCCGTTTTACTTTTTGGTTGTTGTAACGCTCTTCAAAAATTCCTTCTTTGATTCCCTTTTTATAATTTTCGATGGATTGTAAGCTTCCGTTATAATAAAGTGTTTTAAATTCTCCGTTCTTCACTCCGAGTGCCCAGTTTTCGGTACGCAATAACGTTCCGTCATCGTAGTAAAAAGTCAGCACGCCGTCTTTTTTCCCCATTTTATAATTGAGCTCCTGGATTTTTTTTCCGTCCATATTGTACGTGATGTACGGACCGTTGAAAACTCCGTTGGTATAATAAATGACGCGTTCCACTTTGTTTTTTGTAAAATATACTTTTTTTACACCATTCAGGAGATCGTTTGCATAATTTTCGAGGACGGTAGTATCTCCTTTATTGTCAAAGAAAACATGTACTCCTTGTTTAATTCCTCTGTAATAATTTCTTTCCCAGGCGATCTGCTGGGTAGAATCGTAATAATATCTCCAGCGTCCGTTTTCAAGCCCTAATGTGTGTTCACGGATCACCATCGGACAACCGCTGTAATAATAAGTGGTATCGATTCCGTCTTCACGCCCGTTGGTGAACTTTATGCGTCTTTCCAATAATCCGTTCGGATGGCATGTTTCACATTGTCCTGTATAAGGTTGACCTGAACCTTTTGAGAAAAACATGTTGGCCTGCTCTTCATACTCTAATTTTTCATTGCAATCCAGCACACCTGCGATTTTTCCACAGTCGGAGTCAATATATTTGCTGCGCATTTTTTGTGCTGCTTTATCATAACAGGGCTTTCCCTGGTTTCCTTTGATCTCTATCTGGGAAAATAAGGAAAAGGCCGCAAGGAATACAAATAAAAAAGAAGTATGTTTCATGGCTTAATAGCGTTTTAAAAGTTGAAGCAATTCTCTGCTTTTTTCAGTGATAGGAACAGCCGTTCTTTCTATACTGTTGTAGCAGACTAATACGGATTTTCCGATAGTTTTCAATTCGTTATTTACACGCATTTCATAGCCTACGGTAAAGCTTTTGGTTCCAATAGTCTCGACATACAGCTCAACGAATGGCTGATCGTGAAGATAAACAGGGGATAAGTATTCTATCTCGTTCGTTCTTAAAATCATTCCTTCTGTTTTCCAATCCCTTTCAGGGCCGAATAATTTCCCGAAATAATGAACACGTGCATTTTCAAAATAGGTCAGGTAAACGGCATTATTGACATGCCCCATCATGTCACAGTCACTGAAACGGATTTGTATGGGATAAGGATCAATTTCCATGGTTGTCGAGTTTTGAATAGACTGAATTATTGCTGATATATTCCGGTACGATTTCTTTTATCTTTTTGACAATGATAAAATTGTCTTCACGCTCTAAATTAAAAAATTCTTCGAGAAGTTGTATTGTTTTTTCTTCCGTTTCCCGGGTTTTTGCAATTAAAATCTGTGGGTGGTAAGTCGCTGTGGTATTTTCCTTGTCGGAGAGCACTTCTTCGTACAGCTTTTCACCAGGGCGCAATCCTGTGAATTTTATTTCGATATCTTTTCCTTCGGTTAACCCGCTGAGCTGGATCATTTTTCTTGCCAAATCAATGATCTTAACGGATTTTCCCATGTCAAAAACAAAGATTTCACCGCCATTTCCCATTGTCCCGGCTTCGAGTACCAGCTGACACGCTTCCGGTATGGTCATAAAGAAGCGTGTAATTTCAGGATGCGTTACTCTGACCGGCCCGCCGGATTCTATCTGCTTTTTGAAAAGCGGAATTACAGAACCATTCGATCCCAATACATTTCCGAACCGGGTCGTAATGAACTTCGTTTTTTTCTTTTCGTTGAGATATTGAGTGTAAATTTCCGCAACTCTTTTTGTCGCTCCCATCACATTTGTAGGATTTACCGCTTTATCCGTGGAGATCATGACAAATTTTTTTACGCTGTAACGAAGCGCTAAATCAGCGATAGTTTTTGTCCCGATAATGTTTGTGTTGTATGCTTCAAAAGGATTGTCTTCCATGAGAGGAACATGCTTGTAAGCTGCTGCATGGAAAATATATTCAGGCTTAAAGTGCTCAAATACGTTTTCTATCCGCTTTTGATTGGTAATATCAGCAATGACAGTTTCAAATTTCAGCTCCGGAAAATCACTTTTCAAATCATTTTCGATCTCGTACAGCGGAGATTCTGCCTGATCCAATAAAACAATGTTTTTAGGCTCGTAACCCGCTATCTGCCGGACTAATCCGCTTCCTATGGAACCTGCTGCTCCGGTTACGAGAATGATCTTGTCTTTTAGCTCTTCTTCAATTTTATCCTGGCTTAACACGATCGGTTTTCTTCCCAGCAAGTCTTCAATGGTTATTTTGTTGATCTGCTTGGTGGAAAATTCCCCGTTGATCCACGATTTTACACTCGGAACCTGCTGTACTTCCACGTTATGTTTCAGGCAGGTTTCAACAACGAAGGAGCGATTGCCCGGATCCGGCTTCTGGATTGCCACAATGACCCTGCTTATTTCATTTTCTTCCAGCAGCTGCTCTAATTGCGACGTATGGTAGATTTTGATTCCTTCCAACAGGGAATTTTTTCGCTTTTTGTCATCATCAATAAATCCCAGGATATTAATATTCAGCTGAATGTCTTTTTCAATGCTCCGCTTGGTGACTAACCCGGAAACACCGGAACCGTATATCAGGACATTTACCGATTTGGCATTATTGCTTTTGATGGATTCGAGGTACAGTAATTTTATAGTTGCCCGGAATCCCATCAGAAACAGGATGGAAAGTACGAATTCCATCACTAAAATGGAAATCGGGAACAGGTAATGGCCATCGATTTTGTAATATCTGATGATGCTTAGCAATATAAAAAACAGCGTAGATAAAAAGGAAGCTTTTACCACGTTGATATAATCGGGAACAGAAGAATGACGGACAATTCCCAAATGAGTTTTAAACAGCAGCAAAAATGTTCCTTTGACAATAATATAGGCAAGAATGGAATATTTGATAAGGCTGAATTCCCATATCAGGGCATCTGTAAAAGTGAAATCAAAGCGGACTAAAAATGCTATGAAAAGTGCGAACAGAGAAATAAGCAGGTCTATAAGAAAAATGAAAGTCTTTGGAAAATTACGTTTAGGAAATTTCATTGTAATTGGTAATTGCAACTGTGTTATTTTTTCAATTTTAAATATAATTTTCGAATTGTCTTGTACCAGACAGGATTATTATCCCATGTAACCTGATAATAATTACAGTCGATCGCCCCGAAATACTGGTTGAACCGTTTAACCCCGGGAACTTCTGAGCCGTCGAAATCAAACACTTTTCCTGCTTCTGATGTTTCCCGGATCTGCTGATACATCGCGAAATACATTCCTCCTGATTTTTTTCCTTCTTCGTTAGCTCCTCCTTTGATATATAGATCTCTGGTCTTTCCTTTGAAAAAAAATAAGCCTCCTATTACTTTATTTTCTTTTAATATTTCTTTTATAATCAGTTTATTATTTTTATTTAATTCAATTAAAAGATTAAATAAAATGACTTGCTGATCTTTATTAAAGCCTGCAATTTTCTGTTCCAGCTCTGTCGCTAAAATTCTGAATGCAGGCTCAATTTCTTCTCCGTTTCTTATAATCAGATTGTTTTTCTCTGCTTTTTGGATATTTCGTTTTGCGTGTGATGACAGGCAAATCTCTTCTACGACCTGGTAGGATCGCGCTTTGTTTCCGATCTGCCGGTCGGATTGGAAGATGCATCCGCGAAAACGTTTTTTAATCTCATTAAATGCTGCTGAAATTTCTTCGGAAGTCCAGGCTCCGTAAAAACAATGTGCTCTTACAAAAGGTGCAATGGTTACATTTTCGATTCCCAGACGGGAAGCGGTAGAGAACGCAAAACCTTTGGTGTATTCCGGATTTACATATATATACCATTTTTCCGATACAGTATTCAGGTAATAGCTGTAATCATAAGGAGTCAGCTCATTTGATGCTACGAGGGCATCCCAGCGATTAAAATCAATGTTGGTATGTGGAATGATCTCCATGAAAACAAAGGTATAATTGTTTTCTTAAATTTGCGGGGAAACGATTGGTTTATGGTGGAAATTGAGCGCAAATTTCTTGTAAATGAGGAAAAATGGAAGCGATCCAGACCTGAAAATGGAGTGCTGATCCGGCAGGGATATATTTTTGATACGGAAAAAGGTATTTTGAGAGTCAGGATAAAAGGAACAAAAGGGTTTCTGACTATAAAATCTCAGACTGTCTCAATGACCAGAACAGAATTTGAGTATGAAATTCCGGTAAATGAGGCGGAAATACTATTGGATGACATGTGTGATTCCAGCTTGTCAAAAACAAGATATTCTTTCAAAGGAGGAGATCATAGCTGGGAAATTGATGAATTTCACGGAAGATTGGCTCCCTTAATCCTGGCAGAAATAGAATTAGAGGATGAATCGGAGCAATTTGAGCTTCCTGATTTTGTTGGTGAGGAAGTAACTTTTGATAAGCGGTATTATAATTCGGAACTGATTAAAAAGTGATTTTTGGTTGATAGTATATCAAAATCTAACAAAGAGGAACGTAAATAATTTTATTTTTGAGGAATGAAAGTAGCAGTTACAGGGGCAGCCGGTCATATTGGCGCAGCGGTATGCCGGGAATTGATCAGTTGTGGGCATGAAGTAGCCGTGCTGGTCTATAATGATGTTTCGGCTCTTCAGGGTTTACCTGTTACGGTCGTGAAGGGAAACGTGCTGAACAAGGAATCGCTGAAAGAGCTGATGGGGCAGTGCGATGCGGTGATCCATACTGCAGGAATGATCGAGCTGGGCTATAGATTCATACAGGAAGTTTACGATATTAACGTGACCGGAACAAAGAATGTGCTGGAAACGGCAAAAGAGTCGGGTGTGAAAAAAGTAGTTCATTTCAGTTCTGTTCATGCATTCAGCCACAAACCTCATGATATTCCGATTGATGAGTCCAGGCCGTTTGTAACAGAACGATCTGTTTTTTACGATCAAACCAAGCGGGACGGGCATGTATTAGCCTGTGAAGCTGCAAAAGAGGGGCTGGATGTCGTGATTGTCTGCCCGACTTCTGCGGTAGGGCCTCCGGATCATAAACCTTCCAAGCTTGGAAAAGCGGTGATCGATATTTACAAAGGGAGTGTTCCGGCTGTCGTGAAAGGTGGTTTTGATTTTGCAGATGTACGTGATATGGCAAAAGGAGCAGTGTCAGCGCTGACACACGGAAGAGCAGGTGAGACCTATATTCTCGGCGGACGTTATTATACCATTAAAGAATTCTCAGACCTGGTTCTGGAAGCAAAGGGAACAAAAAAACGCTTAACGGAATTGCCTCTTTTTGTTGCAAACATCGGTCTGCCTTTCGTTAAATCGTATGCTTACCTGACGAAAAAGCAACCGCTTTATGATAAAGCATATATTGATATCTTACAGGACGGGAATAAGCAGACATTATCAACGAAAGCACAGAAAGAGCTCGGATATTCGGTCAGAGAGCTGGGAGAGACACTGACAGATACCGTTGAATGGTTCAGGACGATCGGAAAGCTCTGAGAAACGGTTTAGACAGGCCGTAAAAGCAATTCTTTTATGTTGCTATGTGGCTGAACATTTTTACATTTGCCAATTAATTTTATGAATTATGATAACATTTGAACTATATAAACTTTATACATGGATCTGGATTGCAGCGGCACTGGTGACATTCATTGTTCTGCTAAGGATCACGGCACCTTACGGAAGGCATACAAAATCAAGCTGGGGACCGTTAATTGATAACAAGCTGGGATGGTTTATCATGGAATTTTTTGTTTTGATTGTCCTTTCTTATTTCGTGATCACGGGCAGCAATATTCAGTCGGTTGCTAATTTTATCATCATTGGATTCTTTGCTTTACATTATGTGAACAGAAGCATTATTTTCCCACTCCGGATCAAAACCAATGGAAAAAAGATGCCTGTTTCCATTATGCTGATGGCTATGTTCTTTAATTTGAACAATGGTTTTCTGATCGGCTATTATCTTGGAGAATTCAGGGTATATTCTCTTGACTGGCTGCAAACTCCCCAGTTTATCATCGGAACATTGATTTTCGCCGTTGGAATGTTCATTAACTGGCATTCGGATACGCTTTTAATTCATCTCCGGAAACCGGGAGAAACGGGCTACAAAATTCCAAAAGGAGGATTGTTCAATTACGTTAGCTGCCCTAATTTATTCGGAGAAACGATCGAGTGGGCAGGATTTGCAATCCTTACCTGGAGTTTACCGGGACTCGCTTTTTTTGTCTGGACATTTGCTAACCTGATACCACGCGCAATATCTCATCATAAGTGGTATCAGGAAAAATTTCCGGATTACCCGAAAGAACGGAAAGCAGTATTTCCTTTTTTATGGTGATCTGTACGATTTATTTTTTGAGCTCATCGATCCGTTTTCCTTTGTGATCTGAAAATCTCGAGTGCTTTGGCTCGCCGATTACCTGTTTCCCATAAATGCTGTTATGCCCGGACATTAAGTAGGAAACTACACAGGCAATAGCGACATACACACCACATTCGGCACCAAAAAGCTCAACGGCCATGATGCTGCACGCAATCGGGGTATTAGTAGCTCCCGCGAAAACAGCGACAAAGCCCATTCCGGCCAAAAGTCCTGTCGGTAAAGGGATAAAATACCCCAACGCATTTCCTAAAGCGGCACCGATAAAAAACAAAGGTGTTACCTCTCCGCCTTTAAATCCCGCTGACAGTGTAATGATAGTAAAAGCCATCTTTAAAATAAAGTCATAAGCCGGTAATTGCTGGTCAAAAGAGTTGACGATAGTGGGGATTCCCAGGCCGATATATTTTGTTGTTCCGATTGCCCAAACTGCTGCCATTACTATAATTCCTCCAATAAAAGGCCGTAACGGCGGATAAGCGATCTTTGATTTGAAAACAGCTCCTGCTTTATGGATCAGCTTGCTGAATGCAGCAGCGCAAAGACCGAAAAAAATACCGGTAATGACAGCATACATGAGATTCAAAAATGAAATATCAGGAACAAAGCTGATGGAATAGGCGGTATGATGCGCCTGCCAGAGCCGTGTTACTAAATCCGCAATGACAGCGGTTAAGAATGCAGGGAAAACAGCATTGTAGCGGATCCGCCCCAAAAGAAAAAATTCCAAACCGAAAATCGCACCGGCTAACGGCGTTCCGAATACCGACCCAAATCCACCTGCAATAGCCGATATGATGAGGATTTTCCGGTCTGGCTCAGAAAGCCGGAACGGTTTGGAAAACCGGTCGGCAATTGCTCCGGCCATTTGTAAAGCAGTTCCTTCACGGCCTGCCGAACCTCCGAATAGATGCGTCGTAATGGTTCCGATATAAACAAACGGAGCCATCCGGAAAGGAATGATTTGTTTGGGTTGGTGAATGGTATCAATCAGGAGATTGTTGCCTTGTTCAGCTTCTTTTCCGAAATAATGATACAAAAGCCCGATAAGAAAGCCGGCGACGGGTAATAAAGCGATCAGCCACAAATGATTTTCACGGAAATCAGTTGCCAGGTCCAGCGAAATCAGGAAGCCGGCTGATGCGCTTCCGATACAAGCCCCGATAAATAAGCTTATGAAAGCCCATTTAAGCATATACGGAACGGCAGGGTAATTCCGGAAGAACAGTTTCAGAAAAAGCTCTGATTTTTTACTGAATGATTTTTGCTTATTTTTAGACATAGCTCACCTGATTAAATTATTCAATACTTAATTAATCAGGCGTCATCAGCCCCGATAGCTATCGGGACGGTTGGGTAAGGAAGAACACCATTTCCTTTTATGATATTGCAAATGTATGAAAATAATTTCGTACACAGCTGTCCATTTCATATTTTTCGCTTCACCGCTTTTATCCGGATTTGTTCATTTTCGTTCAGAGATCCTGTGGTTTTTTCTTTGTCTGTATGAAGATCATGGCAATCGCAGTTGTGATGATTCCCATAATTAATGCTCCGATTGCTCCCTGAACCGCATAATTCGGATAATTGAAATGTGCTGATGCTTCCCCGGTTGTTTTATAATATCCCAGCTCCACAGAACGTTTTATTACATTCGGAAAATATTCCGGAGTGATCACGTAAGAAGTAATCCATTGCGTCAGCGGGCTTAGCAGCGCTATGATTACGGATAGGATAATTCCGGAGATCAGCCCTTGCAAATAGCTCATTTGCCCGTCGTAAGAACGTTTCTTTTTGTCTTTTAGCGCAAGCACCATGACCCATATTGCAGGAATTGCGAACAGGTTGGTCAGATAGAGATGGTAGTCAATGTATTTTCCGTGAAGCCCTGAAAGCTTTTCCAGTACCATCCACAGTAATGACATGATTGAGAAGATAAGTGCCCATTTAATTTCAATTCTGATAGTTTTCATATGCTGCGTAGTATTATTAATTATTTGTATTTATCGTTCAAGCCGGTTCCCTGAAGGATCAGAGGTATTATTTTTTCAAGCCGGTTCCGTTTAGTTGCCTCCTGTTTTGCTTCATTGAGGTAAAGTATATATTCCTTCTGCCTTCCGGGCGTAAGCTTGTCAAAGCCGGATTGTAAAGCATTGTCTTTTTTTAATGTATCTGAGAGCAGTTCCGGCAGGGGAACGGCTGTAAATTTTTCCGGTTTTATTTTTAGTCCTTTTTTCTCGATCTCAATCGCTTCCCGGATATATTCCAGTATTTTTTTCTCATCAATTTCTTCTCTGGACGTAAAACGCCACTGCCGGAGTGATTTGGTCCTTCCTTCCGATGCCGCTACCAGCACGTTATATTTGTCTTCCAGGAAAACGCCGTTGTAAAACCACAGTGAAAAGAAATTTTTGAAGCCGCCGTAGCTAATCACATTTTTTCCATTAAAGGTGAATACATCCGATCCCCATTTGGTTGTCTTCTCCAAAGGAGCTTTGTGCACTATTGATGCGATGATTTCCAACTCTTCCGACCACTTTTCTGTGCTTTGCATACGACTTGCTTTTTTACGCTCCGAATTGTTTCAGATGATGATCCAGGTGTTTGTAAAACATATTGTTCCATTCGTTTTTTGTTAATGTTCCGAATGAATGGGATTCTCTTCCGTCAAAATGTGCTTCACCCAGCTGTTGTGTCCGGTTGATATATGTAATCAGGCGTTCTTTTTCCTTTTCAAAATTTCTTGTGTCTGTAATAAGAAATTCAGGCGCTGTCATGCTGTTCTTTTTGTATGGTTTTTCGCTTACTACAAGGTTTTTGACAAATAGCCTGAGCATAAATTTCTTAAAGGCACCTGGTTTCGCATGCTTGTTATCATAGACCAGCTCATAAGTGACATTGCAGTGGGCCAGCATCTGATCCGCGCTCATTTTTCCCCATGAAGGCCTTTGCTCCGGAGAAATTCTATTGATGCGCTCAATTAATTCTGCTGTTACTTCGTTTTCAAAGATGTTCTTAATCATTGGTTGCTGCTTTTTAAAGTTATTTTGATCCGTATTTCTGCTGTAAAAAATCAATTGTCGTGTCCACCATTTTTTTGAGTGCATCCTGGTTGATATCGGACAGCTTTTTTACATATATACATCCTTTTCCCATTTTGAATTTCCCCAATTCTTCCAATAAATCCTGTTGTCCCGGAGCGCCGGAATAAACGTAAAGTGAAATGGCTGCTTTGCGCGGAGAAAAGCCGACCAGAGGCCAGTCACCTTCCTGTCTGCTTCGCTCTGATTTATAATGATAGACACCGAATCCGATAATGGAAGGCCCCCACATTTTAGGTTCATAGCCGGTAAAACCCTGAAATAATTTTATCAGCTCGAAGCTGTCGTGCTTTTTTTGTTCCGTATCGGCAAACGAATTGATAAAATCAATTACGTTTTCTTCTGTCTGCTTTGTTTTCGGTTCAGCCATATTTTTATTTTTCAATATTTGAAGCAGTTACTTTTCCAGTTCCTTTTTGAGATTTTCCAATCCTTTCTGAAAGTCATTGCCCATATCATAGAAAAGGCTCATGATATTGAAAGGGTAGGGAGTTCTTCCTGTAATTCCCCATGTAACTTCCGTTTGATTTTGTCCTTTGTCTTTGACAATGAAATAAGCTTTTGCGGGTGTTCCGAAGCCGAAATCCAGCTCAGAATCTACGCGGTTCCCTTCATCAATTGCCGTAATGGTCTGTGATCCTTCGCTGAATTTTTCACTTTTCCAGCTGTATTTGAATCCTGCCGTGCCGTCCGTGCCTTCATATGTTTTTTTCATATCCGGATCGGAGAGTTGCCAGACACCAAAGTTATCCTGATTTTTTATGTATCTGATGTATTCAAATACTTCGTTTTTGGGTTTATTGATGACGATTGTTTTCTCACTTTTGAAGTTTTTCGGAACGAACAAAGCAACGATCAGTACGATTGCTATCAGGATAAGCAATACGAGGACGATTTTTTTCAGTATTTTCATATTTATCCGTTTGAGGTGATTATTATGTCAGCTTGTTATCCACGGGCTCCCAAAGCTCTATTTTGTTCCCTTCGGGATCCATGATATGGACAAATTTTCCGTAATCGTACGTTTCAATATCATCCAGAACTGTAACACCGTTTTCTTTGAGTTTTTTGAGCAGGCCTTCTATATTTTGCACCCGGTAATTGATCATAAATTCCTTTTCAGAAGGAGCAAAATAGCTTGATCCCTTTTTGAACGGACTCCATTGAAGGTGGTTGACCTCTTCCGGGCGATCGATATTTCTGGATGAAAATGTAGCTCCGTATTCGCCGGTAGCAATCCCTAAATTGTTATTGTACCATTCTTTGATGTTGTCGGAGTTCTCAGAAAAAAAGAAAATGCCTCCAACTCCTGTTACTTTGGGTTCAAGTTCTCCTGATACGGATTTATCTGGTTGCTGGTTTTCCATATTTTACTGTTTTTGGATTGTTGTTGATAATGAAACAAATATATAAGAAATTTGATTTCTATTATTTTTTGCTTCATTGAATTTTTCTATTTATTAGAATATGAAAAACGGAAATATATAAAATGGCTTATATGGTAAAAGTATTGCTGAGTGCTTTAGCTGGGCTTTGTTATTGTTGACTGCAGTAGTACAGTTTATTTGTTCAGCTTTTTGGCAAATGCAATGATGTGTCCGTCAGGGTCTGCAAAATAGCAGACTTTATCGCCCCAATCTCTGTCTTCAACAGGACTGATGAGCTTTGCGCCGATCTCTATTGCATTATCAGCTTCAAGTGTGATGTTGTCAACGTAAAGGTAAAGCTCACATCTCGGTATTCCGTTTCCTTGTTCCGGATGTGGTGTTTTGCCTGAAAGAATTTTTGCAATTCCTTTGTTTGGCATTAGTCCCAGCTTACAGTTTTCGGCGAGCTTAAATTCGGTCATTCCCGGAACATTCAGATCAGGGTTTTGACGGAACAGTTTTGAATAAAAGTCTGTGCTTGCCTCCTGGTCGTTTACATAGAGTATTGTTTCTATGAATTGAATATGTCTCATTCTCTTTAGCCTGCCTGTCGTTTAAAGCTGCAAAATAAGAAATTTTGTGTCGTATTAAAAGGAGTCGTGTGATTTTCGGTAATACAACGAATTTTGTTAAAGCCGTTTGCAAGTTCTTCTGTCAAAGTCTTTTCTGAATATTGTTTGATGTCAAGCCCGCTGCATTTTGCCGGGCCGTTTTCTGAAAAAGTACCGATCGTCATAAAGCCGGTTACAGATTTTCTTGCTGTGTCAAGGTACTTGTCAATTTGCTCCCTGGTTGTCAGGAAGTGAAAAGCGGCTCTGTCATGCCAGACGTCAAAAGTTGTTTCCGGTTCGAAGCTGACGATGTCGCTTACAATCCAGTTTACCTTTTTTGCTTTTTCTCCTAAGCGTTTCTGGGCTTTTTCAAGTGCTTTCGCTGAAATGTCCAGCACACTTATGTTTTCAAATCCCTGATCCAGCAGGAAGTCAACAAGCTTGCTATCGCCTCCTCCAATGTCAATAATCTTAGCATTTTTATCAATGCCAAATGACGCAATAAAGTCAAGTGATGTTTTTGGAACTTCCTGTGTCCAGCTTACTTGGTCAGGATTTTTTGTTTCATAGACAGTTTCCCAATGGTGCTTTCTGTTTTCGTTGCTCATTTTTTCCAGTCCTTATTTATAATTTGTCATTTTCCGTGTAAAGTTGTGAAATTATCAAGCGTGATATCTTTTATTTTTCCATTGCAGTTCTTAATAATCTTCGCAAGTTCGTTCTCATCGCCAAGCCTTATATTGGTATAACATTCATTATTCCTGTTATCAATATATTCTGTTACGAAATAACCTTCGCCGGTCAGCTCATATTCGTTTGATTCTGCTCCGAAAAAGAAACCCGGCATGATGTCAGCTTGCCCGCTTTGGTTGTGGTTTGCCTTACCGAATTCAACCATTTCGATCTTATAGTCAACCGTTGTGTAGTTGATACGTTTTACTATCAATGCAATTGCTAAATTATCCTGTCTGCCTGTATAAGTTTTTTGTTCTCCGATTTCCGGGGTCAGCGGAAATGTAATCGTATCTTTATTGTCAATAATTAATAAACTGTCAATCAGCTCAATTTTTTTATAGCCAAGTTCTTTAAGTCCCTGGATAAATTTTTCGGAATAACCGGCTCTGTTTTTTATTATAATCTTAGTTTGTTCCTTGTCTGATTGTTCTTGTATTTCATCAATGGTTGGGTCGTTGTCGGTTGAAGAAGTGATTCTGGTTGAGTCGGGAGAAATTATAAGATCTTTGTTGTCTGTTGTTGTATTATTACAGGCAATTAAGGTCAGGCCGGTTAGAATTATCAATATGGCTTGTATGTGTTGTCTCATTGGCGTTGTTTATAATGTTTTTGTGTTTGACGGACAAAATCATTAATAAGAATTCAATTTATTTCATCCGTCAGTTTTAAATATCCTGTTCCCTGTCTGTTTATCAGGTCGGTTATGGTTTCAAAATAGTTCAGGCCTGAAAGTCCCGTTCCGTGCGGAGCAATTGTTATTTCGGTAATCAAGTAACCATTATCTAACAGTAAAAATCCTTTTTCTGTATCATCCGGATACCATATAAAGTCAATGATTTTTCGATCTTTTATGTTTTTGAGCTTGTTTTCTTTGTGTTCGGATTTATAAGGTTCGTATTCATTAATTTCAATGCCTTTACCAAATAAAAATTTACGAAGCCTGTTAGCTAATTTTCGTTTTTGTCGTTGGTAATTTTCCGCGATTTCTCCAATGGTTTTATTGTCTTTATTTACGTGATAAACAGTGAAGTCAGACAGATCAGTGAATAAGCTTACAGCATTTTTTGCTAATGTTTTTGTTTGGATGTTTTGTCTGCCGTCAAAAGGAATATCAATAAGAAAATCGTTGTCAATCCGGATAAAACATTCGCGACTATCCAAATCGCCAGTTCCTGCAGTCTGAACTTCGTAAATGTCAGTTATCGTTTTTCCGATTAATTCTTTTGGTTTCATTTTTGGTTTTTTATTGTTGTTTTTCGAACGTTTCTACATTTTGTCAATGGCAGGAATTTAGTTTTATGTTCTACTTTTCTTCCTTTAATAGTGGTTCGATCCATTGGTGCATATCATAAATATCATTAAAGTCAGGAAATGGATTGTCGTCCCAAGGACTATTCATGAGATAAGCATCGAAAAATGCGTCCGTGCTTCTTCTCGGATGATGCCATAAGTAACTCTCTTTTAGATTTTTTAAAACAGAGTAATGATGACTATAGATAAAATCTCCCCAAATTTCTTCAATTTCTTCCTCCGATTTTACATCTATAATTTCCAACTCATAAAATTCCCGTGATTTATTTTCTATTGAAGCATCAAGCATTAATTTTTTTGCATCAATATCAGACACTGGAGCACTATAGCCAAAAATTGTGACAAACAAAGAGTATTTGAAATAATGCTTTAAACAATCCCATTCTTCACGTATTGATTTATCTGAACTATAATCTTTGTTTTCAATTGGATACAATAAATTCATTTTATCATATTCTCTATAACAATAATGACAAACATTATTATACTTGTACCCTTTAATGTTGCATTTTGGGCATATTCCTACAGCAACATTTCCATGTAAAAAAGTAACATGGGGCAAGTTATTTATTTTAGAGTGTCTCCTAATTGTTTTGAGAAGTAGCGGATCCCAATTAAACGTAGCAATTAAATCCTTTTCTCTTAGAGATAAAACCAAATAGTCGTATAAAGTTGGTTTATCAGGAATTTCCATATAATAAAAGTATTCATAGACTTTTTTATCTATGATATTTTTTATAGAATAGAGTGTTTGGTCATTGGCAATTTTGCTATAAAGTTTTTCAAAATCAGCAATCAAATTTTCAAACTTAGTTGGAATGAAATTATATAAATCTAACTTTTCAACTAAAGAATTCATCAAAGGTAGTTTTATCCCATTCTTATCTCCATTTGGAAATGAAGCTAAACTTGCACCTGCTCCAAGTAAGATCAAATGTGGCATTCTTTTATCAGGTATAACGCTCATTATTCCTTAATTTATTTTAGACTTTTCTCACAAGTTTTTTTAGTAATTCTGATTCTTTTTCCTTTTTCTCGTTTTAGTCTTTCATATCTAAATCTGCTTTATAAGCTATTTATAATGTTTATTTTTCTATATCCTTTAGAATCTTATTTATTTCTCGTAACGTTAATCCGGTATATTCTTTGACTAACTCTACTGAATTACCTTTTGCAAGCATCTTTTTAGCTATTTCAATAGCTGTTTTCTTAGCTGCTTTATCCGAAATAATTTCCATTTTCATTTCATTCAATTCAGCCTTAGTCCTATCAACTATTTCCCATATACCATTAGTTCTAATTTTATCCATTAAACCATTATCATCAAAACTATGATACTTATTTTCGGAAATAACTAAGTGATCTATTACATCAATTTTTAGAAACTTACCAGCTTTGTACAAATAATCGGTTAATTCTTTGTCCTCTTCTGAAACAATAGTACTACCACTTGGGTGATTGTGTACAAGTATTACCTTTGTAGCCATTTTATAAATAGCTATCCGAAAAGCATCAGAAGGATTCATATTTACTCGGTTGTGTTGTCCAAGTCCGAGCAATTCAATAAAAAGAATACAGTTTTTACTATCCAGCCCTACAATCCAAAAATGTTCCTGACCTCTGCGAATTTTATTTTCACGTAACAAAATTTGCTGCATGATGCTGTATATGTCATCTGAATTGACAATTTTAATCTTCTGGTCTTTGGTTAAGCGTACGTTCATGTCCTAAATTTAGTCAAAAATATTTGTTAGATTCCAACACGTTTTATTGAAACGTCTAATTTTCAAATTTAAGGTTATTTTCACTATCTTGAGCAATTCAGTGTAAAATGACATAAGTTATCTAATAGAGGTGCTAAGGCTCTTATGAGGTTGCTTGCTAAAATTACTACCAACTCAATAATAGAGCGATAAACTTATACAAAAAACTCCATATATCAAACTGAATATGAATAACTAAAAAAGCTGCCTTTTCAGACAGCTGTAAAAATGATAACGACGCTTATTCTCTTAATTCTTTGCCAGTAGGACTTTCTCTTCTTTCTTGATCCGCCATTTTACCAGTAAAAGACTTAATACGAAATAACAAGCGATTTGTATTACAAGTTGTAACAGATAAGGCTGTACCTGATGCACGCTTGCTTCTTCCATTAACAATAGCTTGAACGCGTTGACAAAAGGTGTCAACGGAAGAATATCTGCCAATAGCTGGATCGGTTTTGCCATAGCAAATGTCGGCCAGGTATAACCGCCGATAATAAATCCTGGAGCAGACATCAGCATGAGGATTTGTGTTGCTTTTAGTGCATTCGGAATTAATGCGCTGATCACTGTGCCGAGCAGGGTAGCAGATACGATGAACAATGCGGAGATACCGATAAAATTCATCGGATGTGCAGGGATTGGAGCATTAAAGAAATGATGAAATCCGTAAAAGATCAATATAACCGGAACGGACAATACCCATAACGGAAATACTTTTACAAAAACAGTCGACAATGCTGATTTTGTCTTTTTGACAATTCCGATCCCGAAAGTATTTTTCTCCACTTCGTATGCGATGCTTACAGCCATTGCGAGCAGAATTACCTGTTGGAACACTACTGCCATCATCGGAGGCCACATGAAGCTGAAGTAATTTCCTGTTTCGTTGAATACACGCACGTAGTTTTGCTTGAAAGGTTCATATTTGTCTACGGCGGAATAACCGGGCATTCCTTTTTTCTGCAAACCTTTTATCTCGATTCCGGCGGAGAGTGTTCCTAAGGAAGCCTGTACGGATTTGCTGGCAAAATTCGCTGTGAGCATGTTAACGGTATTGACATAGATCATCATTTCGGGATGCTTGGCTGTCAGCACATCTGCCTCGAACCGGTCGGGAATGACAATGATAGCTGTTGCCTGGCGTTCGATCATTTCGGATTGAACATTGTTCGACTCGGCTAATACCTTGATAACATCGATTCCTTCGTTATCGTTCAGCATTTCTATTACCTGTGCGCTCATCGGGCTATTGTCCCTGTCCACCACGACTACCGGCAGCTCTGTTGTCTTTCCGGATTTATAAACGGATGCCAGCATGACGGCATAGATAACCGGAGCGAGAAAGAACGTCATCAGGAGCGTCGTGTTGGTAAAAAACATCTTAAACTCCCGTTTTAATAATATGATCAGATTTTTCATGGGATTATTTTTTTAGAAGAACAGAAGCGTTTACTAATAAGCTGCTCCAATCGCCGGAATCAGCGGGAACCAGTTTCAGCTCATAAAAGGCTTCGTCCATTTCCAGGTTTGGATAAGGGCTTGTTACATCAGCGTAACGTGCCAGCTGTTTGATATTCTGTACTTTTACCTTTACTTCCTGTTTCAGATAAGAGATTTCCAGTGTCAGCTCTTTGCCTTTGGGGAAATTTCCGATCTGTTTTTCGCCTATCGTCAGCCGGAAATAGGTGGAATTGGGAATATATCCGTTGAAAAGCGCAAACCCTGCAGTTGCAAGTTCTCCTTCGTGAAGTGTGATCGTCTCTATTTCCATTGTATTTGTCGCAATGATGTATTTTTCGGAATAAGCTATTTCCACTTCTTTTAATACACCAAGTGCCTGTTGCTGTTGCCCTGCTGCAGCATCTTTTGTTTCATATCGGACACCTTTCTCCACTTCATTCCATTCTGCCTGAACTGCGTCTTGTTGTTCTTTTGCAGCGTTGTATTTAGCTGTGATTTCGTCGAATTGCTGTGGTGCGATCAGGCCGTCATCGAACATGGCTTTAGAACGGTTGTATGATTTTTCAGCGTACATGAATTGTTCTTTTGTAGCGTTTAATTTCGCTTTTAGCTGTTTCCGCTGGTTTTCCGTTGCCCCGTTATCTGCCAGTGTTTTTTGTGCAGTAGCGGCTTTAACGACACCGCTTACTTGTGCGAGCTTTGCATCTACTTCGGGAACATCCAGCATCGCTAGTGTATCACCTGTGTGAACAATATCTCCTTCCTGAACGTAGATCTTTAAAATCCGTCCGGTTACTTTTGGTGTGAAGGAAATGATCTCTTTTTTTATTTTTCCCTGAACCGGTTTTTCCGGAACAGAAGGAGAGCAGGAGCTGAATAGTGTGACTAAAGCCACGCTTCCTAATATTATATTTTTTGTTGTCATGATTTCTTTATTTTAATGTTGTTGAATTTAAGATGCCGGCAGCTTCCAGGTAATTTACAGCTGCTCTTCTTTGTTGGAATACAGCCTGAGAGAAGTCTAATTTTGCCTGCTGCAGGTCATTCTCGGCTTCCAGCAGCTGCGTGGATTTTATGAGGCCGGTTTTGAATTCTTTCATCGCCTGATCCATTGAATTTTCTGCAATTTGAAGTGCTATTTGCCGGACATTCAGCTGCTCGGATGCAACTTCCAGTTCGACTTTGTTTTTTTCAAGCTGCAGCTGTATTTTTTCGTTCGCATCCTCCAGCTTGTTCTTGGCGATTTGAAGGTCAAGCCGGGCTTTTTTAGTTTCCGTGATTCCTTCACGGCCATCAAACAGATCCCACTTTAAACCGACTCCGGCAGTGAAAATGGGAGCAGCATTGAAGTTGTTAAATGTATAGTTTATCTTTTCTTGTGTCAGGAGTGTCGGCTGGGTTGTACGGATCCGCGGATTTTGCAGTCCCAGATAACTAACGGAAGCACTTGCCCCTAATTTAGGAATCCACCATGTTCTGGCAGCTTTCACTTTGTATTCGTTCGCGCGTACCGCTGCGTTCAGCGCTGTCAGCTCCGGCCGGCTTTGAGGCTCGTCCACATAAGCGATTGTCATTACCTGAAGGTCTTCATCTATTTTTTCAAGACGTTCCATTGGAATTTTAGTCAGCATATTTAAGTTCAGCAATACCAGCCGGCGTTTTCCCTCATACTCTTTGTATTTTGACTGTAGCTGTGCCTGAGCCAGATTGATCTTGTTGTATTCGTATTGGGTAATCAGCCCGTTTTCCAACGCTTTCCGGGCGGTTTTTGCATTTTCATCCAGGCGTTTCCGGCTTTCATCCAGCATTGCTTTGACGGCTTTTAACATTGATAGCTGGTCATAAACAGCACTTACGTTCTGAACAATTCCGTTCTTATCGGTATTGATCAGTGCTGTTTCAGCTTCCAGCCTGGCTTCATTTGCCTTTTTAAGATAACCGACCTTGCCTCCTGCAAACAATACGAAAGTAGCTTTCAGGTCTGCCTGTGCAATAAAATTGTCAACCTGGTAGCGGTTTTCGTGTTCCGGAATGACAACCGGCAGCGGAATGGGTAATTGCGTAAACGCGAATTCCGGCGTTGTAAGGTTTGCAGCTGCGAAAAGATATGCTTCTTTCGCATTCAGCTCTATCCGGGGCATGTAGACGTCATTCAGACGCTCTCTGTCCAGCTCGATGGATTTCAGGTTTAATTGTTTGTTCTCGTAACTGTAATCATGTGTCAGTGCACTGTCCAGAATTTCCTGTAAGGTAGGCGCTGTCTGAGCATGTAACCATTGAAAACAAGTTCCTAAAAAAAACAAAGTACCCATAGTGAATCTGTACTTTTTCATTTCATTATCATTTTATGAAACAAAAGTAGAGCGCTCGCTTCACACAAAAATTCACCTATGTTAAGAAATGCCGGAATAGTAATTTTTCAGAACAAAAAGTATTTTATTCTTGTTTTTCGGTCTTAAAAATCCTGATGTCCTAATATCTTAAAATCCACCACAAAATCTTGCATCTAACGTCTTGTGTCTAAAGCCTAATATCTAATGTCTTGTATCTAACATCTGATTTCTCACTTCTCACATCTCACATCTCTCCTCATTTAATCTTCGCCCTGATCCTGCTCAGACTCTGAGGTTTTACACCCAGATAAGAAGCAATATGCTGTAAAGGAGCGTTCCGGAATAATTCTTCATGCTTTTTAATAAGATTAAGGTAACGCTGTTCCAGTGAGTCGGACTGAAATTCCTTCATGCGTTCCAATACTCTCAGATAGGCAGTTTCCGCCATTTTTAAGGCAATCCGCTGAATTCTGGGATGTTCTTCAAACAAGGGAACGACCTGTGAGAACCGGAAACGGATCAATTCGGTGCGCGCTACTGCTTCCATGAAAAGTCCGCTTGGTGTTTTTTTGAGGTACGATTCCAGATCGACACAGATATCACCCGGAAGAAAGAAATTATAGGTAAAATCATCACCGTCAATAATGCGGTAGGAACGGATCATTCCTTTTTTGACGAAATAGAAGCTTTCCGCAACATGCCCGAAGTTGGAAAGCTCATTACCCAGAGCAAGTTTTTCTTCTTTACCCAAATCTCTCATCAGAGAAATTTCTTCTTCGCTTAATCCGAATGATTGTAAGAAAAGTTCCAGTTCCACCATAAGGCAAAGCTATTAAAAAGTGTTGATTGTTGTGAATGTATTTATCTGCTTGTGTTTTTTATGAGAGCTGAATAGTCCGTTCGATATTGATCTGCTCCAGAAATGTCTCGTCATGCGACACCACAATGATTGTTCCCTGGTATTCATTTATAGCAGCTGTTAGTATTTCTGCATTTTGGATATCCAGGTTATTGGTCGGTTCATCAAGTACAATAATATCCGGCGACTGGCTGTTGATCGTCAGGCAGCAAAGCAATAAACGCATCCGTTCGCCGCCGCTTAACGCATGACAAGGTTTGTCCCAGTCCTCTTTTGTGAACAAAAAGCGGTTCAGCCTGATTTTTATTTCGTGTTCCTTCAATGCGGAAATGTTAAATTGTTGTGCCTGTTCATAAACTTTCAGCGTGTTGTCAATCAGCGAATAATCCTGGTCAATGTAAACCGATCTATGGTCAGCCCGGTAGATTGCTCCTGTCCGTGGCTCTATATCGCCCAAAATAAGCTTTATCAAAGTCGTTTTTCCTGAACCGTTTGTTCCTTTCAATGCAATACGTTCGCCGCTTACGATCTGAAAATCCATGTTGCTTTTCCAAAGTTGTTTGGCATTGTAAGCAAAATTGATAGCTGTTGCAGTAAATAATATTTTTCCTTTGTACAAGGCTGGATTGTTAAAGCCAAATTTCATTTTATCCATGTCAGATAAGGAAGAACGCAGTTCCTGTAATTCTTGTGAAATACCTCCGATTTTTTCGGTGTGAACGCTTTTGAGCTTTGCAGTGCTGTTCTCAGCATTGTTTTTCAATGTGTTTATCATTATCCGGGCGACCCCTGACTTTTGCTGTTTTCCTTTGCCCCGGTTGTCTAACTTTTGTTGCCGTTCTAAGGTTTCCCGTTCTTTTTCTTTCGCTTTTCGCAATGCTTTTTCTTTGCTTTGAATGTTCTGGCTCAAAGCGCTGTTTTCAATTTGCTTTTGTTCCTTGTAAAAGTCGTAGTTACCACCATACATTTTAATTCCATGCTTGCTCAATTCGCAAACGCTGTCTGAAAGGTTCAATAATTTCCGGTCGTGACTAACAATAATCAAAGTACTTTTTGCAGATCGGATAAATTCATATAAAAGCTGCCTGCCGGAAATGTCCAGGTGGTTGCTTGGTTCGTCCAGCAAGATCAATTCGGGCTGATGGATAGAAATACCTGCCAGGAAAACTTTTGTTTTTTGCCCACCGCTTAACGTTTCCATTTTTTGAGATAGATCCAGTCCGGTTAATTGCCAATATTGTAATGCGTCATTACAACGGTCTTCAATTGTCCAGTTATCATCAAGCAGTGTGTAATTTTCTTCAGCTGCATTTCCGTTCAGAATTTCTTTCAGAGCATTGAGCTTGTGGTCAATTTTCAGCGCCTGTGCGATGGTCAGCTGATTGTATTGCCCGAAAATTTGGGGAATGTAATAGGGCAGAGTGCCAACATTTCGTTGTCCATCCGAAGATTGGAGCTCGCCTGCAATAATCTTGAGCAATGTGGATTTTCCTGTTCCGTTGTTGCCGATTAATGCTGTTTTTTCGTGATTATTTACTGTCAGATTGATGTTGCTGAACAGAAGATCCTTATTAGGATGCGTATATGAAATGTTTTGTAAGGTCAACATAATTTCTTTCGTTAGAATTAAACAATACAACAGCCGTTTCCGGTTGCTGTTCTGATTTGTCTGAAAGAAATTAGTTTTTACATTTCGTGCTTATTTACTTTTTATATCTGCAAATATACGGTTTTTTCTGTTTAGCAGTAGTCGGTAATGACAAGGTTTATTGTCCATGGATTATTCCTTATTTTCTATGCGTAGCAAAACTCCTTTTCTTTTTACTAAGTTTTTATAATCCCATTGTATGGTTTTTGCTTTTTCAAGCCATCGTTTTAAGCTTGCTGTGTCGATTTCGGAAACCGAGTTATAGAAAACAGATGCATCTTTGAATTTTCCGCCTCTGACTTTCAGGCCGTCTTCCTCAAAATCTGCTCCACTCCAGAACATAAGCCGGATACCTGCTTTTTGTTTGCTGTAGCCCGCAATGGGGTTTCCTTCCAGGAACCAGACGGGATGCGCGTGCCAGATCTTATGTTCTGCTTTGGGAATGGATTTACAGATCTCCTGGTACAGTAAATCACAGATGGCTTTGTCTTCTGGTGTTTGCTGGTTATGATATGTCCGGATCTTTTTGTTCATGATCCCTTATTTTTTGTTTTCCTGTGCTCTGAATTTCACGATTCTTCTGATCAGGTCGAGTGGCATTGGCTGATCAAGAGGAAACCGAACAGAACCCTTTCCCTGTTTGTATCTTGAAAGTTCCTCCGCAAATTGTGAATGCCCGGAAGGAGTTGCGTAGAATCCGATATGATTTTTGAAGGCTGCAAAATATACCAGTGGTTTTTTGTTCAGCTTGTATGCCGGCATTCCGTAGGAAATACTTTCTTCTGCTCCGGGCGCGGATTCGATGATTATCGCGCGGACCGTTTTCAGGATCTGCTGTATTTCTTTGGGAAATGAGGCAATATATTCGTTGACGGTTTGGCTCATTATTACATGAATTTAATTCGTTTTTGCTGACTGCTTTCATGAATTGCTTTTTCCAGCCGGGACAATTGCGTTTTTTCCTGCTTTGCGCTCATGATCCAGTGTGTGATCATTCTTTTGTAAGAAGGAGCCTGCTGCTGAAAAAAATCCCATGCAGTATTACCTTTCTTAAAGATTTTCTCGTATTGGGAAGTCAGCTTTTCAGGCTCTTTTTCGTGAGAATAGATTTTTGACCTGTTTTCCGTTCTGTGGCTGTAAGCGAGTAAGCCAGCTTCGGTCATCAGGCCGGCCTGGCTTAATTCTTCTACTTTTTGTATGTTAACCGCACTCCAGATGCTTGTTTTCTTTCTTGGGGTAAAGCGGATGGAATAGCTTTCTTCATCGATGGATTTTCTTACGCTGTCGATCCAGCCGAAGCAAAGTGCCTGATCTACAGATTGAGACCATGTCATAGAAGGTTTCCCGGCATTTACTTTGTAGAAGCCAACGAGCAGTTCGGTTTCTTTCAGATGGTGTTTTTCCAGCCATTTCCTGAATTCTTCCTGATCTGAAAAGAATATTGCATTCATCAACTTATCCTGTTTGATATTCAATACTTATCGTCATTTTCTATTATCGGAGAATCCGATTTGCTCTGTTTTTCTGAGCCAGTTTTCCCGCCAGGAAGGCTTTGATAACCTGAGAGGACCGATCGTTGTTGCTCTTACGGGTTTGATACCACAAAAATTCAGAGTCATTCTTTTCATTGCCCAATAGCTTGGCCTTCTGTTTATAAGTGTGTAGAACCATGCCGGCTGATCGAGTGTGGAGATGATTCTTGCTGACTTTCCTTTCAGGAGCTTATCCCACCAAAGCGAATTTTCTCTTTTACTGAAAGCAAATCCGGGAAGAAAAAGCCGGTCAAGAAATCCTTTCATCACTGCAGGATAAGAACCCCACCAAACGGGATAAACCCAGACCAGGTGATCTGCCCATTTTATTTTTTCCCACGCTTCGAGCAGATCGGGCTCAAGCTCCGTTCTCTTTCTGTAGCCAAATTGCAGGTTTGGGTTAAATTGCAGATCTGCTATTGTAATTTCTTTTATTTCCGCACCTGCTTTTACTACTCCTTTTTTGTATGCCTGCACAAGTGAAAAGCAGTAACTCTCTTTGTCAGGGTGTCCGTTGATGATAAGTGTTTTTCTCATTTACTAATGTTTGAAATTCAGTTTTGCGGATATGGTATTTTACTGTCTTAAAATTTTTTCCATTTTCTTTCCTTTTGCCAGCTCATCAATGAGCTTATCGAGATAACGGATCTGCTGCATCAGCTTATCTTCAATCTCTTCTACCCGGTAGCCGCAAATCACACCTGTAATTTTTGAAACATTGGGATTGATCTGAGGAGCCAGCGCAAAAAAGTGCTCGAGATCGGTTTTATTGTCAAGGTGCTGCTGAAATGTTTGTTCATCGTATCCTGTAAGCCAGAATATGATTTCATCCACTTCCGCTTTTGTCCGTCCTTTTTTCTCCGCTTTTGCGATATAATGCGGATAAACACTTGCGAACGACATTCTGTAAACTCTGGTGTTATCTGTTCTCATTATTTTTGGCTTTATTTCTTCACGGGATTGAAAGTTATTTCAGTTCCCTGGTTATACACATTGTCCGAAAGTCAGCAGGTTATTATCCGGATCAAGCAGGGAAAATTCCTTTTGTCCCCAAGGCTTTATCTGTAATGGTCCGTTTGGATGTATGCTGACTTTATTATCCAGCAATGACTGATACAAAGTGTCAATATCATTCGTTCGTATATAGATCTGCCCGTAATTTTCTTTGGGATTGAGTTCTTCAAATTCAAAAAAGTGAATTTGATGATTGTTTTTTTCAAGCATCAGATAATCTGTATAATCTCCATTTCCGAATACGTTAAAACCAAGTTGATTTATGTAAAAATCCTTTGTTACGGATTTGTTTCGCATAGGTAATTTAGGGTGTATATCTGTCAGCATAAGCTCTGATCTTTGTTATGGTTTCGTTTTTTGTATTTTGCCGGAAACGGGCAGATATTCAGGAAGTGCAGCTGAGCCGTACCATGTGAAAATTTCATAATCCAATAATCCGTTCTTTATGGCAGGATCAGTCAGCAGGAGCTCTTTTGCGGCTTCTTCTGAGCTGATATTATTGAAGATGAAAAGTCCTCTGTAATTTTTTGTGTTTTTTCCAAATGGTCCTGCGACTATCAGTTTTCCTTCCTCAACCAGCCGGTGGATGTTCTCCATATGCCCTTTGAATATTTCACTGGTCAGCTTTTTGTCAATAGTGTCTGTAATCAGGCTTACTCCCGTTTTCAGGATCACAAAGAAATAGCTTTTCATTCCGTAATCATCAGCTCCCAACTTCTTAGCCAGCTTTTCATCATAATCCGTATTGAAGCTGTTATCAGGATATTTGTGCAGTGTATAGCTGATCTCTTTATCTCTTTCATTGGAAATCGTGACAAGAATTTCGCTGCCCGATCGTTTATTGTAGATGATTTTCTTTGGGAAATCATGGCCGGGATTTGAAAAGACAAAAACACTGTCAGATCTTATGAGCCGAAAATCGACCCTCTTACCATTATTTTGTCCGATTACGGTTGCGGTATAATTGATTTTTCCTTTTTCCTCAGCTATATCAAGGTATTCGGTAATGTTCATTTTTCCTTCGGAAATTTCATAGGAAAAACCTTTTAGTGAATGTGCGTTCAGCTTATCCCAATGCTCATAAACTTCACGGTTTTCCATTTTCCATGTTCCTTCCAGAAAGGACGGAAATGTTGTCTGTGAAAATATACATTCCACAGATAAAATTGCTAAAACTATCAGAATGGTTTTCATCTTATACTTGTTTCATAAAATCAAAAGCACCTTTACGAAGATTGATGCCGTACTCTGAATATGCTTTCAGGCAGGCAAGGAAATTTGCCCATCCTTCGGTGTTTCCTCTGAACCATTTCAGGTTATTTTCAGAAATTTCCTTTCCGTCTTCGGTTACTTTAACTACCGTGCTTTTATCTTCCAGCTCGTTCAGATTGATTCTTACTACTGTTTCCGGATCCCAGACGAATTCAACGGAAAGGTCAGGAACAATTCCAGTGACGCTGACGGGGCATTTATCCTCAAATTCCGGAAATGTCCATACAAGCTCCACTTTTTCTTCCATTCTTCCTGTACTGGTAGCAATAAAGTACTGTGTCATGTTGCCGGGATTGACAATGTTTTCAAAAACTACACCGGCAGGTTTTTGAATCTGGATGCTTGCTTGGCAGACTAGCTTCATATTTTTCATGGATTTAACAGTGAAATATACTTATCGATATACAGTCCCGCTTCTTTGGATTTGTATTGCTGTATGTACCTTGGATGTTCCAGCACAGTGATTCGTTCGAATAATTGTTCTTCTTTGTTCAGCTTATTGATGAAAGTTGCGTTTTTCTTTCCCAGAACAAAAACTTCTGACGTGTCCAGTCCGAGGCTGATATGGCGTTTTAATGAATCGATCATAAAGCTTTTCACATCCCGGAACAGTGTTGCATCATCGTAATAATTTGCGTTCAGCCAGCTTCCGTTTTCCGCTTTCCGGATAATAGCAAGTGGAAAAGGGGAGTTAATGTAAAAATTCTGATAAAACGCTTTGGCTCCTCCATATTCTTCTATCATCTGATATAAGAATACAGAAGATATTTCATGTGTACGGGCAGATTTCATTCTGATGCCGCACACACTTTCCAGCCGCTTGGTGTCTGTAAAGGGAATTCCCGTAATGCCTGCTCCGTGGCGGCTGGGATTGATTCCGATAATAAACTTTCTCCGGTTGAAATCATTATAATATTTATGATAGAATTCCTGCATGACTTTTATCGTTTCAGGATTGTCAAGATAGGGGTTCAGTACCTGGAAGTCCTCAGGCAGGGAACCCGTATAACGGAGCTTCCTGTTAAAATCAATGACTTGTTCCGCAAAGGTTTTCATTTGTATCAGATAACTTTATAATCCGGAGAAAATTACAAAAGTTATTTCGGATTTGTATAATTAATCATCCAGCAAATACCAAATTTATCCGTAAAAGAGCCGAAATAATCTCCCCAAAACATATCTGCCATGGGCATTTCAATAGTTCCTCCGGCTGATAACCCGCTGAAGATTCTGTCGGCCTCTTCACGGCTGTCCGGAGTGATGGAAATGTAATTGTTATTTCCTGTTTTCAGCACATGTCCCGCACTTGGCAGACAATCAGATGCCATCAGATGCTGCCCGTTTCCGATTGCGATGGCTACGTGCATAGCTCTGTTTTTCTCGTTATCCGGCAGGTTTTCAGTTCCCGGGGCATCGCTCATTTTCTGGAGAAATAATTCACCACCGAATACCGTCTGGTAAAAACGAAATGCTTCTTCAGCATTTCCATCAAAATTCAAATAAGGATTTAACAGCATATTTTTGATTTTTATCTTCAAATAAATGTAAAAAATTTAAAATAAAGAAATTATGAATGTACTGTAAAAAACAGTTTTCATTTTTAATAAGTATTTATACGTATATCACTATAGTATTAATACGTTTTTGTTTTTCTTGTTTAGCAATTTTCCATATACTTATTACTTTTGTAAAAAACTTGCAGCCTCTACTTTCCGAATGATTGTTTTGACATTTTTTTTATATTGGATTTATATTGTTTTGCATGTATTGAATGTGCTTCTGTATTCATTACAGTTATTAAGAAGAAACAGCGAATGGTTAAGAATCATAACTCTTTTTTTATGGCTGATGTTGTTGATACAAATCGGAGCGGAAGTTGCACGGCTGATCTTTAAGTTTAATATTCCTTTTTTCCATATTTATACGTACTCTCAGTCTGTGATTTTCGGACTGTTTTATCTCAGGATCTGTCATAATTCTATGCAAAAAAAAATTATTAAAGGGTATCTCTGGCTGATGACATTGATTTTAGTTGTGTTCTATACTTTAAAGCCCGATGCGTTTATGACTTTTAATTTGCCGGAAGTTGTCATTACAAATTATTTACTGGTGGTAGCTTCGTTTTTTTATTTGTATAATATCATCTCGGGATCACGAACATTTATATATATCACTTTAGGAGTTCTGGTGTGTGCAGCCCTTGATATTTCGGTATTTTTATTTGCAGATTTTTTAATTACTTTACAAGATAAGGATACGATCATTATCTGGATATTACATGAATCAGGGGTAATATTTCTGCATGTGATGATTATGGTTCAATGGTTTAATTTTTTTTACAGGAGAAAAAATGAAGATGAATAATATTGAAAGCAAGGAGTTTGTCCTGTATATATTTTTAGCTGCATTGACCTTTTTTATTTTATTAACAACAGTAGTGATTTTTATTTATTTATCCAGAAAAAAGGTGCTTGAACAGCGTTTGAGAAATAAGGAATTACAGCTCAAAATGCAAAAAGAAATCCTGAAAGCGGTGGTTGATACACAGGAGCAGGAAAGGCTTCGGATAGCAAGGGACTTGCACGATGATATCAGCTCCAAGCTTAATGCCGTTTCCATGAACGTTCATATTTTAAAACGCAAAAACCTGGTAGAGAACGTCAGAGAAGAGATAGCCGACAGTACGCTGGAAGCATGTCATTTACTTATTGACAGTGCCAGACAGATAACACATAATCTCATTCCTCCTTCGATAGAAAACGGAGGGTTGGATGTCGTGATCAAGGAGGTGTGTGATAATATATCAGAAGCGGAAATGACAAAGATCCGATATGAGAACGAAAAGGGACAGTTGTTCTTCAAGGATTTTTCCCTTGAGCAGCAGCTGCATTTATTCCGCATTATCCAGGAGCTGATCACGAATTCCACACGTCATGGAAAAGCGACTGAAATTGAGCTTTCCTTTACGCTGTCAGGCGCGGCAAAAATGATATCCTACTGTGATAACGGAACAGGCATGGAAAAAGAAGGATTAAGCCCCGGTAAAGGAATCGGGATGAAAAATATTCTTTTTCGCTCTGACATGCTGAATGCGTTACCTTATTATGAGATAAAGAAAAAAGGATTCCATTTCACTTTAAAATTTAATGAAAATGAGCAGCAAAATTAACATCGCTATTGTTGATGATGAATTATTATTCAGAAAAAGCATCGGATTTTTATTGAGAGAGGAAAAAAACCTGACAGTGGTATTTGATGGAGGTAATGGAGAAGATCTTCTTAAATACCTGGGGAATAAAAACAATATTCGTCCTGACATTGTCCTGCTGGATGTCCGGATGCCGGTTTTAAATGGTGTTCAGACCTCAAAAATTCTTTCGGATAAATATCCGGATATAAAAATCATAGCTCTTTCTGTTTTTGATTCTGAGAAATTTGTAGAATTCATGGTGCAATATGGCGCTTCTGCTTATTTACCAAAGAATTCGGCTCCTGAAAAAGTGATTCATACGATCAATCAGGTACATACGCATGGAGTTTATTTTGAACCTGAAGTCCTGAATATTATTATGAATATGAAAAGAGCAGAAGGTCCGGGCAGGGCAAAATTCAGCTTTCTGGATCTTTCCGACCGGGAAGTGGAAGTGCTTCATCTGATTTGCAGGCAGCTCAGCACAAAAGAAATAGCAGATCAGCTATGTATCAGTGAACGGACAGTGGAAGGCCACCGGAAAAAAATGCTGCACAAGACGAAATCAAAAAATGTAGTGGGCCTGATTCTCTGGGGAATAAAAAATCAGGTGATTTCCATGGAGTAATTATTAAAATCGTAATTTAGTATATCTTCATTAATTCAAATAGTATGCTTGTAAATTATTATTTCGGGGCGATATTGCCCTTTGTTGTCTGGCTTATTGTAACGATCATTTTTCACAGAATCTGGAAAAAATTTCAGAAGAATGAAAGTAGGGGGGCGGTTATTGGCTTTATAGCAGGTATTTTATTATCGGTTGTTCTTTACATATGGTCAGTTAACGTATATGTTGTTACAGCTGAAAAAGAATACAAGACGTATGTATCGTACGGCAGTAGCAGTTATAAGTTAAAATCAGGGAAGAATATCCATATAAAGCCGGCAGCTTTTTCTTGTGTTATAATTAATGACTGGAACGAAAATGTGGTTTTGCAAAAAATCATTTACGGGCGTGTTGATGGCTTTGTGAGAGATCAGCTTATAAGTCCGGGAGAAAGTATTGTTAATTCTGAAAGCTCAAAAATATCCTGTTTTTTTGAGGAGCAGCCCGATAAGAAAATTTATTCAAAAACAGATAAAGGAAGAATACAATTATGGCTGCGTACAGAAGAAGAGTATCAGTCAGAATAGTGTGAACCGGTATTTTATTTGAAACTGATAAAACAAAAGATGCTCCGGAACGGAGCATCTTTTGTTTCAGAAAATAAATATTTTATCTTTTATCGGACCAATGTAACGCTTCCGTTAAATTCGTGAGTTGTCTCATCCTCCAGAACGGCTTCTATGCGGTAAATATAAACACCTGTATTAGCTTCTTTCTGCCGTTGTGTGCCATCCCATCCCTGATAGATGTCATCTGTTTTGAAAACAACCTCACCCCAACGGTTATAAATCGTTACAATTCCTTTTGCTATACATGCTCCCCTTGCAGTAAAAATGTCGTTATTTCCGTCACCGTTAGGAGAAAATATGCTCGGAACGTATATTTCACCACATTTTTTCTTCATCCTCACAAGTACAGAATCTTTTCCGATACAGCCGTTGTCCGTTATAACTGTTACATAATACCAGGTATTGACAGTAGGACTTGCAACCGGATTCGGACAGTCGTTACAGGAAAGGGTAGAAGATGGCGTCCAGTTGTAAGTTGCAGTGACATTTGGAGGATTAGTCGTAGCCATTAAGATGCTTGTTTCTCCGTCTTCCAGCAGGTCATTTGAAGAAGTGATGTCTGTCAGCAAATTGTTCCCGCTTTGAATAGTGAAGTTTTTTGTCAGTGAGCAGCCTTGAGCATTGCTGACCGTTACAGCATAATTTCCTGCAGCTAATCCTTCCACAGTTGATGTTGTTTGATTTCCCGGACTGAACAGATAAGAAAAAGGTCCCGTTCCGGTAATAATTTCAACGGCTGCCGTCCCGTCTGAAAGTCCACAGTTTGTGCTGGTGACATTTACTCCGAATTCAATGACCGGTACAGCGTTGATCGTAAAATTCTGTGAAATGCCACAACCTGAATTATCCGTAACGATAACAGAATAATTTCCCGGGGATAAATTACTTACAGAAGAGGTAGTTGCTCCGTTTGACCATTGGTATGTAAAAGGAGAAACACCCCCGTTCGGTGTAATGGTAATTGAACCTGTAGGAGTAGTACAGGTCGGGTGGATCGTCTGATTTTGTATTGAAAAGGACGCCTGATCATTGATCTGCACAGAATTGGAGGTTACTGAACACCCGTCAGCGTCAGTGACGGTTAAAGAATAAGTTCCGTTATCCAGGTTTTGAATAGTTGCTGAAGCTGCTCCGTTTGACCATGAGTAGGATAGAGGTGCTATTCCTCCGGAAACAGTAGAAGTAACTGCTCCGTTGTGCTGGTTACATGTTTCGTGCTGAGCTACCGAAACAGAAACGGTCAACGTGCTGTTGGAGGTAATAGTGCTGTTGGCAGTCGCTGAACAACTATTCGCGTCCGTAACAATGACAGAATAATTTCCGGCGGTAACTCCTGAAATATTTTGAGTAGAAGCTCCGTTTGACCAGGAATAGGTGTACGGAGCTGTTCCGCCGCTGACAGTTGCATTAATGGCTCCGTTGTGCTGTCCGCAATCTTCGTTGGAAACAACGGTTGTGCTTACTGTTAAGCCCGACGTTGTGTTTACATTATCTGTCGCTGTCGCCTGGCATCCCTTGCTGTCTGTTACTGTAACGGTATAGCTGCCAACGGCCAGCTGATTGATTGTCGCTCCGCTTCCTCCGTTTGACCAGGAATAGGTATAAGGTGCTGTTCCTCCTGACGGAGAAGCAGTTATTGAACCGTTATTGGTTCCGCAGTTCCCATTGGTTACATTCATTGTAACACTCATGGCTGCGGGCTGTGTTATGGTAACTGTTGCCGTTCCTGTACAGCTATTGTTATCTGTCGCTGTTACAGTATAAGTTCCCTGTGAAAGGCTGTTTTGTGTTGCTCCTGTAAGATTTCCCGGTGCCCATGAATAAGTATATGGAGCAGTACCTCCGGAGGCAGAAACAATCGCACTTCCGTTATTCGCGCCGTTGCATGAAATATTTGACTGAGAGCTGACAGACACTGTTATTGTCGGGCAGCCGGTAGCATTACATGCTGTTAAAGTGGAAACATCTGTTATGGTTTGCGTCATTCCTGCACCATCACTTACTCTTACAGGTAAATTTGTCGGGGCAGGAATTGTTGCGCCTGTTGTGAATGTTGACCAGGTAGTAACATTTACTGCGCATCCCGGAGGCATCGCGCATCCTAGCAGGCAGGAGCTGCAATCCTGTGTCGTTGTTTGCTGCTGCCAGGAAAAAGGAGCTGTTCCTCCTGAAACGGTTAGATCACCGTTGGATTCACGGCAAACAGAAAGGGCAGTGCAATTGCTCACTACTACATAAGCAGTAGCTACATAGCCGTTTTGTGTGGTATAAGTTACAGTATGAGTTCCCACTCCCGCAACAGAAGGAGTAAATGTTCCCAATGAAGGATTTGTAATTCCCGTTCCACCCCATGTACCGCTGCCGGCAGGGCTTGAACAATTTATTCCCGTCTGGGCTACCAGGTTTACTGCCGGATCATTGATACAAAATGATGCCATTGGAGCAGAAGGAGTAGAAGCTGTAGATTGGGGGCATGAGCTTGCATTCGGCATCATGATTTCTGCAAAATCACAGGGCCCTGGAACTACACTCACATCATCAATAAAATAATAAGCATAAGGATTCATTGAAGTGACACCGCTGTTGTTAATTTGCGTATTTGCATCGTTGTAAAAGTTACCGATCATAAAATAGGATTCTCCTCCGGTGGCGACATAATCCCATTGCAATCGTACCCAGCCTGAAGTATCTGTAATTGCATTACAATTATAGTTCAGCTGGGGAGTAACATTGATCAGAGATCCCTGAGTACAGGCATCCCGTAAGTAATGCGTATTGGAAAAATATACACCGATATTGTTTGTTGCAAAAGTCACATCATCTCCTAAGCTGATATAAAATGAAACACAATACTTTTGTCCTGCCTGAAGAGGAGAAGATAATTTTCCCTGGATATATTCACGATAACTCTGCCCCATAGTGGAGCCCATTTCATTGGTAATGATTCCCGCGTAGCGATCTCCGCTTTTGGCACATTGATAACCCAGCCATGAATTGGGAGCAAAGGTTGGCGAAGGACCTCCTACTAATGGCATTGTGTTACAGGGAGAAAATAAATCGGGAGAAGAACAGGAGTCTCCGGGTGTGTTGGAATTCGCGTTATCCCAGTTAACGACCTGGCTGAATCCTTCCCCTGCCGTTAAGCCGGAACAGGTGCCTGTAGTATTTTCAAAGCTTGGATTTAAGACCAGGTTTTGAGCATTTAAAAAGGATACGGAGAAAAATTCGGACAACGCCAGAAAAACAAAGTAATAAACCAGTTTTTTTAAAGAGTAGCTTTTCCTTGTCATATTATATAATTAACCTAAAATTAAAATTTTATTAAAAGATGAAGGTAGATAAAATTTCATAATAGACGAAGATTGTTTTAAAAAAATTGCAATCATTTTTTAACAAATTAACGGACGAGATTACGATTTGTAATTCAGGTGGTTAGGTTGTGGTAATCATTATTTTGAACATTCCTTTAAAATTCATGGATACGGGCAAAGATGATTTTTACCGGTATGTGGCATGGACAATATTTTTACATAATATTATCGAACCTGTTTTTAAGGAATATGCTATCTTTGCTAAGTAAAGAAGTTTTTATGATTCAGAGAATTCAGACAATTTATTTTTCACTGGCAGCTTTAGTGCTGATTTATTTTTCAGTAGGAGCTCCCATTATCAGCTTTTACGGGAATGATATTTCTTATTTATTGAAATCCAATGAGCTGGTAGCAACTACTTCAGGGAATCCGGTGGCAGAAGCTTCTGTGAAATATTATTTTATCGGCGCTATTGTGCTGACATTATGGGTGATCTACGTAATCATTTCTTTCAGAAATTTAAAAAAGCAGTTGTCTGCTGCAAGGATCGGCTCGTTTATGTATGCAGCTTACCTGATGATCATCGTTTTGTCTTATTTTATCGGGGAATCTCTGACAGAAAATCCTACGGTAAGTGAAAAAAGTGCACAGTTTGAATTAGGAACTTATTTGCTGGCAGTCGGTTATATCTTTTATTTATTTGGGATCAGAGGAATTAAAAAAGACAAAAAGCTAATAGAATCTGTTGACAGGATTCGCTAAGAAATTTCAGATGAATTACCTTTCCGTTGAGAATATTACCAAATCCTTTGGTGACAGAATTTTGTTCAGGGATTTAACTTTTGGTATTGAATTAGGTCAAAAAGCAGCAATTGTTGCAAAAAACGGCAGTGGCAAATCAACATTGCTTCGTTGTCTGATGCAGCTGGAATCTATTGATAGCGGCCGTATTGTTTATCGTAACGATCTTCGGGTTGCTTTTATGGAACAGACAGAAGATTTTGATCCGGATAAAACGATCCTTGAAATTATCTTTGACCAGCAAACCAAAGAGTTTGAAGTGCTGAAAGAATACAATGAAGCGCAGCTTGCAGACGATGAAGACCGGTTGAATGCCGCTTTTGAAAAAATGACGGAAGTAAATGCTTGGGACCTGGAAGTAAAAGTAAACCAGATTCTCAGTATTTTAAAGCTGGATGATAAATATCAGAAGACAGGAAGCTTGTCAGGAGGCCAGAAGAAACGGATTAACCTGGCGAAAGCACTTATTTCTGAGGCAGATTTTTATATTCTGGACGAACCGACTAACCATCTGGATCTGGATATGATCGAGTGGCTGGAAGAGTATTTGTCAAAGTCAAAATCAACCATTCTGATGGTAACACATGACCGTTATTTTTTGGAAGTAGTGTGTGATACGATCTTTGAGCTGGCAGACCAGACCATCTATAAATATAAAGGAAATTTCTCCTATTACCTGGAAAAGAAAGCAGAGAGACAGGAGCAGCTGCAATCGACGATTGATAAAGCGAAAAATACATTTAAAAAAGAGCTGGACTGGATCCGCCGCCAGCCTAAAGCGAGAGGAACCAAACAAAAAGCGAGAATTGACAATTTTCATGAAGTAAAAAAGGTCGCTTCTCAGCGGATCCAGGAAGAAGAGCTGGATATTCCGATAAAAATGGAGCGTTTGGGAACGAAAGTGGTGGAGCTTCATAAAATAGGAAAGCAATTCGGAGATAAAAAAATTGTAACGGATTTTTCTTACAATTTCCAGCGCCAGGAACGTCTTGGAATTGTTGGTAATAACGGAACGGGAAAATCAACTTTTCTTAATATGATTCAAGGCTTGGCGGCTGTTGATAACGGAAAAGTAGTGATCGGTGATACAGTGGTTTTCGGCTATTATAATCAGGACGTTATCAGAGTTGATGAAGATAAGAAGGTCATTGAAGTCATCCGTGATATAGCTGAATATATTCCTTTGGAAAAAGGGAAAGAGTTGTCTGCAGCCCAGCTGCTGGAGCGTTTTCTTTTTCCGAGAGACATGCACTATAATTATGTCTATAAGCTGAGTGGAGGAGAAAAAAGACGTTTAAAGCTGCTGACAGTTTTGATGGCGAATCCGAACTTTTTAATTTTGGACGAGCCAACGAATGACCTGGATATCTTTGTGATGTCTGTTTTGGAAGAATACCTGCGTTCTTACCCGGGATGCCTGATTGTTGTTTCTCACGACCGTTATTTTATGGATAAGATGGTCGATCACTTATTCGTTTTTGAAGGAGAAGGCAAGATTAAGGATATTACCGGAAACTATTCAGATTACCGGAAACAACAGCAGGAAGCGAGAAAAGAGGAGCGTGCGCAAAAAACAGAAGCAACTGTAAAAGTAGTGGCGGCAGTCAGCGAAAATGATTCTCAGGAAAAAAAGAAGCTTTCCTACAAAGAAAAGGTAGAATTTGAGCAGCTTGAAAAAGAGCTCGGACAATTGGAGCAGAAAAAAGAAGAATATTCCTTAAAGCTTTCCTCCGGCAATCTTTCCAATGAGGAGATCATGAAAATAGGAGATGAGCTGAAAGCGGTGATGAATAAAATAGAAACATCTACTGATCGCTGGCTGTACCTGTCGGAATTTGCCTGATAAAAAATGGTGAATAGTGAAATGGAAAATCACTATTACCGTCAATCAGGATAATATTCTCATAATTCTCTTTAAAAATTTCAATCGTTTTCCTGTATACTTCGGATAGCGGTAAAAAGCCTCCATCCAGTATTTTTGTTTCATGACGCTTTTTGCGTGGGAAAAACAGGTGAAATTAGAGAACCCGTGATAGTTTCCGATTCCAGAAGTGCCTCTTCCGCCGAACGGAAGCCCTTCATGTGCCAGGTGCATCAGGCAGTCATTTACAAGAACACCACCTGCAGGATAATCATTCACGAGCTGATTTACGAACTTTTTGTCCTTACTGAAAATATAGAAAGCAAGCGGATCCGGGTGCCTGTTGTAAATTTCACGAAATTCTTCAATATCATCGTAAAAAATCACAGGAAGCAGCGGCCCGAAAATTTCTTCTTTCATTAATAGATGTTCAGGTGTATCTACCTCAATGACATGTAAAGACATCCATAAATTTTCTTTGTCGGTAGTTCCCTTATATAAGAAATTATCTTCTTCACGGATATAAGAAAGTAGTCGGTTAAAATGCCGTTCATTGATAATATGTGCTGCATATTCCGGGTTTTCAATCTCAAATTTTGCAGCATATTTAGTTATCAGCCGGATCAGCTCCTTCTTTTTAGATCTAGGAAATACCATATAATCCGGAGCCACACAGGTTTGCCCGGCATTGACAAATTTCCCCCAGATAATACGCTTAACGGCTTTTTCGAGATTTGTATTTTCATCAACAATTGCAGGGGATTTTCCTCCCAGCTCAAGCGTTACGGGAGTTAAATGCTTCGCCGCACTTTCATAAATGATTCTTCCGACATTCGTAGAACCGGTGTAAAAAATATGATCGTATTTCCAGCGTAAAATCTCTGTTGTTTCTTCAGCGCCGCCTTCAACAACTTTTAATACACGTTCATCAAAGGTCTGATTAAGTATTCTAGCGAGCATTGCTGAAGTATGTGAACTGATTTCACTCGGTTTCAGTAAAATGGTATTTCCTGCTGCAAGTGCACCGATTAATGGAATAAGTGTCAGGTTAACCGGATAATTCCATGCACCGATTATAAGTACCACGCCTTTAGGTTCGTAATGAATGGTTCCGCTGGCAGGAAAAAGCGTAACGGGAGTATCTACCGGATGCTCACGCATGTAGCTCTTTAGCTTCTTTTTGAAGTGTTTAATTTCCAGATAGAAAGGAAGCAGCTCTGTTAAAAGCGATTCGAATTCCGGTTTCTTAAAGTCCCCGTAGATGGCTTCAATGATATGCTTCTCATTTTGCCGGATTGCTTTTTCAAGCTGATTTAAATGGTCAATACGCTGTTTGTATGATTTATTGAAGCCGCCATAAAATCCTTTCCGGAGGTTTTCAGCGATAATTTGGGAACGTTCCATATAATCTTCTTGATTTTTCAGTCACACAAATTAAATTCCATAATGCTCTCGCTCCGACATTTGCGTTCCAGTCGCCTTCTTTTTCCGGAGCTACTTCATTCAGATCGAAAGCAATGATGCGTTTTCCTTTTTCGATCAGACGGAAAAATAAAAAATTGATTTCTTCCAGCTCAAAACCACCTACAACCGGCGTTCCGGTATTCGGGCATAGATAAGGCTTTAAACCGTCAATGTCAAATGATATATAAACATTTTCAGGAAGCTCACTGATGATTTCATCTGTAATTTGTCTCCAGCTTGCACCATTAAACTGTGCTTCTTTAATGTCCCAGTCAAAAAATGTATTGATCTTTCCTTCACTTTGCCGGATCAGGTCAATTTCGGATTGTGCGACGTCACGAATTCCTACCTGTACTAATTTAACCAGGTTCTTGGTATTCTTGACCACATTGTACATAATGCTGGCATGTGATTGTTCAAAGCCTTCGTAAGCCTCACGTAAATCCGCATGCGCATCGATCTGGAGAACGGCAAAAGGTTGTCCCTGTTCATCCAGTGCTTCGATCAAACCCAGTGGGGTAGAGTGTTCACCACCTAATACCGCGGGGATTTTTCCCTGGTGAATGAGCTCTAAAGCACGTTCCTTCAGATTGTTTTTCAATGCGGTCTGCGCTTCCGAAATTGTTCCGACCAGTGTCTGAAAGGCCGGGTTATTTTCCAGCTTTCCTCCGTCTTCCAAAAACTGAATGTATTCAATGGCTTTGGCACAAAGATCGTCATTAATGGTTTTCCATTCTTGTGAAACAGCCGACATAAACACTTTTGTCTGCCATGCGTTTTCTAATTTCGGATGAAAGAAATCCAGCTGTGTGGAAGCCTCAAGAATTGCCTGAGGACCTTCGCTTGCGCCTTTTCCGTAAGAAGCCGTGGCATCCCACGGGATTGGAGTAATAACGATCTGTGCTTCCTGTTCAGTTACGGGAAAACCGAAAATGTTTCCGTTAGCGATACCTACACCGTTGGGATCAAATGTCATAGTTTTATTTTAAAATGAAAAAGGGTAATAACTGAACGATTATTACCCTTAAAAGTATTGAAAATTAAATTATTTTAAAAGTGCTTTCACAAAATTAGGAGTTGCAAAGCTTCCTTTGTGAACATCCGCATTGTAATAACGTAGTCCTTTTGCATCAACAAATGCTTCGATCTCTGAATCTTTGCTGATTGCTTTTGGCTGAGCAGCACCTTTTAATCCGTACTGGAAGCTCCACATACCTGTCGGGTAAGTCGGAACAAAGAACAAGGATACAGGAGCATTTTCCTGGCCGAAAATACCTCTTAATGTGAAATTCAGCTCAGAGAATGCTTTTTCATTGAATTTAGGAGATTCTCCCTGCGCCACTAAAATTCCGCCCGGTTTTAAAATACGGTAGCAGTTTTTGTAAAACTCTACTGAGAATAAACCTTCGGCTGGACCTACAGGATCGGAACCGTCAACAATAACGATATCGTAAGCCTCATCCGCAGCTTCTTTTACAAAAGCGATTCCGTCAGATACTTTTAAATCCAGCTTTGGATTATCAAATGCAGCTGCGATTTTCGGCAGGTGGATCTTACACGCTTCGATTACTTCACCGTCAATTTCCACCATCGTTACTTTTTCAACGCCTTCATGACGAAGAATTTCACGAACCGTACCTCCGTCACCGCCACCTATTACTAAGATGTTTTTGGCATTTCCGTGAGTAAACAAGGCAGGATGAGAGATCATTTCATGGTAATGGAATTCATCTTTTTCAGTAGTCATCACCATGTCATCCAGCGTCAGCATTTTTCCATATTTGTAAGATTCAAGGATTCTTACACGCTGAAAAGGAGATTGTACATCATAGAAAATTTCACCTGTAAATCTCAGAGAAAGTGCCTGGCTGTCATCCTTGTCTGTAAACCATACATTTCTGGTGTACATTTCAGGGTTTCTCCATTCACCGGCTTTTTCACGCATGGAGGAAATATCGAATTCGTTGCGTTCCAGCAGCTGGATGGCACCTCTCTTCATTTCCAGAGCAGAATATTGCTTCGCACCGAATTTCTCTTTCAGGTAATCAAAAGAGATCCAGGCATCCATTTCTCCGCAGGTGAACAGATCCACAGCTGCATAACCATATTCCGGCCAGGTGTGAATCGCTAAATGGCTTTCCTGGATTACAACAACTCCGGAAACTCCATAGGGAGAAAAATGATGAAATGTAGAATTAATCACCGTAGCACCTGCTTTTTGTGCAGCTCCTACCATGTCGCGCTCGATAGATGAAACATCGTTCATTACGTGCGGATCACAACCCATAAACTCAACGAGAATATGATTTCCTAATGCATGACTCATTTTTTATACTGTACAATTAAAAATTAAAGACTGCAAAATTAGGATTATCTGCTGAATATTACGTGGTTTTGAAGTTGTTTTTTGTGATTTTTGTATTAAATTATTGATAAGTGTATGTTTTCTGATTTTAATTTCTCATTATCAGTATGTTCCTAATAGGAAGAAGTGTATTTGTAATAGCTGTTTGAGGCTGTAACTGTTTCCGGTCTTTAACGGTAAGCAGATATAAAGATTCATTTACTACTTTTGTCCTTACAATCTGAAATGAAGAATTTATAAGCATGCCCCGTAATTATTACCTGAATAAGCTGGATATCGCTCAAAATAAGATCGAAACAGCTACCAGAACCTTCCGAAAGTGGGTACTTATTCGTTTGCTGGTTTTCCTGATGACTTCATTGGGGCTTTATTTTTTCTGGGGAAACATGAAAATTACCATTCCTGTTATTCTCGCCGGGCTTGTTTTGTTTTTACTGGCTGTATCCCGTTTTCAGGATGCAAAGACCACACTGAGCAAAGCTAAAAAATGGAGGCAGCTGCTGGAAAACGAGCTGTCTGCTTTAGATAATAATTACAGTGTTTTTGAAGATGGTGAAGAGTTTAAGGATACTAAACATCCTTTTGCTCATGATATGGATTTATTTGGTAAGAACAGTATATACCAGTTTTTGAACAGAACTTTTTCCTTGAAAGGAAAGCAATTCCTGGCAGATTTGCTCAAAACAGGAGCTGATTCACAAAAAGAGATCAATACAATTATTGAGGAGCTAAGCAAAGATATGGACTGGTGCACGCAGTTCCGTGTGAACGGAGCTGTAGATGAACGGAAAGAAGCGCTGGATCACGATTTAGCACAGTTAAAGACATTTTCATTCACTAATCCTGCATGGATGAATGTTGCACGCTTTGTGTTGTCCGGTTTGATGACCGGATTGATTTTAGCGTATTTTTTTGGTATGATTAACGGAAATATTCTGTGGTATGTGCTGATTATTAATTTGTTGCTGATCGGTAGATATTTAAAAGATACCAACCGGATTATATTTACAATCGGCCGTTATGAAGGTAAAATCCGTTTTCTGATCGATCAGATGCAGCTGATCAAGGAACTGAAAACCGATCAGCCAGCTCTAAAGCAATTTATACAACAGTTAAGCTCGGAAGATGAAGGGGCGGTGGCGGCTTTAAAAGAGCTTCTGAAGATCCAGAAGCGTTTTGAATTCAGAATGAATCTGCTGGTAGGATTTATTCTGAATGGCTTTCTGGTTTGGGATTTTCATCAGCGGATTGCCCTGAGAAAATGGTTAAATGCTTATCAGAACAAAATAGGGGACTGGGAAACGGAGCTGGTTAAATTAGAGGCATATATTTCAGGAGCGTTTTTGAAATTCAACCATCCGCAGACAACATTTGCAGTTTTTAACGAAGAAGATAGAGTAGAAGTAGAATCTCTGACACATCCGCTGATAGCTTATGATAAAGCTGTTGCCAACGATGTTTTCTTTGATGAAAAACACCGGTTGATGATATTAACAGGTCCGAATATGGCCGGAAAAAGTACTTATCTGCGCTCTGTCGGATTGCTGTTCGTTTTTGCGAATGCCGGCTTTCCGGTTTTTGCTGAATCGGCAGTCATCCCGCATTATTCGCTTTATTCCAGTATGCGGACAAGCGATGATCTGAGCAATGAAAGCTCTTATTTTCATGCAGAATTAACCCGTTTAAAATTTATTCTGGATCAAATTGAATCCGGGAAAAAAATATTTATTCTGCTGGATGAAATATTAAAAGGAACAAACAGTATCGATAAAGAACAAGGTTCAAAACAATTTTTACAAAAGCTGAAGCGTTTGAATACACAAGGTATTATCGCGACGCATGATCTTGCATTGTGTGAATTATCCGATAATAGTGATTATTTCTTTAATGGTTATTTCGATTCGACCATTCAGGGAGATGAGCTATATTTTGATTATCTTTGGAAGAATGGCGTTTGTCAGAATATGAATGCGTCTTTTCTTTTGAAGAAGATGAATTTAGTGGATTAACTGATGATGGGACGTGGAAAACGAAGATTAAGCAGACTTTCCACAGATAAAGATCATCATGAAAATCAGCGTCATCTGCGACTTGTTTGTTTTTAATATTAAATCGATTGTTATGATAAAATGGATTAAAAATAGCTTGTTTTTAGTGTGTGTCCTGTCAGGCAGCTTGTTGTATTCACAGGAGGAATCTGATATGTTCTACATGTCATCTGTTTCAGAGATCGATCCCAAACATTCGGTTACGATGGAACTCGGGCTTCCGGTCGTATTATCAAATAAATTCAACCGGACATTTATGGACGGACTGATTTATTTTGCGCCTTATTACCAGTATTCTTTCAGGAATCATTTATCGATAGGAGCAGGGATTTTCTATAATTACATAAAGATCAATGCGGTTACAATTGCAGAAAATGTACATGGAGGAAATAATACATTCGGTTTTTTCTTTAAAATGTCCCATGAAAAGTTTCACAGCACTCGCTTCGCTACGGATTTCGGAGTAAAGGTAGGTGCTGCGCAGGCGATATACAGCTCTAATAAGCTGAAAGATGCAGGGATAACAAGTACAGATACCGGCTTTTACATAGAGCCTAACCTGGGATTTATTCTGACTGCAGCAGAAAAATCTTCCTTTCGCTTTTTCCTGGGATATAATATTACAACAATACCGTTTAGTAATACCACCATCGGAATGTCATCAAACGGAGGAATGTCCGGGAAAGATTTCAGAAAAGTACAGCAATTTCTCACGATTGGATTTGGTTATACTTTTTACGCAAAAACGAGATAAGAATGTTCGTTAAAGATAATAAGCTCTCTTCCGTGAAAGCGTATTTTCAGGAAAAGCTCTCTTCCGTTTTTTCTTCTTCCGAAATAAAATTCATGTTCAATATAGCTGCAGAGGAGCGTCTTTCATTGAAAAGTGCTTTTTTGCTGCCCGAAGACAAAGCACTTTCAGAATCAGACCTGTTGTTTTTTCATTTTATGGTGAAACGGCTTTTAAAAGGAGAACCTTTTCAACAAATTATCGGATTTACAGAATTTTATGGTCTAAATATTAAAGTTTCACCTGAAGTATTGACTCCTCGCCCTGAAACAGAAGAATTAGTTCATTTAATTGTAAATGACCTGAAAAAAGAAGCTCTTCTTAATCCCCGGATTTTAGATGTCTGTTCCGGGAGTGGCTGCATTGCCCTTGCATTGAAAAATGCATTTTCCGAGGGAAGGATTTCCGGTTTGGAAAAAAGTGATAAGGCAATTGAAGTTGCAAAGGAGAATGTTAAATCCCTGAAGCTGGACGTTTCGTTTGAAATGTGTGACGTACTGACTGACAATTGGCCGGTTGAAGACAATTCATTGGACGTTTTAGTCTCAAATCCTCCTTATGTCACGAACAGTGAAAGGGCTGAAATGAGCAGTACAGTTCTGGATTTCGAGCCGGAAATGGCTTTGTTTGTTCCGGATGAAGCTCCTTTGTTGTTTTATGAAGCAATAGCGAAAAAAGGGCAGAAGCTTTTGAAAGAAAAAGGAAAGCTTTATTTTGAGATAAATGAGCAGTTTGGAAAAGAAACGGGTTCCATGCTGGAGAAAAATGGGTATAAAAACGTCCAATTGCTCAAAGACTTACAGGGGAGAGACCGTATGGTCAGAGCAATTAAGTGATAATGTAAATTCCTGAATATTGATTTCTTTAAATTCAGGGGGGGTCATTTGAAACCCCCTGAATTTAGCAGGAGATCAAGGAAATGCTGAGTAATATTTTTGTATTATTTAAAATAATTTTTCAGCCGTTGCTTTTTTGCTGTAAGTCACATAAGAAGTGATCAATATTGCTAAGATAATGACAGGATACATGACAGCACCAATCGGATCACCAACAGCAATATGTGCTACAGCTGCTGAAACCAAATTGATTGTCAGTCCTATGTAAGCGAACGCTTTTAATAAACGGACAGGAATCCAGAGTGCAATTGCAGCAAGGCCTTTAGCAATTGCAAGCTCAATTCTGAAATAATCAGGAAAACCCAGGTGCTGAAATGCTTCTTTTAATTCTGGTTTGGTTAAATAAGCATAAGTCGAAAATAGCATGGCAAGAGACATAAGCCCTGTTGTTGCATAATAAATAATTTTTGTTGCTTTCATTTTTTATTTTTTTGATGAGCCAAAACTATGTATATTTGCTAATAAAAAGTTAGTAGTAAATAAAAGGTTAGTACTAACTTTTTTATTAGCAGATCATAAAAATGGAAGAGATATCAACTGAAAAAGCAGCATTTTCTGAGGTGCAATGCACAAAGCACCTATCCGCAACGGAAGATGCTTTATATGTTATCGGTGGTAAGTGGACACTGCGTGTTATGATTGCGTTGCTGTCTGGTCACACACGGTTTAATGAATTACAGCGTACCATTAAAGGAATATCGGCGAGAGTACTTTCGGGAGAGCTGAAAGATTTAGAAATAAACGGTTTGGTGAAGAGAGTGGTCCTTGCTGATCAAAAGCCGGTAGTGGTAGAATATATACCGACCGAGTACAGTAAGTCATTGAAAGATATAATTTCTGTTCTGGCAGATTGGGGTGCAAAGCACAAAAAGAAAATTACAGGTCAGGAATGAATCAGGTGAAAAAAATGCTTTTAAATTCAGAGATTAAAAATGTAAGACATTTTACATTGGTGTGTAAAATGTACTTAGACGCACGAAATGAAAAGACACTAAAAACCCAACAATCTTTAGCTATAGCAAGTGAAATTTTGTTATTGGCATTGTCTAAAGTTGGTATTCAGAAGAATTATTACCTTGGCAAAAAAGATTTCCATACGTGTACTATAAAGAATATAAAGAATTATTTCGTTTAAACGGTTGGAATTTTACTGCTAAGGGAATTAAAAAAGAACCTCTTTTAGAATTTGATAAAAACATAAAGAAAGCATTAAATTTTAGTCCAAAAAAATAAATGAATCTCTGATCATATCAGAGATTCATTTCTATCCATATGCTATTGATTTTCCAACTATGTATAGTATTTCAAAAACAAGTAATGCTAAAAGCAATTTTTCTTTTAGTTCTAATTCCATATTAATTTAAAAATTTGAAAATATTATAAGAAATGATATACCAAAACTAATTAGTAAAAACCAAAAGAAAAAAGTAACATTATTGCTTATTCTTTTTAAGTGCTTATTTTTTTCTTCTGAGACCTTTACTAATTCTGTAATTAGATCAATTTCTTTTTTTCTTTCTTTTTCATCGATAGAATTATCGTTACCTTTTTCTTTAAAAGACTCCATGTTTTTTCATTTTAAATTTCATCAAATATACAAAAGTAAGTTTATACACTGATAAGTTGAATTCTATAATTTATCATTTTGCAATGTGGATAAAGATAAATTTAACATACTTATTGGTGATGCAATTAGATCATCTAGAAAAGAAATGAAACTGACTCAATATGACGTTGCTATACTAATGGATGTTACTTATCAGGTTATTTCGGATTATGAAAGAGGTAGGTTTTCTCCAACATTATTTTGGGTACATAATTATTGTGAAAAAACCGGTTATGACTTCGGTAAATTCCTTTCTGTATTTAGTGAAAAAATAAAAGCGACTCAGGATCGAATCGCTTTGTAATTATTTTTGGCTGTAAAATAATATATAGTTACCTATATTTATTACCCGCTTATTGAAATTTTATCACCTGCAAAATCACACAACCATTGATATCCCGTTGGATTAGGATGAAGTCCGTCTTCACTCAGAAACTCATCTTTCAATAGCGAGAAATCAACGTACCAATCGATCAGGTTCAGCTGAAATTCTCCGGCTAAACTCCTGATAACAGTATTATATTTCAGAATATTCTCATGTCTTCTTGTAAAGCCGTACCATGTTTTGACACCTTCTGAAGCGTCTGAAACGGGCAAAATAGTACATATTGAAACAAGATTGGTTTTCTGTAATGCCAGCGTAATAATTTCCCTGTAAACCGCTTCAAATCGTTTGATGCTTACCAGATAATTCCCGTTGAATTTTGCCAGATCATTCGTACCGTAGCTGAAGATGATATGATCCTGACTTTTACCGGTAATTTCCGAAAGTTCCTGTAGAAATCTTTTTTGAAGCAACATTAGATGCTCTCCGTTTGCACCTTTGTTTATCAGTTTAAGCTCCGGATTATTCCATTTTATTTCCAGTCGTTTTACCCAGCCGCCTTCGATGATGTCACCTTCACCAAAAGTGATGCTGTCTCCAAAGAAAAAATATCTTTTCATTGTATGTTTTCCTGTTGAGTTGAGAGATCTTCCGTTGGATCCTGATCTTTGTCCTTTCCGAAAATGAGGCGGTAGAAGGGAGTTGTAATTCCGTTCTGCGCAAAAAAGAAGAATAAAACGCAGAACAGTGTGCTGAAAAGTATAACAGAGAAACAGATGGATTGAATGATAACGCCGTCTTTGTTTCCCTGCTGTAAGGGCAACGTAGCAATGACAGCTGCTCCTAATCCCTTTGGAATCATGTAAGACATTACTGTTTTATCTGCCAAAGGAGTATTTCTCGCAACGATTATTTTAACTACGGCCAGTCGTGTCATAAAAACAGCCAGAGTGATGATCATGCCCCAGAAAAGCCAGTCTGTACGCGTTATCTGAATGCTGATACCAATAAATACAAAGAAGAAAGTGCGAAGCAGAAAAACGATTTCACTGAAAAAATCCCGTTCTTTCTGAGGTAAAACGATCCGCTGATTGGGAATGATTCTTTCCAGGATCTTTGGCTCCAGGTAACGTAAGTTTCCGATAGCGATACCAAACGATAATGCCGTCAGCGGACCGCTGAACTTAAAATATTCGGAAGCTCCGTAAAGCAGGAAAAGAAAGGCAGGAGTAGAAAACTTCGTAGATTTTAAACGGGGAAATTTGTTGAGTATGAACGACCAGAGGAACGCGCCGGAAATTCCGATTACCAATGCGAAAACGATAGAAGAAATGAATTGGGAGATCACGGAAACAGCTTCTATATTTCCGGATGTCATTAAATGCAGCAGCGTAATCGGAATTGCTAATGTGAATACATCTGTTTCGGCGGATTCTATGATGAGTGTTGCGCTGGTTTTGGGTGTGACGGATGTCTTCCTGACCAATCCGACAACAACAGCAGATGAAGTTCCTCCGAGTGCCGACCCGATGAACAAGCTGGTGATAAAAGAAAGATTGAAAATGAGCATACAGCAGGCTGCGATCGTAATAGTTGTAACAATAAAGCCAAGCGTGGTTATGCCCGCAGAATCTTTGAATGATTCTTTGATTTCGGCTATTCTAAGCTCCGTTCCGCTTTCAAACAGAATAAAGATCAACACTAAGTTACTGAAGAGAGAACCGAATTTCCCGAATGAAGCCGGATCAACAATATTAAAAACAGGGCCAATAAGGATACCTGTCAGTATCAGTCCCAAAACATCGGGAATATTTTTTGCCTGAAAAATACCGTTTAAAAAGTGTCCCCAAAAGATGAACAGGCCGATGATAATGATGATGACAGACGTTTCCATAAAAAGCACTTTGTACTAAAATACTAAACCCGGAACAGACATCAATATCTTTTATATTTTATTATAGTCGCCTTTATCATTCCGTGAAGTCCAGATCTTTATCATGCGTTTCGGGAATGGTCAGTGTTGAATAAATTCCAAGTCCAAATGCCAGGATACCAACAATAACCGCGGCCCAGATTACGCCGTAGGATGGTTTGAAGTAGTTAAAAATTAAAATCATGATAACGAGAGTTCCCCGGACCATATTTGGAATGGTTGTGGCCGCTGTTGCCCTGATATTGGTTCCGAACTGTTCGGCGCCTACTGTTACGAATAAAGCCCAGTAACCGGTTCCCAACCCGAGCCATACGCAGAAAACATAGTACATTTCAACTGTTTTTACAGTTCCGGACAACATTAAAACTACACCGATGATTGTAAACAGCATCATATAAAAAATGGCTCTTTTTCTGGATTTAAGCCTGTTGCTGATAAAACCGCTGGCCAAATCTCCTACAGATATTCCGACATACGCCCAGAGAATAGCTTTCCCCGGATCAATTTCTTCACGGATTCCCAGAGCAGCTCCTATCTGATTTGCGAAGACTGCCAGAATTCCGATACAAAACCAGGTAGGTAAGCCGATAGCGATACATTTCATATAGCGGACAAACCGGTTGTAATTCGTGAAAAAAGATAAGAAATTGCCTTTTGCAACCTGTTCATTTTTAGCTATATTTTTGTAGATTCCTGATTCGACTACGCTTATTCTCAGTATTAAAAGTAACAATCCGAGCCCGCCGCCGATAAAGTAAGAAACAGTCCAGTCTCCGGCTAATTCTACCGTTAAGCTGGCGACAACAGCACCGAATAATCCGAATCCGGCAACGATAGAAGTTCCGATCGCCCGTAATTCCTTCGGTAAAGACTCCGATACAAGCGTAATTCCCGCGCCAAGTTCTCCTGCTAAGCCCAACCCGGCAATAAAACGAAAAAGCGCATAAGCGTTTTGCTTCTCCATAAATTCTACATGTGGCAATAATCCGCAGCAGACATTCGCCAGTGAATAGACCAGGATAGATCCGAACAAAACGGATAAACGACCTTTTTTATCGCCCAGCATGCCCCACAGAATTCCGCCAAGCAGCAAACCTGTTTTTTCCCAGTTCAGGATCATTGTTCCGTAGGTATCAACATCCAGTCCCATACTTCGTAAGCTGGGGATCCGGACAATGGAAAACAATAGTAAATCATAGATATCAACGAAATAACCGAGCGCAGCTACGATTACCGGGACACTGAATAAGTAAGATATTTTTTCTTTGGTGGTAAAAGTCATCTGATTTTTTTATAAGCAGCGCGCTAAAATAGAAAAATCCGTGAACAGTATCAATGATTTGATTCTATTCACGGATTAGTTTTTTCTGTCTGCCTTTCAGACATTGAAATCGTAGAACGCGATTTTCGCCTTATTTGATTTTTTACGAAGTACAACACTGTATTTTCCGATTTCCCATCCCTTTACGGAAACTTTAAAGCTGAAAGAATTCTCTACATTTTTTTCGATCAGGTGTGTCCCGGGCATTTCCAGCTTAACTTCGCTGGCTGCATTTTCAACAGAAACCGTAAATTCGGTATTCTCCTGCAGCTTTACGAATAGTTCTCCCTGAATATCAATTCTGTTCCGCTGAATTGGCCGCCCCTGTTCCGCCTGGATTTGCTGTTCACTGGAATACCAGGGATTTTTACGGTTGGTTAATTTTGCGATATGCTCCCGAAGCTTTTTATCAGCCTCTGTTAGCGGGAGGATAGAGGAGATTTCCTCATTATCCGTAAGCGCCCAGATAGCAGCCTGATAATTGTCCGGAGAGACTTTGTTGGTTTTCAGGAAATCAATAAAAGAGAGTAGCTTTTCATTGTTGGTTTCCTCAATTTTAAAGGTATTTTGATTTTTCGGACAATGCTTTGTAAGCATGGTGCAATAACCACCGGTATTTATTTTTTTAGTTTGTTGTGGTGCTAATGAAACAAGCATTTCTTCCACGTTCATAAGTGTTTGCTCTTCACCGCTTTCCGGATGAAAGATCGTTCCCGCCGGAATTTTGAGTGTAATTGCCTGCGTTCTCGGATTTGTCAGAGATAAAGCAATTCCTTCTTTTCCGAGCTGATTGAAGGAAGTTTTAATTTTGATTTTATTCTGCTTTACCGCATCAGAAATGCTGACAGGAGCAGTGTTTGTTCCCACTACGGACAGGAACAGGAAGATCAGCGTTAGTGTTTTCATAATTTCTTGGTTTTAAATTGATAGTATAATTCATTAATTATAATAAGGTTACAGTTTTAGCAGCCTGTTTTTTCAGGTTCTGCTTTCGTTTCCCTTTTTACGCTTGTCCGAATTACAGGCCCGCGGACAATGAATTTCCGGCTTTTTGCTTTTGGGCGAAGCACAGGAGAAGATTTGAGTTATGCAATTCATTGACTATATTTGCACTCCTATGTCAAAAATGAACTTAGCAGAAAAGTTAACGCATCCGGTTTTTAAAGTAGCAAAAAGCATTGCTTCCGATCATAATTTTCAGGCGTATGTAATCGGTGGCTATGTTCGTGACATTTTTCTGGATCGGCCGTCAAAAGATATTGATATTGTTGTAGTTGGAGACGGACTGGAATTTGCCCGTTTGGTGGCGAATAAGCTTAAAGTTCAGAAAGTATCTTACTTTAAGACCTTTGGAACAGCTCATTTTCGATATAAAGATATTGATGTGGAATTTGTAGGAGCCAGAAAAGAATCATATTCCGAAGATTCCCGGAAACCTGCGGTAGAAAACGGTACCATTGAAGACGACCAGCTGCGCCGTGATTTCACCATCAATGCGCTGGCATTAAGCCTGATGAAAGATAATTTCGGTGATCTGATCGATCCGTTTGACGGACTCGGCGATCTGGAAAAAGGAATTATGAAGACTCCTCTGGATCCGGATAAAACCTACTCGGACGATCCGTTGAGAATGATGCGTGCGATCCGTTTTGCTACTCAGTTAGGATTTTCCATTGAGAAAAAAAGCCTGGAGGCTATTCTGAGAAATGCCGAACGGTTGAAAATTATTTCCCAGGAACGTATTACAGATGAGCTGAACAAGATCATTCTTTCCAAAAAACCTTCCAAGGGACTGGATTATCTCTTTAAAACCAAATTACTGGAACAATTTTTTCCGGAAATGTGCAGGCTGTACGGTGTAGAAACAATTGACGGTAAATCCCACAAGGATAATTTTTATCACACGATTGAAGTTTTAGACAATATTTCCGAAAATACAGATAATTTGTACTTACGCTGGGCAGCTATTTTACATGATATTGCAAAACCGAATACGAAAAGATTTTCTCCGCAGCACGGCTGGACATTCCATAATCACGAGGAAGTGGGAGCAAAGATGGTATATCGGATTTTCAAAAAGCTACGGTTGCCGCTGGATGCAAAAATGAAATATGTCGAGAAGCTGGTACGCCTCCATTTACGACCAATTGCGCTGGTAAAAGGAGATGTTACCGATGCAGCGATCCGCCGGTTGCTTTTTGAGGCAGGAGAAGATATCGACGATCTCATGACACTTTGTTCTGCAGATATAACTTCCAAGAACGAAATGAAGGTAAAACGCTTCCGGAACAACTTTGAGCTGGTGAAGCAAAAGTTGAGAGAAGTCGAGGAAAAAGATCATGTCCGTAATTTCCAGCCACCCGTTTCCGGTTCTGTCATCATGGAGGTTTTTGATTTACAGCCATGTAATGAAATAGGAATAATAAAAAGCCGTATAAAAGAAGCTATTCTGGAGGGAGAGATTCCGAATGAATACGAAGCTGCTTACAGCTACATGCTTAAAGTTGCAGAAACTCTTGGCATGAAACCAAAAAAAATGTAATTTCGAAACAGCGAAAATAATTCAGATAATGAGTGCATACAAATTCCGTGTTCTTTTAGATTCAGATAAAAATCAGGAAATCTTCAGGGATATTGTTATTAACAGAGAAGAAACGTTTGAAACGTTTTATAATGCCATTGTTGCTTCGTTTAATTTTACAGGCGACCAGATGGCATCTTTTTACATGTCCAATGACGAATGGGATAAAGGCTTTGAAATTACGCTGATGGATATGTCATTTGATGAAGATATGCCGGAACCTATTGCAATCATGTCTGAAAACAAGCTGATAGATTTCGTAAAAGATCCGGATCAGAAAGTGATCTTAGTGTACGATTTTATGCGTATGTGGATCTTCCTGATCGAATTGATCGATATTGTTAAAGAAACGGTAGATGCACCCAAAGTTGTAATGTCGGTAGGTATTGCGCCACCTGAAGATTCCAGGATGATCGACATGGAAGAAGGTTATGAGGATGAGTTTGATCTGGATGAAGATTTTGAAGATGAATTCGGTGACGAATTTGAAGACGGTTACGATAATGAGGATTATGGTAATGGCGGATATGACGATTACGACTATTAATTCATGAAAGACCCTCTAGGAGCAGCTATTCTCGATTATTATAAGAAGCCTTCGAAAAAGGCGGAAATCGTCGTTCATTCTAAAATCTGTGAAGACGATATAATTCCCGTTCCTTATCTTTTCCGCAAATATGCTGATTTTCCGGAGCTGGAAAAGATAGCTATGGATGAATGCTCAGGAAAAATCTTCGATGTCGGAGCAGGAGCAGGAGTACACGCTTTGTATCTTGAGGAACAGGGAAAAAACGTTTGTGCCATTGATATTTCCGAAGGAGCCGTTTCTTATATGCAATCACAGGGGATTGACGCGCGCTTAGCTGATTTTTATGAAATTCAGGGAGAACATTATGATACGATCCTGATGCTGATGAACGGCATTGGAATTGCAGGAACACTGTCCAACCTGGAAAACACGCTTCTGAAAGCCTATCAGCTTCTGAATGAGAACGGCCGGGTAATTGTTGATTCATCGGACATTGTTTACCTGTACGAAGATGAGGAAGGCGGCTTATGGATGGATCTGAATACCGAATACTATGGAAATTTCGATTATCAGATGGAATATAAAGGGATAGCCGGAGAGTGGTTTCCATGGCTGTATGTGGATTTTGATAAAATGAAAACAGCTGCGGAAAAGGCCGGATTTAAAGTGGAATTATTGTTTGAAGAAAATTACCAGTATTTAGTTAAATTGATAAAATAATTGAAAATGAAAAAGTTATTATACAAACTTGGTGTTTTAACTGCTTTAGCAGGGTTGAGCTCTTTTTTATGGATTACCAACCATCTTGCGCCGGAGCAGAAATCGCTGCTGTGGAAAATTGAAGGAAATGGTCTGAAAAAACCATCCTATCTTTTCGGTACCATGCACCTGATAGAAAAGGACTACTTCTATTTCCCGAAATCTCTCGAAAAATATATTTCGAAGTCTGATGCGGTTGTTATGGAAATAGCAAATATTAATCAAATGGATGCGATGCAGCATTTCATGCTGAAGGAAGGAACTTTATTTGATTTTTTCAATAAAGAGCAGCAGGATTCGTTGGTGAAGTGGGTACAAAAAAATACGGGAATGGACGAAGCAATGTTCCGGACGACTTTTGAAAAGATGAAACCTTTTGTTGTATTGCAAACGGTGACACAGGTACAATTTCTGGGGAAAACGGAATCCTACGAAAAGACGATTTCGGAAATAGCTGAAAAGAAAAAAATCAAAACACTCGGGCTGGAAACAGTAGAAGAGCAGATAGCTATTTTTGATAATCTGACAAAAGAGCAGCAAGCGGAGTTAGTGATGGAAGGCATCCGGCATGAAGACAACTCTAAAGCTGAGATGCAGAAAATGCAGCAGCTTTACAGAAATCAATATCTGGATTCACTGTATTTGTTTATTGCTCATAAAGAAAGTGTTATTGCTTCAGAAGAAGATGCTTTCCTGAGAGACAGAAACCATAAATGGATTCCTAAGATCAAGGATATCATGAAAAATCAAGCTGCTTTTATCGCGGTTGGAGCAGGTCATCTGGGAGGAGAAACAGGTGTGATTAAACTATTGGAGAAAGAAGGCTATACAGTTACACCGGTTAAATTTTAAGAATGAAAATACGAATCAGCAGTTTACTTTTGGTGGTTATTCTTGTTTTTGCAAGCTCTTGCAGTACTTATTCAGATAAAGAGCTTCATAATTTTGATAATCAGATAAAAGTATATTTGAAGAAGCAACCGGAACAATTTGAGAAATCAGATTCCGGATTGTATTATTTTATTGAAAAAGAAGGTGAAGGAGAAAACTATATTAAGCTGACAGATAAAGTTACTTTCGCTTATGAAGGTAAGCTGCTGAACGGAGAGATTTTCGACCGGAAAACAGCTGCTGATCCGATAACGTATGATGCCCGTGTTTTGATTGAAGGCTGGAAAGAAGTTTTTGCCTATCTGAAAAAAGGAGGTAAAGCTAAAGTGGTCATTCCGCCTCAGCTGGGATACGGCGACCGGAACCTGGAAGATATCCCGGAAAACTCTGTGCTTGTTTACGACATTGAGATTATCGGTGTAGAATAGCTTTTCGGCTGCTCCGGATTCTTAATCATGATAAATCCACATAAGGACAGGCTTCTGAGCGTTTATAAGCAAGGGATCTATTTCTCTGAAACTGTTATTGGAGATGGTTGGGCATCCCCATCCTTCAGGCGTCCCGCGTGGATAAATCTCTTCATCTGAAATCGCATCCCATGAATGAAATACGATGATTCGTTTCAAAGCATTGCTGTTTGACGGCTCTAATCCGTGCATCAGATACTTCACATTTATTCCCCAGCTGCTGTATCCTCTTTTTCCGATTCTATACTTTCCCAGAGAAGAACAGTGGCTTTCCTCTATATTGCTGAAAACAGGAGCTTCCTTTGAATAATCACCACTCCAGGGATTATCGCAGCATCCATGACCTACCAAAAAGCTATGTGAAACAGTATCCTTTGCGAAGTCCCATACAAAAAACCTTTTGCGGCCGGAATGTATCTTCATATCGATCAATATGCAAAACGTTTCATCCATTGATCTGGATTTACAATAAGCTAAAGCATCCTTTGCTTTTTTTCTTGTTCGTTCAATATCACTTTCCTGATTTTCAGCTGGTACATCTGAAATGCTAAGTTCTGTCTGCGCGTTTGAAAAGGAACTTCTGCTCCTGGAAGGAGAATTACATCCTGTGGAGAGAGATAAAAACAATATAAATGCTGTCAGCGATATATACATGATTTAATAAGAGCAGTCCGTCAGTTCAATAGCCAAAGAAAACTTCTTATTTAACCCGCTGATAGGTTATCCTCATCGTCAGCGTATCCGCCATGTTCATATTCAGCACCATTCCATTGTCGTCGATAGATTCGACGATAGCTTCCGAAGTATTTACATTCGCGCTGTTGGCAAATACCAGGCGTTTTTCTGATGATTCATAATTCCAGCTTCCGACTGCTTCTTTGTCCGTATTGCTGCAACGCAGACTTCCCGGGAAATAATACCATTTTCCCATATTCCGGAAAGCCTCACTGTCATCCTTTTCACACTCTTTTGTGATATCCTGCCAGTTGCCGTTTGCATCCTGCTGTTCTTTTTTCAGCACCAGCCATTCGCCGAAAAACTGTCTTCTGGAATTAACCTTATCACAGGATAATAAGGCTAAAAGAATAAATGGGATAATAATTTTTTTCATATCGCTGATTATGATAGTCAAATGTAGTAATTAAATTCCGTCTTTCAGCAGCGCATCGTGAAGCAGGCTGAAAGATTTCAGCTTTGTTTCAAAATCATATACCGTAGTCCGGATCATCAGCTCATTTATACGATAACGGGAAATAAAATCCGACAGCTCTTTACGAACGGTTTCTTTTGTTCCGGCAAATGTAAATTTCAGAGAGTTGTTCACAGCGTGCTGTACTTCAGGATTGAAATAAATATCCGGCAGCGGTCCCGGTTGTTGTAAAGGAACTCTTTGCCCGGTGACAATTCCTAAAAACATTTTGATTAATGACGATTTTAAAAACTCCGCTTCCTCTTCCGTATCCGTTACGAGTATATTCACACCTGCCATCACATAAGGCTTTTCCAGATGCTTAGAAGGAACGAACTGATTGTAATAGGTTGATAAAGCCATCTCGAAATAATTCGTGGAGAAATGACTTGCAAATGCGTAAGGATATCCATGTTTAGCTGCTAACACAGCACTGTCCGGGCTGGATCCCAATATCCACAGAGGAATATTTTTTCCTTCAGCCGGAAATGCGCGGACAGCTTTTTGCTCGTTTGTGTTGTCAAAATAAGACTGCAATTCCAGAACATCTTCTTCAAAGCTCATGGAACGGTGCATATTGTTTTTCCGGATAGCGGCAGCAGTTGTCTGATCTGTTCCCGGCGCGCGTCCAAGTCCTAAATCAATTCTGCCCGGATAAAGTGTTTCCAGCGTACCGAATTGCTCCGCAATAATCAAAGGCGTGTGGTTGGGAAGCATAATTCCGCCGGATCCCACACGTATGGAAGATGTCTTTCCGGCAATATGCCCGATCAGGATCTGGGGTGCGGAACTTGCCACATATTGCATGTTGTGATGCTCTGCAAACCAGATACGTTCAAAATCCAGTTTTTCAATATGCTGTGCTATCTTTACAGAATTGGCCAGTGCTTCCGTTGCTGTTCCGTTCTCTTTAATAACAGAAAGCTCGAGAACGGACAATCTGACATCGTGAATGAATTTACTCATGTTGATTTTCTTCGAAAAACTAAAGTTAGAAAAAATCAGGAGGGAGCTTTTTAGCTGAATGGATTTTAAGCATAAATTAGCATTGGCAGAAAATAAAATTTATTTTCCGGTTGTTTTAAAAAATATTGGAATCGTAAAAACAGAAGAAATAAATAGTCGATGGCAGCAATTTTAATTGTAAAATCAGTAACAGGTTCTTTTGAAATTCAGGTGTTCAGAACGGATCAGGAATTAGAACAAGCCATTTTTCAATTCTCTGATGAATCCGTTTTTTATATGAAAGATATTTCCAGGAATTCCATACAGCAGATCGAACGGTTTTTCCGGCGAATGCTGACAGAAGATTATTTCGAAAAATTAAAGACAGATCCCAATGAAGAAATACGGATCCGCCGGTTGTACGAAATAGGAGCAAGGAGATAGCTTTTATCTGAACGTTTATTAAGATTAAAAAGATGATAGTTTGTAAAAATACCTCCGGAATTTGTGTTGATTTCTGATTCTTCATCAAAAGTCATTATTTTTGCGCTTATTTTCCAATAAAAATGAACGTATTAAAATTCGGAGGAACCTCTGTCGGGAACGCGGCAAGAATCAAAAACTTAACAAAGATAATCGACCGGAAAAAAACACAAATAATTGTTTTATCAGCAGTATCCGGAACCACAAATTCGCTGGTGGAAATCTCAAAAGATTTTTCCGAAAATAAGAAACAGGAAGGATTAGAAAAATTAACGAAGCTAAGAGCCCAATATGATGCTCTTATTGATGAGCTTCATGAGGATGAACAGTTTAAGCAGAAATCGACAGAGCTTATCAATCGCCATTTTTCATTGATTGAGGGCTTTTCCAATGATTTGTTTACCATCGTAGAAGAGAAAATTGTGCTTGCTCAGGGAGAATTAATGTCCACCGGCCTCTTCTTTCATTACCTTCAGGAAACCGGAATTCCCGCAAGATTGTTATCCGCACTGGATTTTATGAAAATTGACGAAGAGAACGAACCGGTGATAGAGCACATCACTGAAAAGCTGTCACCTCTTTTAGAAATTACAGAATCACCTGTATGGTTTGTAACACAGGGATACATTTGCAAGAATGCGTTCGGTGATATTGACAACCTTCGCCGTGGAGGTTCGGATTATTCCGCTTCGTTGATAGGTGCGGCGATTCGTTCTGAAGAAGTACAGATCTGGACGGATATCGATGGGATGCATAATAACGATCCGCGCATCGTAAGCGGGACAAAGCCGATCGCGAACTTATCCTTTCAGGAAGCTGCTGAACTGGCTTATTTCGGTGCGAAAATCCTGCATCCGCAGAGCATTCTTCCTGCTCAGAAATACAACATTCCTGTTCGGCTGTTAAATACCATGGAGCCGGAGAAGCCGGGGACGCTGATTTCCGCGAACGGCCAGCAAAAAGGAGCTATTCGTGCAGTTGCTGCAAAAGACGGTATTACAGCGATTCATATTCAGTCCAGCCGGATGCTTATGGCTTACGGTTTTCTTCGCCGGGTTTTTGAAGTGTTTGAACGTTACAAAACACCGATCGACATGATTACAACCTCTGAAGTCGCCGTTTCCATTACGATTGATGACGTCACTTATTTAAAGGAAATTATGGAGGATTTGCAGTCTTTCGGAAGCGTTGATATTGACGAGGGCCAGACAATCGTTTGTGTGGTTGGAGATTTCGGACGAAATTCACACGGCTACGTCGCCAGAGTTCTGGATGCTGTAAAGCATTTGCCGGTGCAAATGGTTTCGTACGGCGGATCCGATTTTAATGTTTCCATATTATTGGAAACAGAGCACAAAAAAGAAGTTTTAAGATCGTTGCACGCAAGATTATTTTGAAATGAGAGCAGCAGAAATACGATTACCGGAAGATTTTAAAACACCTTGCTATTATTATGATCTTCAGTTTTTAGACGAAACACTGGATGCCATTAATAAATTCAGCCGTTATCCTGATTTTCACGTTCATTACGCATTGAAAGCAAACTGTAATGATAAAGTTTTGAAACGGATTGCTGTAAAAGGCCTTGGAGCTGATTGTGTGAGTGGAAATGAAGTTAAAAAAGCCATCGAAACAGGTTTTGGAGCAGACAAAATCACTTTTGCAGGCGTCGGGAAATCGGATGAGGAAATCAGATATGCACTTCAACAGCAGATTTTTGCGTTTAATGTAGAATCTCTGGAAGAGCTGGAAGTGATTGACGAATTAGCTTCTGAACTGAACGTTGTTGCCAATGTGGCAATTCGAATCAATCCGAATGTGGATGCAAAAACACATCATTACATCACTACCGGTCTGGATGAAAATAAATTTGGGATCAGCTCTTACGATATGCCGGATGTGCTGGCAATTTTAAAACGTTCTGCTCATCTTAATTTTGTCGGAATTCATTTTCATGTAGGTTCACAGATTTTGGATCTGAGTGTTTTTAAGAGTCTGTGTGTAAGAGTGAATGAATGGAAAAGCTGGTTTGAAGACCGCGGTTTTTTCTTAAAAGTCATCAATGTCGGTGGTGGATTAGGGATTAACTACCAGCAACCGGACGGCGATATCCCTGATTTCGAAACTTATTTCCGGATTTTTAATGATTTTATCGAACGGAGAGCCGGACAGGAAATTCATTTTGAATTGGGAAGAGCCGTTGTCGGACAATGCGCAGCTTTGATTACGAAAGTGTTATATATCAAAAAAGGAATTAAAAAGAATTTTGCGGTAGTGGATGCCGGAATGACAGAATTAATGAGGCCTGCGCTGTATCAGGCTTTTCATAAAATAGAAAAACTGAACGATCATTCTTCATTGGTACTTCCATATGATATTGTAGGACCTATTTGCGAAAGCTCGGATGTATTCGGAAAAGAAGTGGAATTGCCCATCTTAAAACGTAATGATTATTTGATTATCAGAAGTGCAGGAGCGTATGGCGAAGTAATGGCTTCTAAGTACAATCTGAGAGAACTGCAGCACTTTTATTACAGATAAAATCAGAATAGCATTGTTTTCCACTGAAAATCAATTTCATCAATTAGAAAGCAGAGAAAGCGAGCTGCCCGGTAAGTTCACTTTTCCGTTTTACTATCAACCTCATGAATTGATCCGGAGAGCAGCAAAAGAAGTTCAGACTTATTTACAGAACGATTTCGATTTACCGCATAATTTTGGGTTGGGCAACCATTCTGAATTAATGATCATTGGGAAAATGTTCGGAGTATTGCTGGTTCGTAAGGATAATGAGATCGGTTATCTGGCCGGCTTTTCCGGAAAGCTTGCGGGTGTTAATCACGTAAGCGGTTTTGTGCCACCGGTTTTCGATATGCTGAAAGAGGATGGATTCTTTTTGAGAGGAGAGCAGGAAATTAATGCGCTAAATACAGAAATAGAACAGTTAGAATCAGATTATCACCTGGTTGAACTACAGAATGATCTCCGAAAAGCAGTGGATGAAAGCCGGCAAAGATTAGCTGACTTAAAAGAAATTCACAAAAACAATAAAAAAGAAAGAGATAAAATTCGGGAAATTAGCATTTTGAATTCATATTTCGCAAAAATCGAAATTCTTAACAAGCAAAGCACGCTCGATAAAATTCAATTACAGCAGTTAAAGAAAAACCTTTTGAATGAGCAGGAATTAATTAAATCAAAAATTGAATTAATTGAAAATAAAATACTGGAATTAAAAAATTTAAGAAATTCAAAATCTAATAAATTGCAACAACAGCTTTTTGATGAATACAATTTTTTAAACCGGTTCGGCCAGCAAAAAAATGTCCGTGATCTGTTTTCAGAAACTGTCCAAAAAGTGCCTCCGGCAGCCGCAGGAGACTGCGCGTTACCTAAAATGCTGCAATTCGCATTTAAAAACGATTATGAACCTTTGGCTTTTGGTGAATTCTGGTGGGGAAAACCTCCGAAATCTGAAATACGAAAGCATCTGGATTTTTATCCTGCATGTACCGGAAAATGCAAGCCCATTCTGGATTTTATGCTTCATGGAGTTGCTGTTGAAGAAAATCCGCTGAAAAAAGAAAGTCAGCCAGCTGGCAAACCTATACTACTTTTTCAGGATGAAACGATTGTTGTTGCATCCAAACCGGCAGATTTGTGTGCTGTTCCTGGTAATAATCAAGAAAGCTCACTGCTTTCACTATTAGAAGAAACAGTGAAGCAAAGGTTGTTCGTAGTCCACCGGCTGGACATGCCAACTTCCGGCGTGATGGTATTTGCCAAAACAAAAGAAGCACAGGCAAATCTTCAACAGCAGTTTGTAAAAAAGCGCGTTTCCAAGCGTTATACCGCTGTTTTGAACGGGATTCTGGAAGTGGATAAAGGTACTGTTGAGCTTCCTCTTTCTGCTGATGAATGGAATCCTCCGTTCCAGAAAGTCAATGAAATAAGTGGAAAACCTTCGTTGACTTATTTTGAGGTAGTGGAGCGAAAAGCAGGACTGACAAAAGTGAATTTTTATCCGAAAACCGGAAGAACACACCAATTACGGATGCATGCAGCGCACATTTCAGGATTAAATACCCCGATTGTTGGTGATGATATGTACGGAACTCCCGCGGAACGCTTATTTTTGCATGCAGAGGAATTGACTTTTTATCATCCGGTAAGCCGTCAGCTTCTCACGTTTTATGATAAAGCCGGCTTTTAAAATGGATAAATTTCATTTATTACAAAACATTGAAAATAAAAATAATAAACCAGAAAAATTAAATTACCCATTTAATTATACGCCGCATGATTGGGCAATACAGGCAGCAGATGAATTAAAGTATTACCTGTCATTCTCAGACGAAATTCAGCACGATTTTAAACAAGAGCAGGAATATGAAGGAACCGTTTCCGGAAAGATGTTTGGTGTGCTGGTATGCGAATCGTTGAAAGGCGAAATCGGTTTTTTGGCAGGCTTTTCAGGAAAGTTGGGAGACAGAACTATTTACGACTATTTTGTCCCGCCGGTATTTGATATTTTAGCTCCGGACGGATTTTTTCTGGCAGAAGTAGAGGCGATTAACCGGATCAATGCAGAGCTCAGGGAACTGGAAACGGATGAAAAGCTGCCACAGCAAAAGCAATTCATTCTCAATAAAATCCAAGCGATTGAAAAAGAAATTGAAAATCAGCGAAATGTGCTGAAAACCTCAAAAGAACAACGGGATCGTTACCGTTTGACCTTGCAGGATTCACAACAGAAAGAGCTGGAAGAACTGAATCGTCAGAGTGCAACGGAGCATATTCAGTTCAAGCGATTTAAAAAAGAAAAAAACGTTGAAATTGAAGCTTTGAGATCACAGCTTCAGCAGCTCACCAACCTTATTGAAACAAAGAAAGAGCAACGTGCTCAGCTTTCCGGTCAGCTGCAGCTGAAGATCTTTCAGGAATTCCGTTTCCTGAACGCAAAAGGAGAGGAAAAAGATCTGGATCAGCTGTTCACGCAAACATTAGGTGTTTTTCAGCCCGCCGGAGCAGGTGAGTGCGCTGCACCGAAATTGTTCCAGTACGCGTATAAGAACAATCTGAAACCTTTGGCTCTGGCAGAATTCTGGTGGGGTCAATCTCCTAAATCGGAAATAAGGAAGCACGGACAGTTTTATACTTCCTGCAAAGGGAAATGTGAGCCGATTCTTTCACATATGCTGGAAGGATTGGAAGTAGAGGAAAACCCGATGCTGGTTCGTTTACGCCAAAAATCGGAAGAAATAAAAGAGCTCACGATCATCTACGAAGATGATTATCTGGTACTTGTCAATAAACCGGAGGGCTTTCTTTCTGTTCCGGGAAATCTTTATACAGATTCTGTTCTGGAACGGCTGAAAACGCTTTATCCGGACGCTACAGGGCCGTTATTGCTTCACCGGCTGGACATGTCCACCTCAGGAATTCTCATTGCCGCAAAAGAGAAAAAAGTACATCAGCTGTTACAGCAGCAATTCCTGGATCACAGCATCGTCAAGCGATATGACGCTATTCTGGACGGAGTTTTAATAACCGATGCAGGAGAAATTAATCTGCCTTTGCGTGTTGATCTGAATGACCGTCCGAGACAGGTAGTATGTTATGAATACGGGAAAGACGCGCTGACTAAATATCAGAAAATAAAAGTGCTGGAGGATCGGTTTACACATGTCCATTTCTGGCCGGTAACCGGAAGGACGCATCAGCTGAGAATGCACGCATCCTACGAAAAAGGGCTTCATCTGCCGATTCTGGGGGATGATTTGTACGGAAAACCTGCACAGCGTCTGTATCTCCATGCCGGTTATATTGACTTTTATCACCCGGTTTTAAAATGCCGTATGCAGTTTGAGATTCCTTCTGATTTTGAATCAGCTTTGAGGAAAGAGAAATGTTGAATACGCTTATAATACTGAATTATGAATTTTGAATGGAGAATTCTGCACATTCAATATTCTCTATTCAAAATTCAATATTAATTCCAGTAATCTTTTCATAGCTTTTCGTTAATGATATGTTTTGGACTGGCTTTTGCCTTCGGAACTATTATATTTATAACGAATTTTACCAAGAATGAAGCCTAAATTTCGCCCTATCATATTTTTTCTTCTGATAATCAGCGTTTTTTCTTTTTCAGATAAGACAGTAACTACTAAGTCAGAGGATTTTTTACCGAAAGAAGAATGGATTGCGCAGCAATTGCAGTCTCTTACGCTGGAAGAGAAAATCGCACAATCATTCATGGTCAGCTTTTCGCCGAATGATAAGCAAAGCAAAGAGCTGGTTTTAACTCAGATAAAAAATAACCGGATTGGAGGAGTTCTCTTTTATAACGGTGATACGGAAGTGATGAAAGCAGCGATTCATTCGTTTCAGACTGCTTCAAAAGTTCCTTTGTTTATGGCAATTGACGGAGAAGCGGGTGTCGGAATGAGAGTCAAAGATGTAATGACTTTTCCGCAGCCCGGTACATTTACAGCAGCAAATGATCCTTATCTTACACGTCAGCTGGCATACGCCATGTCCGGAGAATTCCGCGAGCTGGGATTTAATCTGAATCTGGCTCCCGTTGCGGATATTGTTTCCCCTAATTCTGTTATTGGAGCACGTGCTTTTGGTTCTTCCGTTGAAAAAACAGATCGCCAGGTAACGGCTATTGTTGAAGGATTTTCAGAAAACGCGGTGCTGACAACATTAAAACATTTTCCGGGACACGGAACAACCAACGGAGATTCGAGAACTACGTTACCGTTGCTGGATCATGACCGTAAAACACTGGAAAAATTTGATTTTCCTGTCTATAAATCCGTCCTAAAAAAGCAGCTTCCCGCGATTTTGGTCGGACATCTGAAAGTACCTGCTTTAGACGAAAGCAATACTCCGGCGAGCTTATCTGCGAAAGTGATAAAAGAAGTACTGCGTTCTGAATTTCAGTTTAAGGGACTGGTGATAAGCGACGGAATGGACATGCTTGCCCTGAAAGAATTCGGAGAACCTGCAGAGCTGAATCTGAAAGCGTACAAGGCAGGCTGTGATGTTTTGCTGAATACAAAAGCGGTTGAAGAAAGCATTCAGCTGATAAAAAAAGAAATTGACCGCAAGAAAATATCCATCGAAGAGATCAACGAAAAGGTGAGTCGTATTTTGTCATTCAAATACGATTATGTTTATAGAATAAAAACCGTTCCGGTAAAAGAAATCAATCCTTATGAAATAAATTATTTCAAGAACAAAGTAGCTGAAAAGGCGGTAACGATGGTGAAAAATGAAACTGATTTTTTCCCTTTTACCACGCACAATGTAGAAGGATTAATCGTTTCGGCGGGAAATTACACTTATCCGTTCACTTCCATGATGTCTAACCTGACGAATACACAGATATTATCTTTTAAATCACTGAAAGACATCGGGAATAAGCTGGATAAATACAAGCATGTTAACCAGTTTCTCCTGACATTGCATTTAGAGAACAGCTCTGAGCAGGAAATCAGTGAGATACGGAAAGAATTGCCTAAATTTTTACTGGAGCAGGCTCCGAAACAGGCACGCAAAGGACTGGTTGTTTTTGGTTCTCCTTTCATATTGACAGATACTGTATTTCTGAATGTTTTTGAATCAGTGGTTTTTGCGTACGAAAACACCGGGTTTGTTCAGAACAGAACGGCTCAGGTTATTTGCGGAGCCTTGCCGATGCAGGGAAAATTATCGTATCATCTTAACGATCGCCTGAATGTGAACGCAGGAATTACATATCCCGCGCTGAACCGCCTGTCATTCGCAGATCCGGAAGAGTTTAAGCTTTCCCGTGATAAGCTTGGTGAAATAGATGCCTATATTCAGAAGTGCATCAGTGAAGGCGTATTTCCAGGCTGCCAGGTCGCATTTGCATACAAAGGGAAAATAATTTACAATAAAAGCTTTGGCAAACTGACCTACGAAGGCAATGAAGAAGTGCAAAACGATGATATTTATGATCTGGCTTCCGTTACAAAGATTGTTTCTAGTACTTCCGCATTGATGTATTTGCAGAGCAAAGGAAAATTTTCCCTGGATAAAAAGCTGGTGGATTACCTGCCGGATCTGGTAGAAAATTCAACTGTTAAAAATATTGTTTTACGTTCCATGATGGCGCATCAGGCCGGATTTAAGGCATTTATACCATTTTATAAAAGAACCATGCTGTTACGGGAATTAAAAGCTTCCGTCTATAACAAGGAACAAACGGATTTCTATAGTAAGCAGGTTGCTGCTAATCTCTGGATCGACGGAAATTACAGGGATACGATGATGGCTGAGCTCTTGAGAACACCGCTGGGAACTCCCGGAAAATACCTCTATTCGGATCTGGGTTATTATTTTGTGCAGCGGATCGTGGAAAAAGAAGCGAATACAACGTTAGACAAATTTGTCCTGCAAAATATTTATGAAGAACTGGGGCTTAACCGTACAGGCTATAATCCGTTGTCTTATTACCCGCTTTCAAAAATCGCCCCGACAGAAAATGATACACTTTTCAGAAAACAGCTGGTGCACGGTTTTGTTCACGATCCGGGTGCAGCGATGCAAGGAGGTGTTGCAGGACATGCGGGAGTTTTTTCCAATGCCACTGATTTGCTGGCTGTCTTGCAGATGTTTATGAACAAAGGTTCATATGCGGGAAAAGAGCTGATAAAAAAGGAAGTTGTTGAAGAATATACAAGAGCACAGTTTTCGGGGAACCGCAGAGGAGCAGGATTTGACCGCCCGGCAATGGGAAATCCGAAAAGTCCTGCATGTGATCTGGTTTCGGCGCAGAGCTACGGTCATTCCGGGTTTACAGGAACTTATGTCTGGGTGGACCCTAAAAATGAGCTGATATTTGTGTTTCTGTCCAACCGGGTTTATCCGGATGCAGAAAACTGGAAAATCACGCAGCAAGGTGTCCGGCCGAAAATACACCGGATGTTTTACGAATTAATTCAAGGTAAGTAATGAAAGTTGGAATTGTATTATACCCTACATTCGGAGGAAGCGGAGTAGTGGCAACCGAATTAGGAAACGAGCTGGCAAAAAAAGGCCATGAAGTGCATTTTATCACGTATAAAGAGCCGGTCCGGCTGAATATGTTTCAAAAGAATATTTACTATCACGAAGTATCTCTGACAGATTATCCGCTTTTCGAGTTTCAGCCTTATGAAACATTGCTCGCGTCTAAGATCGTGGATGTCGTTAAATATGAAAAGCTCGATTTGTTACATGTCCACTATGCGATACCACACGCATCGGCGGCATATATGGCACAGCAGATCCTGAAAGCCCAGAATATCAAAATTCCGTTCATTACCACACTTCACGGAACGGATATTACGCTGGTGGGAAGAGATCCGTCGTTTGAGCCGGTCATTACGTTTTGTATCAACAATTCAAATGCGGTTACTTCCGTTTCTGAATCGCTCAAGACAGATACTTATTCGCATTTCAAGGTAGATAAGGAGATTACGGTAATTCCTAATTTTATTCATACAGTACCGCAGATTCCTCATGTCAATCCGAATGTCAGAAGGTGTTATGCGGAAGATCATGAACGGATCCTGATTCACATTTCTAATTTCCGTAAAGTTAAAAGGATCGATGATGTAATGAAAATATTTGACCTGGTACATAAAGAAATACCTTCCAGATTATTATTGGTGGGAGACGGCCCGGAACGTGCAATCGCAGAAAAAATGTGCCGTGATCTGGATCTTTGCGGATCTGTCCGGTTTGTCGGGAAAGTACGCAATACACAGGAAGTGCTGGAATTCGGAGATTTGTTCCTGCTTCCTTCACAGACAGAAAGCTTCGGACTGGCTGCCTTAGAAGCCATGGCGGTAGGTGTGCCGGTAGTTTCTTCTAACACCGGAGGAATTCCGGAAGTGAATATCCAGGGATATTCAGGCTATTTGTCAGATGTGGGAGATGTAGCCGATATGGCAAAAAATGCAGTGAAAATATTAAAAGATACAACAGTATTAAATCAGTTTAAGCAAAATGCGCTGGAGCGTTCCAAGGTATTTACGTTTGATAAGATCATACCCAAATACGAGCAGCTTTATAAGCAGGTTTTAGCTGAATCAAAAAATTAATTAATATATCAAAAGTTATTTATAATCAATATTATGAAGCTTTCAGGGAAAATAAATTTAAAATCTTTTGTCGATTTTGTAAATACAGCTTATTTCGGAAGCTTTATTTTATTTGCCTGCCTGATTATTTCACTTATAATTGCTAATTCTTCCGCTGCGGAAGGATTTCAGTCACTGCTGGAATATTCCGTAGGATTTGAGTCAGGATCCGTACATCTGAAGTACAGCATCGAAAACTGGGTTAATGACGGCCTGATGGCGGTTTTCTTTCTTCTTGTCGGCTTAGAGATCAAGCGGGAGCTGGTGGAAGGAGAGCTGTCTTCCTTCAAAAAAGCGGCTTTACCCATTTTATCAGCTGTTGGCGGAGCCATTGTTCCTGCATTCATCTATCTGTTACTGAATTATAATCAGGATACTGTTCACGGCTGGGGTATCCCGATGGCAACAGATATTGCCTTTGCGTTAACGGTAATCTCGTTATTAGGCAACTCCGTTCCGGCCAGCTTAAAGATTTTCCTGGCGGCGCTGGCAATTGTGGACGATCTGATCGCAATAGTGGTAATCGCATTATTTTACTCTGCAGAATTACATTTCACATACTTGCTTTACGCTGCTGCAATCCTCGTTTTGCTGGTTATTTTCAACCGGCTGAAAATAACAAATCTTTTCTTTTACCTGATTCCGGGAATATTTGTCTGGTATTTTGTCCACCATTCGGGAATTCATGCAACAATAGCTGGAGTATTAGTGGCTTTTACCATCCCGACAAACGAAACAGATGAAGAGTCTCCTCTGGAACGATTAGAACACTTTTTAACCAAACCTGTTAATTATTTTATTGTTCCCGTTTTTGCGCTCATCAATACCAATATTACCTATCAGGAAGGAATGCTGGGAGGTTTGGCAACACCTCTGGGACTCGGCATTATTGCCGGACTTCTCATAGGGAAAGTAGCAGGAATTGTAGCTACTTGTTATATTGCCACAAAAGCAAAAATCGCTTCGTTGCCGGAGCAGGCGAACTGGAGGCAAATGATAGGAGTAGGGTTGCTTGGCGGAATCGGCTTTACGATGTCTATTTTTGTATCATTGCTTTCTTTTGAGGATATCTCCCATATAAACGAAGCAAAATTTTCCATTTTAATCGCTTCGATTACCGCCGGAATTATCGGATATGTTGTTTTGAAACGCAGTAAAGCGAAAAACTGATTTATTCGTGTACTTTCTGTGTATTGAAAGCAACACCTTTGAATAAAGCAACCAGCTTTCCGTCTTCGTTCACGACAGAAACTTCGTAAATACCGGTTGTTTTTCCTTTGTTGATTTCCTTCGCGGTAAGTAACAATTCCTGTCCTTCAAATGCCGGGCGTGTGAACGAGATATTACATTCCAAAGCGACGTTCAGCAAGCCGTAAGAATTGCAGGCAAACGCGAATGCAGAATCCGCGGCACTGAAAAGTACTCCTCCGTGAATCGAATTAAAGCCATTCAGCATTTCTTTACGCACTTTAAATTTTAGCTGACAGGCACCGGATTCAATAAAAATAAATTCAATTCCCAGCCATTTGGTGAATTCATCCTTTTCCATCATGATTTCCAGTACTCTCTGAGGAGTTTCTGTATTTCGGGCTTCTTCTTGCATATTCTTTGTTTGAACGGGAGCAAAATTAACAGAAAAGGCAATAGCAAACAGTATCCTTTCCGTTTTATATTTATACAAAAAACGGTTGCCTTTAACTGACAACCGTTTCCTTATTTTATAATAATCCTTACTTTTTGGTATGATCTGCAAGGAACGTACCGGAGACGATCTGTTCCTGAAAATCTTTTAGCGCACCTGGTGAATGCGGAACTAATATCGCGGAATTTTTAGAATTCGTTCCGATATTGTTCAGTGTATCAAAATACTGTGTCATCAGCACAAACTGCATTACTTCCTCATGCGTAACACCTTGCAGGCTCCGCTGAAAATCTTCTACGGATTCTTTAAAGCCACGGATGATTTCCAGACGCTGCTTAGCGATACCTTCACCCGCCAGTCGTTTTGCTTCTGCTTCCGCCTCCGCTTCTTTAATAATGGTGATTTTTTTTGCCTCTGCTTCCTGTAATGCCGCATCACGATCACGTTTCGCTGCATTGATACGGTTCATGGATTCTTTTACTTTCGCATCCGGATCAATATCGGTAATCAGCGTTTTAATGATAGAATAACCGTAAGCATCCATAATCTCTGCAATGTTATCTCTTACCGCATTCGCGATATCGTCTTTTTTGGAAAACAAATCATCCAGATCCAAACGGGGAACTTCTGCTCTCACTTCGTCAAAAATATAGGAAGCGATCTGCCCCTTAGGATTGTCTAATGAATAATAAGCCTCTCTTACTTTGGATCTGATCACGTTGAACTGAACAGATACTTTCACATTCACGAACACGTTGTCCAGTGTTTTCGTTTCAACAAGAACGTCCAGCTGCTGTACACGAAGGTTTTGTGTGGATGCTTTTCTGTCAATCAACGGAATTTTAAAGTTGATCCCTGAATGTGCTACACGGCTGAATTTTCCCAATCGTTCGATAATAACAGAAGTTTGTTCCTTGACAATGATAATCGAGCTAAGAAATAATAATACGACAATAGCAATGATAATGTAGTTTTCCATAAATTATTTTTTTGCCTAAAAATAGAGAAAACTTACATAAAAAGCAATAGCCCAGAAGTATAAAAACAGTACAGCTAAAAAAATAATACAGCTTTAATAAAGGAGAGAATTATTTCGGAAAGATCCGGATCTTTAGCTGATCAGTCCACGATTACAATATCTAAGCCACTCAGTAATCCGCGCAATCCCTGTTCGGAAAATTTAGCCTTTTTCAGATGATTGTTCTGTGGATTTATCTGGAAATGATGTGCTTTTGAAAAATCAGCCTTTTCCAGCTGTGTACGATCGAAAACGGCATGAAGCAGCGAGCTCCCGTGAAAAACGGCTTCGTGAAGCTGTGCTTCCGTAAAATCGACATATTTCAGCGAGCAATTGATAAAAGCCGTTTTCTTCAGGTGTTTTTTGTAAAATACACTGTTGTCAAGAATACAGCCTGAAAAGCTGACCGAAAAACCAAAATCGCTTGAATGCTCAAAAAGCAATCCGATAAGCTTGCATTCGCTGAAAGTAACGGATTGAAATGCGGTTGCGTTTATAGAAGCATTTGAAAGATTACAACGTTCAAATGTACAGTCAATAAATTTGGCAGTGGAAAATTTCTTATCGGAAAAATCGCAGTCAGTGAACGTACAGCTTTCGTAAGTACCGGTAGAAAGCTCCGTAGTTTTTTCAAATAGCTCGTCGTAAAAATTCATGATAGGAAAGTTATACTTTTTTCAACAATAAAAGAAAGTGCTTCGCTCATTTTTGCTTCTTTCCAGGGATGCGCCGTTTCAAAAGTATGATTGCTGTTTTCTAAAACGTATAACGGGCTTTTTGTCCATGAAGCGATTGCAATACTTTCCTGGATATTAACCGCCTGATCATGCGTTCCGTGAAAGTGCAGGCAGGGCTTTTGAATATTTTTGCACGCCTGCTCAATATCCAGTTCCTGACGGTGTAAAATAAAATCCTCGTATTGAACGTATTTTAGCGGCATTTCCTGCCCGGTACGGGAATTGGTTTCATAGCGGACACCATCTGCTTTCCATTTTTCCAGCATTTCTTTATCAGAAAATCGTTTTTTAACGGAAGAGATACCTGCGAGTGTAATTACTAATTTAACTGCCGGATGTGCTTCGCAGAGCAAAGCGATTCCGCCGCCTCTCGAATGCCCGGTCAGTATAACAGAAGCATCCGGATACTTTTCATTTACAAGTGAAATGATTGTTTTTGCATCGCTTACCTCATAAGAATAACGGTTTTCGGAAAACGCGGTCAAATCAGGGAAATCCAACGGTTGTTCGGCGGTTCCTCCGTTGTGCGACATGTTGAACTTGCAAAACCCAAAACCTTTTGAAACAAAAGCTGCTTCCATCAGGTTCCACGCGCCCCAGTCCTTAAAACCTTTGTATCCATGGATAAAAACAATGATCTTATTGTTGAAATGCTCCGGAATGTTCAGATCATAAACACTTTGTCTGCGGTTACTTCCGGTATAAATCTGATTTTTTAGCTGAATCATTGTTTTTCTGTTTTAAGGGTCAGGATTTTCCGGGTTTGATTAACAAAATTCAATATAATTGGTTGGAATTACAGGCAGATCCAGCAACCTGAATTCTTTTGCGATTTGAGCACGATGGTAGTTGGAGTGGCTCAGAACATGAAATAACAAATCAGATAATAATTTGTTCTGAATCATCTTCTCCGAATTGGTGTAAGTGATCAGCTGGTCTTCTGAAAACTGAAGTGAAATCTGTTCGAACAGCACGTGATTATCTACATGGAAGCGTTCAAAGTGAGAGAGAGGAAGTACGTCCCAGTCACCGGATTCAACGGTTTTCCCTAAGATTCTCGAAAGCCACAGATGTTCTACATTAATGATATGGGACATGGAACGAATGCAATAATCCGTCAGGTCATTCTCAAATAATACCAATTGCTTCGACCAACTTTTGTTGGCTTCGAAATTGTACGCGAACCATTTTTCGAACAAAGAAAACATTAAAGTTGCTTTAGGGCTTCTATTGTCTTTTGGGGTTTTTCACTGTTAAAAACAAAGCTTCCGGCTACCAGCGCGTCAGCACCTGCTTCGACCAGCAGTTTTCCTGTTTCCAGATTAACTCCGCCATCCACTTCAATGATGACAGAAGCATTTTTCTCCGTAATTAAATGCTTCAGCTTTCTGACTTTCTCAACTGCAGAAGGAATGAATTTCTGGCCTCCGAATCCCGGGTTGACAGACATGATGAGCACCAGATCCAGATCTTCGATGATTTCTTCCAGTAAATGAACAGGTGTATGCGGATTCAAAGCAACGCCCGCTTTCATCCCCAGCGCTTTTATTTCCTGAATGGTTCTGTGAAGATGCGTACACGCTTCATAATGTACCGTAAGTATTTCCGCGCCTGCTTTTTTGAAATCTGCCAGGTACGGGCTCGGGTCCTTAATCATCAGGTGTACATCCAGCGGCTTTTTCGCATGCTTGTGAATGGCTTCCATTACCGGGAATCCAAAGGAAATATTCGGAACAAAAACTCCGTCCATAATATCGATATGGAACCAGTCCGCGGCGGAAGCATTGATCATTTCAACATCACGCTGCACATTTGCAAAATCACAGGATAAAACCGAAGGGGAGATAATGGTGGACATAAATTCTGTTTTTTGACAAAATTAATCAGATTTTTTAAAGTTCCGCCGAATAAAGTGCCGGTCAGAACACTAAGTTTTCCGTACATTTGCAGGAATAATATATCAGCATGAAAGTAAGCGTCCATTTTTTCCAGGTAAACAGTGATTTTTCCCCTGAGCATGCAGCTGCGCATCACAACGGAGAGGAATCAGAGAATAATTTGAAGTATGATTGGGAAGATGAATTTGAAATATCTGAATCACTTGAAAAAGTGGAAGTAGAGCGAAATGCTGTTTTTAACCTTCAGGGGCAATTCGCCGATGGGAAGGCTTTTAATGAAGCTGTTCCTGATATGTTTCTGATTGTTTTGACACTGAAAGACGGGCAAAAAGGGTACATGGGCGTTTCTGAGTCAATGTTGCTGGATTTTGAGCAGGAAGGAACCTCAGGACATCAGGTTATCAGAATTTATATCCGTGATTATGAACCGTTCTGGAATGAAATGCCGGGGATTTTCATTGCATCTAGGGAATTTCCTAAAAGCCTGAAATTAAATGATCTCGATTAAGAATCTTTCTTATTCTACTGATAAGCAAATCTTAAATTCGGTTTCCCTGAAACTGAAAAAAGGGGAAATTCACGGTATTGTCGGAGTAAGCGGAGCAGGAAAATCAACATTATTGAAGCTGATCGGTGGTTTCTTGAATTATTCGGAAGGACTGATCACGTTTGAAGGAAAGAAAATTGTCGGTCCTGCGGAAAAGATGATCCCCGGATATGAAGATATTCAGCTGGTGAATCAGGATTACGCGCTGGATATTTACCATACGGTCCGTGAAAACATACGGGTTCAGGCGCAGCACCTCACGGAAAAAGAGCGTGATGAAATGATAGAAGAGCTATTGGAGCTGTTTGATTTAAAATCTATTGAAAATTTAAAAGCACATCAGATTTCAGGGGGAGAGCAGCAACGCCTGGCATTGGCAAGAGCACTTGCAAAAGAACCTAAGGTAATCCTGATGGATGAGCCGTTCGCACATCTGGATGTGCATTTGAAATCAAGGATTATACAGTATTTCTTAAAATTGCGGAAAATACGCAAAACTACCTTATTATTAGTTACTCATAACGGATCGGAAGCGATGGCAATGTGTGATACCATTCATTTCCTCAGGGATGGGGAAATTTCCAGGTCTGCAAAAGCGGAAGATTTCTATTTTCATCCGTCCGACTATTTCGAGGCTTCTTTTTTTGGAGAAATCAATCAAGTTACCAGGAACAGGAAGAAACTGCTATTCCGTCCGAATCAATACATATTGAAGGGAGAAGAAAAAAATGAGCTGCTGCTGAATTTTAAAAATGCTGTTTTTCAGGGCTTTTATTACGCGAATTATTTTACTACAAATAAAAGAGAAACGGTTGTCCTGTATGCTGAACAACCGCTGAATACCATTCAAAAAGTTTATTTATTCGATCATTAATTTTTCTGTTCTCTTCATTTGTCCGGAAGTGATCTCTAACAGGTAAATACCCGGTTTAAAATCACTTACATCAATTTTCTTTAAGTTAATATCCAATTGAATCGGGAGTTTTTTCCCTTGCAGATCATATAAGCTTACTTCGTCAAGTGCTATTTCTGATTGTATAGTGATTTTTGATTTTGCAGGATTCGGGTATATAGAAATATTGTTACGGCTTAATTCGTCAGTGTTTAACGTTAAATAATAATCGCACTCATTCGGTGTATCCTTGATGAAAAAACCTTCATCATCCTGATAACAAATAAAATTAAAATCTATACTCAAACCCCAAGGAAGTGAAAACATTAAACAGTCATTTTCTTCCGGGCTTAAAACACCGTTATAACTTCCAAAGCGGGAGCTAAAAAATCCAAGGTCAATAGTTTCCTGTGTTTGTCCATCAGTTACTGTAATCGAATAAATATCATGAGAAAAGCCATTTATGGTCTCTGTTGAATGAAAGTGGCTTTTCAACACAATTGACTGAGAACAATTTGTGTCCCGTATAGTTGATAAAGACTGCCACTCGGCCTGATCTCTGAAAATAATTGAAATTTCCGTCAGTGTATCAGAAGCAGGAAATAATCTGAAAAGTGTATCGTTACTAAGCGCGTAATACTTGTTAATGCTCGCATAATTAAACAATTGGTAAGTGCCGGGTCCGGTAGATTGATAGGCATAAGTTTTATGATAAACACGCTGACAGGGAATTCCAAATAAAACAGTGTCGCTTTCCAATTTCAAATGATGAAATAATTGCAATGCTTCTCCATCTGAAGAGTAATGCCATTCTGCTCCGGGTTTCAGCCAGTTTTGAGCAAAGGATGACAAGGAAATAAGGCTGAAAAATAAAAATGTAAAATGTTTCATAGGTATTGAATATTAAATTATTCGATCATCAATTTTTCTGTTTTTTTCATCTGTCCGGAAGTAATTTCTAATAAGTAAATTCCCGGCTTAAAATTACTTATGTCAATTTGCTTTAAGCTAACATCCAATTGAATAGGGAGTTTTTTCCCTTGCAGATCATATAAGCTTACTTTGTCAAGTATTATCTCTGATCTGATGGTGATTTTTGATTCTGCAGGATTCGGATATACAGAAATGCCGCTGAGATCTAATTCATCAGCGTTTAATGTCAAATAGTAATCACACTCATTTGATGTGTTTTTTATTGAAAAGCCCTCATCATCCTGATAGCACAAAAGCTGGTAATATACAGAGAATATGGCTGTTTCATGAATACAATCATATCTGGGGAAAAAATCTCCTGAGTTACAGCCAAATCTACGGCTATATGGCCCTATTATAAAGTCTTCATGATCATAGACATTCGAAACGGTTACGATAAAAATACTATCTGTGATACCATTAACAGTTTCAGTATTGTAAAATGTACTTGTATAATCAGGTATTTGTGTACACAAAGTGTCATTCAGATTGCTACTGGATTGCCAATGCGCCTGATCCCGGAAAATAATAACAATATCTTCAAAAGTAGTATCTTGTAAATTAACTAACTGAAAAAGAGTGTCTCCGTTCATTCTGTAGAAAAATGATTCACTGCCATAATTCGTTAATGTATCCTTGGAAGGAGAGAGAGGGAAATATAAATAACGCTGACTGAACACTTTCTGGTAAGATTTTCCTGAAATAATTATGTCTCCTTCTAATTTCATATGATGATATACCTGAAGACCTTCTCCATCAGAGAAATAATGCCATTCAGCCCCTGATTTCAGCCAGCTTTGAGAGAAAAGCGACAGAAAATTAACACATAAAAACAGGAGTAAGCCGTATTTCATAACTATTAGATTTCAAACCGAATTCTTACTAAGTTAACAAATAAAACGAAGAAATTGGTTACTTTTTATCATTTTTTACGACCTTTGAAGCCAACTATATACAGTAGAAAACTAATTAAAAGCTATGGAACAGAATGAACAAGAAGCTGTAAACCAGATCTATGAATATGCAGCTCATCTTTTGGTAAAAGAGAAAAAATCTCCTGATGAAGTAATTAATTTCCTGGTTGAAAAAGGACTGGATGAAGAATCAGCGCGAATCATTGTAGATAACTTGGAAAACCATATCGGAGACGCTAAAAAGAAAAGGGCTCAGAAGGATATGCTATACGGTGCTTTATGGTGCATCGGGGGAATAGTGGTCACTGCTGTTACTTATTCGTCGGCGAGTGGAGGAGGAAAGTATGTTGTTGCCTGGGGAGCAATTATCTTCGGTGCGGTTCAGTTTTTCCGGGGAGTGGCAAATGCTTCCTGATAAGTAAAAGTCTTAAATCCGTAAATTATTTTATTTGTTTTTAATGTGATTCTCTTTGAAGATGCTTATTTTCGAAGTATGAATCAAAAAGGCAAAAGGAAGAGATTTAGGGATTTGTCGTGGGCGCATCAAAAACAGATCTTCGGAGGTGTGTTCTCCCGGTTCACACTCGATATGGGATTGTTTCACGGAGCCGCATTGTCTTTCTACCTGATCTTCACACTGATTCCGTTATTGTATCTTGCGGTAAATGTGGTCGGATCGATCGTAGGAAGGGCAACGGTGACGAATGTATTGAATCAGTATCTGATTGAATACTTCGGGATCAGCGATTTCAGCGGAATACTATCCTTTTTGGAATCTATAAAATTCGGAGGGGATAACGTGGTATTTCAAAATATCGGTATTGTTATTTTGCTGTTTTCGAGCTCTGCGATCTTTATTTCACTTAAAACCAGCGTGAATTACTTTTATGGAATAACGCCGCATTTTGAATCCGGAAAGAAAAAGTTTTTCGTAAACCTCATTTCCAGGCTGATCTCTCTCGCTTTGCTGGGCGGTTTCGGAGTTCTCCTGATGGCTGCATATTTCGCACAATTACTGTTCAATTCTTTCGGAAAAGCGATGCTGAACGATTCTGTATTCATTTCAAAGTTCTGGCTGGGTGTGACACAACACGGGCTTTCTATCCTGTTAATGATGATCTTTCTGACGTTTGTTTACCGCTTTTTAAACGACGCGATCGTTAAATTCAGAGTAGCATTGGTAGGTGCTTTTTTCGCATCTGTGCTATTACAAATAGGGCAGTTTGTGATCCAATATTATATGAACGTCGCTTATTTCGCAAAGTCGGGGAGTGTGATCAGCGTTATCCTGATTTTGCTGGCTTTTGTTTATTATGGTTCACAGGCTATTTTTATAGGAGCAAGTATTTCAGCTGCTTATGGAGAATTAACCAATCAACCTGTAATTTCTAAGTACCAACCATTGGAAAATAAATAATTTTGATTATTTTTACGTCATTTGATGATAAAAATATAATCATGAATATTGGCGGTAATTTAAAGTTTTTGAGAAAATCCACGGGTAAATCGCAGGAAGATCTGGCGGCTGTTTTCGGATTAACACGTTCTACTTACAGTGGTTACGAGAACGGAGTAGCGGAGCCGAGCCTTGAAAAGCTGCTGGAAATCTGTGAATATTATAAAATATCCTGTGATGCATTTCTGAAAAATGATTTTTCTGTTTTCTCAGAAGATGAATGGCGGCAGTTCATAAGTAGTCAGGAAATGGATGTAGAAGGAAAAAAAATCCGTATTCTGACACAGACAATTGATTCAGATAACAATGAATTGATTGAGCTGATTCCTCAAAAGGCGAGAGCAGGCTATACCAGCGGTTATGCTGATCCGGAGTACCTGAAAGTACTTCCGACATTTTCCCTTCCGTTTCTTTCAAAGCAAAAAAAATACCGTTCTTTCCCGATTGAAGGAGATTCGATGCCTCCTGTTACTCACGGCTCTTTTGTTGTTGCTGAATTCATCCAGAACTGGCGTCTGATAAAGAACGGAACACCATGTATTGTTGTTACAAAGGAAGACGGAATCGTATTTAAAATCGTCAACAATTTCTTAGATGATAAGCAATCTTTTCAGCTCGTATCGACCAATCCGTTGTACGAACCTTATTTTGTTCATGTTAACGAAATCATCGAGCTATGGAAATTTGTGAACTATATTTCTCCGGAGCTGCCGTCCGTGAAACTGGACGAAAGTGATCTGAGAGCCTCTATCTTATCTATTAAAAAAGAAATTAGCGATCTGAAAGCGATCGTTAAGGACAAAGCTTGATAAAACCGCCTGCTTTTAGTACTTTTGTACCGAAAATAACAGAAGCACAATTTATTTTTGTGTAACTTTTCCGGAGTTGAAAACAACTCATCTTTATACAGATTAAAGTTTAAAAAGAACTCAATGGAGCTATTACCACCACTCATAAATGACCTGGGATTAATCCTTATTACAGCCGCAATATCTGTAGTATTGTTTAAGATCCTGAAACAACCACTTGTATTAGGTTATATTATTGCAGGTTATCTGGCAGGGCCTTATTTTTCTTTTTTTCCAACTGTTCAGGATCCTCACAGTATAGAGGTCTGGGCGGAAATAGGTGTTATCTTCCTGTTGTTCAGCCTTGGTCTGGAGTTCAGCTTCAAGAAGTTAATGAAAGTAGGAGGAAGCGCCCTGATTACTGGTGGCGTTCATATTGTTTTTATGCTCGTTGCCGGCTTTTTTACGGGGATTTTGCTGGATTGGACAACAATTGACAGCATCTTTTTAGGAGCGATGCTTTCCATGTCCTCTACAACAATAATCCTTCGTGCTTTTGATGAAATGAACCTCAAAGGAAAGAAATTTGTTTCTGTTGTATTCGGAGCTCTAATCATTGAAGATATTGTAGCGATCTTGCTTATGGTATTGCTCACAACAATTTCTGTCAGCCAGCAGTTTGCCGGAGAAGAATTGTTGTTCTCCTTTTTAAAGCTCTCTTTCTTTTTGATCATCTGGTTCTTAGTGGGCATCTTCTTTATCCCGACTTTGCTCAGAAAAACAAAAAAGCATCTGAACGATGAAATGTTGCTGATTCTTTCGCTGGGCTTGTGCTTATTGATGGTAATACTGGGCTACAAAGCAGGCTTTTCTCCGGCATTGGGAGCTTTTGTGATGGGATCCATTATCGCAGAGACAATTTATTCCGAAAAAATTGAGCACTTGATTGAACCTGTAAAAAATCTTTTCGGAGCGATCTTCTTTGTATCCGTCGGAATGATGATTAATCCATCAGCCTTGGTAAATTATTTTATTCCTGTTGTTGTTATAACACTGGTAGTAATCTTTGGCAAAATAATTTCAACCACTGCAGGAGCATTACTTGCGGGGCAACCTTTAAAGCAATCCGTGCAGACAGGTATGAGCCATGCGCAGATAGGGGAATTCAGCTTTATTATCGCCACTTTAGGTATGTCGCTCGGTGTGATCAGTGATTTTATTTATCCGGTTATTGTCGCCGTATCTGCAATTACTACATTTACAACTCCTTATTTTATTATCTGGACAGACAAAGTCAACCGTTTCCTGGAGCATTTTTTACCAAAAAAGGTAAAAAGAATGATCGACCGGTATTCAGCGAATACCCAAAAGGTAAAAACGCAGACGGCATGGCAGATCGTGCTCCGGGCGAATGTTACTCATATTATCCTGATTACGGCGGTAGTAGTTGCCATTATTCTGATCTCTTCCAGCTTTACAGATGAAGCCGAGCGATTGGTTAAAAACGGAGGATTTATACTTGCATTCCTGACCTTACTTGCCTTGCTTCCGTTTTTATGGGCGCTGGCGTTCAGAAGACTGGCGGTTCAGGCGATGCAGGAGCTGCGCCTGAACCGGAAATTCATCGGTCCGGTTTCCATTATCATCTTATTCAGGATGATTCTGGCCCTTTTGGTTTTTGGGTTTTATATCTCCAGCTTCTTTAGCTGGCAAACAGCCATAATTGCCCTTTTACTGATCGTAGTCCTGCTGGTTACAATGCCAAAAAAAATACAGTTATGGTATCAGAAGCTTGAAAATCACTTTCTTAAAAATCTGAACAGCCGCGATGAAAATGAAGCAATAAAAGGCAAAAGCCATCTTACGCCATGGGATGGCCACATGACAAAAATTATCGTTCCCCAGGAATCCGGCGTTTCAGGATATAAATTGGGAGATTTGGAGCTGCGGGAAAAATTCGGGATAAATATCGCGATTATAAAAAGGGGAGATATCTCCATCTACATTCCTACAAAAACAGACATCCTTTACCCAAGCGATGAGCTGTATATAATCGGTTCCGATAATCAGATCAATGCGTTTTCCAATTATCTGAAAGAAACTTTAATTGCAACTTTGGATATAGAAGAGCAGGATATTGCGTTGAAAAATGTCGAGCTGAAAAAAGAAGAACTATACGGCAAAACCATCCGGGAATCACAAATTAAAGAGCTCACGGGAGGAATAGTGGTTGGTATAGAAAGAGAAGGACGTAGGATCCTGAATCCGCAATCTGATTTCATACTCAGAAAAGGAGATATTATCTGGATAGTAGGAGAGGTGAAGAAAATGAAGCTCCTGACAGGAAATACTGTTGCAAAAGCCGGCGAAGGTTAATAATTCGACAAAAAATGATTAGTTCCGTTCAATTTAGTAACTTTGCTGATATCAATCTTGAATAAATGCTTCTTTTTTTAAGTGACGTTGCAGGTTCTGAAGTATTGCTGATTTTATTAGTAATCCTGATTTTTTTCGGTCCGAAAAGTATTCCGGGAATCGCAAAAACATTTGGTAGAACCATTTATCAGATCAAGCAGGCATCGGACGAGCTGAAATCGGAGATCACAAAGTCCGGAATGGACATAAAAAAAGAATTGAATCTCGATAAGATCCTGAAAGATACGTCAGATGAAATTGAAAGAGAAATTGTCGCACCTCTTGAAAAAGAAGTTAACGAGGTAGATCATGCATTAAATTCTGTGTCTTATACTCCAAAATCCCATATTCCGGCTCCTGTCTCTGACACTGCGGAGGAAGAAAATGCGCTGAATGATCCAGTTGGAGATGCAGCAATAACGGAAAATAACAGTTCTGAAGAACAGGGAAAGGAAAATCAGTCTGTTTCCAATTCCTGATAAGCTCCTAATCCAAAAAGCGCGAAATCATATTTTACCGGGTCTGCCGGATCAAATCCGATCAGTATTTTCTGAATATCTTCCAGTGCTTTCCAGTCGTTTTGCTTCCGGGTAAGCATTCCCAGTTTCCGGCTGATATTTCCTGTATGAACATCTAATGGCAGGTAAAGCTCAGAAGGGGAGATGCTGTTCCAGATACCAAAGTCCACACCACGACCGTCATTTCGAACCATCCATCGCAAAAACATATTGATCCGTTTTGCAGACGCGCCTTTCGCCGGGTTGGATAAATGCTTATCAGATCTCGGGTCATGCCGGATTTCAAGAAATTTTTCCCGAAAATTCATGATCCGTTGCTGCATTCCTTTTTCAGAAGGATTCAATGAAAAAGCATTTTCCAGACTTCCGTATTTTTTATAGATATTCTGTAATGAGCTGATAAAGAATGATAAATCCTGATGATTGAATGTCCTGTGGACAAAAGGAAGCGGTTGTCCCTCATAATTCATGACAAATTCATACGGGCTTTCTCCCATGAGCTTTATCAGCTTTTCACCACTCTTAATAATGGCTTTCCGGTTTCCCCATGCAATTGTCGCTACAATAAAACCGATTATTTCAATGTCTTCCCGGTTTCTGAACTGGTGTGGCAGCTGAATCGGGTCATCTTTTATAAAATCAGGGGTATTGTATTGTTCCGCTTTAAAATCAAGAAAGTCTTTCAGCTCTTCTGTTGTCATTTGTAAATCTCTTATCCGAAAATTAGTCTGCAATTATTCCGTCTTTCATTGTTAATTTCCGGTCAGCCATGTCTGCCAGTTCCTGGTTGTGTGTAACAATGATGAAAGCCGTTCCGAATTTTTCCCGCAGATCAAAAAAAAGCTGGTGCAGCTCTTTTGCATTCTGAGAATCCAGGTTTCCGGAAGGTTCATCCGCAAAAACATATTTAGGATTATTAATTAAAGCCCTTGCGATGGCAACACGCTGCTGTTCTCCTCCCGAAAGCTCATTCGGAAAATGATCTTTCCGATGTTCAATATGAAGGATTTTAAAAAGCGCTTCTGCCTGTTGGATTGCTTCTTCCCGGGAAACTCCTTTTATCAGCGCAGGCAAAACAGCATTCTCAATAGCGTTAAATTCCGGAAGCAGCTGATGAAACTGAAAGATAAAGCCTATTTCAGTATTGCGAAATCTGGCAAGCTCTTTTTCTTTAAGCTTAAAGGCATCAATATCACCAAAATACACTGTTCCTTTTGAAGGAGATTCCAATGTGCCGAGAATTTGCAGTAGTGTAGTTTTTCCTGCTCCGGAAGATCCGACAATTGAAAGGATTTCCCCGTTGTTTATTGAGAGATCGACACCTTTTAAAACTTCAAGTGACTGATACGCTTTGTGTAAATTCGAAACTTTAATCATTGTCTGTGGAATCCAGGTGAAGGGAATGTCCCATTTTGTCCCGTTTTGTTCTTAAATAGCTCTCGTTGAACTTATTTCTTCCCACTTCCAGAGGAACATTTTCCACTATTTCCAGTCCGTAGCCGATCAGGCCGGTACGTTTTTTCGGATTGTTCGACATCAGACGCATTTTTCTGACATTCAGATGGCGAAGAATCTGCGCTCCGATCCCGTAATCTCTTAAATCCGATTTGAAGCCTAGCTGAAGGTTCGCATCCACAGTGTCCAATCCTTCTTCCTGAAGCTTGTATGCTTTCAGCTTATTGGTCAATCCTATGCCACGGCCTTCCTGGTTCATATAAACGATCACACCTTTTCCTTCCTGCTCAATCAGCTCCATCGCTCTGTGCAGCTGCGGACCACAGTCACAACGGCAGGAACCGAAAATATCACCGGTCAGGCAGGAGGAATGTACGCGTACTAAAATCGGTTCATCTTCTGTCCACGTTCCTTTTACAAGAGCAAGATGCTCCTGATCCGTCAGCTTTTCTTTAAAGGAATACAATTGAAACTCACCAAGGCTTGTCGGCATATGCACGTTCACGATCTCCTCGATCAGTGAATCATGCTTCATACGGTATTCTATCAGCTGCTCAATAGAGATCAGCTTCAGATCGAATTTTTTCGCAACTCCCACCAGCTGGGGCAGACGCGCCATAGTTCCGTCTTCGTTTAAGATTTCCACAAGGATACCTGCCGGTTCCAGCCCCGCAAGCCTTGCCAGATCTATTGCCGCTTCTGTATGCCCGGTTCGCCGGAGAACACCACCTTTTTTAGCTCTTAAGGGGAAAATATGTCCCGGACGGCCCAGATCAGCCGGTTTTGTGTCTTTATCTACCAGTGCTTTGATGGTTTTTGAGCGATCATGCACAGAAATCCCTGTCGTACAGCCCTGACCGATCAAATCAACTGATACCGTAAATTGTGTTTCGTGCAAAACGGTATTGTTGGTTACCATCAGGTTGAGCTCCAGTTCCTCACAACGTCTTTCTGTCAGCGGAGCGCAGATCAGACCACGGCCATAAGTAGCCATGAAATTGATCATTTCCGGTGTAACCATCTCTGCTGCAGCAATAAAATCGCCTTCGTTTTCACGATCCTCATCATCCACAACAATGATGACTTTGCCTTTTTTTATATCTTCAATTGCTTCTTCAATTGTATTAAGAACGATTTCCATAAAAACACGTTGTTTGTTCTACAAATTTACTCTTAATATTCCGAACTGACGAAGGTTTGTTTTCAATTTAATTCTTAAAATACGTACGGATGGCTCATAATTTTATTTAACATAATGTGGTTGATATTTTGGGAATGTATAATTTCAATCGTATTTCCTTTCCCCTCCTAAAATAGTTCGGGATTTTGAATGACCTTATGGTAGCCTTCTTTTAAACTGCCCGTTCTGAACTGGTTCACAATTTCATGAGCTATCCTTGTGGGTTCCGGAATACGATATCTGCCTGCGCATCTGCGAATAACAGCTAATGCCTGTGATACATCTAATCCGTAACCCGGAGAAACATAGACGGGGTGCGTGCGGTCTTTTGTTCGGAGCGCATAACCTGAAATTTCATTATGGCCATATACAGGACTCGCTGAATATTTCTGAAGATCAGGCTCTTCATATTTCCCAAAAAGTGAATTCTTGGCACAACCAATCGTGAGGTATTGGGTAAGGACACCAAAATGCGAGGCAATCCCCATTTTTCGGGGATGTAAAATGCCTTGTCCATCCAGAACCAGCAGATCAGGCTTTTCCGGAATCATTTCCCATGCTTTCAGTAAGCTGGGGATTTCCCTGAAGCCCAGAAATCCCGGAATATAAGGAAAATCGCTGCTTCCCTTTGCCAATGCATATCCCTGTAAGGTCATATACGGAAAGTTCAGTATGACAATGGCTGCAAAAAATTGGTTACTACCTTTATTAAAAGAAATGTCTGCTCCGCCAATAGTATTAAAATCCTGATCTTTTGCAAGATCAAAACGCAGCTGTGCTCTCAGCTCCTCCTGTATGGCAGTTGCCTGAGGTAATGTAAGATTATTATAGCTGATCATTGAATAAATCTAATTGACGGTTTTTAGGAGGCTTAGCTTTACCAAATACTGTTCTTCCTCCATATTTCCATGAGTTTGCCCTTTCGTGAGCAATTAATTCGTCAAGGCTTCCTTCAGGAACAAAATCTTCTGACAGCCGTGCCGTCACTTTCGAAAGTGACTGGATTGCCTGTATTTTATCGTGCTGTCCCAGCTTTGATTTTTGTATTGCCTGCTGTAAAGTGTCAATTGTTTCATCATAAACTCTAGTGGGAACAGGGAAGGGATGACCGTCTTTTCCACCATGGGCAAACGAAAAACGTGCAGGATCTTTAAATTGTGAAGGTTGTCCGTAAATTACTTCACTTACCAAGGCCAAAGATTGTAATGTTCTTGGACCTAAGCCCTCCAACAGCAATAATTCTTCAAAATTGTTCACATTCTTTTCCTGTGCCAGCCATAAAACAGCTCCTAAACGCTTTAGATCCACATCTTTTGCCTTTACATCATGATGTCCGGGCATCACCAGATGCCTGATCTTAGAAATCTCAGATAACATTTTATCAGGGTTTTCTGCAGTGACCTCCATCATGGCTGTTTTTAAAGGCTTCGCCATCTTATCGGTAAGGTTGAGAATATTACCCTGATTTTCTCCGTAAATACTCGTATGTGGTTCTTCCGTAAACGATTTTACAGTAGGGGAGTGCCAATGGTAACGGCGGGCAGTAGAGCTGTTGTCATTCATACCTTGTTGTATGACCGTCCACTGGCCTTCATCACTTACAATAAAATGATGCTGATACAATTGAAATCCATCCTGAACGGCTGTATTGTCAACTTTCGCGCTCAACTTGCTGCTTCTGATCAGATCCTGTGCAGCTAAACCGTTGATTTCAGCAAACCGTAATAGCTCATTTGGCGTATTCCTTGATTGTTTGCCTTTACCGCCGCAGATAAAAATCCCGAATTCTTTAGCAAACGGATTGATACTTCTTTTTAAAGCTCCCATTACCGAAGTGGTGATGCCTGAAGAATGCCAGTCCATTCCCATTACAGCTCCTAAGCTCTGAAACCAGAAAGGGTCGCTTAATTTGGATAGTAAGGCATTTTTGCCCTGATCGGCAAGAATTTCTTCTACAACGGCTTTGCCTAATTTAGCCATGCGTTCTGCCAGCCATGGTGGAACATGGCCATAATGTAAAGGTAAATCTGCGCTGCCGGATCTTTTCATAGAATTACTAACAAAATTAGTATATATAATTTGGATATTCAAGATTATTTGTTTGCATTGTGATTTCAATGAACTCATTGAAATCGAAATTTCAAGTAGAAAAACAGTGACGGAAAGAAAGATTGATCAATTGATTTCTTCGCTGGGCCACGGCGATTTATTAATTATAGCTGAGCCAAGTCGCTTGGGGTGAAATATGTTTGAAACATTAGGAATCATCAATCAACTTATAGAAACTCCCATCATGTGAAATTACTCCTAGCCATCTACAGCTATTTTTCGGACTCTGAGCGAGAATTTATCTCTATTCGGACAAAGCAAGGACTAAAAGCCGTAAAAGCGAAAGGAGTGAAACTTGGGTGACCAAAAGGCAGCCAAAACAAAAAGAGGAGGGCTCTAGACCCTTTCCGGGAACAAATCTTGGAATACCAACAAATGGGATTGCCAGTTGCTAGTATTATGAAAATTGTGAATAATCAGTTAGAGGAAAAGTTGAGTTATAATACGTTTAAGAAATTTGTTTACTTTTTATAAGTCATTATATTCTTACAGTGTTATTATTTAACTCCTCCTTTATACCTTGTAAATTAAGTGTAGGAAGTATTATTGGTCTAACTCCTGAAAATGATGTCAGTGATGTGATGTATGCTCTTAAATAGGGAAATAAAATGGCTGGAGCATTCATAAATAAAAAATTATTTAATTGATCTTCTGGTATATTTTCATATTCAAAGTTCCCCTTAGATTCTATGTAAATATCAATGCTTTTATCATCACTATTTACATGTATTTTCATCGTTAAATTAAATTTTTTTTCTTTTTCATCTAATTCTCCATTGACACCAACTTCAATATTCAATTCATTAGAATCTCCATCCTTTAATTCAAAATTTGATTTTGTTATTATATACCCCTTGAATTGAAAACTTGATTTATTTTCCATTATATCCCTTTTTTAAGCTGCTAGAGCATATGATGTATTGTCTACAGTTACCGATTTATTAAGATCATTAATTAAATTAAATTCAGCAATCCTGTAATAATCGATAGACCATTTTTCTGTTATTAAACTTGGAGAATATCCCCAGCTATGGCATGCTTCTCTAATTTCGTTCAGAGAGTCCTCGCTTATAAATAAAATATCTTCTTTTTTACCGAATAACTTTTCAAATTCATTATCAATACTAGCTTGAAACAATAAACAATCTACGTCACTTTCAAAATAGCTAACAGGTAATATCTCAACTATATGGGTTGATATACTTTTTCTATGCTCATAACGAATCTTCAATTTAGGAAATGCTTCATATAGAAGATTAATTTTCTCTTTTATGAATTCTTCTGATGACATCATGTGTAATACGTGTTTAGTTCATTTATTATATTCTGGCTTGTATTATACGCTTTTAGCCCTTTGTTGTTATCTATTTGAATATTTTTATAATCCGATTCAATTCTTAATGTTTTTATATCTTGTAATTTCGATTTTAACCTTTGAACTTGACTAATCATAACATTCTTTTCTAAGAAAATAGTTTTTTCATTCGCTTTTTTATTTAGAAACTTTAATGTTTCCTGAAATAAAAATTTATGGGCTGTTCGATCGTCACTTTCTATTTTTGCTGAAAGCTCATCTAATGTTATGTTCATAGCAACTTGCAATTTACACGTCAAATGTTGTAACATAGCGTAATATGAACAGTGTACACTTGATGCATACAACTCTTGGCCAATTAACATACTAGCAGCCTTTAAATTTTCTTGAGATTTATGTATCAAATGAGGCAAATGTAATTTATTTATTTTACAAATATAGCACTATATAATAATTATAATTATTAAGGGAGAAATTAATCAAATTCCACATAATATCATTATAGGACAACCGAGCATTTATGCGAGGGTTATTTTGTCCTATAATTTATATTATGTTAAATAGAATATTTATAAAATAACCGGAATTAAACTTTCCGGTTATTTTTATCATACTCTTCTTTATTTCAATTTCTCCAACGCCACTCTCAAATTCGAAATGATTTCTTTTGTATCCTCTACAGCGCAAGTTCCTACAGAAAGTCTATACCATGGAGAATCCACAGATGTTCCAAAGGCATAAAAAGGAACCACAGCAATTTTTGCCTCATTCAAAATATAACCCGTTACATCTTTTGTTTCAGCCAATACATTTCCTTCTGCGGTTGTTTTTCCAACCAGATCAAATTTGATCGTCAGATAAATTGCCGCCTGAGGCGTGATCGCATCAACCGCATGGCCTTCTGATTTCAGAGCCTGAAAGCCATCGTATAAAGATTTTAAGCGTGCATAAATTTTATCACGCTGTCCGTTCAGGAACGTACCGTAAGTGTCCAGATCTGACAAATATTTGGCAGAAGCGATCTGTTCTGCCTTTGGTGCCCATGCACCGATATGTGACAACAGCGATTTCATTTTTGCAATCACCTTTTTAGGTCCGAAACTCCATCCTACACGAACACCTGTAGCGGAAAGAGACTTTGAAATCCCATCTACAAAAACGGTATATTCTCTCATTTCCGGACGAAGCACCACCGGGTTAAAATGTTCCGTTCCTTTCATTGTCAACTCCCAGTAGATCTGGTCAAACATTAAATATACCGGCTTTTTTTCTGCTCCTCTCCTTTTATTTTCCTCTAAGATCAGATCACAGATCTCTTCCAGCCCTTCTTTTGTAAAAACCGTTCCTGTAGGATTTTGTGGTGAACAAAGCGCTACAAGAGCAGCTTCGCCAATAGCAGGACGAATGTCAGCTGCTGAAGGCATAAAATTATTTTCAGGCTTTCCTTCAATTACAACAGATTTTGCACGGTGAAGATAAGCGTAATGATTATTATTCCAGGAAGGAACGGCGAAGATCACCGTATCCTGCGGATCCACCAAAGCAGAAAAGATACTGTAAATTACAGGTCGTGCTCCTCCCGCAATCAGGATCTCATCCGATGAATATTCCAGATTTCCTCTCACCTTCAGCAAATTAGAAACAGCTTTTCTCAGCTCCGGAACTCCATCCGCAGCAGGATAATTGGTCTGATCATTCTGGTAAGCCTCAATGATAGCTTCCTTTAATTCGGCAGGAATTGGAAACTGTTTCGGATTGAAATCCCCGATAGTAAGATTATGTATTTTCTGACCCTGAGCAATTAAATGATTAACTTCAGCAGCTAACTTAATGATTTCAGAACCAATAATGTTTTCTGCTAACTGAGAAACTTTCAGCTCTGAGGTATTTGAATTTTTCATTAGTTTTTTACGCAAAATTAATGATTCGGAGCCGCTGACAAAGCATTCCTTTTATTTTTTTATCAGAAATCACACAACAGAACCTGCGACAAACCCAAATACGGCAAGAAGACTCAAAAGGATAAAGGCAATATTGATGAATAAGCAAATCGATGTATTCCTGTAAAAAATCTTTAGCATTTTTATTGCCTGAAGCAGATCTTCCTGCTTTTCATGATTCAGAAAAGCTTCGGTAAATTTGGTAAACTTCAGCATATAATTTGAAATCAGGAAGTAAAGCCCTGCGAACAACCCTGCAAATAATACATACATGATAACCATAACTCCTTTTACGAAGGCCTCCTGCCCCGGATCTTTAAGTGCTGCCTGCTTCATTCCTATAATAATTGCAATGGCAACAAATACCAGTAAAAAACCTAATAAAATAATAGAAGAAATAAAATTTCGCTTTACAGCATCTTTTAAATGAGAAAGCGTATAGTACATATTGTAGCGATCTGTTTTCATGGTACCAGTGTTATTAAGAAGATAAGCGAGAAAGCAAAAAGGATAATTGTGATAATGGAAAACACGAAAGTGATGGAAAACTTCTTCTCCAAATGGCTGAATCCTTCCAACAGGTTTCCGAGATCATCCTGAGTGTTTACTTTACTGAATGAATTGATTACTTTGAACAATTTGGCCAGAATGATACTATTTGCAACAACTCCTATTATCATCCCAAAAATCTTGGAATAATCTTTTTCGTAAAATATGCTCCAAAAATTGGTTGCCAGGTTTAATATCAGAAGAGAGATGCTTGTAAATGAGAAAATACGGATCCATCTGGTAAGCTCATCTATCTCACTTTTTATGTACTGAATATCAATAAAATTTGATCCGGTTTCTTCCTGATTTTCAGAAAATTCTTCTTTATCATGTGACAGATACAGGTCTTCTTCCATATTGTTTGTTTGAGATAAAGCTAATAAAAAAATGAGAGCCTTTTGCAAGCTCTCATTTTTTGAACATCTGTTATTATTTAATTAAACACTCCAGTCGTTTTCATTTCCTTTAAGAGAAAACGGCGGATATTCCTGAGTTAAATAACTCAAATATAGATTAATACGGATTCCCCATCTGAGAAGCCCCGTTAAATAACCGTGTAAAGCAGGGATATGTTTTCCTGTAATCAGGATCACCCAAAAATTGATAAAATTCACGATACCTACACCTAAGCTTACAAACACCAGGCAAAATATATGTGGTAAATAAACATAGAAAGCGCCAAAAAATGCTCTTAGCAGCATGGAACCTCTGCTGATCGTTTCCGGGTATTCAATATCAATAATGGTATTATTGTCTGTTTTATTTAACCCGATAGCCGGATATCCGTCAGATAAATTCAACATTCTGGCATTTAATCTCAGGCCCCATCGTGCCATATTCAGCTGGAAATCAAAAATACCTCTCGGCATTTTTCCCGTAATAAGAATTGCCCAGAAAGCGATTAATTTCACAAACATATTTGCGATTCCTAAAAATAATAAGCAAAAAGCATGAGGAATGATGATGTAGAACATACCAAAAAACGTCCTTAACAATAATTCTCCTCTGGAGTAGCTCTCCTGTAAACGTACATCGATTTTCATAAAAATAGTATTTTTGTTAATTATTAATTACTGAACAATATTAGAAATAAATCCGAATGGATGTTATAAAATGGTTAATATACTTTTCAACATCAGAAAGTCAATATGTTAACAACTGTTTTATCAGCGCATTTTTGCTTATTTTACAGCTATAAAAGAGTATGGAAAGCCCGGAAAATAAAATAGTATTCTACGATGGCGATTGTGGTTTTTGCAACTACATCGTAGGGTTTATTCTGCAAAACGAAAGAAATGAATCGCTGCACTTCGCTCCTTTACAATCCGGTTTTTCACAAACATTACTTGCTGAGAAAGGAATAGAAATTAATTATTCAACATTTTATTATCTGAAAAACAACCGGATTTATTCAAAATCCAAAGGCTTTTTTGAGCTCCTGAAAGAATTACGGTTCCCTTACAGAGCACTGCGTATTTTTCGCTTTTTACCCTTGTTCCTGACCGATGCTGTATATGATTTTATTGCCAAAAGAAGACGCAGGCTTCAAAACCCGAAATGCTACTTCCCCACTCCGTTACAGCGAAAGCGCTTTCTCTCCCAGTAAGAATAAAAACTGCAGAATCAGCAAACCGTCAAATAAAAGGTACTGCTCCCATTTTTGCTCCCAGCGATCCCAGAAATAGACAAGTAATACAAGCAGCAGTGAAACAATATAAAAATGAATGAAATGAGGTGTCATCAGTGCCAGGTTCACAAAGCAGATCAACACCAGGATAATCATGATCCAAAGCCTCATTTTTTCAATACCGACGATTTTTATCAGTGTTGAAAAGCCGTCTATATCCCTGTCAAAATAATCAAAAGGGAGGATCAGGATAAAAACAAAGATGAATTCACTCCAGAAAAAAGAATGAGTAACAATAAAATTCAGAGAAAACGGAAGTGTGCACATTCCCATCCATACAGTAGCGATCACAATCGTTTTCAGGAAAGGAATTTCTCTTATAGGATTCAGAAAGCTGACTCCCGGCTTGTAAAAAAATGTCAGCAGCGCAAGTACTCCCAGCTTTAGCTTTGATTCCGCTGAAACTTCCCAAAAGGCGTCAACAGCTCCGATTAAAAGGCTGATTAAAAGAAGATAATAGAGCCAGTGACGGTTCTTTCTATAATTATGGCGGAAGAAATCATACGCGAGGTAACATCCGCAGAACAGCAGGTAATAATAAGAAGGATCAATGTCCTGATCAAAGTAAACGGAAAAAGTTCCTAATGTACATACAGCGCAGAGAGCAATAATTATACTTGATTTTTCTACTATACGCTGTAATAAATGTCCTTCCAAAACGAGTTATTAACAATTGTATATAGCGAAAATAGTTGCCTCCATTCACTTATCCAACTTTTTTAAGCTTATTTTTGCCTTATGCGAATTGATATTTTAACGATACTTCCTGCATTATTATCCGGGCCTTTCAGTGCTTCGATCCTGCATCGGGCGCAGCAAAAAGGCTTGTGCGAAGTTCATATTCACAACATTCGTGATTACGCCACCAGCAAAAATAAGAATGTGGATGATTATCAATACGGAGGCGGAGCAGGAATGGTCATGATGTGTGAACCGATAGCTTTGCTGATCGACAAGCTGAAATCGGAACGTGATTATGATGAGATCATTTACATGACGCCTGACGGTGAATTATTGGAGCAAAGTATCAGCAACCAATTGTGCTTATTAAAAAATATCATCATTCTCTGCGGGCATTACAAAGGCGTTGATGAACGGATCCGCCAGCTGTACATTACCCGGGAAATATCCATCGGTTCGTACGTTTTATCCGGAGGAGAGCTTGCCGCAGCAGTTCTTGCAGATTCTGTCATCCGTTTGATTCCGGGAGTGCTGAACGATGAGACAAGCGCGCTGACAGACAGCTTTCAGGACAACCTGCTTTCTCCGCCTGTTTATACCCGGCCGCCGGAATTCAGAGGCTTGAAAGTTCCTGAGGTGTTGCTTTCAGGAGATTTTAGTAAAATTGAAAAATACCGCGAAGAACAGGCTTTGGAACGAACAAAACAACGACGACCGGATTTACTCGAACATGGAGAAGGCAATTGAAACACTTAAGAACGGAGGCATCATCCTCTATCCTACCGATACGATCTGGGGACTGGGATGTGATGCAACGAACGATGAAGCGTGCAAAAGGCTTATTGACTTAAAGCAGCGCGGATCAGAGAAAAGCTTTATCGTCCTGGTGGACAGCATTCAGATGCTGGAACATTACACAACTGATTTCCCTTCGGTTTGCTATGATCTGATTGATTATGCCACTAAACCGTTGACGATCATTTATCCCTCAGTACGCTTTCTGGCAGAAAGTGTGAAAGCTGAAGACGGCTCTGTCGGAATCCGGGTTACAAATGATCCTGTCTGCGTAAAATTAATCCGTCAGCTGAAAAAACCGATCGTTTCCACCTCCGCGAATTTTTCGGGAGAGAAAAGCCCCACTTGCTTCAACGATGTTTCCGGGGAATTGAAATCAAAAGTGGACGCGATTGTCAGGGAACGTTTGCACGATGTTTGCACGGCTCCGTCTCAAATTATAAAAATAGGCCTGGATTCAGGTATCCAGATAATCAGAAAATAAAACGATGAGAAAATTATTGATCACACTTCCGGTTCTTGTCATCAGCTTTTGCGCATGCTCACAAAAGCAGCAGGAAGAACCGCAAACCAAAACAGTAAAAAAACAGGAAGTTTCCTACGATACAAAAGGACATTTATTTACGCTGAAAGATTTTCACACTTCCAACAGTGATTTAGATAAAAAAGTAGAAGAATACTTTGCTAAGCTGGACGATACCTCCAAAGTTGCTCAGGTAATCATGCCGGCGATGGGTCGATTGGGACAACCGACGGAAACTATTTTCCGCCTGGTCCGCGAACGGAAGATCGGAGGAATTTTAATGCTGAACGGAACAAAAGAACAATTTAAATCCTGGATTGATTCCATCAATTATATCAACCAACAGCTCGGTGTTCCGGCATTTTTATACAGTGCAGATGCGGAGCCGTCTCTGATTAATCGAAAAATTACCGGTTCAGCTCCCGTTAAAAAGGCAAATGAGCTTCAAACGATCGAAGAAGTCCGCGAATGTGCAAAAACGATCTCCGAAGAGCTGAAAGCGATTAG